>Ga0209415_10013098_pt1 | contig 13728 bp, 15 predicted proteins | sample PeaSoiSIISIP2007_FD_187696 | JGI IMG/M metagenome (GOLD analysis project Ga0209415, IMG submission 187696) | Peat soil microbial communities from Weissenstadt, Germany - SII-SIP-2007 (SPAdes) (version 2) | ecosystem: Environmental > Terrestrial > Soil > Wetlands > Peat | place: Germany... | reverse complement strand
GACCCTGTCATCGACCGGCTGGGGTACGACCCCCGCTCGCTCTACGTCGAGACGTTCTGGTTGGGAATTCTCGGCCCTTCCAGTAGTGGAACCTGACAGTAGAGACCCGGCGTTCCCTGCGAAGGCCCAGGTCAGCGCGTCGCACGCTGCCGCCGGGGTAGGTCGTCGTGGTTAGGCTTCTTGTCTATGGATGGCTCTGACAACCTCAAAGGCGTTCGGCAACATGGCCACCCGTAGATCGGCTGGTGGCGACGGAGGTGACGAGCGCCCCGAGCTCAGACGCCCGAGCGCCGAACTCTCCGCCCAGCTTGCACTCCGAATAGCGGAGGGAAAGGCACTTCTCGAGAGCGTGCTCGGTGACTACCGCCCGGACGAGGACAGCTACCGGGCCCACCGGGACTCCTTCAGGACGTGGGACGAGTACAACGTGACGCTCCTGAAGCAGTCATTCACGACCAACGCCATCGCCGACGAGTACGAGCGAGGGGTCGGAGCGGCGTTCATGAAACCACCCCCGCTCTCCAAGAGATTCGAGTTCCTGCGCGATGACATCGTCGCTCAGGTCCGCAAGGTGGACTCGATCCTCAAGCGGGTGGACGGCGGCCTGTTCGGCCCCGGACCGACGCCCATGATCGGGGCGGGTCCCTATGCAGGTCCATCGCCTGCACTGGCCCCGTCTCTTCGCCCGGCCGGGCAGCGCGTCTTCTTGGTGCACGGCCACGACGGTGAACGCAAGCTCGAGGTGGCGCGGTACCTCGAGCGGGTGACGGGTCAGGAGCCGATCATCCTCCACATGCAGCCGAACTCCGGGCGCACGATCATCGAGAAGTTCGAGCAGCACGCCTCAGAGGCGGGCTTCGCCGTGATACTGCTCACCGCCGACGACCTCGGTCGGGCCAAGGACGGCGAGGACCGACCGCGCGCGAGGCAGAACGTCGTCTTCGAGTTCGGCTTCTTCATCGGTTCCCTCGGCCGAGACCGCGTGGCGGCTCTCCACGAGAGGGGCGTCGAGCAGCCATCCGACATCGACGGCCTGCTGTACACGTCGCTCGAGGGCAACTGGCAGGTGGATCTGGGCAGGGAACTCAAGAGAGCCGACATCGACGTGAACCTCTCCCGCTTGATCTGACCGTCGCCCTGGCCCTGCCGTCGACGTCCAGCCGCAGGGCGGACAACCTTCAGCCATCATTGGGGGGTGCTGATCGCGGCAGGCTGGTGGACCACCGACCACGTCCTCGCCCTGACCAACGTCGTCGTGGCGGCGGCGGCAGCCGGGACAGCCATCGTCGCCGTCGTGTCGATCAGGTCGTCCGGCGAAATCGTCACGGCGGCCAAGGACCAGGCGAAGGCGACCAAGGAGACGGTCGACGCTGCCACCAAGCAGCTGGAGCTGGGCGAGAGCCAGCTCGAGAAGGAGCGGGAGGCGCTCCAGCTCGCCATCCGCCCGATCCTCGTGGACGTGCAGACCAACCAACTCGGCCCCGGCCCCATGCCAGCGAGGATCGCCGAGGGGGAGGACGGCCTGCTCTTCGTGGCGCAGTCGAGGAACGTCGGCCCCGGGGCGGCGTTCATCCACAACGTGAGCGCCTTCTCCCAGGCGGGGAACCTGGTCGGCCGCACGTTCAGCCGGCACGTCGTGCCGCCTGGCGAGACGCTGGACATGACGGTCGGAGTCGACGCACTCTCGCAGCGGATCAATGCCGAGCCCTACGCATCGCTCGTTATCTCCTTCATCATCCACTACACCGACGTCGGCGGCGGCCAGAAGACCGAGACCGTCATCGAGTTCTCGAGGAGACCCGGCGAGCTGTACTTCTCCGTCACCCGAGTGGAGCTGCGCGGGTGCAACGAGGACTGGATCCCCGGCGAGTCGATCGTCCGCACGGGCCCGGCGTGACGACCTGTACCGCCGAAGGGCGCCGGTAGCCTGGCGGCGAAGGAGGTGATGCGTGTGAATATTTCACTCGTGACCCTCTCCGGAAAAACGCCCTAAGCGGGGCACCACGACCCTCCGGCTCTGGCGGGCAGGCGCTATAGAGGAATGGGAACCACCGTGGATACGCGCCATGGCAACGCAAGGAACTAGGCGACACCCCCGCCTGTCAGGGGACTCGCCTCCGCCTCGCCGCTGTCTTGATCGAACTCGACGCCGAGCGTCGACGGCGAGAACAGCTCGTCGATCGGCTGGCGCCAGGCCCGTTTACGTCACTCGACTGATGGTCCCCGTGTTGAACCAGTGGACGAGGGTGGCCGCCAGGTGCAGCGCGGCCTCAGCCTCATGCTGCGTCGTCACGATCGGGGGCGCGGGGTCGGGGACGCCGTGGCGGTCGGCCTGCGAGCGCCAGAGCAACTCCATCATCGCCACCGCCGTCTGAACCGCGTCGACCCCGATAGGCGGCGAGAACACCGTCGACCACTTCGTCGGCGCGTCCCTCATCGCGGGGATGACCTTGCCGAGCGAGCCGACGGTATCCCGGGGGGTGACGACGGGGACGGCGACGGCCTCGACCGCCCTGACGGCGTCGAGGTACCCGGCCGACGGGTTCCTGTGGTGGCCGTACACGTGGCTCCACGCAGCGCGCAGGTACCTCTCGGCAGCGGTCCCCGGGGACGCGGCTGACTGCACGAGCTCGGCGACCGAAGGTAAGACCCGCCGTTGGAGCTCTGGCACTCCGTCACCGTCGTAACCGACTGTCCATACTGAAGATCCCTTTGTGAGGATCCTCTCCAGACCCTCAAGGTCAGGGGCAAAGTGGGCACACCAGTCCAGGACGTCGATCAGGAGCGTCTTGTTCGCCATCGCCTGGCGCCAGAGGCTGCCGAATGCTCCGCCTTCGGGATCATTGAAGTTCAGTTGCACGCGCAGGGCCATCTGGAGTTGTACGAGCACCTCGCGGTTGTAGACGATCTGCCCGTAGACGTCCGTGCCCTGCCGAAACAGGGCCGCCAGCCAGGTCAGCAGCGGCTGCTCCAGCCACGGTGGGACCCCCTCATGGAGGGAGTCCCACTCCGCCTCTGCTTCTGTTCCCCGAACGCTCCGTGGAGCCCTCTGCCGCATTCCTCGAAGTCTATGAGGGGGGTGCAGGTCCGAGGACAGCCGAAGGCGAACGCAGAAAGTGGCAGGGGTGGCGCGGGTGGTGCCGAGTGACTATAATAAATGAAGAGACGCTCCTGCTATAAGTCATGGAGAAGAAGATGCGCAAAGTGAGGCTGCCGGCGATCCCGGCGAAGACGCTCGAGCTCGAGGACGACGACCCGCGCACCAACGCCTACTTCATCTGCGAGCGCCTCGGCGTCACGCAGTCGGAGATAGCTCGGGTGGCCGGCGTGTCCGTGCCAACCGTGACCGTCATGCTCAAGGGCAAGGAGTCGCCGTCGGCCAAGGTGAAGAAGGCCACCGTCAAGGCTCTGAGGGCGGCGGGCTTCGCGTACACCGAGGACCAGCTGTTCGACCCCGCCCTGGACGAGGCCCGGCTCCGTGCCCGGAAGCTCGAGACGGCCAGGCGCCGGCTCGAGAGGCTCGAGGCGTCGTGACCGCGGCAGAGGAGAACGAGTTAGAGCAGTTCCAGGACTTGCCGGCGTTCGACAGCAAGGGCACGCCAAGGGGGAAGGCTGGCTACATCTTCCCCGATGGGAACCTGCACGCCGCGACTGTTGTGCGAGGCGACTACGTGACTGTCGACGGACAGAAGCACCACACTCGGACCGACGCGGGCAACGCCCTGCGCCTGGTCCAGTGGCACGGGCACGACCTGCGTTTCGTGCCCCAGTGGAAGGACTGGATCGTCTGGGACGGGGCGCGCTGGCGTCGCGACTCGCTCGGGCGCGTCATGGAGCTCGCCAAGGGTACAGCGAGGCGCATCTACGACGAGGCAAGGGACGAGGACGACGACGCGGAGCGACAAGCCCTCAGCAAGTGGGCAGCCCAGAGCGAGAGCCAGCGCGCGCTCAAGGCGATGGTCGAACTCGCCAAGACGGACCCGAAGGTAGCGATCGACGCCAAGGAGCTCGACGTGTCGCCGTGGCTGCTCCCCTGCCCGAACGGCACGCTCGACCTGCGCACCGGCGGGCTGCGCGGTGCCAGGCGCGGGGACCTGCTCACCCACCTGTCCGGCGCCGAGTACCACGAGGGCGCAGAGCTGTCCGAGACGTCCGCCGGGTTCATCTCGTGGGTGACGAAGGGCAGGCCCGAGCTCGAGGCCTTCATCCAGCGCGCCATGGGCTACACGCTGACCGGCGACACCTCTGAGCGGATGCTCTTCCTGCTCCTCGGGCCCGACGGGCACAACGGGAAGTCGACGCTGCTGACCCAGGCGCGGGTAGTGCTCGGCGACTTCGCGAAGCGGACCGCGATGGCCACCCTCGAGAAGCAGAAGTGGTCGAGGAGGGGCGGGGCGACCGAGGATGTCGCCAGGCTGAAGGGCGCGAGGCTCGTGTCGGCGGTCGAGTCCGAGGAGGGCATGGAGCTCTCGGCCGCCACGATCAAGGAGCTCGTGGGGAACGAGGCCATCATCGCCAGGGAGCTCTACAAGGGCTCGACGGAGTTCGACCCGCAGTTCAAGCTGTGGCTGGCGACGAACCACGAGCCCCACGTGTCAGCCGGCGACCAGGCCGTGTGGGACAGGCTACGCCTGGTGCCCTTCGACAACCGGGTGGCCGAGGGTGAGGCGAACAAGGCACTGAGGGACGAGCTGGCCCAGGACGCGCCCGCCTGGCTCGCCTGGATGGTGCAGGGCTGCCTCCAGTGGCAGAGGAGCGGGCTGGGCGTGCCGCTGGAGGTCAGGGAGGCGACCGAGGAGTACCGAGGCCGCATGGACCGTGTCGCCGAGTTCTTCGACTGGGTCGACGAGGTCGAGTCGGAGTGGGTGGTCAGGTGCCACGAGGCGAAGGACCGCGGCCTCGACGAGCCGGACAGGCCCAGGGAGCTCAACTTCGCAATCACGGCCCTGCACGCGACCTACCAGTCGTGGGCGAAGGGCAACGACGCGCCCCTCTACACGCGCCCAGAGTTCCGTCGGCTGCTCGAGGCCCGCGGCTGGCGCCAGAAGACGGTGAAGGGCACGCCTCGAATGCGCCCGCCGAAGCAAAAGCCGTACTCGTTCGAGTAGAAGACGCGGGGGTGGCGGGGGTGGCGAGGGTGACGCGTTTATACGTAAACCCCCCACGGGGACTGTCATGGGAATAGTTACGTCCTAATCGGCCACCCTCATCACCCTCGCCACCCTTTGAACCTTCGTCGTCTCAAGACGAGTTCAAGACGTCTTTGAGACGACTAGGCGGTGGGTGACGGTTTGGCCGCCTTGGTCATCCGCCTGTCAAGCCATTCTTGCGTCCACTTGATGCACGCCTTCATCGACCCCGGAGTGATAGTCGTCCCGGGCGTCAGGGCGAATCGCACGGAGGCCGCACAGGACGCCCCCAGGATGACGGCGATGAGCTGAGTTCTGTTGACGCCGGGCAACCTGGCGCCTCTAGTCGCGAAGGCGAGTTCCAGATTCCAACCGGCCGCCGCGGCCGCATAGATGAAGAACCACACGGCACGCGCCTTCTCCATGGGCGTCATGCTCGGAGGTCGTTCAAGAATCGAACCTAAGACGCATTCTGCGATCGCAGTCACTATGAGGAGAAAGGCGAAGAGTGAAGCGCCACTGTTCGATCCGAACCCGTCAACGAGCCCGTAGAGACCGTACGATCCACCCGCGATCAGGTAGAACCAGATCGAAGGCAAGAAGAACTTCCAGGGTTTGCGTGCCCCGGAGTTCGGATCCTCCGCCGCCAACCACAATCCATCCGGCTCTGCCATGATCTCTCACCCCTAACCCGGGTCTTGCGTCATTCGACGACGCCTTCTTCCCGAAAGTGCCGTTCGCCGATCTCCTGGAAGATTCAGCCCTGGCTGCGTCATTGCCTAACCCCCGCTCGACAATATGGATCCATGCGAGCGAGCAGGAAGGACGCTATACCGACACCGGCGCTGAAGGCGCTCCAGAAGTTGGGCGTGACCCAGGTGGAGGTCGCCGAGAAGGCCGCTGTCACGCAGGGCGCTGTGTCGCTTCAGCTCTCCGGTCGGATGGCCGTGTCTGTCGACGTGGCGAGGGCGTGCTCCGACCTGTCGGGCGTGTCGATGGGCCGGCTCTTCCCAGACGGCACCAGGGTCGCCGACGAGGGGCGGTCGCGCGCCCAGCGCACGGCCAGGGCCCGCCGGGTGCGGGTGCTGTCGTGAAGGTCTCGTCCGTCGCCGTTCCAGTCGGCGGGCGCGAGGGCGGGCGTGATGAACCCGCCGAAGGGAGGGCAGCCGCCATTGTCGCCTCCCACCTCCCGGCGGACCGAGCCGCCGACGCGCTCTCGACTCCCGTCGCGTGCGTCGGCACTCGGCCCTGCCGGGTGATGTGCCGCAGTCGTCGTCGAAGGGGTGCCGGGCGGGGCCTCCGAGCGGGCGCCTCGACGGCGACCCCGTATCAGGCCCCCCACTTCGCGTGCGGGTTCGGGGACTTTTTGAAGACACCGGGGGCTACCGAAGGAAGGCAGTCAGATGACTGACGAGCTGAAGAACGCGAGGGCGGAGTACCGCGCCCGCATCAAGGCGGACAGCGAGGCCCTCGAGGGCGTCGCCGAGGTCGCCCGCGAGGAGCACCGCGACCTCGCCCCCATCGAGGCGGCCACGTGCGACCGCCTCGCCCGCCGCATCAAGGAGAGCAGGGGACTCCTCGAAGGCCTCGGGCCGGAACCGGAGCCCGCCCGCCCGCATCGTGACACCTACAGCGAGACCGAGGCGGCCTCCTACTTCATGGACCTGGCGGCCGTGAGGTCGGGGGCCATCGGAAAGGTGGACCCCCACGCCGCCCGGAGGCGCCTCGAGGCCAACAACCGCGAGGTCGAGCGCCACAATCGCCTACAGGTGGAGGTCAACGAGCGCCGCATGCAGAGGCGCGGCGCCGTAGCGCTCGGCTCCGACGGCCAGCCGGTCTCGTACCGCGACCTGTCGACGGGCTCGGGCAGCGGCGGGGAGTTCGCGCCGCCGACGTACCTCGTGGATCACTTCGCCAGCATCGCCCGGTCGGCCGCGCCGCTCGTCGCGCTGTCGGACCGCGTCCCGCTCCCGGAGGGGTGCTTCGAGATCGTCGTGCCGAACTTCGCGACGTTCGCTAACACGACCTCCGAGAACCAGGACCTCGAGAACGTCCCGCCCGTCGCCCGCCCCGCCAACCCGACCACGACGGTCGGCGGGCTGACCGCGCAGGTCGGCACGATCCAGTCGATGCTCACGATCTCGCAGCAGGTGTTCGACAGGGTCCCGTCCCCCGGGCTGGACAAGATCCTCATGCAGGAGGCCGCCGAGGGCTACGCGGAGTTCCTGGAGGAGCAGCTGTTCGTCGGCGACGGCATCGGCAGCGGCGGGGACTACCCCGGCATCTACGACAATCCCGGCATCTTCCAGCAGGTCTACAACGACGCCAGCCCGACCGTCACGAAGCTCGTGCTGAACGTCGCCCAGGCCGCCGCGGGCGTCGGCAACGCGAGGAAGCGCATGCCGACCGCCGTGTTCGCCGCGCCCGCCCGGCTCGAGTGGCTGTTCGGGAACAACGTCGTCACCGACGACGGCTCCGACATGCGGGTAGGCACGGGACTCGTGACGCGCAACGGGGACGACATGGAGTGCTACGGCCCAGTCGCCGGCCTCCCTTGTTACGCCAGCGGGGCGCTCAACCTGACCGGCACCGAGGACGTGATGTTCGTCGGCAGGCCCGGCGAGCTCCTCCTGCTCGAGTCCGACCCGCGCTTCGACCTCCAGGCGGAGGGCACGGTCGCCGGCCAGCTCGGCGTGCTGTTCAGGGCCCGCACCTACGTGTGCTCCGTCCTCCGCTACCCGTCGGGTTGGGCAAGCGTGTTCGGCACCGGCCTGGTCCGGGGGGCCGGCTGGTAAGGGCCTCCTCGCGGCGGCCGCCCATCCGCCGCCGGGGACACGCGCGTCGAGCGCCGGGGGCGACGGCTTCTCCCCCGAACCCCCCGCGCTCCGCGCCTCAGAACGAGAACGAGAACGAACCAAGGAGAACCAAGATGAGCAAGAAGAACAGGGACGACGCCCTGGACGGCTGCCGCGGCGGCGAGGCGGAGGCCCTGCGCATCGCGCGGCTGGTCGAGGCGCTGCCGACGAGGTCCGACAAGTGGGTCGCACTGTCCCGCGGGGACAACGCCATGACGGCCACCACGCGGATCATCTGCGTCTCCGTGCTGCTCTCGACGCAGCAGCCCATCGGCTGGCGGTCACTGAACGACAGGCTGGCCGCAGCGGTCGAGGCCGACCTGGACCACGCCGACGCCACCGCGGCCGAGACCCAGCGCGCGAGGGACTTCATGGCCCGCATGGACGGCAGGACGGCGGGACAGGCCAGGACGCTCACGCGGAACGAGGCGAGGGCCCTCGACCTCGCGCGCCGGCAGCCCGGCTGGCGTCCGTAGGAAGACCGAGAAGCAACCGAACAAGAGGAGAAGGCATGAGCAAGGACACGAAGCAGGCGGAGGCCCGCGAGCCCGGCGAGATCGTTAACTACACCGACCTCTTCACACCGGAGGACTTGGGCGGCAAGTCGGAGTTAGGACTTCCACTCCCCAAACTGCCCGAGGGCGACGGCCCGCGAGAGCGCCAGCTGCGGGAGCTCGAGGCCCAGCAGAGGCGCGTCCAGGAGCGGGGCCTGCTGCCCTCGGCCACCGTGCCCGACGGCATCGACTACGCCAGGACGCAGGTCGACCAGTACCGGACGCCGGTGGACCCCGACGACGAAACGAAGTTGGCGAACGGTCTGCCCAACCTCCGGAACAGGCCGCTGAGGACCATCGCCGACCGCATCCCCACGCTCGGGAGGGCGCGGAGGCGGCGCACCGCCACCCGCAGACCCGACGGCACGCGGGAGACGACGTACGAGCGCGTGGAGACCGTGACCCAGGAGGACTGCACCGAGCTGCGGTGGGACGCGGTGGCCCAGTGCGCCGGCGCTAGGGGCGGCCCGTGCAACGCCCGTTGGCACAACCACGGGCCGGTGCTCGTCACCGAGCCGTCGGAGGACGGGACGCGAGTCCTGCGGGTGCCGATACCCGGCGTCGGCGGCGAGAGCGTCGTCACCCACGAGAAGGCGTGAACGACCGCTACCTCGACAGGCCCGAGCTCGACCGCCCCCTCTGGCCTTCAATCAAACGCGACATGGAGAGGGCGGAGGAGTACCGGCACGCAGCGAGGGAGAGGCTCCGTGGGGAGCGGGAGCGCAGGGCGGCCAGGGAGAACCGCGAATGAGAAAAGGCCCGACCCCGGGTTGAGGGGCCGGGCCTTTTCTCATTCGTCGCGGACTACTTCGCTGCCTTCCTCGCCCGCGGCGCCTTGCCGCGTGCGGCGCCGTACTTGCCGTCTTCGCCCCTAACGAGGTCGGGGTTGGCGCGCACGACCTCGCCCACGCGACCGGGCACGCACCCGACGGCGGCAGCGCACTCGGCGCACGTCCCGCGGTTGTGGCGGAACCATTCGAGGATCTGCTCGCCCTTGGTGAGCCCGCCCCGGCCGACGCCGACCCCGTCGGGCAGCAGGCCCGCACGGACGACCTCCCCGACGCGCCCCACGGTGCAGCCGACGCTCGCCGCTATCTCCGGCCTCGACGCCGTCGGCGTCTTGGCGTACGCGTCGACGATCTGCTGCCCCTTGGTCTTCGCCTTGGGCGCCGCGGCCTTGGCGGCCGCCGCCTTCTTCGGCGCCTTGGTGACGCTGCCCTTCGGCGGCTCGGGCTTGAACTCACCGGTGACGTAGCCCTCATCGGTCTTCTTGATGGTTGCTGCAGCTGCCATGTGTCCCCCTCTTGTCGTTGGTTGTTGCTCTCTTTGCATTAGGTCGTGCTTGGGGCCCCACGGAAGCCCCTGAAAGCGCTACAAGTTGGCTGCTGGCCGCCGACGGCAACGGCTGCGCCGCGCAGCTACCCGGGGTCGTCGAGGAGGAGCCGGCGGAGCCGGTCGAGCAGGTCGGGCGCGGACAGACCAGTCGCGGCCTGGAGCGCTGAGAAGTTTGCGATCGCACGTCGGGCGAGTGCGTCGACGTCCCCGACGGAGATGAGGACCCGGCACGCACTGCACGGGGGGTCGGCCACAGGGGCCGCACAGAACGGGCACGTGGGCATGGCCGCGTTTTACCGTGGCGAACGTGCGTTCGTACATTTGGGGGGAGTACCCTGGGGCTGTGGCATCCAGCCGGATGGACCGGGACCCTCCATTGACAGGCCCTGTATGACGCGCGATTCTGTAAACCATCACAGGATACAGGGATTGGAGATCGCCTTGAGCAACGAGGAGTTGATGCGAGGGACTGGGGCCGGGCTGGTCGAGTTCTTCACGAATCTGGCGGTTAAGGGGCGTATGGCCAAGCCCACAGCCGCCAACTTCAGACTGTCGTGCCAGACCGTGCTCGAAACGGTCTATGAGGCCGGCTGGGTGGACGTGGACATGAAGCGGATGGACGTCGAGGACGTGTTCAGCCGCTTCGTGATTCTGAAGGCCGGGTTGTACACGACGGGCAGCTTCTCCGCCTACAAGAGCAGGTTCTACAATGGGACGAACATGTACCTGGGGTTTCTCCAGGACCCCCAGGGTTGGAAGCCGCCTCTCAAGATGCGGACCGCTGCGCCGAAGCCATCAGTGGTCAACAGGAGCGGGTCCGAGAAGGTGGGCACCGCTGACACCGCCGTCGCGACCTCAACCACCACGACGAACAACGATGCACCCCACTCTGAGCTCCTCACGCACCACTACCCCCTACGTCCTGGTGTGCGTGCCGTGCTGTCGCTCCCCGAGGACCTGACCAAGAGAGAGGCGACCAGGCTGGCGACGTTCATCCAGGCCCTCGCCGTCGAGGACCAGCCGGCCCTGAGCCAGGCACAAGGCGAGTGAGTCTCCGCCGAGGGTGAAGGGTGGCTGTTCGTGTGGGTGTTCGTGTTGGTTCCCAGTGTCCTGCTCTTCATCTGGCGCATGTCGGTGCTCGTCACCGCGTGGCGGTTCTCCAAGAACTCCCACGGTGACGATCTCCACGGGCTCGCCGAGGTAATCCGCGCCATGAAGAGTTGGCCCTGGTCACGGCACTAAGAGAAGGGTTCGTGATGACGAGCGAGGCGGACAGGAACAACAAGGCGGTCGAGCTCGGGACCTTGGTCCTGCTCGGCCTGGGTGGCGTACTCGGTGCCGGCGGCTTCAACGAGACCATGAGCGGGCCCCGTAGAGAGCTGTTCTTCGGCTCCTACGTCTCCCTCATGCTCGCGGTCCTGGTCTTCGTGGCCTACTACGGCCTCCATCCGCTCTTCGGCGCCCTCAACACTTGGCGCGTCGGGGTCCTCGTCGGGCTCAGGGAGCGGATGGCGGGCCACCGCATGAGGGCGGCGGCGCTGTCCGCGGTCCCGTCCACGCCCACGGCGGATCCGGCCACTTCGGACGGGGCAGGCGCGCTCGTGATCAATAAGGCCACCTACAGGCCGGTTGACCACTCTGTGCAGGTGACGGCGGACGCCACCGACATCGCCAGAGGCCGGATCGTGGACGGGCGCCTCGACATGACGGTCTCGAACGACGCGCTCGGCGGAGACCCTGCCCCCAACTGCCCGAAGGAGTTGGTGATCGACTGGCGGCGCGACGGTGGGCCCCCACACACCACGATCGTCAACGAGGGGAACGCCTTCACGTTGTAGATCCAGGCTCACCAAAGGCTGACGCTGTTTCGTCATGAGACTGGAACCGGCCCTTCCGACTGCTCAAAGTTTGCGGACGTAACCTCCTCGTTGTCGGGTGGTTTCGCTGTCGCCCCAGCGTGACGAACTCGGCAGCAACAAAGGGAGGGTGAGGATGCCCGGAACACCACCGCCACCGCCACCGGACTACTCGAACGTTCAGGAGGCCAACGCAGAGCAGGTGCGAGAAGCGCAGCGTCGGCAGGCTGAGCAGGCTGAGCGGGACGCGCAGCTCGCAGCCGAGAACCGGCGTAGAGCAGAGCAGACCAACCAGCGCAGGTAACACTGGGTCGAGCAGAGGGGTCCGCAAGGGTCCCTCTGCTCGCGAACCTCCTCGCCTAACCCGGCGGCAGGATCTCGAACTCGTACTCGTTGAGGAACTCGTCCACCAGGCGGTCCTCGCGGAACACCCCGGCCGAGGCGCCCGCCGAGTAGACCGCGAACGTCCAGGCGATGTGAACGCGGTCCTCGTCGAACACGTTGCCGCCCCGGTGCTTGGCCGGCGCGATGATGATGCGGTCGATCGCCCGCCGGAGGGCCGCCCTGCGGTCCTCGAGGCTGGCCGCGGCCCACCACTGCTCGATCGCCTCCCTGTCGCCCGCCGGGGGCGCGCCCTCCCGCATCGCCGCCTCGATCTCGACTGCCCCCAGCGCCCGGCGCAGGTCCTCAAGCTCCTTGGTGAGCTCGTCGTGCACGGCGAGGAAAGTGCCTTCGTCCAGGACGCCCTTGACGTAGTGGTCCTGAGCGAGCCTGGTCAGCTTGGCCTGCGCCTCCTCCACCGCCGAGCCGAGCTCGGCCACCGAGCGCTCGTCCTCGTCCGCCGGCCTCATCTGCACCCGCGACAGGAACTCGAAAAACCGCTCCGTCACGACCCTGTCCGTCGACGCCTTGCTGGCGGCGTTGCGGCCGCAGTTCAGGAGGCCGACCCGCGGCTGGCACTGGTAGCGGTCGAACATCTGCCCGTTGGCCTGGCGGAAGTGGGCGGCCCGCAGGTTCTGCCCGCACCGCCCGCACCTCACGAGTCCGGTCAGCAGGTGGGCGGCGACGTTGCGGCCGGTGCCCTTGTTCTTGCGCGAGTCGAGCTCGGCGACCGTGTCCGCCCACTCGCCCTGGGGCACGGCGGCCTCCCACTTTCCCTGGAGGACTCGACCCTCGTAGACCCGAAGCCCGGCCATGCGGGGCGACCGCAGCGCCTGGCTGAGCTGCTGGCCCGTCCAGAGGTTCCCCATCGTCGTCAGGATGCCCCGCTTGTTGAGCCCCGCCGACACCTGCCCGAGGGACTCGCCCCTCACGATGCGGCCCGCCGCCTCCCTGGCGGCCTGCGCCTCACGGCGGTTGAGGGTGCCGTCCTTGTTGTAGCCGAACGCCCGAGAGCCGCCGGTGTGCATCATGCCGTTCTCGGCCGCGAGCCGGTGGTGGGACTTCACGCGCTCGGAGGTCTGCTCGCTCTCCATCTGGGCGAGGGCGGCGATCATGGTGAACATCACCTTCCCGCCGGGCGTGGAGGTGTCGAGGTTCTGGTCGTAGACGATGAGGTCCACCGCGTGCCCCTGGAGGAACTCCGAGAGCTCGAGCAGGTCCCCAACCCGGCGGCCGATGCGGGTCAGCGAGTACGCCATGACGGCGTCCACCTCGCCCCGTCGGACCGCCGCCATCAGCGAGTCCCAGCCCGGCCTCTTGACGCCCCGCTTCCAGGCCGACTTGTCGCTGTCGGTGTATGTGGCGACGACCTCCAAGCCCCTGGCCTCGGCGAGCTGGACGCAGAGCGCACGCTGGCGCTCGGGCGAGGTGGAGTCGCCGGACCGGTCGAGGCTCACCCTGGTGTAGATCGCGGCCCTAGATGCCGACCCCCTGGTCACGCCTTCAGTCTAGCGCTCTTATGTCAGTATGAGATAGTCGGACCCACCTGTACGTGGTTGATGCGCCGGCTCGCCGCCGGGCTCGACGACCGGCCCGACGGCTTCGACCTCGACGTCGA
>Ga0209415_10013096_pt1 | contig 13728 bp, 13 predicted proteins | sample PeaSoiSIISIP2007_FD_187696 | JGI IMG/M metagenome (GOLD analysis project Ga0209415, IMG submission 187696) | Peat soil microbial communities from Weissenstadt, Germany - SII-SIP-2007 (SPAdes) (version 2) | ecosystem: Environmental > Terrestrial > Soil > Wetlands > Peat | place: Germany... | reverse complement strand
CCGGCAGTCAACGTTAACAACCGCCAAACCCATCCACACTTGTTCGATCGACTGTTGGCTGCGGGTTTTACGCCGGATTTTCCCCGTCCCAAAGCGCCACGCAAAATGAGCGTAATCGGATGGCTCTATCTGTATGCTTTTTGGTTTGTGGTGGCGGCCAGGGTCGACGCCCTGTTGGGCCGGGAATGAGGATAGCTTGACTGCTATCGTTTCAACAACTCCGCGACATCCACTGCGACATCCGGCAAGGCGAGCGGGCGGGCTTTTTCGCCGGGTCGCACGAGCGTGGTCGAGGCGTAGCCGGCCAGATGGGGTTCACGGTAAACCTCGATGGTTTCGTCCTCGAGGTTGACCATCCAGAACTCCGAGATGCCTGCGCGTCCATAGGCCGGGAGTTTCCTGCCGCGGTCGGAGGCGAGCGAACTGGCCGCGACCTCGATCAACAAAAAAACATCCGTGGGGCCGGGATGGCGCGTGCGGTAAAAATCCGGCAAGGGTTTAAGCAGCATCACGTCGGGTCGCGGCTCGGAGTAGTCATCGAGATGCACCGGGTTCCGAACCGACACCAGCCAGCAATCTCTCGGGGGCTGGCCAAAAAACCGATTCAGACGCATGGTGACGCTGCTGTGAGGAGGACTGGGTGGTGGCAGATCAAAAATCTCTCCATCCAGAAGTTCAACCTGCGCATCCGGCGCAAGAACCCCCATCTCGCCCATTCGGTAGTAGTCCTCGACGCTGAAGCGGTGTTTAGTGGGGGGCTGCATGTGTCAGCGCAACCTTATCCTATCCTCCCTGCATCTGCAAGCCGGTCTTGGCCGCCACCTGGGCAGGGCCAATTCATGAAAGGGGCGGGGACGGCTTCGTCCCCGCTTCCTGGCGGCTCGTGGGAAGAGGAAGCGGGGACGAAGCTGTCCCCGCCCCTGGCCTTGCGGCTTCATGAGTTAGCCCTGCCACCTGGGTGACGTCCTTGTCGCCCCGGCCGGAGAGATTGACGATAATAAGGCGGTCCTTGGCCAGTTTGGGGGCGCGCTCGATGGTCTCGGCGATGGCGTGGGCGGATTCGAGGGCCGGGATAATGCCTTCGAGGCGAGCCAATTTCATGAAGGCGGCCAGGGCGCGGTCGTCGGTGGCGCAGGTGTACTCGACGCGCTGTTGGTCCCGCAGCCAGGCGTGCTCGGGGCCAACGGCGGCGTAGTCGAGACCCGCCGAGACGCTGTGAGTGAGCTGGATCTGGCCGAACGCATCCTGCAACAGGTACGAGCGGGCGCCCTGCAAGACCCCTGGAGACCCACCCTGAAAGCGCGCGGCGTGTTTGCCGCCGGCGATGCCCTCGCCTCCCGCCTCGACCCCGACCATCTTCACCGGGGCGTCCTCGAGGAAGGGATAGAACAGGCCCAAGGCATTGGAGCCGCCGCCGACGCAGGCGATGAGCGTGTCGGGCAGGCGCCCTTCGTGCTCGAGGATCTGGCGGCGGGCTTCGTCTCCGATGACGCGCTGGAAGTCTCGCACCATGAGCGGATAGGGATGCGCGCCATAGACCGTGCCGAGGATATAATGGGTGGTGCGCACGTGGGTGACCCAATCCCGCATGGCCTCGTTGATGGCTTCCTTGAGAGTCTGCTGGCCGGCCTCGACCGGCACGACTTGCGCGCCGAGCATCTTCATGCGAAAGACATTGAGGGCCTGGCGCTCGCAGTCCACGGCGCCCATATAAACCACGCACTTGAGGCCGAACATCGCGGCCACGGTGGCGGTGGCCACCCCGTGCTGGCCCGCGCCGGTTTCCGCGATAATCCGCGTCTTGCCCATGCGGCGGGCCAGCAGGATCTGGCCCAGGCAGTTATTAATCTTGTGCGCGCCGGTGTGGAGCAGGTCTTCGCGCTTGAGATAAACCTTCGCCCCGCCCAGGTCGCGCGTGAGCCGCTCGGCAAAGTAAAGGGGCGTTGGCCGCCCGCAAAACTCCTTGAGGTAATAGTCCAACTCGCGCTGGAAGGAGGGATCTTTTCGGGCGCGAAAGTATTCGTCTTCCAGTTCCTGCAACGGATGCATCAGGGTCTCCGGCACATACCGTCCGCCGTAGGGCCCAAAATGGCCCTGGGCGTCCGGCGCCTGATGCGGTTCGGCGGTTGGCAAGCTCATCCGGCGAACCATAGCCCTGGCCGGGCGTTTCGTCGAGGACGCACTGGCCAGGGGGCGCGTGAGAGCGTGAGGGCGTGGGGCGTGGCAGGCGCTTGCGAGGTCCGGGGTTTGTGACGGTCACGTGCAGGAACCGGAGCCCTCAAGCTCGATGCTCAACTCGCCCTAAAATCCAAATCCCCTTGATACCGTGAGCGTTACGGTGGTGGAATGTGCCAGCGAGCCGCTCGTACCAGTGATGGTTAACGCGTCGGTTCCCGTGGGTGTGCTGCGCTGGGTTGTGACGGTCATGGTGGAGGAACCAGAGGTGAGGGAGGTCGGATTGAATGACGCTGTCACACCGCTTGGCAGAACGCCGGTGGTGAGCGCGACGGACCCACTGAAACCGCCTGAGCGAGTGACGGTCACCGTGTAAGTCGTGCTGTTTCCAGCACGGACTGATCGGGAAGTCGGGCTGGCAGAAATGGAAAAGTTCGCAGCGGGAGGTGGCGGCGGCGGCGGTGGCGGCGGCGCTCCTAAACCGAGCGCGGGCACCAGGTTGTTGGCCACCGGCGCGCCCAGGCCCGTCACCAAGCAGTAAGCCCCATTCCCATTAGCTTGGTCGTCCGTGTCGCTTCCGTTACTTCCTGATTCAATGAGGGAATAGTACGTCGTGTCAGCGATCGGAGCGGTGCCCGCCGCACCCGCCAGAGTGTAAAGCGCGGGATCGCCGCCGGTCCCGAGCGGGGGCCTATAACCGGACAGCGCGATCAGAGCCGACCACTGCGGGGCGCCAACACTGGTCCCGCCAACCTCCCACCAAGTATACCCTCTCTCGTACGAGGAACAATATACATAGACGCCGCTGCTAGGATTGGCGTCGTAGGCGACATCGGGCACGCCGCGCGCGGTGGTGCTGTAGGCGTTCCAGCCGGTCTGGAAAGCTGGCCAGGACTCGTAGGCGCTCAGGCCACCACCGCTGTCGGACCAAGCCGTTTCAGACCAGCCGCTGCTGGTATCAGTGAGGGTTGTTCCGCCCACAGCCACGACGTATGGCGAAGCCGCCGGGTATTCCACGCCCTCGCCACTGTCGCCAGCGGAAGCAACAAACGTCACCCCCGGTGAATACGCAGCACTAAAAATACTGTCGTAACCCTGTCCGGTTTCAGCCGGGAATTCCGAGCTGCCCCAGCTCATTGACACCACGTTTGCGCCCGCTGCCGCGGCAGTTTGAACCGCCTCCATCATAGCGGTGAGGCTGTCGTTTGCGGGGACCACGAGCATGATGTTCGCTTCGGGGGCAAGGGCGTGCGCCCACTCCACATCCAGGGAGGTCTCCATCGCCCAGCCCGCGTTGGCCGAGGGCGTCCCTACAATATTAAGCTGCCCATTCCCCGGTCCCAGCGTCATGGGAGGCAGGGTCCAAAGCCCGTCGTATCCCGCGCAGAAAGCGTTCACGTCGCTTAGGAGCGTGGTGCTGCCGTAGGCATCTACAATAGCGATCGTCTGCCCGGCGCCGGTCGCGGTGAGCCCATTAAACCCGTAAGCGGCCTGAATATTGGCGGGAGTGAAAGGTGCTGTAGCCTGCTGATCGGGACTGACGTTTAGCCAGAGCGGTGGCCGTACGTGGCCCTCGCCGGGCGGACCGAAGACCGGCCAGTTTTGCGCCGGGGCGGTTGTTGCGAGAGTTAAAGCGAGGCCCGAGACGAGCCCGCAAACGCCGAACAGTTTCTGCTTCATATACGGGGGGTTCTTGTGGTTGAGGCCAACGCAGTTGACCTTGGTGAGCGCCGCCGCCGTCGGCAAGAGCCGGCTGCGAAGTGCATTCGCTGCGGGCACAAACGTGCCATGCATGGGCCAATTGTCATTTCTGCGACTGAACTAATGAGAGGCAGAATATTCCATCATGCATGGCCTGTCAAGTGAATCATGGTCGCTTTCAGACAACCCGGGGCCAATTCATGAGAGGGGCGGGGGACGTCTTCGTCCCCGCTTCCGGTTGCCAGGAGCCGACAGGAAGCGGGGACGAAGCCGTCCCCGCCCCTGGTTGCATCCTCACAGAGGGAGGAACTGCGGGTGGATGCCCTGGGGGCCGGAGTGGAGGATGGCGAGGGTGCGCTGGAGGCCGAAGCGGGCGGTGCCGGCGTAGCCGGGGTTGAAGAAGAGGATGCCGTCGAGGGTTTGACAGAACGGTTTGTGAGAATGGCCGAAGACGACGGCGGCGGGGTGGTCGCGGGCGATGCGGGCCTTGAGAGAACCGCTCGGGCGATAGGGATCGACAATGTGCTGGAGCAGGAAGTTGCGGCCGTCGAGGGCGACGGTGTCAATGGGTTTGAAATGGAAGGCAGGGTCGTCGGTGTTGCCGGCGACGGAAGAGACGGGGGCGATTTTGCGCAATTCCGAGAGCAAGGAGGGAGGGCCGATGTCCCCGGCGTGGAGGATGTGATGCACGCCGGTCAACAACGCGGGGAGCTTCGGGTCCAGGAAGCCATGCGTGTCCGAGAGGACGCCGATAGTCATCATTCAAACGTCTTGCGGTTCGGGTGGTTCCTGGGGTTCCGATTCCGGGGCGGGCGCCTCTTCGGGTTCTTTTTCGTCGGCTGGCTCCGGGGCTTCGCTGAGTTTGAGAGCGCCGGCGAAGAGGCCGGTAAAGAGGCCGCCGCTGGCGAGGGTATTGCGGAAGAATTCGAGAGTGGGGGGGTGTCCGGAGGTGCCTTTGGTCAAAGCGATAATCCAGCCGGCGAGGTCCTTGGTGTATTCGGGGTTGGTGAGCCAAGCGGCGGTGTTGGTGATGAGGTAAAAGAAGATGGCGCCGATGAGGCCGCCGGAGAGGAGGCGGAGGAAGGAAGAGCGGGGGCGGAAGCGGGCGCCGAACCAGATGATGCCGGCAAAGGCGGCATAATTGACCAATTGGGCGGGGGTGAAGCCGTTGATGTGGAGGTGGAACCAGTAATAGAGGTTCAGGGCGACGTCGGTGACGACGAGGGTGCCCAAGGGGAGCCACCATTTGGCGGAGCGGGGGAAGAAGGCCCCGGCGCAAAAGGCGAGGCCGTAAAAGGCGCTGAAATTGGGCGGAAACAGATTGGGCCAGCGGGACAGCGCGGCTACGGCCATGAAAACATAGGGCAGACACTTGCTCCATTTTTCACTCACGGGGACAGGATACAGGAAAAAGTAGAAAGCAGAAAGCAAAAAGCAGAAACCGCGGAACGACAAGAGCTCGTTGAGGGGCTGCAGGAGGAGGACGCAGGGACGGTTCGTCCCCGCGCCGATTCTGGAGGATAACCTGGCAGCACTAAAAGTGGCTGAGGTCTTGGACTTGCTTGAAGTAGGCGGTCCAGGACCGGACGACGGAGATGGCGATGAGGCCCACGACCACGAGGTAAACGGCGCGCGGGAACCAACGGGCCAGGGCATGGAGCTTGCGAGAACCCTCCTCCTGATAGTAGGCGTGGAGGCGGGTAAGGGTATCATCCAAGCGGCCGCTGATTTCTCCGGTGGCGTACTGGTTGGCAAAGAGCTCGGGAAACTCTCGCGATTCGCTGAGAGTCTCGGCGGGAGTCCGGCCGCCATCCACCTGCGGGCGCCAGGCCAGGACGGCGCGCCGCAAGGCGGGCGAACCGCTGGCGGCGGCGGCCAATTCCCAGGCCTCGATGACGGTGACCCCCGCGTTCAGGAGCGCCTCGAGTGCGGCCGCCAAACGGCCCAGGGCGAGGTCTCGCCGGGCCACGCCCAATAAGGGGACCGGGCGTAGGAGCCGTTCGATGAGCGCTCGCCAGCGCTCGCCGTGGCGGCCTTGAGCGGCATAAACGACCAGGGCGATGAGCGCGTAGATGGGGAGCAGCACTCCCGCGGTCTGACACAAATACCAGAACCAATTGCCCGACAGGAAAAACTGCGGGAAGGGAACGATCAGGACCGCGAAATGGAATAGAAAGGCAGGGTAAGCCAGGTCGGCGATGAGTTGGCGGGCAATCCTGGCCCGGTCTGAGTAGTAATCGGACAGGAGCCGGAAGCAGGCATCCAGGCGTCCGCTCTGCTCACCGGCCTGGACCAGCGCGATGTCAAACTCGGGCAACCACCGGGAGTCGAGACGGCGCACGGCTTCCGAAAAGGTGGAACCGGCAGCCAACTCTCGCAGCATCCGGCGGATCGGCTCGCGGTAGGAGCGTGCCGGGGGGGTCCGCTCGAGTTGCTGGAGGGCCGAGATGAGACCGAGCCCGGCGGAGGTCAGCGAGGCCAGTTGCTGGTAAAACGCAGCGCGCTTTGAAAACTGCGCCGGCGTGACGATGAGCGCCATAGCGGGCCGGGCCTCACCCGGCGACGCGATCGAGGCGGGCCTTGAGGTCTTTCTTGCTGCGCAGGCCCACGAGTTGCTCGGTGACCTGGCCCTTGTTGAACAGGAGCAGCGTGGGGATGGACTGGATGTTGAACTGCGCCCCGAGCTGGCCGTGTTCGTCGATATTCACTTTGCCGAAGCGGACCCGGCCGTCGTAATCGGCGGCCAATTCGTCAAGGATGGGAGCGAGCATCTTGCAGGGCCCGCACCACTCGGCCCAAAAGTCAACCAGGATCGGCCCGGGGGACTCGGTGACTTCCTTCGCAAAACTCTCTTGCGTCAATGTAATAATATTGGGAGCTGCCATAATCCAATATTATTGTGAATGGCCTCCTAAGCTGGCGACGTGAACCGCGCTCACCTGCGCCTTTTCCGCTTTGCCGCCGGACGGCGTGCCGCCGGACGGAGACCCCGGCAATTCCAACAAGTAAATATAAACCGTGCTGGCCACGGCCGCCAGGGCCACCACGGCCGCAACGACGGCGAGGACCTTGTCCAGCGTGCTGATGGCGGCGACGGGCGCACGGGCGGCGACCGGGCGCGGGGCCGCGGCGGCAACCGGTGCGGGCCGTAAAGCGGCGGCTGGGGCCGGCGCGGCGACGGCGCGCGGGGCCGCCGGGGCGCCGTGAGCGGCCGTCGTAGGTACCGGGGCCGCCGCCACCGGGGCCGGAGCCCCGGGCGAACCGCCTGCCGGCCCGCCGGGCGGCAGCGTGGGCAGTTTAATCGTCGGGGCGGCCGAGGGCTTGGGCGGTAAATTGATGCGAACGGTCTCCTTCTTGGGTTGGACCTTTCCGGTCTCCTTCTTCGGGGGCGCAGCGCCGGTCGGGATGTTGGGGATGTTCTCAGCCATAACGTTAATTTTGGTCCATACTACGTTTGACGGGCTTGGGTGTCAAACCCATTTCCGGACAGATCTTTGGTCTGAGAGCGACGGATAGGATCAGCCCCCAAGAGCGAGAAATCCGCCGGTGGTCCCTCCGCTCCGAGTGCGAAGACTCGTCGAACGGTCTGCCGACTGGAAGTCGGCGACACGGCAGACTGGAAGTCTGCGCTACGCTCTGGTCGGAAGGGCGCTTATTGGCTGTCGGGGGCGCTGGCACTGGGGCGGGGGGACCGGTCTTGGCGGGGCCGCGCCACGTTGACGGTTAGCGTCCGGCCCTGAAACTCCTGGTTATGGAACTGCTCGACGGCCTTGGCGGCCTCTTCGGGAGTGGCGAATTCGACAAAGGCAAAGCCGCGCGATCTGCCGGTGACCTTGTCCAGCATGAGATTGACCGAGGTGACTGCTCCCGCCTGCGAGAAATAGTCTTGGAGGTCGTTCTCCATGGTTTGGTAAGATAAGTTGCCCACGAAAAGCCGATTCTGGTTCATATACACTAACGGTCTGTCTTCTGATACGATCACGTCCGTTCTTTGAACGGGCTCGCTGCTTTTTTATCAAAGCGGCCGCCGGAGTCAACCGGAATCAGCCTCCCCTATTGGATGCGGGGGTGTTTCCGGAGGGGAGGAAATCCGAAACCCGAAATCCGAAATCCGAAAGGCGACGGGCGTTCCGCGTGAGCTTCTGGCCATGCCGCCGCCGCCGCACGGCCACAACGCCGAAAAGAATCGAGCACCCGGGATTAGTTCAGTCACCATAGGGAAACCCCTTGTGTGCCAGCATTGGGGATTGTGGGCGCGCTACCATCCCACCCCCGGCGCAGCCGGGGCCTGGTTCAGGAGGTTGAGGAGGTTCTGAGTGCGGCGCTGGACGGTTTGCTGCCCGTACTCCTGCCGCAGCAAGTGACGGTTGCGGGCGGCCTCGTCCTCGGTGAGCGAGGCGAGGCGGAGGGTGGCGGGGAATTGGGGGTCAATGGCGAAAAACTTCAGCCCGAGCCGGGAGAAGTGCCGAAAGACGGGGCTGGTGGGACGAAGGAAGACCTTGGCCCCGAGCCAAAGCGCAATCAAGATATTGCCGAGGGCCTGCTGGCGTTCATGGTTGAAGATGCAGGTGCCACAGGTGGAGAGCAACCGCACGTAATCCCGCAGCGGCATGAAGTCCAGGAGCGGCTCGAACCGGCTGCCGAGATAATGCCGGCCCTGTTGCAGCACGAATTGCCGGTATTCACCCTTCTGTCCGTAACTGAGGGGAACAATGACCTGGCGGCTGCCCAAGGCCGAATCGGCGAGCTGGCGAAAGATATCGGCATGATTGGAGGTGGGGCTGCTCGAGTTTCCTACGAGGATCGCGTCACGGTTGGCGCGCGCTTCGACGAGGCCGGCGAGCGTCGCCTCGAGACTGCCGTAGTTGAAGATGACCTGCCGCGCGCGAAAGCCCTTCTGCTGCTCGAGGATCTCGAATTCGGTGGGCACGACCGTTGAGCAGAAATCGAACAGTGAAATGGAGCGGTGGAAGTCGTCGGGCCAGGGAACCCAGGCCTGGCAGGTTATGCGGAACCAGTTCTTGACGAAATAGTGTATCCCGCCGGCGGAGCGTTTGACGTGGGCGTAGGTCAAAGGCAGGAAAAGCTGGCGGAGGCTCCAGCAATGTCCGTAGAAATCCGAGCCCCAGGCGAACCAGAATTTCAGCGCCGTGGGAGGGACCAGCGCGAGGAGCCGGGCCTTCTTCCAGTTGAGACTATGGACGAAGACGGCCTTGAGCGACGGCAGGCCGCGGGCAAAGTCGCGGTATTCCCGGGAGCGCCCGGGTAGAATCGTCAGGCGGTCGGCTTGCTTGACGTGGGTAATGGGCTGGTTGGCGCGCGAGCCGAGCAGATAAGCGTTCTGCGCGCCCGCGCAGGCATCGAACTGGGCAATGACAAAATCAATGAACTTGTCGTCGGTTACCAGGTGGAGGTACTGAATGCCGGCGGGGTGGGTCATGCCCTTGGAGAACGCTTGGGCGAGGCCGAGGGAAGCGGTTTGGCGGGACATCCGGCGACCCGACTGGCGTCGGACACGTCGGCCAGGACAACGGCGCCCGCGCCTACCAGGCAGTCGCGTCCGATGTTTCGCTTCTCGATAATGGTGGCGCCGATGCCAATCCAACTCCTGGTTCCGATCCTGACACTGCCGCCCAGGGCGACGCGCGGGCAAACATGGACGCCGTCCTCGAGGACACAATCGTGGTCCACCGAAGCGGCGGAGTTGATGATCACATGGCGGCCAATCTGGCAATCGGGCCCGACCACCGCGCCGGCGGCAACGAAGGTGCCGCCGCCGATTCTGGCGGAGGGCGAAACGATGGCCGCGGGATGAATGAGCAGCGGCAACTCGAAACCCTGGCCCAGGAGCCGCTCGCCCAGGCGGGTTCGCGCCGAACAGTTGCCGATGGCGACAAAGGCGCAACGCACGCCTTGGCGCCAAAGCTCATCCAGAGCCCGCCAGTCCGAACAAACCGGCGCTCCGCAGAAATCTTGTCCCGCCCGTTCAGGAGAGGTGGTGTCGAAAAAGCGGACAATGCGATACGCCCCCAACCGAGAGACCGCGTCGGCCACGACCTTGGCATGACCGGACGCCCCGAGCACGACCAGGGCGGGGCTCGCCCCCTGCCGGGAATTGGTTGGGTCATGGCGGCGCATCTTGTCTTCTGGTGCGAGTGAACGGCTCTTTCATCGCACGAGTGGGTAGCCGACCTTGCCGGAGGTGTCAACCCGGTACCGGCCTCCCGACGCTGCGTAGCGCAGGTTTCTCCCGATTCCGAATCGGGACTGTATCGCGGATTTCCAATCCGCGGGTCGTCCATCCGCCCTGAGTGGCAGGACTTGTCGAAGCGTTTGCCGACTGGAAGTCGGCGATACGGCAGACTGGAAGTCTGCGCTACGCCTTCCGGCTGGCGAAGCCCGGTGAAATATCCTGGCTGAATCCGGGGCTATCTTCGGCGGACGCAGCGGAACCCGTTTGAATCCATGGTCAGGCACACGTCGGTCAAGCCGGCCTCGTCGCAGTTCCGACTCCAGGAGGTGCAATTGCCCGCGCGGCTTGACCAGGCGCCGCCTCGGAGCACCCGCTTTTCGCCCTGGTTGGGACCGCGTGGATTGTCCTGGGGACTTTGCCGGTAGTACTTGGCCCAGTAGAAATCGTTGCACCATTCCCAGACGTTGCCCGCCATGTCGTAGAGCCCCCAGGCATTGGGTTTGCGTTGCGCCGCCGGGTGAGGCCCGGACGGAGAATTGCCTTCAAACCAAGCAAAGGATTTCAATTCTTGCGCGTTGTCGCCGAAATAAAAGGCGGTGCTGGCGCCCGCGCGGCAGGCGTACTCCCACTCCGCCTCAGTGGGGAGGCGATAGCCGTTGGCGGAGAAATCGCACGCCCAGGTGTTCGTGTCGTAGCACGGTTTGAGGCCCTCCTGCAGCGAGCGCGCGTTGCAAAACCTCACTGCGGCCGACCAGGTGACCTGTTCCACGGGGTTCTGGGGATGCTTGCGCCGGGATGGGTTGGCGCCGGTGACTCGCTGGTAAACCTCCTGGGTGATCTCGCACTGATCCATGAGAAAGCCATCCACCGTGATCGCGTGCGCCGGTTTCGTGTCGATGGGACCTTCGTTCGAGCCCATGATAAACCGGCCAGAGGGAATCGAAACCATGGCCATGCCGCAGGCCGTTCTTAGGACTTGCGTCCCGACGGGGTGCGTTTCGGCGTTTGGCCGGCCACAGCCGCTCAAAATGCCCATCGCCAGGAGCGCAGCGAAGCCGGCGGCCTGCCGCCTAAAGGCGGCGCTCCAGCGGCCGCTCAAGACGCCCATCGCCAGGAGCGGCGCGAATAGGTCCCTCGAATGCATAGCGGCTAGGGGTCGGATTACGGTTCGGAGTAATACAAGGTGCGGCGCGGTTCCCATCGGGTCGGCTGCCGCAGCACCGCACGGGATTCTTCCCAGATGCGACCTGCAATGACCGCCTTTTCCGGCGAATCCCCGCACTTGGACGCGGCCGTTTGCTCGAGCCTGAGCACCAGCCGGTTGTAGCGGCGGCAGAGGTCGTCTTGTGCTCCGGCCGTGTCTCTGACGTCGAGGTTGCCGCAATTGAAGCCATCCCCTTTGCCTTCCCGCAAGAGGGCCTTCATGGAGTCGGTCTTCTGCTGCACTGCGGCAAGGGGCGTGGCATAGATTTCCGCCGACTGGGCCTGGGCGTCAGTGACCAGGGCCTGCAATTCGGCCAGGTAATCACGCAGTTCCGGATGCGCTTGCTGCTCCGAGGCGAGGTAGCGGTTCATGCGGGCAAAAAAGGCGGCATATTGATCGACGCGGCTGCGAATCTCCCGAATGAACTCATAGAGGTGGGTGGCAAGGTCCACCCCGAGGGTGGCCTTTTGCTCCTGCTTGATCTTCGAGAGCCGGGTCGTGGTGGCGCAAACCGGCCGGTCAAATTGGAACTCGTCGGGAGTAGAGTACTTGAGCTTTCTGATCCGGTTGGCGTCAAAGTCGAACAACGCCGCCGCTTTTTCGGAACCGAGGGCCTGCTCGACAATCTCGCAGGGTGAGAAGAGGTCCGCCGCCGCTGGTTCGAGGAAGTAGATAAGGGCCTCGCCGTTGGGGATGAAACTCTTCTCGAAATGAAATATCGCGCGGGGACCGTCGAAGGAGAACGGATAATGGTTCCAGTCCTCGAACCAGACACCCCACATCCTGGTCTTGGCATTGGCGATGGGAAAGGCGTACTCCATGCAAGGCTCGCGGAAAGACGGAGGTCCGCCCGGGGTCACGAAAAAGCGGCCCATCCAGCGGGCTGGAAAGGGGCGTGTCCACCCGATGGGCACGTATTCGCCGAGCCAATCTTCGTTCAACGGTTCCCGATGCCATATCCCGGCATGCTCGGCAAACGAAAGCGAGAATCCATCTTTTCCCGCCGCGATTGACAGCGAATCAATCAGGCGGCCGGCCCCTTCACCCGACAGGCCCAGGGAGACGGCAGCCGTCTCCCAGGCGGCCAAGAGCAGGCTGTCGTTGCCGTCCACCAGGCCGACAAACCATTGCGTGGAAGGGATGCAGAAGTCCTTGCCGGCCGGCATCTTCGCCGGGGCATAGCAGAGGTCCGTTCCGACAAATGACGGCAGGAGGCCGTAGCGCAGGCGGCAATCCCGCACTTGAAACCGCGGCACGTTGCTGGCCTCCACCCGGATGAGACCCTTGGCTGTGAACCAGGCAGTGTAGGAACGATCTCCCGCTTCGGCGCTCACCCGGATGCCTCGCCGGTCCTTCTCCTGGACCACCGTGCATCGGGAGGCCGCAAAAGCCGGCTCCGGGGCGATGACGCATCGCTGCTTGAGCCTGCCCTCCTGCACCGCATAAACCGCCAGCGCGCCATCGCGGGGGCGGATGGCGCCCGCGAGGTGACGGCCTTGAATAACCGGAGTTCCAGCAAAGACGTGGGCCTGGTCATCCACCGGCAGCCACTGGTCTTTGGCAGACCAATCGATGCCTGGACCCAGCTCTTTCTTCGCATCCCATACCGCCACTTCGGCCGCGGCCTTGGGCTCGTAACGGATCAACTCGAAATCATCCGCGATGATCGGCGAGCCCATTTCACCGGCGGTGCCATGGTAGAGGTTGAATTCCTTGGACCTGCCACCCAGCGCAAGCGTGAGCGAGCCGTTGTGATTTAGGGCACAGAAGCCTTCCATTTGCACCCATTGGCCGGCGGGCACTCTAATCTCGGCCAGAGCGTAAGCGGCCCAGGGTTTGTCGGAATCCTGGAGCAGGAAGGTGACCGGCTGCTCGGTCGGGGACTTGACCCAGCAGCGAGCCAGGTAGACGCCGGCTGGCGCGGAGCCGAGTCTCTGTTCCACGGAGGTGTGTGCCGGGATGCCAATGGCATTCCGGCCCCCGTGGGCCTCGGTGTCCGTGAGCCTGGCTCTGCCCGCGCTGCCGGTCGTGGTGACCCAGTTCGGCGGGTTATCCCGCCCTGGGGCGGTCTCCTCGAAACCGGGATTCTTCAGGAGGTTCTGTTCCGCGGCTGCGCCGCGCGGGGTGGCCGCCAGGCCGGCGGCCAGGATGATAGCGGCGGCCCAGGCCGTGGCTCTTTGACCCCGGCGGGGGCAGAACGTTTCGGTAGTGTGTGTCATGACGAACTGCATCTATTGAAGCGGGGTTCAGGGCATCATTCCGACTCATCACCCGGCATCGGCGGGACATCCGGTGAAGCCGCCAGGTATTTCTCAAAATCCTCCCGGCGTCCGGCAGCGGCCTCCCGGCGCAGATAGTCCATCGTTAGAACCACCGCGAGCTTTTCGCCGGCGGCGCTGGCCACGAATTGGCTGGCCGAATAGCCTTCCTTTGCGGCCAGCGCCTCGATGGTTTT
>Ga0209415_10013095_pt1 | contig 13729 bp, 14 predicted proteins | sample PeaSoiSIISIP2007_FD_187696 | JGI IMG/M metagenome (GOLD analysis project Ga0209415, IMG submission 187696) | Peat soil microbial communities from Weissenstadt, Germany - SII-SIP-2007 (SPAdes) (version 2) | ecosystem: Environmental > Terrestrial > Soil > Wetlands > Peat | place: Germany... | reverse complement strand
CTTCCAGCGGCCGCCAATTTTGATGCGTTTGACGATGTTGACTCGCGACAAAATGTCTCTCCTGCGAGCCGCATCTTAGCGGACAGCATGGGAGACAGCATATGGTCTAAATGACAGAAAACAAAGAGGGTGGGTAGAAGCTGGCATTCTGCCAACTGAATTACTCCCGCTCAGCGGACGCTCTAAATATATCAAAGACAGGGCTTTGTGCGCCAGATCAAAATGGGGCCAGCCTGAGAATCCCAGATTCTACCATTCGCACTTATGGGTATTTGTTTTCAACGCGCAATCATGTGTAAAGGATGTCCTCATCTTGGGAATGGACAGTAAGGGTCGTTGACCGCAACCTCAACGCAACGGCAATGCCGCCAATCACCGCGGAATGGTTCCGTGCCGTCTACACGCCGGAGGGGCTGGCACTCCGCAGCAGACGGAACTGCTTTCGCTCTCGGTGCCCTGCTCTTCGAATTGGAGCAGACCGATGAGTTCGTCTTCGGCGTCCCCTTTTTCTCTCCCCTCGATTGGGCTCTGCTTCGTCTGGGGGAAGTTTGGAGAATGGACTGGCTCCCTTAAGAAAAGCGCCTTCATCGAAGTCGAGGGCGAACTGCGTCATCGGGAGTTTCAGCCCAATGGTTCAGAGGCGAAGATCCGGACCGCGGAGAGATCCATGCCATCTCCGATCCTGACTCTCGACCGCGCCGAAAAGACCGAGCACGAAGGTGAGAGCGCGGGTGCCGAGCTGACTGGGGATGACGTTACGCCGTTCTGAGCCGAGAAGGCGGTCTGCTTCCGATGCGGGCCGCCTTTCATTTCAAACTGCTAGCCTCCCAACGCACTTACGGTACCGCCGCCGGCGGGACCACGTTTCCCTACGCCGGGCCAGCCCCTTCCCTGCAGTGTGCTCCGTGCTTCAGGTACGAACGGTTCCAGAGCGCGGCTGCGTCTGAGCGAATCGCGGCGCGTGACCAGCCGGGGTGCGAAAGCGATATCCGAGCGCGGGCTCGCTCACAATATAGTCCGGATTGGCGGGGCCCTCTTTTCGATCTTCCTCCGCAGTGTGTGTACGAGCGTGCGCAGGTACTTCAGCTCACCTCCGTACTTAAGGCCCAAACTGACCGCAGAAGCTTCACATGGGGCAGAAGAACGTCTGTATTCTTCATCATCAATGTGAGAAGATCAAATTCCTTGGGCGAAAGATGAATTTCGTAGTCGCCACGTCAAAACATGTGACGCTCCAAATCCAACGTCAGGTCACCGACCTGGATCACGCCGAAATCCACGTTGCGCCCACGCCGGGTCGCCGGAGAACCTCTTGCACCCGTGCTTGAACCTCCCCCGTAACTTTCTGCGCCAGCTCTTCGGCTACGGGAAGCGCGCATCCCCGGACTCGGAAGGCGGCTACTAGCGGTGACGCCACATTCTGGAACAGGTCATCAGACGACGCCGTTTTGCCGCACTTCCGGGATGGTTCAGCCATCTGTTCCACGCACGCGAATCGGGTGACATCACCATCGGTTCCGGTGGAAGCTAATTGTCCGTCGCGAATGGCCACAGCCGAGACAACCGGTTGCTGCTCGCGCGTTGTTAACTTCATGAGTCATCCACCATTCAAGAAGGGATGACCAATTCCCGCAAGGTCCGATGTTGGTCGTAAGGTGGGTAGCGCAATCCACCAATATCCAGCCGAGTACTGTGATGGAGGACGCCGCGGACGTTGCTGTAAGCACGGAATCCCCACTCGCCGTGGTACTTGCCCATACCGGAAGTTCCTACGCCGCCAAATGGTAAATCATGGATGATCGGCTGAAGGGTGCATTCATTCACCCCCGCATCCCCCGAAGCCGTCGAATTCAGAATCTGCTCGGTCAGCGACTGGTCTTCGGAGAATATGTACAAGCCGAGCGGACTCGGCCGCGCGTTAACGAACCCGATCGCCTCCTGAGCATTGTTAACCTCAATCACGGGCAAAATGGGCCCGAAGATTTCTTCCTGCATCGCGGGCGAGTCTGGCGGGACGTCCACGAGCACCGTTGGTGCGATAAAGCGTTCCGCCCGGTCGTGCTGGCCGCCATGGTAAACGGTCCCAGTGGCGAGCAGATTTGTGAGCCGATCATGGTGGTGGAAATTAACAATCCGGCCATAATCCTGGCTCTTCTGAGGATCGTCCCCGTAGAACTCAACCAATGTTTCTTTCAGACATTTCAAGAATTCATCGCGCACATCCCTGAAGACGACGACGTAATCGGGGGCAGTGCATGTCTGACCAGCGTTAAACCAGCGCCCGAAGGCAATTCGACGGGCTGCAACCTGCAGGTTGGCCGAAGAGTGAACGATGCACGGATTCTTGCCGCCGAGTTCCAGGACCACTGGGGTCAGGTTCTTTGCCGCTGCTGTCATGACTATCCGAGCAACGGTTGTGCCACCGGTAAAAAAGATGTGGTCCCAGGACTGCTCCAGCAGCGCAGTCGATTCCCGAACTCCACCTGGAACGACCGAGAATGCGTTGCGGTCCAGATATTCCGGAACCAATCGAGCGATGACTTCAGACGTGGCGGGCGACAGATCTGACGGCTTGATAACGGCGGCGTTGCCGGCGGAAATCGCCGCGACCAAAGGAGACAGTGTCAGCATCACGGGATAGTTCCATGTCCCAATAATGAGTCCTACCCCGAGAGGGTCGAATCGCACTTGACCGCGCGACGGCGCTAGGACGAGCGGTGCGCTCGCGGGTAGCGGTTTCATCCAGTGCCGCATGTGAGCGAGAACGTAGTCAATCTCACTCGTCATAAACTTCACGTCGACCCAATCGGCCTCAATTCTGTTGCGGCGCAGGTCCTTCCATAGCGCGGCATAGAAGTCCTCGGCACGGTCCTTCATCATTGATCGCAAAGCGATCAACTGACCTTCCCGCCACTCTATGGAGCGAGTGACGCCGGACAGGAAATATTTGCGATGGTGAGTTGCGAGACCGCTCAGGTCGGAGGTCCTCGCGGTTTCGGCTCGAGTCGGTGTTGTCTCTGGCATTCTGGTTCTCCATCAATCACAAGGTTCAAAACGTCAGCTCGCCACGGGCACGCAGTTCGCCGGGCAGCAGCGCGTTGTAAATGAACTCGTGCACTGGGGTTGGAAAATTCCTGGCGCGTCCTATGCGGACGACTGCCCCGCTTTGCGCTTCGAGTTCCGACGGCCGGCCCGCGATCAAATCGCGCTGCATCGAGGCTGTGCCGTCGGGCGGCAACGAGTCGGCGAATTTCATCGTTTCTGCCACCGACTCGCTCCGCGCCGGAATGTCGCAGGCGCGCGCCAGGCCCATAATCTCCCGCATCGCGCGCTCGAGCAACGATCTGGCTTCGGGCACACTTCGCATCACGCCGACCGGCGCCCGTGTCACTGCTCCCACGCCGCCAAATGAAGCGATGAACTCGAACTTCTCCCAAAGCGCAACCTGGATATTATCGGGGACCCGCGTCTGTAGTTCTGCGGTGGTGAGGCATTCGACCAATTTCTCCAGCCGTGGTGTACGTGCATTGTTCCGCTCCCCGAGGGTGATCACGGCTTTGGGCCCAGCATGCCGGACGACGCCCGGCGCGATAACCATGGCCAAGATATGACACAATCCGTCCAGCACATGCCCCGAACCGAGCACAGCCGCCAGTTGGTCGTAAGCCTCTACGCCGTTTTGCAAGGGGACGACCACAGTTTCCGGCCCAACTATGCCGCGAATCTGCTGCGCTGCTTCCGTCACCTGCCAGGCTTTGGTGGTGACGAAGACGGCGTCCACATGCCCCACGGCTGAGGCATCGCTGGTCGCTTGTACCTTTGCCAGCGCAAAATCGCCCAGCGGACTCTCTATGCGCAAGCCGTTCTTCCGCAACGCTTCGAGCATCGCGCCCCGGGCGAGGAAGATAACGTCGTTCCCAGCCTTCGCCAACCGGCCTCCAAAGTAGCCGCCCAAAGCGCCGATTCCGATAAATGCAATCCTCATGATCAGTCCTCCATGAACTTCACTGTTTTCGCTGGCTTATGATTGGAAGTTTGGAACAACGATCAGCTTTTGTTCACAAACTCTTCAAGGCCAAGATTGGAGAGTTCCTCTCCGTATCCAGAATGCTTAATAAAATCGGCTGAAAGCCAGATCTGGCGCCTTGTTCCATCGGAAATTGCGGCGGGGCCGAGGCGAACGGGCGCCCGATTTCCGGGGTGCTGGGCACCGCCGCGTCCCGCGGGATCATCGGCCCGGCCAGGAAGGCGGCGCGGCCAGCCCGGACGCCATTGGCGAACGCGGCCGCCATTTGGACCGGGTCAATGGCGCACGAGACAGCTGTATTTACCAACACGCCATCGAAGCCCCACTCCATGACCTGACAGGCGTGAGACGGAAGGCCGAGGCCTGCATCGACAATCAGGCGAACTTGGGGAGCACGCTCACGCAGTTCCCGAAGACCACGGGGATTGCGCGGTCCCTGTCCGGTACCGATGGGAGCTGCCCATGGCATAAGCACCTCACAACCAGCGTCCATCAAACGTCTGCAAAGAACCCAGTCCTCAGTGCAATATGGCAAGACCTGGAAGCCCCGTTTTACGAGTTCGGTCGCAGCATCCACGAGGCCATAAGGATCAGGCTGCAGATTGGCTTCGTCTCCTATGACCTCAAGCTTTATAAGATCGGTCTGAAACATCTCGCGCGCCATACAGGCCGTGTTCACCGCCTCACTCGCCGTGCTACAGCCTGCTGTGTTGGGCAGAATCGTCCGGCCCGTTTCCTGGACCAAGTCCCAGAAGGACTGGCCGGAATGGCTCGATCCCGAGACCTGGCGCCGCAGTGACAACGTGAGCATCGCGGGGACAGCGGCATGGATGGCGTCGGCCAACACTGCCGGGGAGGCGTAACGCGCAGTCCCGAGCAGCAGACGGTTTGTGAAAGTCCGTCCGTACAAATTTAGTCGATCCTCTTTCTGGCTTTCTGTCATCTCAACCTCCTGCCGCGGGATGAAGAATGTCGATCCTGTCGCCCGGCTGGATGCGGCAGTCTTCATAGGCTCCTCGCGGAACAACTTCTGTGTTGCGGGCTACAGCAAACGGAGCCGCTGGCGACAACAAGCGCAGTAACGCCGCGAGTGTACGAGGCTCAGGCAAAGGGTGGGTTTGGCCATTCACGACTACAAACATGCGTGGACCTCATCCTCAACGGGCGCAAAGATGACTTCGGAACGGCTGTCCAGGAGACAGGGCCAGCAGTCAGCCTCCGTGGATTGCTTATTCAAGGACAGAAGAGCCAAAACGTTTTCGACAATCGTGGGCGTCAGGAGGAATCCATGCCGATAAAGCCCGTTGATGTGCAGCACGCTTCGCTGCCGATCGAGATGAATGGCGGGCGCATTGTCGGGGAGGGCAGGCCGCACCTGCGTGTTGAATTCGAGAATACGTGCTTCGGCCAATGACGGCAGCACAGAGTATGCGGAGGTCAGAAGCTCGAGAGCGCCGCGCACGGAAACATTCGAATGATCGTCACTCTCGAGGCTGGTCGCCCCGACAACCAGTCGTCCCTCGGCGCGAGGAATGATGTACACCGGGTAGCGCGGGTGCAGTAACCGCAACATGCAATGCAGTTCGATCTCGGGCGCATGCAGGCGGACGATCTCGCCGCGAACCCCGCGCAACTGCGGCCAATTGCGCCTGGCGCCCATGCCACGGCAATCTACGACAAATCCGGCATCGGGGAACTCGGCATCCGGGACAAATGTTTCCCAGTGGCACTCAACCTTGTTTTGACTGAGAGCCATAGCGACCGCTTGCAGCAATGCGCGATTGTCCACTTGCGCTTCACCAGCGATATAGAGCGCTCGGGGAAACCTTGTCCCCAGGGCAGTTTCCAGTTCACCGAGTTCCGCACCTTCGACGTGTTTGAGGTGCCCCTCCGCGTGGCGCGAAGCAAGCACCTTCTGGACGCGAACTGCCTCTCCGGCATCTTCGCGGTGCCAGAGCAGCAAACTTCCATCGTTCCGATAAAACACAGGCACTGGCAGCTCAGCCAACCATTGCGGCCACAGCGAAAGGCTTCGCCTCCCCATGGATTCAATTTGTGGGCCCGCGTCGACAGCTTCGGAGGTTGGTGCGATCATCCCGGCCGCCACCCAGGCAGCGGAGCCTTCCCCCTGGCTGCCAGCAGCATCGTAAAGGGCGACTCGGGCGCCGGCCTTCGAGGCCCTCCAGGCCAGGCAACGGCCCAGCAAGCCGCCCCCTACGACGGCGATGTCCTGCCGCGTCACTGGTAGACCTCGCCGCCGCGCTCCAGGAATTCGCGCGCTTTTTCCGACATCGCCACCTCTTCGCGGGGCCCGTATGTCGCGCGAATCTCTTCACTGATCTTCATGGAGCAAAACTTAGGTCCGCACATGGAACAGAAGTGTGCCGTCTTCGCGTTTTCATGAGGTAGGGTTTCGTCGTGATACTCGCGGGCGCGTTGCGGATCGAGACTCAAATTAAATTGATCGTCCCAACGGAATTCGAACCGCGCCTTCGAAAGAGCGTTGTCCCTGAGTTGCGCTCCGGGCCATCCTTTCGCCAGGTCGGCCGCATGCGCGGCGATTTTATAACTGATGATTCCTGTACGAACATCCTCCTTATTTGGAAGACCAAGATGTTCTTTCGGGGTCACATAGCAGAGCATCGCCGTTCCGTACCAGCCAATCTGAGCGGCTCCTATTGCACTGGTGATGTGATCGTAGCCAGGCGCGATGTCGGTCACGAGTGGCCCCAGGGTGTAAAACGGTGCATCGAAGCAATGCCGCACTTCCTCATCCATGTTTTCGCGGATACGCTGCATGGGCACGTGTCCCGGCCCCTCGATCATCACCTGTACGTCGTGTTTCCAAGCTCGTTCTGTCAGTTTGCCGAGTGTACGCAACTCGGCAAACTGCGCTTCGTCGTTGGCGTCGTAGATTGAGCCCGGGCGGAGACCATCGCCGAGACTGAAGGAGACATCGTACGCCTTCATGATCTCGCAGACTTCGTCGAAGTACGTGTAGAGGAAGTTTTCCTGGTGGTGGGCGAGACACCACTTAGCCATGATTGAACCGCCACGCGAGACGATTCCGGTAAGCCGGCGGGCGGTGAGCGGAATCCACGGCAGGCGGACACCCGCATGCAGTGTGAAGTAATCGACCCCCTGCTCCGCCTGCTCGATGAGCGTATCGCGCATCAGCTCCCAGGTCAGCTCTTCGGCGACGCCACCTACTTTCTCCAGCGCCTGGTAGATGGGAACCGTGCCGATGGGTACAGGGGCGTTGCGTAGAATCCACTCGCGCGTCTCATGAATGTGCTTGCCCGTGGAGAGATCCATGATAGTGTCCGCGCCCCAGTGAGTGGCCCAGATCATCTTCTCCACCTCCTCGGCAAGCGAAGAAGTGACGGCTGAGTTCCCGATGTTGCCGTTGATCTTAACCTTGAAGTTACGACCGATAATCATCGGTTCCAGCTCCGGATGGTTGATATTTGCCGGAATGATGGCACGCCCGGCGGCAACTTCAGCACGCACAAACTCCGGGGTGATCTCCACGGGGAACTGTGCGCCGAGCGCTTCTCCCCGATGCTGGCGCAAGAGCAATGCGTAGGATGGATGTTGCTTGAGTCGATCCAACTGCATCGACTCGCGCAGAGCGATGAACTCCATCTCGGGCGTGACGATGCCCTTGCGCGCGTAGTGCAACTGGCTGACATTTTGACCATCGCGCGCGCGGCGCGGCGCGAACCTCACTGGAAAACGCAGCTCATGAGTTAACAGGTCGTTCTGACGCTGACGGCCGTACTCGGAACTGAGTTCGGTGAGCCGCTCGGTATCCTCGCGCTCTTCGATCCACGGAGCGCGCAGGACAGGCAGCCCACGAGCGAGATCGATCTCGGCATCAGGATCAGTATATGGACCGGAGCAATCGTAGACAGGCAACGGGGGATTCTGTTCCACCCACTTCGAGTGATGCGTGGGAGACAGCGATATTTCACGAACGGGAACGCGAAGGTCACCACGCCTGCCAGTAATGTACTTCTTGCGTGATGAAGGAAAAGGTGAAGGGAGTGCGGTGAAGGTTGTCGCGGTTTTGAGCATAACGTCCTCGTGGTTTGAGTTGCGAAACATTTGCAATAGTGACCTGTCCCGGCGTGAGTAGAGTGTTCTACGCCACAACCGGCGCCCTCGTCACCGGCCAGAGCGTAGGCTTGCCTTCGAGAACCGCATCTATGTTGTCCAGGACAAGCATCCCCATTGCTAAACGCGTCTCTCCTGTCGCGCTCCCAAAATGCGGCAACAGAAACGTGTTCTTGAGTGCAACATATCCAGGATGAAGCCTCGGTTCGCCTTCGAAGACACCCAGCCCCGCTGCTCGAAGTAAGTCCGACGCGCTGGAGTGAAATATGTCCAGAAGCGTGCTGATCCAAGTCGGGGTTTTCGTCACGATGCGGTCTCCTTAAAACCTGAAGTCGGCGGCAAACGCCAAGGCGTTGTTAACTTTGATGTTGATTCCGGGACCCAGGGTCGCGCCGACGTGGCCAGTTCCGATGTCGAAGCTCCATCTGGAATCGGGGTAGTGCGAAATCCTGACTGCGTAGATCAGATCCGTGGGCAAGGTCGCCGTAGGAACGTACTTGATTTTCTCGGGCTCCTGGTCAATCTCGAAGGTAGGCGCGATGACGACAAGTTTCTTGATTGGGATCGGGAAAGCGATCCCGCCAAACGCTCGCGCCTGCCAATTGAGAGTGTTGCCCCCGTAGCCGTACTTCTGCGCATTCGTTCCGCGGACTCCTCCATTTAAAAGGAAGGCGAACTTGTTTCCGAACACGAAGAGCTTCGTGCCGACCAGGTAGACATCACCGTTGGTGGCGTTCTTTTGCGCAACCGACTGCGAAACGAACGGATCATTCGTCCGGAGCACTCCGCCGAGCGCGATAGCCGGCAGGTATTTCCGGCCGTGGGAATTGGCAGACAGCACCTTCATCTTGAAGTTGAAGATATTCATCCCGGCAAAGTTGAACAGAGGACTGATTGCCGGGTCTCCTCCGTCGGTGTGATTGCTCCGTGTGAATCCAAACTCCAGCCAGTTGCCAAAGCCTTGCTCGACTCCGACGTTCAAGTAATCTCCTGCCACTGGTCCCGCGTTGACAATGTGGAAACTGACGGTTGGACCGCCGAACTTCTGAGCGGGCGACGGGACGACGTCCGCCCAGGGTTGGAAGAAGATTCCGGATTGGCCGTCCATATTCAAGGCCTGCGCGTCCATCAGTCCGCTGAAGACGGACGCTGCCAGAATGGCAACGACCACAGAACTATGCCGTACGTGAATGTGATTGATAGTCACGTCTTGTTCCTTTGAATCCACAGGCCGCCGCTTTTCCGCGCGCCCTCGGAAACGAGTTGCTAGTCAACGGGTGCGACTAAAGGCCGCTCCTGCCGAGCAATGGGGATAGCAATCAGCGTTGGACCGTCCGCCTTTAAGGCGGCGGCGAATGCTTCCTTGATTTCCTGGGTGGTTTTGGCGTTAACAGTGGCACAGCCGAAGCCCTTGGCGGCAGAGATGACGTCCAGGCCGGGGATGTCCAAGCTGGGGACATTCGGCGTTTTCTCCAAGACGGCGAATTCCTTGAGGATGGCATACTCCCCGTTGCAAGGCACAACGAAGACGAGCTTTAGCTTCAGTTGAACCGCGGTATACACGTCCTGCACTGAGTATTGAAAAGCGCCATCTCCAATGACTGCCACCACAGGACGATTCGTCCCGCCCTTTTTTTCGGCGAGCGCCACGCCCACGGCGGCGGGCGAGCCCCAACCGAGTCCACCGCTGGCAAAGGTGTAATACGTATCGGGCTTCTGTATTGGCCAACGTTGCATCAGGTCGCCAAAATTCGAAGCGGTCTCATTCACCAGAATGGCGTCCTCTGGCCGTAACTCGCTGAGCGCTGCGAATGCCTCAAGGGCCGTTAACGGATTATTCGGTAGTGACGGAAGGTTCCGGTCGACCGTCAAGGCCGCCGGTGCGGGGCGCGACGTGACGGTCGGAACCGCATCGATGAAGGCCTCGAGTGCGAGCTTTGCGTCCGACAAGAGGCTTTCTCCAGCGACGGCGGCTGCAGCATCCCAGGGATCGTTCGTTACCTGCAGCAACTCGGCTCCTGAAGGCAGGTAGTCTCCTGCAATAAAGGGGTAGTAACGAAACACTTGTGCGCCGATCACGATGATGAGGTCATGGCCTTGAAGCTTCTTGCTCAGCGGCCCAATCGCAATCGGAACCATACCGCGAAACTGAGGGTGCGTTTGAGGAAACGACGCCCTGTCAGCCAGTGGCGAGATGTACACAGGCGCCTTCAGCCGTTCGGCGAATTTGATACCGGCATCCCACCCGCCCGCTCGCTCGATCTCAGGCCCGTAGACCAGTACCGGATTCTTGCTCTTCTCGATCCGCTCCGCGAACAAAGCGACCCGCTTCGGATCGGGCGAGTACCGTGAACTGACACTTCGGACGACCGCCTCGCCCAACGCGGGCTGATCCCAGTCGTCCAATGGAATCGATACATAGACCGGACCAGCGGGAGGCTGTACGGCGGTCGCGTAGGCCCTCATGATCGCACCGGGAACGTCCTGCGCCCTGACGGGTTGGTACGCCCACTTCACCCATGGCCGGGGCAGCAGTGTCTCATCCCGGTTCGTCAGGTATGGGTCGCCAAGGATCATTTCGCGCGTCTGCTGACCGGCCGTAATGATGAGCGGGGTTTTGTTTTGAAAGGCCGTCATGATATTGCACATCCCATTACCGGTTCCGGCGCCCGAATGTAGGTTCACCAGCACGGGCTTTTGGGTCGCTTGCGAAAATCCGTCGGCCATCGCCACGACTGACGCTTCCTGAAGGCCAAGGACATATTGAAAGTCCTTTGGAAAATTCTTGAGGAATGGCTGTTCCGTGGAGCCTGGGTTTCCGAAAACAGTCGTCAGCCCTAGCTTGCGCAACAGACGGTACGTTGCCTCGTGAACAGTCATTGAAACTTCGCTTTGCTTCTCTTTGGTCATCGGATTTTATCTCCCAGAGCGATATTCGCAGGATTCCGCGCGCGTGAAAACGTGAGCAAAGGCTAGATCACCGTGATTAGTTGTCCGCCCGGAAGAAACAATAAATGATGGTGAGTACAGCGTATCGGGCGGCAGACTTGTCTGCTGTAGTCATAGTGCTCCTGTTGGATACTGAAACGTGAGCAGGTGGAACTGAGAAGCGCGTAGAGCGCCGCTAGACTATCCCAGGCGCGCCGCAGGACGGTCGATCATGACTCCGTCCAGCAAAGCAGTAAAGCGGGAGTCTTGCCGAATCGCATCGAGACGCGGATCACACGCGAGCCAAATGAGCTCTGCTTCATGCTCCTCGTATGCGGCGGAAAGAAGAGAGATCGCGCGATCTCGATTGCCCAAAGCGAGTAGAAGGAGGGCCTGGCGGAATTTACTTATCGGCGAATTCGGAGCGAAAAGATCAGAATCGGCTGCGATCCTGCCGGCAGCGTCTGTTTCACCGCACGCCGCCAGGACTTCCGCCACTCCACTCATCATTACAGGCTGACCGCCTGCCTTGTCCAACAGCTCCTGTGCCAAGCGCCTTGCCTCGTCGCGTCGATTGTGCGAAATAAGCATCAAAGCCCGGTACAGCTCGGCCTCATTAGGCAAACGGCCATACAAGAGTTGCTCCGATAGATACCGTAATCCGTCCTCGTAGTTTCGAGACATGTATAGCAGCCTTGTATAAAGGACTTTTTGCCGGTACGAAAACGGATCGATCTGCTGAGCTCTTTGTATGTAATTCCAGGCTTCCCGCAAGCGGCTCCGGGCAGCGAGGAACATGGCATACTGCCGATACGTTCCGGCATGCTCGCCGAGATCGAGAGCCCGGTTAAAACTTACCTCTGCCTCACGCCACTTCCATGACAGCGCAAGTGCAGATCCCCTGCATGCGGGAACCTCGATAAGATCGGAGTCGAGTTGAGCGGCCCGCCCCCCTGCTTGATTAGCATTCGAGATCGCTACCGCGGAATTAGGTACCCCACGCAGCGCCATTTCGCAATATGACTGGGCTATACCGCAGATCGCCCTGACGCAACGGGGATCAATCTCTATCACCTCTTGCCATTTCGCCAAAGCGGCGTGTGTGGCTGCCAGCGTTCCCTCATCGAGGAGAGCCTCCGCTCTAAGTACCAATGGGTGAACGGGAACTGACGAGGCGCCTGCAGAAGTAAGGTGTTTCCGGATCAACGGCTGTACCGGGCAGATGCGGCTGATCAGCGTCGAGGCAATTTTCGCCGAGATATTAAACAATTGCTGAGGGTCTCGGTCGGTCTCGAACCTCTCCGACCAGATCCGAAGGCCATTAGAATCGACGATTCTGGTTGTCACCCTTAGTTGGCTGCCGTCTTCCCCGACCGTTCCTTCAAACACGATGTGAGCATCCAGTGTCCTTGCCAGCGAGGAAATATCCATAGTCTGTAACCCTTCTGGCCACTCCGAACATGCGTTGGTTACTCGGACTCCCTCTGTACGTACCAGATCGTGAATCAGATCCTCAGTGAGGAGTCGCGCGCAAGCGGCCGATAGAGTCCCCTTGGACAAATCGAAAAACGGCAATACTGCTACACGAAGTTCCGGCCTTTCACTGACGGCATCACCGAGCCCACGGATGGTCATGGCGGGAGTGCTGCCCTTGTCTCGCAAGTGGAAAGCAGGCACATAGCTACCAGCCCGATACTGAATAAGAATTAGATCGTTTTTGCCGATGGTTTCGTAGAACTCCTGTAGCTTACGCCGAAGTCTTCGGGCCTCGCTCCGGACAATCGAGTCTTCCGTTGGCTGATAAGACGACTTGCGTCCGTAAACATGGGTTCCTATGACATATTCTTTTAGCGTTTCCCCCTGGCCGTCCAGGGTAGTCTCTACTGTAAAGCGCAGAAAACGGACAAGTCGCTCAGATTGGACGAAAATCGAGCTTTCCATGATTCGAGCGAGTTCGTTCCGTATGGCGGTTTCGGAGATAGTGTCTCTGTGGTTCGGTTCGATCATTGACCGGCTGGTTCCGCGAGACGAGAGGCCGTCGTCGTCGAAGGGATTGAGCGCTTCTTCATTGAGGCCTACTGGCAGAGCCCGGGATTTCGGACCGCATCCAATCAAAGCTACACTGGCCATAGTTTCGCTCCCTTCATAAATGTGGTCGGTTGCTGCTTAGATCAAACGATCATGCCTTTACTTTCCGCTTTGTTGTCTCGCGATCCAGTCGCGGACGTAGCGTGCGCAATTCACCAGCTTGACGCCAGCGGCTTCGCAGCGGACGAGAAAATCGATGTCGCTCTGGCCGGCCAGAGTCAAATCCTTAAGGTCGAGAACGATCCGCTGGCCCTTTATCTCCGTCCCGATCAGGTTTTCCAGTTCGGCTATGGTTTCGTGGTCCATTCGTCCGCTTAACGTAAATACCACTTTCCCGTTTGCCGACCTTTGAATTTTCAGCATCCGATACTCTCGGGTTTCTCAGACGGTAAAGGCATTTCCGAGGCCAATTGCATTACATTGAGACAACGGCACTTAACCGTCAGCGGCAATTGCGAACCTCGCAACTTTGCGAGATTCGCAACGCTCTATTCGCGAGAAATGTTGTTCAGGGACGGAACTGAGCGGCTCTGGATCGATTCTTGTGATCCCCAGTGAACTTGAGGGCAG
>Ga0209415_10013094_pt1 | contig 13731 bp, 15 predicted proteins | sample PeaSoiSIISIP2007_FD_187696 | JGI IMG/M metagenome (GOLD analysis project Ga0209415, IMG submission 187696) | Peat soil microbial communities from Weissenstadt, Germany - SII-SIP-2007 (SPAdes) (version 2) | ecosystem: Environmental > Terrestrial > Soil > Wetlands > Peat | place: Germany... | reverse complement strand
GGCTCGGCTCCGGTCGTGGGCGAGCGAACCTTCGAGCCTTCCGTTGTCTACGCCCCGAAGGACACCAACAAATGAAGCCGCTCCGCCTGGGACTGCCCAAGGGCAGCCTGCAAGACGCTACCGTGCAATTGTTTGCGCGCGCCGGCTGGCGCATCACCACCAATTCGCGCAGCTATTATCCGGCGATCGACGATCCGGAGATCACCTGCATGCTCGTTCGCGCGCAGGAAATGGCCCGCTATGTCGAAACGGGCGCGTTGGACGCCGGCATCACGGGACGCGATTGGGTGCTTGAGACCGGCGCGAACGTTGTCGAGATCGCCGAGCTGCCTTACGCCAAGCAAAGTCTGGCGCCGGTGCGCTGGGTGCTGGCCGTGCCCGAAGAGGCGCCGGTGCACTCGCCGAAGGATCTCGAAGGCAAAGTGATTGCCACGGAAGTTGTCAATCTCACGAAGAAATATCTTGAGCGCCACGGCGTGCACGCCCGCGTGGAGTTCTCCTGGGGCGCCACGGAAGTGAAAGTGCCGCAGCTCGCGGACGCCATCGTCGAGGTCACTGAGACGGGCTCCTCGTTGCGCGCGCACCGGCTGCGCATCGTCGATACGGTGCTCGAATCGCGCACCGTGTTCGTCGCGAACAGCGCTGCCGCGGCGGATCCCTGGTCGGCGGAAAAGATTTCCCACTTGGTTTTGTTGCTACAAGGGGCCATCGCGGCCTACAACAAGGTGGGCATCATGCTCAATGTGCGCCGCGAACACCTCGATGCGGTATTGAACGCCTTGCCGGCGCTCAAAAATCCGACGATCTCTACGCTTTCCGACCCCGATTGGGTAGCCATCAATACCATCGTGGATGAGGACGTTGTGCGGCACCTCATTCCCCGGCTAAAGGCCGCTCAGGCGCAGGGCATCGTGGAATATCCCTTGAATAAGATCGTGCTGTGATGCGCGTCTTGGCCCTTACCGATTCCGTCGCGGAGAAGTTCCTGTCCGCTCGTCACCGTAGCGCAGCCGATGCGGAGCGCGTGGCCGCCGGCATCATCGCCGATGTGCGCCGCCGGGGCGACGCGGGCCTGTTCGATTGGTCGCGCCGCCTCGATGGCGCGCGCTTGACGCCGAAAAATCTGTGGGTGACGGCGGCGACGCCGCGGGCGATTACGCGGGAATTGCGCGCGGCTCTGGAGCATGCCGCGCGCAACATTCGCCGCGTGGCCGAGCAGCAGCGTCCGCGCTCGTGGACGTTCGCCGTTGAGCCGGGTGTGCGCGTGGCGCAGCGCGTCACTCCCATCGAAACCATCGGCTGCTACGTTCCCGGCGGCCGCTTTTCGCTCGTTTCCACTTTGCTCATGACGGCGATACCGGCGCAGGTTGCCGGCGTCAAGCGAATTGTCGTGGCCTGCCCGCGGCCTAATTCCGCGGTGCTGGCAGCCGCTGAAATGCTGGGCATCGGGGAGATTGCGCACATCGGCGGCGCGCAGGCCATCGCCGCCCTGGCTTACGGCACGCACTCGGTGCCGCAAGTGGACAAGATTTTCGGCCCGGGCAACCGCTACGTGACCGCGGCGAAGCGCTTGGTGAGCGCCGACTGCGCCATCGATATGCTGGCCGGCCCGACCGAGTTGCTCGTCCTCGCGACGCGCGGTTCGGCGCGTTTCATCGCCGCGGACCTGATCGCTCAGTCCGAGCACGATCCTGACGCTGTCGCCTTGCTGGTGACCACATCCCGCCCACTCGGCAAAGAAGTCAGCGATCAGGTTGAAGAACAACTGAGCTTGCTGCATCCGGGGAATCCAGCGCGGCGTTCTCTGTCGGCCAACGGCGCCATCCTGATCGCGCGCAATGTGCAGAGCGCGCTAAGCTTTGCCAACCGCTTCGCGCCCGAGCATCTGAGCGTGCCCGGCGGAGAAGAGCAGTTCGCGCGGCGTCTTCCTGCCGCGGGAAGCGTGTTCATCGGCCCTTGGGCCGCGCAGTCGGTCGGAGACTACGCCAGCGGCACCAACCATGTGCTTCCCACGGGCGGCGGTGCGCGCTCACGTAGCGGGCTTTCCACTTGGGACTTCGTGCGCTGTACGACCGTGCAGACGCTTTCGCAAAAAGGATTGCGCCGGCTGGCTCCTACTGTCTCTGCCTTGGCCGACGCCGAGGGCTTGGTGGCGCACCGGCGTGACGTCGAGGTGCGCAAGTGAAGCAGGCCATTCGTCGCGGGCGCCGCGCCGGACCGGCATCGCGGGCGGGTGTGCGGTTGGCCGTTCCGGTGCGCGCCTCGGTTCGCCGGCTTGCGCCGTACATGGCTCCGGAAGAGGGCCGCGCGGGGAAGCTGCGCCTCGACTTCAACGAAAACACGGTGGGTTGTTCGCCGAGTGTGCTGCGCGCTCTTCGCCGGATCACGCCCGAGCAGTTCGCGATCTATCCGGAGTACGAAGCCGCCACTCGGCGGATTGCGCGACATTTTGGCGTGCGGCCCGCGGAGTTGCTTTTCAGCAATGGCGTGGACGATGCCTTGCGCCTGATCATGGACACGTTCGTTGAGCCGGGCAACACCGTGCTCATTCCCGAGCCGACATTTTCGATGTATCGTTTCTTCGCCGAAATTGCCGGCGCGCGCGTGCAGGCCGTGCCTTACGAAGATTCCGTGCGCTTTCCGCTGGAGGCGATTCTGCGCGCCTTGGCGCGCTCGCCGCGCGTCCTATGCCTCGCCAATCCGAACAATCCCACGGGCACCTTGCTGGATCATGCGGCGCTCCGGCGTATTCTGGATGCCGCGCCGCGAACGCTCGTGCTCGTCGACGAAGCTTACTTCGAGTTTGCGGGTGTGACGGTGCTGCCCTGGATTCGCCGCCGTGCGAATTTGATCGTGTCGCGCACGCTGTCCAAGGCTGCGGGCCTGGCGGCGCTGCGCCTCGGCGTACTTTTTGCGCGCACCGACATCGCCGACGCTCTAAGGCGCGCCTGTACGCCGTATCCGGTGAGTAACGCAGCGCTGGTTGCCGCCGAAGCGGCTCTCGCCGATCGCGGATTCCTTCGCCGTTACGTCCGCGACGTGCTCGCCAGCCGGCAACATCTCGCGCGCGGCCTGGAGCGGCTGGGCGTGCGCGTTTTCCCCAGCAGCGCGAATTTTCTGCTGGTCGATTTTGGCAAAGGTGGTAGTCAACTGGTGCGCCGCCTGGCGCGCCGGGGGATTCTGCTGCGCGATCGCGCCGGAGAGATGGGACGAGACGGTTTTGTCCGCGTGACCGCCGGCACGCTGCCCCAGACGCGGCGCCTCTTGCGCGCCATTGCGGAGGAACGGTGAAATTCGCGCCGCAACTGGTGATCTTCGACGTGGACGGCGTGCTCGTCGACGTGCATGGCTCGTTTCACCGAACGATTATCGACACGGTTCACCATTTCACGAAGCACCGGCCCACGTACGCCGACATTCAGAGCTGGAAGCGCCGCTCCGGGTACAACGACGACTGGCGGCTCAGCACGGATTGGGTCAACCAGTTGGGCAAAAAAGTGGAATACGCCAAGGTGAAGCGCCAATTCCAGAAATTCTATTGGGGAGTGAACGGCCAGCGCGGCAACGTGCTCCGTGAACGCTGGCTGGTGCCGCGGCGGCGCCTGGAGCGCTGGGCCAAGCGTGCGGAACTAGCCCTATTCACCGGCCGCACGCGCCGCGAGCTCAAGTTCACGCTGGACCGTTTCGGCGTGGCGGATCTGTTCCGCCGCATCGTTACGATGGATGACGTCGAGCGGCTCAAGCCCGATCCCGAAGGTTTGCATTTCCTGCTCGATGGCAAGCCGCCGCGCGAGGCGCTCTACCTGGGTGACAATCTGGACGACGCACTGGCCTCGAAACATGCCCGCGTGCCGTTTGTGGGAATCCTTCCGCGCGGCAGCGACGCGCGCCGCATGCGAGGCGGACAGTTGCGTAGCCATGGCGCGAAACTAATTCTCGACAACGCCAACGAACTGGAGAGGTACTGGAAATGAGGCGCGCCGCCATCCATCGCACGACGACGGAAACGGATATTCGTCTGCGCCTCAACCTTGACGGCAAGGGCAGCGCGCGCATCTCGACCGGCATTCGCTTCCTCGATCACATGCTCGAACTCGTCGCGCGTCACGGCGCCATGGACCTAGAGATTCAGGCGAAAGGCGATCTGGACGTGGACCAGCACCACACCGTCGAGGATCTCGGCATTGCGCTCGGCGAAGCGGTACGCAGCGCACTGGGCTCGAAACGCGGCATCCTCCGCGCGGGCTTTTTTCTCATGCCCATGGACGAGACGCTGGCGTCCGTAGCCATCGATTTCAGCGGCCGCGCGCACTGCGTTTGCCAATGGAAATTTGCGGCCCGCCAAGTGGGTGGCCTGCAAACCGAGCTGCTCGAAGATTTCTTCCGGGGGTTTGCGCAGGCCGCCCAGGCGAATGTCCACCTGCGCCTGCTCTACGGCCGTTCCTCGCACCACCAGGTGGAAGCTCTTTTCAAGGCATTCGCTCGCGCCCTGCGCTTTGCCGCCACGCGCGACCCACAAATGAAGCGCATTCTGCCCAGCACGAAGGGCCTGATATGAACCTAATATGAAGCCGCCGATGAAAATCTCCTTGGTCGAATACGACGCTGGCAATCTGCCCTCGGTCGAGCGCGCCTTGGCTCGGCAGGGCCTCGAAACCGAACGCGTCGCCACGCCGGAGGCAATTCGCGCTGCCGAGACTTTGATCCTGCCGGGCGTCGGCCACTTTGGACAGTTGATGCGAACGCTAAGCGCCCGCGGCCTCACGGCGCCGCTGCGCGAAGTGATCGAGCGCGGCACGCCGCTTCTGGGCATCTGTCTCGGCCTGCAAGCGCTCTTCACCGAAAGCGATGAAGCCCCGGGCGATGCGGGCCTGAGCATTTTCGCGGGACGCGTCGTTGCTTTGCCGCCAACCGACAAGCTTCCGCACATGGGTTGGAATCAGCTCCGGCGCGTGCGCCCATCGGTCTTGCTCGAGGGTGTTCCTCCCGACGCTTATTTCTATTTCGCGCACACCTACGCGGCATTGAATGCCGGCGAAGCGGCCGTTGCGCTGTGCGATCATGCCGCGCTATTCGTGGCCGCGCTCGAGCGCGGAAACCTCTTCGCCGTGCAGTTTCATCCGGAAAAATCTGGCGACATGGGCGCCCGGGTTCTGGCCAACTTCGTCGCGCACGCCCGCACGAGCAGCCGTTCATGACGCTGGCGCGGCGCATCATTCCTTGTCTCGATACTGACGGCGAGCGCGTCGTCAAGGGCGTGAACTTCGTCAACTTGCGCGATGCCGGCGATCCTGCTGCTCTGGCGGCGCGCTACAACCAGGAGGGAGCCGACGAACTAGTCGTCCTGGATATCGCCGCCTCGCGCGACCATCGGCCCACGTTTCTCGAGACGATTCGGCGCGTTGCGGCGGAGTTGGCGATTCCGCTGACCGCTGGCGGAGGCGTCGCCACGGTGGACGACGGCCGCGCGATTCTTCGCGCGGGCGCTGACAAGCTCACGGTCAATACGGCCGCCTTGCGGCGTCCGGCATTGCTCACCGAGCTTGCCGCCGAATTCGGTTCGCAGGCCGTCGTTCTGGCGATCGACGCCAAGCGCGTTGGCGATCGCTGGGAAGCCTTCGTGCGCGGCGGCCACGACCCCACCGGATGCGATGCGGTCGCCTGGGCCAAGGAGGGCGCGTCCTGCGGCGCGGGCGAGATTTTGCTGACCTCGATGGACCGCGACGGCACGCGCAGCGGCTTCGATTTGGCGCTGACCTCGGCCGTTTCCACCTCCGTCAGCGTGCCCGTCATCGCCTCGGGCGGCGCTGACACGCCCGCGGATTTCCTCGCAGTATTTGTGGAAGGCCGCGCGGATGCTGCGCTGGCCGCTTCCATCTTTCACGATGCCGTACAAGGCCTCGGCGAGCTCAAGCGCTTTTTAGCTTCTAAGAACGTTCCGGTGCGCCTGACCTGATGATCGTTCCCTGCATCGACCTGCAAGATGGCCGCGCCGTGCAGCTTGTGCACGGCCGCAAGAGGCGCCTGGCTGTCGACGATGTCTTTGGCCTGCTCGATCGTTTCCGCGAGTATCCCTTGCTCCACGTGATCGATCTCGACGCGGCCATGGGGAAGGGAAGCAACGCGCGTTTGGTTCGCGAGCTTTGCCGGCGTGCGCCGATGCGCGTGCGTGTGGGCGGCGGCATACGCACCGTCGCTCGCGCCGCGCGCCTCCTCGATGCCGGAGCCGAAAAGATCATCGTGGGCAGCGCGGCCTTTCGCAGAGGAAAGGTAAATCGCGCGTTTCTCTCACGGCTCGCCGCCCATGTGGGTCGCAAGCACATCATCGTCGCGGTCGATACCGAGGGCGGGCGCATCCTCGTACGCGGCTGGCAGGAAAAGCTTCGCCTGCGTCCTGAGGAAGTCTTTGCGGAATTGAGCCGCTACGCCTCGGAATTCCTCTGCACCTACGTGGACAACGAAGGCACCATGCGCGGCACCAATCTCGCCTGGTTCCGCGAACTGCGCCGCGCCACGAAGCTACCGATCACCGCCGCCGGCGGCATTCGCAGCCGCAGCGAAGTCCGCGCCCTGGAACGCCTGGGCATGAACTCCGCGGTCGGCATGGCCCTTTATCTCAATCGCCTCCGCTAGCCATGGTTTTGCTGTACGTTGTGCATTAAGTTGCTGATTGTATGGCCGTTATGGCTGCCAGGTAGATGTAATATCTGCGTAACAATCATCATGCTAAACTGAGTTTTTCGGTACGGGCGCGCACGGATCTCTCCACAGTGTCCGCTCCGAGGGTTCTTCCGGATGAAAAGGTACGGCGAGCACCGTATTCCCGGCAGGCTATTCGTCGTCGAAGGTATCGACGGCTCCGGGAAATCTACGCAACTGACCCTGCTGCACCAGTGGCTCAAGGCGGAAGGCTTTGGCGTGGTGTTCAGCGAGTGGAACTCGTCTCCGCTGGTGAAGGACACCACCAAGCGTGGTAAGAAAAAGCAGCTCCTGACCCCGGCTACGTTCAGTTTGATCCACGCCACCGATTTCGCCGACCGCACCGAGCGCAACATCATCCCGTTGCTCAAGGCGGGTGCCGTGGTTCTCTGCGACCGCTACATCTACACCGCTTTCGCGCGCGACGTCTCGCGCGGCATGGACCCTGAATGGACCCGCGAGTTATACGCGTTCGCGGTGAAACCGACGATCGCCTTTTATTACCGCGTTCCGCTGGAAATCGCCATGAAGCGCATCAGCGACGCCCGCGCTGGTTTCAAATTTTATGAGGCGGGCATGGACTTGGGGCTGAGCGACGACCCGGATGAGAGCTTTCGCCTGTTCCAGGGACGCATCCTCGATCAATACGAGAAAATGATTCCGGAATTCGGCCTGACGGTCATCGACGCGACGCAGCCGATCGAGGCGCAGCAGCAGCAGATGCGTCAGTTGGTACTGGCCAAGTTGACGCAAGCGCGGCAATTGAGGGTGGCTCCGTGAAAGAGACCTACGGCGTTTCCTTGCCCGGCATGGGCCTTTACGACCTGGTGGGCAAGCTCATTGTGATTGAGGGCACCGACGGCGTCGGGCGCTCGACGCAGATTCGCCTGCTCAAGGAATGGCTCGAACAGCAGGGCCATGCCGTGCTCGATACCGGCCTGTCCCGTTCGGGCTTGGTCGGGAAGAGCATTAAGCGCGCCAAGGAAGGCCACACCCTCGGCCGCATCACGCTCAGTCTCTTCTATGCCACGGATTTCGCCGACCGCCTCGAAAACGAGATCGTGCCCGCGTTGCGCGCGGGATTCGTCGTGCTCACCGATCGCTACACGTATTCCCTGATCGCGCGCGCCATGGTGCGTGGTCTCGATCCGGCGTGGATCCGCAATATCCATCGCTTTGCGCTCAAGCCGGATGCCGTTTTTTACTTGCGCATCGGCGTGGACGAGCTCATTCCCCGCGCCGTCTTCTCCCGCGGTTTCGATTATTGGGAGTCCGGCATCGATCTGTACTCGACCGAGGACATGTACGAGAGCTTTCGGCGCTACCAGAGCGCCCTGATCGAGCAATTTGACAAGCTCGCCGAAGAGTTTCACTTCGAAGTCATCGATGCACGCGCCGACCCCCAGGCGATCTTTGAGCACTTGAGCCAGGCGATCGAGCGCCTCCTGGTGGCCGGCCCTAAGCCGGCGCAACCGGCAGCGCCTGTTGTTGAAGCCGCGCCTCCTGGCCTGGCTGTAGTGCCGGACCCGATCCCCATCGCGGAGCGTTCCGAGCGAGCGGTGGAGCGCCGTGAGAAGGCGTAATCCGTAAACGCCGCCGTGCCTCCCGAGCGTCCCCATCGTTCAGCAAATCTTTCGTTTGCGGCGCGTGCGCTTGCGCGTTCGCTGCGCCGCGTCAGAACCGAACAAGCGCTCGCGGTGGACGGCCTCGCTGTCGAACCGATTCACGATCTGCGTGTCGCTCTCCGCCGCAGCCGCTCTCTCGCCGAAGGCTTCTCCGATCTTAACCCGCACCCGAAATGGCGCCATCTGCGCAAGGCCTGCAAGGATCTGCTGCAGGGGCTGACCGAACTGCGTGATACGCAGGTCATGGAAGAATGGGTGCACCGCCTGGGCCTCGACAAGGGACCTGCGGGCGCCGCCCTCGTGAATTCGCTCGACGTTGACCGTCGTAACGCGCGTCGCTCCGCCCGCCGGACGCTGGCGCACTTTTCCGGCAAACGCTGGAAGCGCTGGAGTCGCCGCTTGCCCGAGCGCGCCGAGCGCATCTCTGCCTCTCAAGCCCATTTCGCCCGGCTAGCCTTGCGCCGGCTCGCGCAAGCTCACGAGCGCGAACGCCATTGGCGCCAAAGCCGAAGCCGTCAGGCCGCTCACCATTTGCGCGTTTCGCTAAAACGCTTTCGTTACCTGGTGGAAAGTTTTCTTCCCGAACAAAAAGTGGCTTGGAGCCTGGACCTCAGGCGATTGCAAGGTTCCCTTGGCGATATTCACGACCTCGATGTGTTGCGCCAGCGGGTTCTCCCCATGTTTCGTGCGGAAGCAGCCCGGGGCCGGACGCGCAGCCGGTGGCTCGGCAAGATCGAGCGGGCGCGCAACCAGGCAGTGGAAAGCTATTGGCAGGCGGTCGTGCTGAAATCGGGCTCTCGCAGGCCAGGCGCTGGTTCTCGAACCGTGTGGGATCGCTGGGAAAAAAAGCTGAGGCAACTTGCCGGCATCACTTCCCCAATTTCCGAAGTGCCTTCGCAGTCAGCAGCCAAACAAGGACCGCCCGCGGCGCGGAAAAACTCTCCATATCCAGGCAGGCCACGCCGGCTTTCCGGAGCGAGGTAAACGGCGCGCCCGCGCGCAACGCGTAAGCGATGAACTCGTCGAGCTGAGGCGCGTGACCAAAGCAGATAATTTCGCTGGCCTTGATTTTACTCAACTCGTCCGCCAGCCGCTCAGGTTTTGCCTCGGATTTGAGCGCGTCGGTCGCGTGCAGGTTCTTGGGGTCGAGGTCCAGCGCCTCGCACACGATTTCACCGGTCTGCACGGCGCGAACGTAGGGACTGGTGAAGAGCGCGTCTGGTTTGACCTTGAGTTCGAGCAGGCCTTGCGCCGCCGCGCGTGTTCGTTCGACTCCATCCGGCGTCAGGTATCGCTCCGGGTCCGCAGGGCATTCCGGATCTTCGCGGTCAACTGCCACACCGTGGCGCATGAGATAGATTCGCATGTTGGGATATTGTTCCGTGGCCAGGTGTTCCGCGGTTCCTGCGCGGCCTTCCGCGGGCGCTGCCCTGGGGAATGTTAGCGCACGCTCAACGTTTGCGTAACCCTGCGGTTCGTTTCCGTTACTCCTTTACCTCACGCCGCCGAACGCGCGGCCACCGTTGCATCGGCGCGCCGGGCTTGTTCAGCGCCCGAGGGTTGCGGGCGGCGCATCCGCCCGAATCGCACGTGGACGCCGAACTCTTGCTCGAAATAGCGCGCCTTACGCCGTAATTCGCGCAAGTCCAGACGCGTTTGCCCCGCGGCCGCCGCGCGCAGCCAGACCGTGTCGCGTTGGATCTTGGCCTCGACTCGCCGCACGGTCTGGCTGTTGTCCGCGTCGAGAGCCACGGCAATGCGCAGTAGCGCCGCCAGTTGCCGAACGCGCAGCCGTTCGGCGGGAGCCAGCGAGCGGTACAGGCGGTGGTGCGGCTCGGGCGTAGACTTGCCATGATAACGGACCAGGCATGCGATCACCTGCTGCTGGTGTCGTCCTAAGCCGGGAATGTCCGCGTGACGCACCAGATATTCCCCGTGCTTGTGATGCGCGCGCGCGTGCACGATTCGGCCTGCGTCGTGCAATAGCGCTGCAAGCTCGAGGGGCACGCGTTGCTCCGGCGCGAGGCCGTGCACCGGGGCGAGTTGATTGAAGAGCTGGACCGCCAGGCGCCGTACCTGCTCGCAATGCGTCGCGTCCGAGTGCATGCGCGCGGCAAAGCGCCGGGCCTGTTGACGCAGCGCCTCGGCCCGTTCGTCGTGCGCCGTGGCGGGACCGAAGTGCGCTGCGGCTAAGTCGTGCAGGATGCCTTCGCGCACTCCCACCGCCGGAACCAGCAGTTGCTTTGCGCTCAGCCACTCGCCGAGCGTGGTGAAAACCACCGCCGCCACGCCCATAACTTCCGCGCGATCTCGGCGCACGCCGAACGCTTCCATGCGCTCCTCGACGTCGCGCTCCAGGATATCCCAGAGCATCTCATCGAGGCGGCGCAGATTTATGGTGCCGAACCCCGCCACACGCGGCCCCGCAGCCAGCCGCGCCAGCGCTTCGGCGTTGCCGCCGCAGGCCACCACCGCGCCCCGACCCGCTTGCGAACCCGCGCGGCCCTGCGTATTCAGCATCGAGAGTACCCGGCGCCGCAGGCGCGCGAACGCGTCGGGCGTGAATGAGCCCGCCAATCCGAACATCTCCATCAGGCGAACCGCTCCGAGCGGCATGGCCATCGCGCGCGTGACTTTCCGCCCGCGCAGAAAGCTGACCTCCAGGCTGCCGCCGCCCAGGTCCGCGATGACGCGCGGTGCGAATCGCCCGCCGGACGCGGCAAATACCGCTTCGCGCGCCAGGCGGGCTTCCTCCGCGGCGTCAATCACCGTCAGCTCAATCCCTGCTTGGCGCCGGACCCGTGCGATGAACGCGTCGCGGTTGGCTGCTTCGCGCACGGCGCTCGTTGCGACGGCGCTGTATTGCGCGACCTCGTAGCGGTCCAGAAGACGGCGGAATTGCGCGAAGGCATCGACGGCCCGCGCCGCGGTGCGCTGATCCAGGCGCCGCTTGCTGAACACGCCGTGTCCCAGCCGCACCGTCCAGCGCGCGCTGGCCAGTTCTCGAATCTCGGTGGAAGAGCCGGCTCGCGCCACTACGGCGCGGATTGCGTTGGAACCCGCGTCCAGCGCGGCGATGACGAGAGGCGAGGATGCTACCGGCATGTCGGGACACCGGGAAAATACTTTCGAGGACGGGAATACCAAGGACGGTGATGCTGCGGGTGTGCGAGAGCCGTTCTTTCAGCTCGGTTCAGTGGGGCCTCCTGGCGACCGCATCATTCATCGTGGACGCAACAAAGCGGCGAAGTCCCTATGATCGTCGTCAGCATACCACTTGCGCTCGCAAGCGAAATTAAATTTTGGTTAAAAGAAACAAAAAGCTCCCAAGAAGTATGCCGCGTGCTCTTTTGCTATCTGCTCTCCGTCCGTTTTCCCGCCCCCACACTTTCATTTTCGCTCCGCGTCGTGAGGCGCCAAAAGCTGGCCGCCGGTTCCATGAATTCTATCGCCACGGCCAATTGATCGGGTTCCCTTGCGCCGACGTATGCGACGCGGCACTCTCGCTCTTCTTGGGTGACCCGGTTCGTGATCATAAGCGAGTGGCCTGGCTGCACGCGCGCCGTCATCACCAGCAGGCCGCCGGTTTCGCTCACCACCGCGGAGTAGGCATCCTCGTGGAACGGATCGAGGCCCGAGCCGTAGCCGTACACGAATACCGGGACAAACGCTTTCCACCGGCCGCTGCGCCGGCGCTCGGTTTTTGCCGACTCCGGCGCCTCGCCGGAGTCCGTTTTTAGACTCATCGCTTGTTTGAACGTTTCGAAAAACTTGCTCAATCGACCGTGCTCCAAGTCGAAGGTTCTGCTGGGCGCCTCTACCTTACCCCGCGAACGATCTTCCCGGCGTGCGGAACTGAGCTGGGTATGCTGATCTGTAAACCCCGTCGATAAACAGGGCGAAGCAGGGCATCGGTTCTTACTTCTCGGGCTCCACCAGCCGCAACGCCGCCGAATTGATGCAAAATCGCATGCCCGTCGGTCGCGGGCCATCGGGAAACACGTGACCCAGGTGCGCCTCGCACTTCCGGCAGATCGCCTCCGTTCGCGTCATGCCGTAGCTGGAGTCCGTCTCCAGAGCGACCTTGGAAGCCTCCAGTGGTTCGGTAAAGCTCGGCCAGCCCGTCCCCGAATCGAACTTGGCGTCCGATTGAAAAAGAGGCTCGCCGCAGCACACGCACACGTAAGTGCCGGGCGCCTTCGTCTTCCAGTAAGCGCCCGTGAACGCCGGTTCGGTGCCTTTCTCGCGCGTGACGTGATACTGCTCGGCCGTCAGTTTCTCGCGCCACTCCTTGTCCGTCTTTTCCACTTTCTCGCTCATCCCCGTCCTCCCCCGCCTTCCCCCGTCCTCGTTTCTGCCCTTGTCGTCCCTTGAATTGTACTGCGAAACGCCACGCAGGGTCCTCACTGCCCGTCCTCAGTCTCGTTCGAACGAGCGTTCGCGCGGTTCGGGGCAGCCCAAGGCCCCCCCGGAGCCATAAGAGCGGTAAGATTGGGTAGGAGCACGCCATGGATAGCGCAACCTCGATTGCCCCCGAAAAGACCGAAGCACGCAGCCATCTGTTTTACGAGACCTCGCACTCCCCGTCCTTGGCCGAGTTGGTCGGATACGAAAAGGCTAGGCAGATGATCGATTTCTGCTTCATCGCCAACCCGTACTACCCGACCCCATCGATGCTCGAAGACCTCCAGCAGAATCTTCCCAACCTCATCAAGTCGTACCCATCGAGCAATTCCTTGACGAGCCAGAAGAATCTGGCGGCCGTCCTGCACGTGAATCCGGAGAACCTGATCATTGGCAACGGCGCCACCGAACTGATCGTGCTCATCAATACGCTTCTGGTCGACCGCATCGCCGTCCCCGTTCCGACCTTCGGCGAGTACATCGAAAAACTCCGCGACCAGCGCGATGCCGAGCTTTACGCCCTGGACCCTCATCGTCATTTCCAGCTATCCCTGCCGGACTATCTTGCTTGGGCGCGCCAGCACGGCTTGCGGGCTCTGCTGGTCATCAACCCAGGCAATCCCACCGGGCAGATGATCCCCCTCGAAGAGATGGTGGATTTTGTGCACCAGGCTTCCGACTTCGAGCTGGTCATCGTCGACGAGTCTTTCATCGACTTTGCCGGCGACCCGGTACCGAGCCTTCTTCCCGTCGCCGACCGCTTCTCCAATCTTTTGATCGTGCGCAGCATGAGCAAGCATTGCGGCGTGCCGGGATTGCGCCTGGGATATGCCTATTCCGGCAATCTTTACCTGCTGAACCGATTGCGCCGCTTTCTCCCCACCTGGAACCTCAACACGCTGGCGCAATACTTTCTTTCTCTATTGCCCTCGACTGACGCTGATTATCATCAGGGGCGCAAGCGTTTGATCGCCGACGTGGCTTGGCTATACGCCGCACTGCG
>Ga0209415_10013091_pt1 | contig 13733 bp, 13 predicted proteins | sample PeaSoiSIISIP2007_FD_187696 | JGI IMG/M metagenome (GOLD analysis project Ga0209415, IMG submission 187696) | Peat soil microbial communities from Weissenstadt, Germany - SII-SIP-2007 (SPAdes) (version 2) | ecosystem: Environmental > Terrestrial > Soil > Wetlands > Peat | place: Germany... | reverse complement strand
CGTGTCCGCGGACGATCAGCGCGCCGTGTTCGCGGCTCCCGATCCGAGCGGGCACTCGCGATTGTGGATTGCGCCGCTGGACCAACGCACCGCACCGCGCGAGCTACCGGGCGTGGACCTGGTGCAGCCTCGTTTCACCGCCGATGGCGGCCTGGTGTTCGTGGCCGTGGAGGGCAATCTGAATTATCTGGTTCGTTCCAAGCCGGACGGATCCGCATGGCAGAAGGTCAACGCGGACCCGGTTCTCGAACTGATTCGACTCTCGCCGGATGGCCAATGGGCGCTGGTTTGGGCTCCAGTCCGCGACGTTGGTTCGCCGGTGCGGGATTCCGCGGTGCAGGATTCCCCGGCGACCGGCGCCTTGATGGCATGGCCGATGGCGGGCGGGACGCCACGGCGCATATGCGGCGCCTGCTCGATGAATTGGCCGCCGGATGAAGAATTCGTTTACCTGGTGAGCGGCAGCAATACTTATCGCGTGCCGCTTTCCGCCGGCCGGGCGCTTCCCACTTTGCCAGCCGCCGGCATCCAATCGGAAGCGGATCTTCAGGCAATTCCAGGAGCCAAACTGTTTTTGCCTTCCGGTACAGCGTCGATGGAACGGTTGGACCTCAGACGGGAGAGAAGCCTGGGCGGACTGATCATACCGGTACAGATCCTTCCACCTATGCTTTTGTGCGAGCGACGGTGCATCGCAACCTGTACCGGATTCCGATCCCGTAGCGCGGAGATCTCTTCGCCCTCGATCCGGTGCGGATGGCATGGGCTTGCTGGGATTGACGCTGGCTCTGATCGGACTCTACGATCGCCTATTCCGTGAGCAGGCGGACGCAGGAGATTGGGATTCGCATGGCCATCGGCGCGACGAAAGGCGACGTCGTGAAAATGGTACTCCGGAAAGGTCTCGCCCTGGTCACGGCTGGAATCGCCGTGGGTAGTGTGATCAGCTTCGGCGTCGCGCGCATGCTGGCTGATTACTATGGCGGCCTGCTACGTCCCGGCGCGCCGTGCCTCGCTAATCGACCCGATCCGGGCGTTGCGCTACGAGTAGCTCATGGTCCTTCGGACGCGGCCAGGCAGCTCTGAATAGCGGCCAGTTCCGGCGCTGAGGCCGGCCTTTCAGCGAGACTTCCGCACCCGGGCGACCAGCCAGTTTCGCATGGTGTCCAGATATCGGGGGTCCACCGCGCCGGTGGCGTCGTGCATGCCGTGATCGTCCTGATCGAACACCTGAATCGTGAAATCCGCGTGGATTTGAGTCAGAACGTCTCGAATCTCCTCGACGCTCTTTTCCACCGGAATCAGGCGATCGCTGGCGCCGAACAAGAACAGCGCCGGCACGCGCAAAGCCCGCAGCGCGGGCACCGGATCATAGGTCATCTCCCGTCTGAAGCGCAGGATGGCGCTGCCCGGTTGGTCGAGATCGGACGGTTTCTGAAGCGGCTCGAATAATCGGTCCACCTGCGAATTGACTGCATCGAACCATCGTTTGGCGCGAGCCTCAGCCAACTCCCGGCTGGCTTTCTCGTATCCCTTGCCGGTGAACAGATAGGTCCAGACGTCGCGCCGCAGCGCGTCGGCTTCGCGGACATCCGCTTCCGGCATTCCTCGATCGCGCAGCTCATTCGCGTAGTACACCAACATCTGTTCGCCGGGAGAGACGCCCGGCCCCGACACCGCAATCACGAAGGAGATATCGGTCGAGCGGGAAGCCGCCAGGGGGCCGAGCCAGCCTCCCTGACTCAATCCCCAAACCCCGATCTGCCGCGGATCGATTTCCTTCCTGGATTTCAAATACGCGACGGCCGCCAACCCATCGTCGCAAAGGTCCATGAACGGTCCGGCTCGAAAGTCGCCCATCGACCCGCCCACGCCGCGCTTGTCGTAGGTCAAGGCCGCGAATCCCTGTTCTGCAAACCAACGCGCTGTCGAAAGATCCCGCCCCTGGCGGCCCGAACCGTGAAACAGAAATACCGCCGGGTAAGGCCGAGGTCCGTTGGGAAGGATGAGAGTCCCCGCGAGAATCAGGCCGCCGCTCGCAAAACGGATTGATTCTTCGCGAGTAATTCGGGTTTGCGATTGCGCGGATTCGTGAAGCGCGCAGCCGGCGCAACAGACCGCCAGCAAGATGAAGCTTCCGATTCTCATTGATGCCGCAAGGTTTCGATGGGATTGATGCGAGTTGCTCGCGCCGCGGGAATCCAACTGGCAACCAGCGTCACTGCGATCAGTAGAACCGGTACGACCAGAAACGTGACCGGATCGCGTGTCTCCACGCCGTACAACAGAGGAGCCATATACCGCGCCAGGTACCACGCACCCGCAAGCCCCACAGCCACACCGGCAGCCGCCAGCCGGGCACCCTGCCCGATCATCATTCGCCGGATAGCCCCGGCCTGCGCTCCGAGCGCCATGCGGATTCCGAGTTCGTGTTTTCGCTGGCTCACTGTGAACGCGATCACACCATAAACACCAATCGCCGCGAGCGCGAACGCGAGTCCCGCAAACAACCCCAGCAGATCCAGGCTCAACCTTGGCTGTTCCACCGACGCCGCCACCACTTCATCCATGGTGTGCACTGCATAGACGGGTTCGCTCCGATCCATAGAGAGTACCTGGGCGCGCACCGAATTGGCCAGAGTTGCCGGATCGTAGGCCGTGCGGATGGCGACGAACATTCCCCGCGAGTCGCCGAACGGGTCTTGCGTTTGGGGAAAATATGCCTGTCCGCGTCCTTCCACCTCGAGGCTCTCGTTGTGGACGTGTCCGACCACGCCGACCACCGTCGCCCATTGCGGTTGGGGCGCCTTGGGATCTCCCGTGAAGTTGATGCAAACGCGCTGTTGCAATGGATTCCGGGCGGGCCACACGCTGGCGGCGAACTTCGTATCGACCAGAACGACCCGCAGCGCAGTCGCCGTGTCTCGATCGGTGAAACTGCGCCCGGACACCAACGGCGTCTTCATCGTCTCGAAATAACCCGGCGTCGCGAAGATCTGATCGGTTTCGATATACGCGTACGGAAGCAGCGGTGTTCGCTGGAGCACCGGCTCGCTCGAATTCTCGACGAAAACCGAACCGGACGACCGGATTCCGCCCATTGGCAACTGCGAGATTGCGCCTGCGCTTTCGACGCCTGGCATCGTTCGAATCCGACTCAGAAGCTGGTGGAAGAACTGCGGGACGGCCGGCCCGGTGGGATATGTGACGGACGGCAGAGTCATGCGCAGTGTCAGGATACGATCCGTGCGGAAGCCCGGATCCACACGAAGAAGCCGGTAAAAACTCCGGATCGTCAAACCGGCGCCAACGACCAGCAATAACGAAAAGGCGATCTCGGAAACAACCAACAGGTTTCGAATTCGCTGTCCACGCCGGCCGCCGCTGCCCTCGCGCCCCGCCTGTTTCATCGCCTCATGCAGCCGCGGCCGGCAGAAGTGGATGGCCGGCGCGAGCCCGAACAGCAGGCCGGTAAACACCGCGGCCGCCAGCGCGAACCACAGCACCGTGGAATCCAGTTCCACTTTCCCCACGCGAGGCAGGATCTCGGCGTGCAAGCGGCGAATCGCCATCATCCCAGCCTCTCCGAACGCAAGTCCTACGGCGCATCCGGTGAGGGAAAGCAGCAGGCTCTCCGTGAGAAGCTGCCGGATCAAGCGTCCCTGTCCCGCTCCCAGGGATGCGCGAACTGCCATTTCCTTCTCGCGCGCCGAACCACGCGCGAGCAGCAAATTGGCAATGTTGGCACACGCGATCAGCAGCACGATTCCCGTCGCGGCCATGAGAATCAGCAGTGCGGGACGGATCTGCGACACCAGTTCCTCGCGCAGCGGAACCACAAATACACCCCATCCCGAGCTTTTCCCGTAATAAGCCGGATATTCTCGCGCCAACTGCTGCGCGAAGCGCGTCATATCCGCGGACGCCTGCGCCACCGTGACGCCCGACTTGAGCCGTCCGATCACATTCAAAGAATGGTTGCCGCGATTGTTCGGATTCCGCTCGGGCGCCAGCGGGATCCACACCTGGTTGTTGCCTGCGAAGTCGAACCCCTCCGGCAGTACTCCGGTCACGGTGTACGGCCGGTTATTCATCCGCATGGTCCTGCCCACCACGTTCGGATCGCCGGCAAAGAAGGATCGCCACAGACCATAACTGATGACGGCGACGTGGTCGTGTCCCGGCTGGTCCTCGCCGGACGAAAACGTGTGGCCTAAAATCGGCTGAACTCCCAGCAAGGGAAACAGTGCCCAGGTGGCAAGACCGCGCGTGACGCGCTGCGGCTCCGCTTCGTCACTGCCGAGATTGGCGCTGCTGTTGGAATAATAGGCCGCCACGAGTTCGAAGGAATGATTCGCGTCGGCCAGATCGAAAAATTCCGGCTCGGAGAAGGAATTCTTTGGGATTCCTTCCGCGGTGAGCTGACCCCAGATGTTTACCAGGCGCTCCGGTTGCCGATACGGCAGCGAACTCAAAAGAACGGCGCGCACCACGCTAAAGACGGCTGTATTTGCGCCAATTCCGAGGGCGAGCGTCAGAATCGCCGTCGTGGCGAAGCCAGGATTCTTGCGCAGCATCCGCGCACCCGATCGCAAATCCCGCCAAACCGTTTCGATCCACGCGCCGGCGCGCGTCCCGCGGACTTGCTCTTTGACCTGCTCCGGGCCGCCCATCTCGATCCGGGCCGCGCGGCGAGCTTCTTCGGGACTCATACCTTTCGACATATTTTCTTCCTCCAGCAACTCGGCGTAGCTGCGGACTTCGAGGTCGAGCTCGCTTTCGACGCGTTCGCGCCGAAGCAGATTCCGGAACAGACTTTGGATCTTTGGAAACAGGTTCATCAGCTTTCCGCTCCGAGCGCCCGGTTGACGGCCAGCGAAGCCCGTCCCCAACGCGCGGTCTCTTTCTCGAGTTGGCGGCGGCCTGCCGGCGAGAGCCGGTAAAACCTGGCGCGCCGTCCGGTGTCGGTTTCGCTCCAGGCGGAGGAAACCCAGCCCGCCTCCTCCATGCGATGCAAGGCCGGAAACAGCGATCCGGCTTTCACCAGAAATGTGCCTCGGGTCACCTGCTCGATTCGCCGCGCAATCCCCACGCCGTGGAGCGGCGCCAACGCCAAGGTATTCAAAATCAGCATGTCGAGAGTGCCCTGAAGAAGCTCAGTCGGCTGATCGGTCATGCTCGATATAGACGGCCTATATCGAAAACGGTTAGCTCTGGCCGCTGAGATCGCCGGGGTCCACGGGCGCCGGTGGCACCGCTGGCTGGGCCGCAGCCGGCGGCTCGCCGGCCCTTTCGACTACACCCAGGAACCGGTAGCCCCGCCACGCCACAGTCTCTACGTAGCGCGGCTGGTCCGCGGGTTCTCCCAAGGCGTCGCGGAGTTTCTGGATGGCGGGGTTGATGCCGTGATCGAACTCGACGACGGTGTTGTTGGGCCAGAGGCGCAGACGGATCTCCTCGCGCAGGACGATTTCGCAGGATGCTGCTGCGTGCGGAGAAGGAAGCCGCGGCGATCCTCGGCCGGTCGGGAGTCGACCTCGTATCGCTGGCTTGCGAGGTTGGCACGGCGGATTGGGCGGCGCATAATCCCTGCCAGCGCGAGCGGAAGCCCGCCGAGTTCCGGATACGGATCGCGGTGCGTAAGCCGGCTGCCGCGGCTGGCGACACCCTGGGCTTTACGGAGTTGGACGAAGCCTCGGGTTTCGGCTCGGCTGGAGTCTACTACCCTGCGGCCGTGGGCTGAAGCCTGCCACCTACCGCTCCGCCAAACGGCGCGCGCGGCGGAAGACGTCCCGCAGCATCTTCTCCGTCAGCTTGCCGGTGGACGTGTTCTGCTGGCTGGGGTGATAGGAGCTGATCAGGATGGGCAACCCCGGAGCGGTGACGAATTCCCGGTCGTGTCCGAAGACAAACGGCGCGCGGCTGCGGATGGCGCCGCGCGACTTCAGCAGGTCCAGATAGGCATCGAAGGCGATCTTTCCCAGGGCGACCACCACCTTCACGTTGGGCAGCAGATCCAGCTCGCGCTCCAGGAAGGGACGGCAGTTGCGGATTTCCTGCGGCGTAGGTTTGTTGCCGGGAGGCGCGCAGCGGGCGGCGGCGGTGATGAAGACATCGTGGAGCGTCAGGCCGTCGTGCCGGGAACTGCTGACCGGCTGGGATGCCAAACCGGCCTGGTGCAGGACACGGTAGAGCACATCGCCCGAGCGGTCGCCGGTGAACATGCGGCCGGTACGGTTGGAGCCGTGCGCTCCGGGCGCCAGTCCAAGGACCAGGATGCGGGCCTGGGGGTCGCCGAAGGCCGGCACGGGCCGGCCCCAGTATTCCTGGTCGCGGTAGGCTCGCCGCTTCACGGCGGCGACTTGGGCGCAGTGCTCCCGGAGGCGGGGACACAGGCGGCAGTTCACGATCTCATCTTCCAGAATCTTCAACGGGGCGTGCATGACTTATGTAGAAAATTTCATGTGGTAAAACACACCTGCATGTTACAATACAAAAGAAATCAGTTGACGAACCCGAGGCGGAGTGTTCAAATGTCAAATAGTCTGGTTACTCCGACCGGACAAGTCGGTCCTTGCTCTGGAACATTTCCCCCCGATTTACACCGTACTGGTGTGTCGCGACCACTTATGAACAGGTTACCCCTATCCCCAGTGTCCCGGAATATTGGCTTGGCGTTGGTGCTTCTTCTTTTCTCCAACCTCTCTTTCGCCGCCACCGCGACCAAACGCAAACATCGCCACACTGCCGTGCAACCGGCCGTTGTGCATACCGCCCTGGTGACGACCGGCCAGGCGGCTCGCAGCCCAGTCCCCATCCGGCGGGCCGCGGTGCAGGTATCGCGCCAGGCCGCCGCTCCCATTATTGCCGGCGGCCCCTGGACGGAGCCGACTTATGCCGATTCCACCCTCGGTGACAATGTGGATGGCGAAGACCTGGAGATACGGCGCGCGGCGGTAGAGTCGCTGGGAGACTATAACGGCTCGGTGGTGGTGGTGGACCCGGCCAACGGGCGGGTGCTCACGATGGTCAACCAGAGGATCGCGCTGGGCTCCGGTTTCCAGCCCTGCTCGACCATCAAGGTGTCGGTGGCACTCGCGGGGCTCAGCGAGAAGGCCATCGATCCGGCCACCAAGCTGCGGCTGGGCGCCATGCGCATGGACCTGACGTACGCGCTGGCGCATTCCAACAATTTCTATTTCGCCACGCTGGGCGAGAAGCTGGGCTACGAACGGGTTAGTTACTACGCTCACCTGTTCGGGTACGGAGAAAAGGCCGGCTTGAATATTCCGGGCGAGCAGCCCGGCCGGTACCCGTCCGCGCCTCCCAGGAACGGCGGGGTGGGGATGCTCACCAGTTTCGGCGAAGAGATTCAGCAGACGCCGCTGCAGTTGGCCGCGCTCATGAGCGCCGTCGCCAACGGGGGCACGCTGTACTATCTGCAATACCCCCGAAACCAGCCGGAGGTCCAGCAGTTCATTCCCCGGGTAAAACGCCGCCTGGAGATTGGGGAGCTGATCCCGGTGATCAAGCCCGGAATGCGCGGCGCGGTGGAGTTCGGCACGGCGCACCGTGCGCGGGAAGACGGGCCCATCGCCGGGAAGACCGGCACATGCAGCGAAAACCATACGCACCTGGGCTGGTTCGGGTCGTTCAACGACGTGGGGGATCACAAGCTGGTGGTGGTGGTCCTGCTGACCGGAGGGCGCCCGGCCATCGGCCCCGTGGCGGCGGGTATCGCGGGCGATATCTACCGGAGACTGGGCGAGAAGAACTACTTCGCCACGTCGCGGCCCATGAGCCCGGCGACGCTGATATCCAGCCAGATCTGCTGCCAGTAGCGCCGGGACCCGCTCGCTAAACCGGCGAAGCCGGAACCAAAGGAAACCGTGTTCTTGACGCGGAGGCGCGGAGGCAGGCGCGGAGAAAAACCAAGAGAAAGTCAAAACCTGAGGTAACGGAGGGAGCGGAGCAGCGCTGAGAATACCGCGCTCTGGGCGGCAGCACCGAACCTCGCGGTCAACGTACTACCCCAGGCACGCAAAGATTTCGCGGTAGAATTCCGGGTGCGCGTTCCACGACTGCGCCGTCACCAGCTTGCCGTCGCGCACCGCCGGCTTGGGACTGTACACCCCTCCGGAGCGCTCCACCTCGATGCGCACGTGCGCGTGGCAGGTGACGGTGCGACCCTTGACCGTGCCGGCCGCCGCCAGCACCTGAATGCCATGGCCGATGGCGCAGATGCACTTGTCGTGGTCGGCGAATTCGCGCACCAGGGAGAGCAGGCTGGCGTCATTGCGGAGGTACTCGGGCGCGCGGCCGCCCAGAATCACGATAGCTGCGAAGTCTCGCGCGGCCACGGCGGTGATGGCCACATCCGCCTCCAGGGAGTGGCCCGGCCGCTCGACGTAGGTTTCCCAGCCTGGCTCAGTATCGTGCAGAACCAGGTGCAGCCGGCGGCGGACAGGCGCGGCCACTACCGGCTCCCAACGCGCCTCGAGGAACCGGTGGTAGGCGTAGAGCACCTCGTAGCTATCTCCGGCATCACCCGTGACGAGGAGCACTTTCCTGCTCATGGGGGGACCTGCTTTCACCAAAAACACAGGCAGGAATGCCTGTGCTACTCCAAAAACACAGGCAGGAATGCCTGTGCTACTCCAAAAAGACACAGGCAGGAATCCGGCTTCGCCCGGACAGGTTGCCTGTGCTACTCCATGGACAGCATACCAGCCTGCTGCCAGAATGAAAAGGATGCCGTCATCTGCCGTGGATGTGGCCGTCATCGGCGCCGGGGCCGCCGGCCTGATGTGCGCCATCGAAGCCGGGAAGCGCGGCCGGCGGGTGGTGGTGGTGGAGCACAATGCGCAGATCGGGCGGAAGATCCTGATCTCGGGCGGCGGGCGCTGCAACTTCACCAACCTCCACACCCGGCCGGAGAATTTCCACTCGGCCAATCCGCACTTCGCCAAGTCGGCCTTGGCGAGATACCGGCCCGGGGATTTTGTGCGGATGGTCGAGCGCTACCACATTGCGTACCACGAGAAGACGCTGGGCCAGTTGTTCTGCGACCGCTCGGCGAGCGACATCACCGGGATGCTGGAATCCGAATGCTCCGCGGCGGGAGTGCGGATCGAGACCGGGTGCCCGGTCCGAAAGGTGTCGGCCGGGGCTCGATTTGCGGTGGAAACGGCGAACGGCGATTTCCTGGCCGCGTCCCTGGTCATCGCCACCGGCGGCCTCTCGATTCCCAAGATGGGGGCGACGCCCTTGGGGTATACGATCGCCCGCCAGCTCGGCCTGCGCGTGATGGAATGCCGTCCGGCATTGGTGCCGGTCACTTTCGGCCGCCAGGAGCAGGCACAATTCGGCGGGCTGGCGGGGGTGTCGGCGGAAGTGGCGGCGTCCGCCGGCCCGCGACGATTCCGCGAGAAGATGCTGTTCACGCACCACGGCCTCAGCGGCCCGGCGATCCTGCAGGCCTCCTCGTACTGGCAGCCCGGCCAGACGCTGGAGATCGACCTGCTGCCGGGCATCGACTTCGCCGGCCTCTTAGGCGAACGCCGGGCCGCGGGCGACCGCTCGGAAGCGCGCACCATAGCGAGCCGCTTCCTGCCGAAACGGCTGGCGGATCGCTGGTTTGAACTGCATCCACCATCCCAGCCGGTGGTTTCGCTGGGCGATTGGGAGATTGCCGCGATCGCGGGCGGGCTCCACGGGTGGCGGGTCCAGCCGGCCGGTACCGAGGGGTACGGCAAAGCGGAAGTCACCGCGGGCGGCGTCGACACCGCCGAGCTTTCGTCGAAGACCTTCGAATCGAAAAAGGTCCCCGGCCTCTACTTCATCGGCGAGGTGGTCGACGTCACGGGCGATTTGGGCGGCTTCAATTTTCAATGGGCTTGGGCGGCGGGATACTCGGCGGGTCAGTACGTGTAGGCTCGAGCTTTTGCATGATGGACTTCACGTAGTCGCGGGTCTCGCGGATATTGGGTACGCCGCCGGCCTGGTCCACCGCTCCCGGGCCGGCGTTATACGCGCCCAGTGCCTGTGGAAGGTCGCCCTTGTACTTGTCCAGCAGTTGCTTGAGGTACTTCGCGCCGGCGAGGATGTTTTCCTGCGGATCGAAGGGATCTTTCACGCCCAATTCATCGGCGGTGTCGGGCATGAGCTGCATCAGGCCCTTGGCGCCTTTCGGCGATACTGCGCAGGGGCGGTAAGCGGACTCCTGTTCGATGACGGCGCGGAGCAACTTCGTGTCCAGATCCTGCGCCTTGGCGGCGGTATCGATGATGGGGTTGACCGCCAGGTCGGCGAGGGGGTCGCAGGGCATCTGGGCTGCCGGCTCCGTGGCTGCCGGCTCCGTGGCTGGGGGTGCGGGATCCGGAAGCTCGTCGGGGCCGCTTCCGTTGACGTGGGCGCCGGGGGCCAGCCAGACTCCCACACTGTCCGCCTGTTTGCGGATGGATTCCATCTGGCGGGCGGCTGCTGCTTTTTGCTTTTCGATGGCGGCGCGCATGGCGTCGCGGGGCGGCGTCGCGGGCGGGGGCGGAGCGCTCTGGGCGAAGGCGCTCGAGGCCGCCAGAAACCAGACCAGTATCATTACGTTAGTTATCGGCGGGTCCGCGCGGAACTTTAGTTAGCGGTGAAAAAAGTTGGCAGGCGAAAGCGCCTGCCCCACCGTGGCGTTCGGGGCGACTTCCACCGTCGCGGCGCTGCTCTGAGAGCGCCAGATGCGGCCGATGCTTTCGGGCGTGTCATCTACCAGGTCGCGGGTGGCCAGCACCTGGTACTTGCCAGGCGCCAGAACCGGGGAGCGATATGCGCCGTCCGGGCCGGTCTCTCCGCGAACCAACGCACCCGCCAGCGCGGCTTCCGAATCGGCGCCGGCGGGCACGATCAGGATCTGCGCGCCGTTCACGGGTTTGCCATCCTGGTCCAACGCATTCGCCTGAATGAATCCGCCGTCGCTCCCCAGCGTCACCCGCAAGCGCTCATCGCCCGAGGTACCGATCCGCAATGCTCCATGCAACACACTCGATCCGCCGTAAGTCGCATCCTTGATATAAGCAGCCGGCAGAGCCTTCTCCAAGGGGTTGACAACCTGCCCCACAGGTTGCGGCAAAGTGAACAGTATTAAGTCTAGGCCGTAGAAACCGACCAGCAGGTATTGGAGGCCTTAAAATCCTATTGCTTTCCCACAGGTGCAGCGCGATACTAATTTGGGAATCCAATTTCAACCACGGCATGCTGCAGCCCGTGCTCCTCAAGTTAGAGCAGGAAGGATCTATCGCATCCGAGTGGGGCCTCTCGGAGAACAATCGAAAGGCGAAGTACTATCGGATCACAAAGACCAGCAGGCGGCAATTGGAATCCGAGACCCGTCAGTGGCAGCAGGCCGCGGGCGTCGCCGCCCGATTTTTTGCCCTGCGAAGGGAGGCGTAATGAAATCGTTGCGTCGAGGTTGGAAACGGCTGATTGGCACGATCACCGGCTCCCGTCACGAGCCCGATCCGGCCGATGAGATCGAAACGCATCTTCAGACGATGACTGTCGACAACCTGAGGATTGGGATGTCTACGCAAGAAGCGCGCCGCGCTGCGGTGTTGAAGTTCGGCGGCGTCGAATCGGCAAAGGAGTTCTACCGGGATCAACGAGGCTTTCCCTTAATTGGCAATCTCCTTCAAGACATCCGCTTTGCTTTTCGGATGTTGCATCGAACTCCCTCCGTTTCTGTGCCCGCCATTCTCGTTCTGGCCTTGGGTATCGGCACCGCAACTGCCCTCTATGCCGTTGTGTACGCGATGTGGTTGCGGCCACTGCCGTTCCCTGAGGCTGGCCGATTAGTTTCTGTGACAACGTACTTTGCGGGTTACAAACTCGACGCTCTGGCGAGTCCCGATTACGGAACGTGGCAGGGAACACGCTCGCTGGGAGCCCTGGCGGCTTACAACGTGAGCAAAGCCGCGATGATCGGTCCAGGAGAAACAGTAGAGGTGGGGCGTGCCAACGTCAGCGGCAACCTGCTCGACGTGTTGCGCATTCACGCGGCCGTTGGGCGCGGCATCCAGCCTGCGGACGAGGGGCCCGAGGCGCCCGCGCCGTCATGTTATCCGAAGGACTCTGGCGGGAACAGTTCGGTGCAGATCCGAACGCGATTGGCCGGTCCACCCGGATCGACGGCGAGGCGTACACGATCATTGGTGTGTTGCCGCGCAGTTTTCGCATGCCTGACGAGCGGCGCGTCGATCTGCTCACGCCCCTGGCTCTGGGAGAAGGCTGGCTCCGGCATGGAAGCGGCGGCGCGATGAAGATTCTGCATGGCGTTGCGCGCCTGCAACCCGGAGTAACACTGGCCAAAGCTCGTGCCGAACTTTCGACGCGGCTATCCGACAGCCGCGCGCAGGACCCGCAGATCTATCGCGAGGACGTGTCGCTCCGCGTGATACCGCTTCAGGAATATGCAGTTCGCGATGTCCGGACAGTTGCCATCGTGCTCATCGGCGCGGTGGCGAGCATTTTGTCGATTGCGTGCGCCAACGTTGCCAGTCTTTTGGTAGCCCGTGCCGCCGGACGGGGGCGGGAGATGGCTGTGCGAGTGGCGTTGGGGGCCAGTGCATTTCAAATCGCCCGGCACCTGCTCGTAGAGGGGCTGACATTGGGCCTGATCGGTGTCACCAGCGGCCTGGCTGTCGCGCGCGCCCTTGTGGCCCTGGCGCCGCTGCTCGGTCGTGCGATGTTGGCCCGCGTCGAGGGTGTGAGTGTGAACAGCGAAGTTCTCGCGGTGGCATTCGGGGCCGGTATACTCTGCTCGCTGGCGTTTAGCTTTGCCCCTGCGCTGGCGCTGCCGCGACTGCATCTGCGCCGCGCTCTTGTTGCCGGCGAATTGGCGTTATCGCTGTTACTTGTTGCAGCGGCAAGCTTGCTGCTGGAGAACCTCGTCAAGCTCAACTCAGTTGCGCCCGGCTTCCACACGGAGCAACTGGTCACGGCGTCAATAACAGTGAAGGGCACGCGGTTTGCCGAAACTCCGGCCGAATTGCGGCGGGAACTTCTTGAGGACCTGCGGCGCATTCCCGGACTGATTTCTGTCGCGTTTGCCGATGCATTGCCACCAACCGGAGCGTCCCGCATCACCGCATTCAGCCGGGCCGATCGCCCCCTCCCAGAGCCGTTCCAGCGCAGCGAAAACGTCATTGTGCGGCGCGTGGATGCGAGATTTTTTGAGGCGATGGGAATCCCGCTGCTCCAAGGCCGCGTGTTCACGGAAGGCGACGAGGCCGGTAACGGCCACGTCGCCGTTGTGAATCAAACTTTGGCAGACCGCTATTTTGGCGGTGAGGGCCCTATAGGCAAACTGGTCGACGGCGCCGGAATCCCGTGGAAGACTGTTGTGGGGGTTGCTGCAGACACACGAAACGACGGACTGCGAAACCCGACGCGCCCTGAAATCTATTTGCCATTGACCGCAGACAAGGCGCCCGGTGGGGGGATCACAGACGATAACGGCCTCAATGTTGTTATCCGTACAGCGGGTGAGCCGGCGGCGGCCACGTCGTTGTTACGCGAGAAACTGCGGGCTATGGACCGTGCATTGCTGGCGCGAGCTCGCATGATGGACGAGCAATGGCAAGATCTGCAAGCCGGGCCACGTTTTCAGGCGACAATATTCAGCGGCTTTGCCGCACTGGCGCTCATCATGGCCTGCACGGGCATATACGGAGTGCTCTCGCATGAAA
>Ga0209415_10013090_pt1 | contig 13734 bp, 13 predicted proteins | sample PeaSoiSIISIP2007_FD_187696 | JGI IMG/M metagenome (GOLD analysis project Ga0209415, IMG submission 187696) | Peat soil microbial communities from Weissenstadt, Germany - SII-SIP-2007 (SPAdes) (version 2) | ecosystem: Environmental > Terrestrial > Soil > Wetlands > Peat | place: Germany... | reverse complement strand
GAAATTCCTGGAGTACTTGAGGGAGGAAAGGAATTTCGCACAGAGGTCACGGAGATAAGGCACAGAGACCACGGAGAGGTTCCGGGATGTTCTCCGTGCCCTCTGTGATCAAGGGCTTCGGTAACTCCAAAGATAAAACACTCCGTGAGCTCTGTGTGAAACGTTCTTAAATCTGCACTCCGCTCATCGTATTCATGAATGACCTGGGCTAAGCGGACAGTCTAACGGGAATCCGACTTTCGTACTTCGATTTTCGAGTTTCCGGTTTCCATTTTCCAGTTTCGATTCTCCAGTTTCGGTGCGCCGATGCCACTGTTAACTTACCTTGAGGCAATTCGCCAAGGTATTTGGGAAGAGATGGAACGCGATCCCTCGGTGTTCCTGTTGGGCGAAGACATCGGTATCTTGGGAGGCGCGTTCAAGGTCACAGCGGGGATGCTGGAGAAGTTCGGGGCAGAGCGCGTGATTGACACGCCCATATCGGAGTCGGCGATTGTGGGCGTGGCGATCGGGGCGGCGTTGATGGGGATGCGGCCTGTGGCCGAGATGCAGTTCATGGATTTCATCGCCTGCGGTTTTGACCAGATTGTGAACATGGCGGCGAAGATGCATTACCGGTGGGGGCCGGCAGTTCCGATAGTGATCCGCGGGCCGTCAGGAGCGGGCGTGCACGGCGGCCCTTACCATTCGCAATCGAACGAAATGTGGTTTGTCCACACTCCGGGCCTGAAAGTGGTGCTCCCCGCGACAGCTTATGACGCCAAGGGATTGATCAAATCCGCCATCCGCGACGACAATCCCGTGATCTTCTATGAACACAAGTTTCTCTACCGGCGAATCAAAGAAGAAGTCCCGGAGGGGGATTATGTGGTTCCCCTCGGCAAAGCGGCGGTAAGGCGCGAAGGGAACGACGTGGCCGTCATCACTTACGGCGCCATGGTCTGGACCGCACTGGAGGCGGCGGAGCAACTTGAAAAAGAAGGCATTTCCCTGGAAGTCGTTGACCTGCGCACCCTGCTGCCCTACGATGAAGAAGCAGTGTTGGGCAGTGTGCGAAAGTGCAATAAAGTTGTCCTGCTTCACGAGGACACGCGGACGGGAGGCATGGCGGGCGAACTCGCCGCCTTAATCGGTGAGCGGGCATTCGAGTGCCTGGACGGGCCTATCGTGCGCATTACCGCGCCGGACACGCCTGTCCCTTACTCGCCGCCCCTCGAGGAATACTATCTGCCCAACGCCCGAAAGGTGATTGAGGCAGCAAGGAAACTGGCGGAGTACTAAAATTGAGTCATTGGGCCATTGAGCCATTGAGTCATTGAGCCATTGAGTCATTGAGCCATTGAGTCATTGGGCCATTGAATCATTGAGTCATTGAATTGCTGGCCGCTCAACCGGTCAATGACTCAATGACCCGATGACTCAATGACTCAATGATTCAATGAGTCAATTCTATTGGGGGATTCTATGCCCACGAACGTGATCATGCCCCAGATGGGCGAGAGTGTTGCCGAGGGAACGATTACAAAATGGTTAAGGAAGGTCGGCGAACCGATCGGCAGAGACGAGCCTCTCTTTGAGATTTCGACCGACAAAGTGGATGCGGAAATACCTTCGCCGGCAGCAGGGATTCTCACCCAAATCCTGGTGAAAGAAAACGAGACCGTAGCGGTGAACACGGTTGTGGCCGTGATCGACGGCGAAGGCGCAGCCCTCACTATACCCGCGAAGGAGGCAGACGCGCAGGTTTCGGCGCCTCCGGCAGTTCCTGCGGCGGCCGAACCGGAAGCGCCTGCGGCAAGAGCAGGCGCTGAAATCGAGGCCGAAGGTCCGTCAGCCCCCCCTGAATCCGAGCCAGTGAGGTCGTCGCCACTCGTCCGGCGCATCGCCCGGGAATACCAGGTTGATCTCGCGCAAGTACACGGCACGGGCGCAGGCGGCAGAATCAGCAAGAAAGATATTCTGGATTATGTGGAACAGCGCCAGTCTGCCGCCGCAAGTCGAACCGCATCAGCCCCGGCACCGTCCGCACCCGCGCCATCTCTTCCGCTGCCCGCTGCGGTCCCACCCGCGCCCGCCACGGTTCAGCCTTCTTCCGCCCCCATCGCTTTTGCCGGGCCGGCCCAAGTGGTTCAGATGACGCCGATGCGGCGCCAAATCGCCGAGCACATGGTGGCCAGCAAGAGGACTTCGGCCCACGTCTACACCGTATTCGAAGTTGAAATGACCAAAGTGGTGGAGGCAAGGGAGCGGCAACGTGAGGAGTTCGAGCGGCGAAACGGCTTCAAGCTGACTTACACACCCTTTTTCGTTCGCGCTTCCGTCGAAGCGATCAGAGACATTCCTGTAGTCAATTCCTCGGTCGACGGCGCCAACATAATCTACAAGCGCGACGTCAACGTAGGGATCGCCGTGGCGCTCGAGGCGGGACTGATCGTGCCCGTCATCAAGCGCGCCGATGAAAAGAACTTCCTGGGCATCGCGCGCGTCGTTCAGGATCTCGCCGAGCGGGCGCGAACCAAGCGCCTGAGCGTGGATGACGTGCAGGGAGGGACCTTCACGATTACCAATCCAGGAAGCTTCGGCGGTTTGTTCGGCTTGCCGATTATCAACCAGCCCCAGGTGGCTATCTTGGGCGTTGGCACCATCGAAAAACGCCCCGTGGTGCGTGACGATGCCATCGCCATCCGCTCCATGGCCTACCTCTCCCTTTCCTACGATCACCGGGTTATCGACGGAGCGGTGGCCGAAAAATTCCTGGGACGAATTAAGCAGATCCTTGAAAATTGGAGCGAGCCGGTGCTGTAAAAGCAGTGACGAGTGACAAGTGACGAGTGAAAGGCTATCGACTGTTGACTGTAGGCTGTTGACCTACTGCTTTCGACTCTCGACTCTCGACTTTCGACTCTTGACTGGCTGCCGGCGTCACGCCGGGCAAGCCATTCATGAGGTTTTCCAAATCATCCAGGCAGACGTTAGGATCAATGCCTCTCTGTTGAAGGATAGGCAAGAAGCGATTGAAGTTCATCGCAAAAAAACGCTTTCCCTCGTCCTTGCGGCCTAATTCCGCGAACTGGCCCGCCATGGTCTGCAACAGCCCAAGCGACACGCCTTTCTCCTGACGCCATTTCGTGAGGTTCTGGTTCAAAACGCCGGTGAGGTAGTCTTCATATTGCGTAGTATTGTCAACGCAATGCCCGTCAATGAACGTGTACACCGAGAGCACGTCGGCCGGTTCGGCCTGGTCGCCACAAGTTGTCGTATAGGGGCGACGCGCGACGCATTCCCAACTCTTATCCTTGCGGATGTCGCGAATTTCAAGGCCTTCGAAAGGTAAGCCATCCAGACCCTCGATTCGCCCTACCACGGATATCGCGTCGCTGCCTAATTCGAGAATCGTGGCCACGGTGCAACAGTGATCCCCGCCGGAATACTGGCCGATCACAACGTCCGGCAGGCCGCTGCCGGTGAGGCTCCGGGCGTATTCCGGGCGGCTCCGGCTGCCGGGGACAGCCAGCCCATGCCGTCCGCTGAAATCGTAGAGAGTCGTCCAGGAGTCTTTTGATCCTTCCAGGGTCTCGAGCTTGAAGACGGGTTGATCTTCCGGGTTGTAAACAACAAAGCGGCCCGGAGCGAAGATCAATGAGGCGGGGGTGCGGCGGTACAAGGCGGCGCGGTAGTTCTCCAGCCGATAGGTCTTCAGCCTTTCGTAGCCAACCAAATCCGGCACTTGGCCGCGTATCCCGGTGCTGGAGAGGATAAAGTCCTCCGCGGTCGAGGCCATGTCCTTCAGACTGGCAGGGTTCCACTGCCGCTGGATCGCCACGAAGGACAGAACCACAACAACAGCAAGTGCGAAAGAGATCACGTTTTCGCCCTTGTGCATTTCCCGATGACCTTTCCCCAGAACCGAGAGGCTGGTTCCGACTTTCGAGGTCTCTATTTAATCATTTCTCGCCAAGATTGTCATGAGCGGGCGGGTTTGTCCGGAGTTCGCCTACTGCGAGGACCGGAAGGAGTCCAGCAGCCAGCTATCCTCCGCCTGTAGATGGCGAAGGATGTAGAAATTGCAGTCATCGGCCAGCACCTTGAAACACTGATAGCCCACGCCGTACCACTGATCCAGGACTTCTTTGACTTCGAACATGCGTCCGCCGGGCTTGTCTTGGAAGGAAAACCGAAGTGGCCGTTCATCGGCCTTGTAGCCGGAATAACATTCGACTTTGAGGTGAACGCTCATGCCGCCCCGATATCACTTCCCGGCGCCTGTCATTCTGAGCGAAGCGAAGAATCTCTGCGGCTGACATCCGCGCGCCCCATTTGGAGGGCGAACTGCGGAGATTCTTCGCTTCGCTCAGAATGACAAGCTGCCGTGAGCAGTACGGTCTGCACGGGAAACCCGCGAGGGCTACATCCCAAGTTCTGCGCGGACGGACTGGGCGTAGGCGTCGAATTCTGAAACCGGCACCAGGCGGATATGCTCGTGCTGAAGCACGCTCAGCGAGAAACGGACCTGGGCATTCTGCTGATCAGCGTTATCTTCGTGACCCACCGTCAGCGTGGAAGGCGCTTTCTCGAGGACTTTTTCAAAGGTCCACACCAGCGCCTCGGTGAGTTTGGGATCTCGTTGCAAGGAAACGGCATGGATCAGCTTCAGGCGTCCGTTAGGCTTGCCTGCCTGTGCCTGGGGCTTATACCCAAAGTCGAAAGAAAAGGGATCGCCGACCCCTGTCCATTGGGAGGCTGGAATGCGCCTTTCGAATAGCTTGTGCCCAAGAATGCCATACCGGCTGAAGCAATCTGTCATTCGCTGCCTGACGTAAGCCCGGGTGTCTTGCTCCGTTGGACTGGCAACACCCACTCCCACATAACGTTCGAAAAGGTCCTGAAGCTGCGCCAAGAGGTTGGAGGTCAGGCAGGGGCGGGGCTGCGACAATTGAATGAGATTCGAAAAGGACTGTTGCATTTCGACGAGGTAGCGAGCGAGATCATTCCTGTGATCTTCGATCTCCTGTTTGAAGTGCGATTGGAGATCCCTCAGAAACTCCGGATCCGCCTCCGGGTGGAAGCGGCTGATCCGCCGCGAGTCGTCGCTAAACACGCAATCCAGGAACCGCTCCCCAGGACAAGAGAGGAAGACACCGATGTTGATAAACTCTTCCTTCGTCACGTCGGGGACGTAGCGCACCAGGAAGTACGAGCATTCCTTCAATTCACTCTCTTTGACCATGGGTCCGGCCTCGGTTGAGCGATCATATTAGTCTCACGCCAATTGCGGAAGGGTTTCAAGCTGCTATTCTTGGCGTCAATAATCGCTTGCCGAATTCTTCTGCGCCGCTTATACAATGTCTCCGCAAGTTGGTTCAACTTGCCGGGGTCGGGTCCGCACCACTCGCCGGGCATTTGAGAAATGCATTCCCCGATTTGAGAGCTGTCCAGGTTCTCGACTCGTGAGAGGAAAGGCTCAAAGGACTTCAATCCCTGTACCGCGTCATAAACCAGCCCTCGCGGGTAAAGTCCCCGAATTGGGGAATCAGGAAAACTCCAATCTCCGTCGTTAAAACAAAAACCCTGATCGATCAAGAGCGCTGAATACGCGGGGCCCTCATCGTTCACGGATCGATAGAAAACGACCTGGCGCCCGTCACAATTGCAGGTCCACTTGTCGAAAACAAAGCCGCCCAGGAATACCGAGGCTAAGCCCTTTACTCTGCTCAGCAAACGATCCGGCAGAAAATCCACCACAAGAGTTTGGCCAGGCGCTCCTGGATAACGCGAGCCAAACTGCAGGCCCGCCAGGCAGAGTTCGCGGCGGGAACCAATCTCGAGTTCAAGAGGAGGCGTGCCACGGATAAGGCCAGGGGGAACTTCCACGAATGCCGGAGCGGCAACCGGCAGGCCAATGAGCATCGCCAGGCGAGCGGCGAGCATTTCGTTGGCCAGGATGCGTACGTGCTGGGGGTTGTTCTGGAACTTGACGACGTAATTGGACTCGTCCGCACAACGCAGCAGGTAGGGCTGCGAAGCCCCACGCATGCGGCGGATTACCTCCAAGGCGAGAATCGGATTATTGCCTGCCTGCTCTTCCGGCCTTGAGGGCTCACCGTGGGGTTGGGAGTGCGAGTCCATCCACGCTGCCTGACCAGGGACGCCCGGCCCGGCACTGGACGGCTCCGGGCCAGACACACCACCACGCTTGTTGTCCGCGCCCGCATTTTGAGGGCGGATAGGACGCTTTCGGGTCCTTGTGACTTCGTCGAGCTACTTGCCGCGCCCCTTCTTTTTGGCCGCAGGTTTCTTCGCCGGCTTGGCAGGCTTCGCCACTTTCTTAGCGGGCTTCTTGGCCTTGGCGGGCGCCTTCTTCGGCTGGGGCTTCGGCTTCGGCTTCGGCCTGGGCTTGGCTTCCGGCTTCGGCTTGGCTTTCGCGACCTTCTTCCGGGCCGCAGCAGGCTTAGGCTTAGGCGTGGGCGCCGGAGCTTTCTCCGTCGCGGCCGGGACGGCGGGCGCTTTCTCGATAATCTCGGTTTCCTCTACTTTATAGGAAACCTCCTCCTCGAGATCCTCGCCTTCCTCGCCCAACCTCTCGTCCGCTTCTTCCTTGTAGTCGGAGGAGAGCTCGTCGCCATAATCCTCGAGCTCATCACCCGCTTTATTGTCTTTATCGAAATCCATGCATCCCTCCCCCGTCAGTTTCTGGTTCACTCAACAATGCCCGGCTTTGCCGCCCGGGCGACAGGTGCGAACGTCTTGACTACCCCGCTTGAGGCAGATGTATAACACACTAATCGTTGTGTCAAGTGTAATCGTTGCATTCTTGAAGAAAAGCGTGCTAACGCCCCTGTGCAAGCTGTGTGGGAGTGGCCTTGGGAGTGGCCACGGCCTCTCCTGTCCCGGACGCCGTCTTGGCTCGGCTAGTTGTCTTGCCTGTCGGCCGGGAATTCTTTTTCCCCCGGGCCCGCGACCGGCTGGAGGGGCTCCTGCCCTCCACGAAGATGCGCAGAGAGGCGCCGGCCGTCAACTGGGAGGTCTTCAAGTTATTCCAGCGGCGGATCTGGTAAGGAGTCACATCATAGCGATCGGCGATAAACTCCAGAGTGTCGCCGGGCCGAACACGATACTTGACCGCGTAATGTGGCCCCCCCTCGCGCATTCGCGCCAGCGATGATTCGCTGCCCGGGGACATCGGCACCACCAGGTGGGTACCCTGTTCGATCTCCGATTCATCATCCAGCTTGTTTGCCTCTCGCAAAGAAACCGGCGAGACGTGGAGCTTCTTGGCAATGCTGGCGAGAGTTTCGCCTTCCTCGACTTTATAGGCCCTCCACCAGATTCGCTTACTCTCCGGAATCGCTGCGATCCGCTGCTCGAACAGTTCCTTCGTCCCCGGCGGAAGGTTCAAGGTGAACTCCGGGCTGTTGGGCGGAGTCGTCCAGCGAAGCAGGCTGGGGTTCAACCGCGTCAAATCTTCCACTGGCTTGTCGATGAGTTGTGCCACCAGGCGCAGGTCCGTGGGTGTGCTCAGGACGACTGGGTCGGCAGCAAAGGGCGGATCCGGCTGGATGTCGAAGCCGTAGGCTTTGGGGTCCTTGGCGATCATCACGGTGGCCATGAAAATCGGCACGTAGTCTTCCGTCTCAGAGGGAAGGGCGTGCAGCCGCCGCAGGTCCCAATAATCGGCGTAACCGGTCCTCTCAATGGCGGCCTGCACCGTCAACGGGCCGCTATCGTAGGCCGCCATGGCAAGCGACCAGTCCCCAAACTCCTGATAAAGCTCCTTGAGGTGGCGGGCGGCAGCTTGCGTGGACTTCACCGGATCCTGGCGCTCGTCCACCCAGCGGTCTTTCTTCAAGCCGTAGAGCATGCCGGTTCCAACCATGAACTGCCAGATGCCCTTCGCCCCTTCGTGCGACAAGGCGTAAGGATTGAACGCGCTTTCGAGGGCGGCGAGGTAGATCAGGTCCTGCGGAACCCCTTCCTTCTGGAGGGTTTGCGAGATCATCGCCTGGTATAGCCCCATGCGCTTCAGGGCCGTCGAAACATAGCCCCGGCCGTGGTTCTGAAGGTAGGTCAGCACGCCGTCAACGTAGTCGTTCGACACCAGCGGCAAGTCTGACCGCACGGATTTCAGTTCCTGCTGAGCTTGCTGCTTGACCCGCAGATCAACCGGGAAGGTCAGGCCGGAAAACGATTCGAGCGGCGGCGGAACATAATTGTGCGGGCTCAACGTGTCTCCGCGTTCCAAGGCTGCTGCCTCAGCGCCGTAGACGTCCTCCGTCAGTTTTTCAAACTCGTTGCTGAGGCGATCGTCAGCCTGAAGGTCGAGGTTCGATTCGAGGAGTTCTTCCACCGCCTGATCGAACTTTTCTTTGGATTCTTCCAGGTTTCCCGACCGGTAGTCGGCCACTCCTGCTTTGTAAAGGGTTTCAACCTGGGAAACGAGCGCCTCGGCGGGGTCAGGGGGCGGCGCAGGAGGAGTTGCCGGGGTCGCTACAGAAGGCTTGGGAGGCAACGCTTGAGCGACCGGGACCGGCACGGCCGCAGGGGCCTGGACGACTACTTTCTGTTGTTCCGTTACGCAACTCAGGGAGAGGGCCAGAGCGCCGAGGCTCCACAAGAGCTTGACCTTGCGCGAAATTGCGCTTCCCATCCTGAGTCTGATAGCTCTTCCGTCCTTTCCTGGCCACTCGACCGAATTCTAACGACTAGGCCCTTCCACGGTCAACCCTAAAGTCGATCATCCGAAAGCCGGTTACCACAATCCGTCGACAGATCAGGCCGGCGCCGATGGAAATCCCGAGTTTGTCTAGCCGACTACTTGTCACCGCCATGCCGTCACGCTGGGAGTCCGCAAGTCCTGACTTTGTTTTCGCAAAATGCGGCGTCATTTGCTCCCTTTGGAACGAGATTGCTGCTAAATTGCGCACAAAACACGCGAAATTCGCAACCTTCAAAAAGTTATGTCCCTTATTTTAAAGTACTTCTTGAGTTCGTTCCCACGATTTTCGTATTCCCTCGCAGTCCTCGGGATTCCCCCGGCCTGACGATATCGTCTGCGGTCGTCCTTCGTGGCCGAGGCTTCCGCCAAAACCTGTGAAGCGCCGGAAGACTCGAATTCTGCACGCAATTCGCACATTTCAGCACTCATTTGTGGCGCAATTTGAGTTCGTTTTAGTTCGTTTTGCAAATGCGTTCCTGCGTTTTCAATAACATACTGGCTTCGATCGTATTATTTTTTTGTTGTCTGCGAGCCCAACCTTCCCCCGCTTGCCCGGACACCCCGTTCTTCCTTTCCCTTCCGAGCATTCCAGCGCTCCCTCAGCGACAAAACGTCGAGAAGTAGACAACTACGATAGGCTATCATAAACCGGCCGGCCTGTCAAACGAAAAGCGCGCAAAAGCGAAAAGCGCGGACCGTAGTGTCTCAATTTGAATCCGTAGCGGCGAGTTTATCCGTCAACTGACGGACCAACTGGCGGCGTAATGCCGCCCCTGCGTCAAACTGGAACACTGCCGTCCAAACCAGGCGCCGATAGTTCCCGAGCAGGCTGCGCAAAGATCCTTCTAGTTGTCATTTTGTCATTCCGGGTTCTCGCCGGATTTCATGTTTCAGTTGAGCGGGGAAGAGACGGAGAGCTTGAGCTCGCAAGTCGCGACCTCAAGCGCAGGCTACGGTGGGAGGCGTAATCGCCCTTAACCGCCAAGTGGTAGCAAGTTGTGGAGGACAGCTTCCGAGTGAAACATCGCGGTTGGTTTGTTCCCCGCGTTTTCGATCTTCCGACTTGAAAATCGCCATCATTGCGAGGATAGTTGTCAGCTGTTGCAGAACTGTTGTCCCGACGTCCGACTGAGCATATCCACTTACCTGGAGCCGCGAGTGGTCGGACCGGTTCGCAGGGACGACAAGGAAAATGCATGCACGAGAACCGGGAGACCTCTCCGCCAGGGGGGCGGCCGGCGACGACCGTCCATACCTCGACCATTTTCCTTCCATCCAGTTGAGCAGGTGGGACTTCTCAGCATGCATGGGGATGAGTGGGGTGGGCGGTACGCGCGTACTATTTCCGATCATGCCGACTCCTCTTAGGCTGGTCAGGAAGTCAAGGCCTGCAAGGGCGCCGTGCAGCTTGTTAACGCCGTCCTCGAAACGGTACAGCGCTCAAGCGGCAAAGTCGTTCAGGCTGCTGCCGATAGTCAGATACAGGGCCTTTACCACTGCCGCGAGGCAACAAGCTCGCGGGAAAAGTGATTCCAGGTATCAGGGAGAAAGTTATGTGGTCGCTGGCTACCAAACTCGGGGTCGCCGTCGCCATGCTTCTCGCTGCGACGCCGTCGGGCTTCACGCAACAGCAGTGCAGTGCGAGATGTCCAGACGGTTCTATGAGCGAGCCCTTCAACTGCAACTCGGACTACGTGCCGAAGTGCTTGCGCCGCACTGCCCCGCCGCCTCCACAACCCCAACGAACTGCGCCGGCCCCACCACCCGGCCAAGCTGAGGCGCACCGCCTGAATCAAAAAGGCATCGACGCATACAACAGCGGCGATTACAAAAGTGCCGAGCGATATTTTCAAGAGGCGCTGGACAAGTTGCCGGACGATCGCGCGATTCAGCAGAATCTGCAAAAGGCCAAAGACCAGATCGCCGCCAAGGAAGAGAAAGCTAAAGCAGAGTTCAATCAGGACAAGCAGGAGGCGCTTGGCCAGCTCAAAGGGATTTCCAACACCGGTGATTTCGACTCCGGCTTGAAAGGTGTCAGTTCCACCGAATCGGGATTGAAAGGTGCTCCTGACTCTGCAGGGTGCGGCGGGTTGAAGGACGTAATTACCGATCCCATGGTGGTGGACGCGCGATGTGTGCCTACCGGGTTGCCGCCCTCGGTGGAAGCCGAGATTCCGCACACTCCCTCCGGCGACCGCGTGCGCAAAGGTTTCGAGGCGATCCTGGATCACGATTGGATCGACGCCCATGCTTGGTTCCAGGATGCGCTCAATCATGATCCCGGCAATGCGGGCATCCAACGCTTGATTGACCTGGCGGAATACACCACGGAACGCGCTAAACATCCGCGCGCCTTGGTTCCACCCGCGCCGGCCGCAGATACAAGCACATCGGTCAAGGCAGCACTGGCGGCGCTTGATAAGCGGATGGACCACCAAACGAACGCCGATCTGGCCAAGGCCCTCGACGATTTCAACCGGAATTATTTACCCAAGCATCCCGGCTTGCTGAAGCCGATCGAACCGTCCGCCTCGGCGCCAATCATTAAACCAGCCACGGGCGGCTCGACTCCGGAGGCACAAAGTGCGGACGACAGCGCGAACTGGAAGGCGTTTTTCGACGCAATTTTTGCTCCTCCCCCTTAACCTCCCGAACCCAGTTCGATGCCAGCCGTAACGGATTGAATTGATTCTTGAATGCGATACACCCGGCGAGATTGACTCCCATATGAGGAGGAACCGGTGTCATTTGCTGATTCGTTTTGGCGACGCGATGCCGGGTAGATGAAAGAGGTCGGCACAGCCGAAATATCCGTGGAGGTGAACGATGAAACACTGTCTGCTCGCAATTCTGGTTGGTTTCATCCTGGGGACACCGTTCCTTTTCGCCCAGACCAATGCGCCCGCCGCCAGCCCGCGCGACCAGCTCCAACAACTCACCACCCAATTGCAGAAATCACCGGACGACCGGGCGCTGCGTGAAAAGATCATCGCGCTGGCCAGAACGCTCGTTCCGGCGCCGGCGTTGCCGGATGAAGCAGAGCGCCGGATGGCGCGCGGGACAGAAGCTTTTAAAGAGGCAAAATCCCCCGATAATTATCGAGACGCAGTGAAAGAATTCCAGCAAGCCACGCTGGCCGCACCGTGGTCAGGTGATGCGTACTTCAATCTCGGTCTGGCGCAGGACAAGGCGGAAGACTTCGAAGGCTCGCTGGGCAGCTTGAAGCTCGCGCAATTGGCCTCACCCGACAGCAAGGACGTCAAGGACTTATATTACAAAGTCGAGTACCAAAGGGACAAAGCTGCCGAACAGGACAGCGCCGCAGCGAACAAGGCAGCACAATTGGCGGCGTTTTATCAGGGACTCGACGGCGGGATTTGGCGATTGGACAAGGAATATCTGAGCGTTAACAGCGCTCCTGAGAATCTCTATTTTGACCATTCGAACATGGGACAGAGGCCAATGGATACCTTTATGGAGATCCACGGCAATGAAATCAAGAAGTATCAGTTTTACGACAATCCCCGCGCTAAAGCGGTCTTCCGAATCCAGCCGGATCTTCTGAATACGCGACAGGAGTCCTGGACGACAACATTTGAAAGCCGCCAAGTTAGTGTAGATTTGGAACTTCTCAAGAAAGTGCATGGCGCAGGTCTGAAAAGTTACGCACTTACAATCAGTGAGGACGGGCAATCCATGACTGAGGAAACAACGATCTATTTCAATGGTGCTGGCGACTATCATTTTAGGGGGATTTACAAACGCATCCAATAAAATCTCTCGTCGCGCGTCAAGCATTTGGCATAGCTGTGAGACAGCTTGCAGCGGGTGCCACGGTCGGCGCTGTTGTGATTCCATCCTTCGCATGACGAATTGGAGCACCTGCACCTGAATTGAGCGCGCGAAGGACTGGTAAAGCGGCCAGAAGACTGCCGGTTCGGTGCCAACGCGCAGCTACGATGAGGCTGGCCCCTTCCGTCCGCACTGGAATTTGCCAACGCTGAAGACCCGGCTGGGCGATCGCATTCGGGGGCGGCCCGGTGCACGTTGTCAGTCGGGCCGGAGTCCACAATGGAAGCGCCTGTTGACTTTTATAGCCCATAGGAATATCAACCAGCGTACTCAAAATTAGAACCTGGAGGAGGTAGTCCATGAAATCATCTCGAAGGGCTTCAGCGCCGATCATCGCCGTTGCCGCGCTGCTGTTTCTCTGTGCTTTGCCCGTATGCTTGGCCGGGCAAGGTTCGACGACCGCAGGAGAAGTTGCTAAGCCCAATCCGACTCAATTCCGCGTCATGTATTATCACGGTGCGGTGGGGATCACCATTGGCTCGTTGACGATTGGAAATGGCATGGTCGAGTTCAGCGACCCAAAGGGAAAGCAGTCGTTCCAAATCCGCGTTTCCGATATCGAAGATTTGGAGGACAGGTCTGGCGGCTACAGGATCCGCCAAGTGCGAATCAAAGTGAAGGGCAACAGAAGTTACGATCTTGACAATATCACTCAATCAGGTGAGAAAAAGAATGACAGAGAACGGGCAGCGTCTTTGATCGATTGTATTAAGAAGCAACAAGGCGCTCAGGCATTGCCGGCGAACCCGCCTCCGAGCGAGTAGCGCCGACCTGCTTTTCAAGGTTTCTCCGCATGGGCCTTCGTCCCGCGAAAGCCGATGAAAATCACATTTTCGACCCTGCGGTTTTTCGCAGAGCATTGCACGCCGTGACGACAGCGGGTAAATAATTGCCATGTCCCGCCTACGCCTCGACCGGGTGCGCCTGGCCGCCGATGAGAACACGCACATCTGAGAACCGGAAGAGCCGTCGGACTTGAAGGGCAGGTCTGCGCTTTTCAAGAAAGGGATGAGCTGTGTCAGCACGCAGGTGCGATGGAAAAGGTGGCAGTGCCGGATTTGTTCAGAACAATCGGAATTTGACTTCGACGAGGACTCGGACCGGGACCGGCGTTCCGTCCCGGGTGGCAGGTTGGAACTGCCAGGTGCGGACGGTTCGAATTGCTTGTT
>Ga0209415_10013089_pt1 | contig 13735 bp, 17 predicted proteins | sample PeaSoiSIISIP2007_FD_187696 | JGI IMG/M metagenome (GOLD analysis project Ga0209415, IMG submission 187696) | Peat soil microbial communities from Weissenstadt, Germany - SII-SIP-2007 (SPAdes) (version 2) | ecosystem: Environmental > Terrestrial > Soil > Wetlands > Peat | place: Germany... | reverse complement strand
TGCACCGAGCCGCATCCGTTCGTCCGCGCCGGAGATGCGAATTCCGTCGAGGTCGTTTATGGCGGCGATGTCGCGAGCGCCCTGCCGGCCGCGCGCCAGCACTGCGCCCAATTCGAGCGCGTCCCCCGCCTGGTCAACGCCGGCGCCGATATCGCGCTCTTCGACTGCGTCGGCCACTAGCTGCTTAGTGTGTGGGATCGCGGCAAGTTTACACACGCCCGGGGCGGCTGAACTGCTCTATATCCGATGCGGTGATCGGAAGGAGAGAGGATGCGGCGCGGGGGGCGGTCGGCCGGGATGGCATGTGGCGCCGGGCTGTTGATCCTGTGCTGCCCGGCGCTGTTGACGGCGGCGCCCTGCGACCAGTTCAATCCGTTGGGCCCGGCTCGCAGCACCCATATCACCCTCAATTCAAGCGATTTCGTCGATGAGGGACACGACGAGATGCGCAGCTTCATCGCCACCGGAAGCCTCGGCAAGGCGGATGTATCGGTTGTGTCCTCAACCCCGCCCGGCATCGTTCGCGGGGTGTCGGCAACCCCCGAGCAGAGCCGCTTCTCCCGGCTTTACGGCGAGGAGCTGAAGGGCGTCGCGATTACCGTGTCGCTCAAGAGCACCGCCGGGCCGGTCACCATCGTCCTCAATCTGCGGCAGGTCTGCGCCGAGCATTTCCGCAACACGGTCCTTTATTACTGAAGCCTCAGAATTGGACCCGCTGGGTCAGCGCGCCGTCGACGATGAGGTTGGTGCCGGTGATGAAGCTGGCGCGCGGGCTCGCCAGGAAAACGACGGCGTTGGCGACTTCCTCGGGAGTGCCCATGCGCCCCATCGGGTTCTTCGCCAGCATCGAGCCGAACATCTCCGAGTTGCGCTCGCGGGTGATGTCCCAGACGCCGCCGGTGAAGAACACATTGCCGGGCGAGACCATGTTGGCTCTGACGTTCTTCGGCGCCAGATTGCGCGCGAGCCCTTTGACATAGGGCACCAGCGTCGCCTTCACCGCCGCGTACGACCGGGTCGGGCCATACACCTCGGCCATCGCGGTGCTGCCGACGACGACGATCGCGCCGGAGTCGGAGCGTTCGAGGATCGGCAGCGCGGCCTCGATGCCGAAGACCGTGCCCATCACGTCGATCTCGAACCCGCGGCGCCACGCATTCTCATCCATGCCCTGGGCGAGCGCGCTGACATTGGCGACAAAGATATCGAGCCCGCCGAGCGCCTCGGCGGCCTCGGCGACCCAGGCGCGCAACGCCGCAAGATCGGCGACATCGACCGCGCCGCCGGTCGCCCGGACGCCGGCCCGCGCGAGCGCGGCGACGGTCTCGTCGACCGGTCCGCGATGGCGCGCGCAGATCGCCACATCGCAGCCTTCCGCCGCGAGCAACGACGCGATGGCGTGGCCGATCCCGCGGGTGCCGCCGGTAACGATCGCCCTTCTGTAATCGGAGTGCCGCCGTCAAGCCCCTCTTTCTTCTTTGGTTAATGTCTCAAGTCGACCCACTGCGGCCGGTCGTTTCGGTCAATCGGGATGACGGCCCATGCCCCCGAAGCCGTCATTCTCCAGCTGCATGCGGACTGCTCACAATTCGTCATCGGTCTGGCCAGGTTCCCGACGTCGGATCATCAGCGGCCATCAGGAGAACCAGAAAAGCTCGCCTCCCGCTTCGGGCCGACAAAGATGATGGTGTTACTGTTCAAACAAATACCGGCGAGGCGATCACGTTCGCTTCTGAAAAGAGATTGGACCCAATCCATAATCGCTCGCACACACGCGGCGCGCCGCAAGTCGCGGTGGACTATGAGCCAATATTCGCACGAGGTTTCGGGCACCGGCGGGGCAACACGTTCGAGCAGCGGATCTTCATCCGCGATAAAGCACGGAAGAATGCCTTGCCCCGCCCCGGCGCGGATCGCCGTGAGGTGCATCGGCATGTCGGAGGCCCGGAGCGCCACCGAAGCGCCTGTCTCTCGGACACGCTGCTCGACCCAGCGGGGCATCGGAAAGTGCCCCTGCTCCTCCGGGTAGGTGACCCAATCACGCGCCTCGGTGCCGATCCGGCGGTATACGGCCCCAGCGAATACCCCCAGCTTGGAGATGTATAGGTCGCCGCTCTCCGGCGGATAATGGCGAACGGCAAGATCAGCCTCGCGGCGGGCAAGGTTCGCGGTCTGTATCGTTTGGACAAGCTCAAGCGTGATTCCGGTTGGCGGCGGGTTTTCGGACGAGCTGCCGACATGGCACGTTAGAAACGCTGCGGCCCACTCGCCGACCGATATCCGCACCGTGCCGCTCAGGACCGATGACGCAGCTGCACGATGCCGTTCGAGCGACAGGGCGGCGTCCTCCAACTGCTCAGCAACGGGCAACAAGGCCGCGCCGGCCTCATTGAGCCGTAGTCCCTCGGGCAACCGGTCGAACAGGGTAGGTCCGCCGAAGACGGCCTCGAACGCGGCAATCCGCCGACCGATGGTCGGCTGGCTTATGCCAAGAGCGCGACCGGCCGCGCGCAAAGAGCCGTGTCGTGCGACCGCAAGAAAGATGCGGGCGTCGTTCCAATCGAGCAGGCCGGAGCCGGTACTGCCTTTCATGATACACCCGCGTATCGGTACGTTCCGAAAATATGCGATCCCTGATTTGCAGATGTATCACTACCTTAGTTCGGCAGCTACCCGTTTCTTGGAGGCCGCCATGCACACAACAACTATTCAGTCCGCGCAATCGTTCGGAGTTCTTCGCGATCGGACGCCTTCGGGTTGGAGTACCCGTCTCCGCTCAATTCCGAGCAGCCGTTGGTATAGGAAGAACGACAAACCGAAGCACGATAGCCTGTACCGACTTGGCGATCGGCATCTTGCCGACGTTGGGCTGTACTGCGAGCACCGAATTCACAATCCCCAAAACCGAACCGACCAGCAACAGGTATCACCGCTTCCGGTTGCATTGCTGGCGATGTGGATGCCTCGGCTTTAATGAAGGAGAAGGACGATGCTGCCAATCACTGACCTGAACGCCGAGTTTGCGAAGCTGAACATGTCGCGTGGCCGGACGTCGCAGACGACCGCAGCGGAGCGAGAGGAAAGCCAGAGCTTTGCGCGCCTGATGCCGTACAGGGACGGCACCATTTTCATCACCAAGTTCGCTGGCTCGGGGCATTGGGAGCGGCACCCGACGGGGGATGAGATCGTCCAGATCATTGACGGGACGACCACACTCCATGTTGTCAGCGACGGGCGTTCGGAGGCTTTTAACCTGAGCGCTGGGGCATTCCTGATCATTCCGCAAGGCGCATGGCACCGCTTCGAGTCGGCAGACGGTGTGAGCTTGATGACTGCGACGCCCCAGCCGTCGGACTTCAGCAGCGTCGATGATCCCACGCTCCTCGGACCCTGAACTCCGTCATCCGCCGCTGCCCGGCCCTGCAGGCCATAGAAAGTTTGGCGAGCGCTTCGGGTCGGAGCAGCGGCGCAGCTAATCCCGAGGATCATGTCCACTATCGGCGCATCTTCCTCCTTGCCGCCCATCCTGACGACGGTCGCTTCACCCACAGCGGAAAGTCACATGCGACACTCCCTTTCTGAGGCTGGGTGCGGGTTGTTATCCGCACCCCTGCCTCTCGGCGAGAGCGGGGCGAGCTTGGTCAAGGGAGGTCCGAGCGGCGCGTGAGCGCTGCTTGGATGCCCTTGACCAAGACGGGGCGGAGCCCCGGCATCACTGAAATGCAAGCACAGGTAACATTGGCGCTGACCTGGCCGGATCTCGCTTCTGTCCGGGGTCGGCCTACGGACAGGCCGCCCCATAATGGGGTCCAAGGGACCGGTCGTCCAAGCTCACAGCACGTGGTTTCCCGAACAGCCAGCTGTTCGGTGCCATGGGGATCGTAACGGACTTGACCGTTCCCGACGTCCGGCTCGGTCTTGCGCGGCCGTTGCCGACGCAGCGCTTGGCCGACCTTACGCCGCGTTTGCTGCGGCGGCCGGACTGCCGAACTCGAATTCGCCGCCGGTGACCCAGATGCGATGCATGATCACGGCAAGCTTGCGAGCGACAGCGACGGTAGCGCGCTTCATGCCGCGCCGCTTGGCGACGGAGACGCCCCAGGCCCGAAGGCGCGACCACTTGCGCGTCCGCGTCATCAGCACCGATGCGGCTTCGTAAAGGAGGTGGCGCATCATCCGATCGCCGCACTTGCTGATGTGCCCAGAGCGGTCGATTTCGCCCGATTGATAGACGCGCGGGGTTAGCCCCAGATGCGCGCCCAATGCCTTCGACGTGGCGAACCGACCGGACTCGTCAATCGTAGCTTTGAAGGCGAGGCTGGTCACCGGCCCGACGCCGGGAATTGTCATCAGGCGGCGAGTGATGTCATCCCGACGGGACAACCCGGCAAGGGTTCGATCGAACGCTTTTCGTTCCGTGCGCATGCCTTCCCGCACCCGCAGGAGCGGCTCGATCGCCGCCGACAATTCGGGGAGCGCAGCCATCTCCAACAACTCGGTGACGCGCGCTGCGAAACGGTTGCGGTGTATCGCGCCGATTTTGAGACCGTAGACTTTCAGCAGGCCGCGGATCGTTCCCTCGATTCGTAGCTGTGAGGCGACGAGCTGCATCCGCACGGTCAGGGTCGTACGCATCGCCTGCGCCGCCGGCGACTTGACGTACACCGGCCGGTAATGGCCGAGGCGCATCATCTCGGCGATGCCGCGGGCGTCATTTTTGTCGGTCTTGACCGGGCGCGAAGACAGAAAGCGCTGGGCGTGGCGCACCTCGATGCACACCACGGGAATCCCGGCCTCGCAAAGCCCGCGATGCAGCCATTCCGACAGCGGGCAGGCTTCGATGCCGGCAAGATCAATAGTGCCGGACCAATCCGCCAGGCGCGTGACGAGCGGCCCCGGCTCGCTCGGCACCTTGCCTTGCCATAACACCACACCGTCGCGGTCGACGACGCATACCGCCGTCTTGGCCAGCGACACGTCGAGCCCAACAAACACACCCATGATTGCCTCCTGGTGAACCGGTTGATCCGGGCTCGACGATAGAGGGCGAGCACAGATCCGATTACCCCAGCTCACCCCCGCCTTGCCGCGAGGATCGCCACCGGATAGGCGTATTCGAGCTTGTCGCCGTCGCGGCGCACCGGGATGCCGAGACGGTCATCGGCGATCGATCGGCTGAACAGGTCGATGATCTTCCTGTCGTCCCCGGGGTTCGGGAATGACCGCGCCAGCAGGTTTTTGACCTCGTCGCGCAGCTCGTAAAAGCTCGCGCGCGGCTCAGCGAGCCCGCCAGAGCCGAACAAGCCCGTCAACTCGGCGAGCGCGAGGCAGCGGGCATGCGATGGGTCGCGCAGCTTTTCGAGCCGGTTGAACTCGGCGGCCTTCCTCGGGTCGGGCGAGGCATAGGTATCGACGACGACGACCCGCCCGCCCGGCGCGCAGACCCGCACCATGTCGCGGAACACGGCTTCCGGCGCGGGGAAATGGTGCACCGCAAAGCGGGTGACGACAATCGTGAAAGCACCGTCCCGGTAGGGCAGGCGCGCGACGTCGCCCTCGCGCCAGGTGACGTTTGTAACGCCCTTCTCGGCGGCGAGATGGCGCGCGCGGTCGAGCATCGCCGGGGTCATGTCGATCCCGGTCGCGTGCCTGACGTGCGGCGCAAACGCACAAACGACGATGCCGCCGCCGCAGGCGACGTCGAGCACCAAATCATCGGGGCCCGCTTCGGCAGCCGCGATGATCATCGTCAGCGCGCCGGCATCCGCGATCGGCGCGGCGGTGCTGAAGGGCGTCGCCTGACGAGTGAACTGGTCGCGGATCAGGCTGTGATGCGCGGCGTTGGTCATTCCCCTGCCTCTTGGCAATTTCAGGCAGTAGATTGCGTCGCCGCCGCACGCTTCGCAATCGCGACTAATCTCGGGTTTCGCGCGAGGCTCGCGAAATCGTGATTGGGGGATGGCCGGCGACCCGGATTAACTAACCGATATCGTTGCGTTTTGGTCGGCGCGTTACCGCCTTTTGGAGAGCGATGCGATGCAACCCGTCCCGCGTATCCTCGCTCTGGCGACCGCCGTTCCACCCCACCGGCTCGACCAGGAAGCGGCCGTCGAGCGAGCCCGGCTCTTGTTCGCGGGCGCCGCGGATCTCGACCGGGTGCTGCCGGTCTTTGCCAATAGCGGGATCCGCCGGCGCTACGCAGCGGTGCCGCTCGACTGGTTCGAGGCGCCGCATGGCTGGCCGGAACGCAACCGGCGTTACCTCGCAACCGCACTCGACCTGCTGGACAGCGCGACCGGCCGCGCCCTCGACCGCGCCGGGGTCACGGCCGGGGAGATCGGTGCCATCGTCGTCGTGTCGACCACCGGCATCGCCACCCCGAGCCTCGATGCGCTCTTGATCGAGCGGATGCGCCTGCCGGCCACCGTGCAGCGGCTGCCGATCTTCGGGCTCGGTTGCGCCGGCGGGGTCATCGGCCTCGCCCGCGCCGCGACGATCGCCGCATCGATGCCCGACAAGGCCGTGCTCCTCCTCGTCGTCGAATTATGCTCGCTGACGTTCCGCCGCGACGATCGGGCGAAGAGCAACGTCGTCGCCGCCGCGTTATTCGGCGACGGCGCCGCGGCGGCGCTGCTGCGATGCAGCGGAGACGGGCCGGCGGTCATCGCCACCGGCGAGCACACCTGGCCGCAAACGCTCGACATCATGGGCTGGGAGGTTGCCGAGGACGGGCTGAAGCCGGTTTTCTCGCGCGACATCCCGCGCCTCGTCGCCACGAAGATGGGCCCGGCTGCGCGCGACTTCCTCGGCGATCACAGGCTGAGGCTCGCGGATATCGACCGCTTCGTCTGCCATCCCGGCGGCCCCAGGGTGATCGACGCTCTGGAACATGCGTTCGGGCTCGGCCCCGGGGTGCTGGGCGATGCGCGGACGGTGCTGCGCGACTACGGCAACATGTCGGCGGCGAGCGTCTTGTTCGTGCTCGAGCGCGCGCTCGAACAGCGGTGGGAACGCGCGCTGATGACGGCGCTGGGGCCCGGCTTCACCGCCGGCTTCGCGGTCCTGAACCGGGGGTGAGCGTCCTTTACGCCGTCCTCGGCTTCGGCCTCTTGGAGCGCGCCGCCGAACTGGGCTTTGCGGCGACGAATACCCGGCAGTTGCGGGCGCAGGGCGCGGTCGAAGTCGATCCGCGCGGTTATCCCTGGTTCATCGTGTTGCATGGCGCCTGGCTCGCCAGCCTGCTTCTGCTGGTGCCGCCCGATGCCGCGCCGTTCTGGCCGCTCCTCGCGATCTTCGCCGCCCTGCAACTCGGCCGGCTGTGGGTGATCGCAACGCTCGGCCGGCGCTGGACCACGCGGATCATCGTGCTGCCCGGCGTGCAGTCGGTAGAGAGTGGGCCCTACCGCTTTCTGCGCCACCCCAATTACGCCGTCGTCGCCGGCGAGATCGCGGTCCTGCCGCTCGCCTTCGGCGCGATCGTGATGGCTGTGGTCTTTTCGGCGATCAACCTGGCGCTAATCCTTCGCCGCATCGCAATCGAGAACCGCGCCCTGGCAATGCAGCGCGTGGCGTGACCCTGTCGGCGAGTCTAAGCTATTTTTCGAACCGAGCGGAGAGCGCCAGATTCTGAGTCCGGCCGGCGGCGATGTTGAGGGCGATGACGGCCCAGCCATCCGCCCGCATGGTCAAGAGCGGGGCGCCGCTGGTGCCGCGGGTTGCCGCACAGTCGTGAAAGAGGAACCTCGCGCCGTCGGGCAGGGCTGCGACACGCAGAATGCGGCAATCGCGATCGGCCATCAGGAGCTGCGAACGGTCCTGGTTGTAGCCGGCGAGCGCCACCGCCATCCCCGGGCCCACGCCGCCGTTGACGAGCGGCAGCGGCGTCAGCGGGACCGGTTCCGCCAACTCGAGCCGCGCCCAATCGCCCGGCTGGGCGGGCCCTCTTGCGCCGTCGAAGCCGGGCCCGACGGCGATGCGCGCCACCTGGCGGTGCCAGCGATATTGGGCGCGCTGGTAGCCGAACAGCACGTGCAGCGAGACCGGCTGCAACAAGGCGCGGGTGTGCGGGTTGTAGAGACAATGCGCCGCCGTCAGCACCACCGCGGGGGCGATCAGCACCCCGCTGCAATGCTCGCCGATATTGGTCTGAACTTTGGCGATGGCGTTCCACGGCGGCTCGCTTGGATCGACCGGAACGCGGCGGTCGGCTTCCCGGGCGCCCGCGTGTGCCGCCGCTGTCGCCGCAATGACCAAGGCGAGAGCGGCGGCGAGCCTCAATGCGCGATCTTGATCAGGCGCTCGGCGATGAACCGGTCGAGGCGGGACAGCCAGTAGTCGCGGATCGCATCGCGTTCGAGAAACGGGTCGTGCTTCGATTCACGCAGCTCGACCAGCGTGCAATCCGGCAGGAGGTGCGCAGCCCGGCGCTGCGCCATCGGCGAGACGATGACCTCGCGCCCGGCGCGGCCCATCAGGATCGGGGTGCGAATGGTGCTGAGAAATTCGGGCTTCGAGATCCGCGCGACGAGGCCCAGCGCGCTGTCGACCCAGCCATAGGTCGCCTGGTCGAGGCGCAGACCGGGATCGGCCGAAAACCAGGCATGTCGCAGCCGGCAGCGCTCGGCATCGCTGGTGGCGCGGCTGCGCTCGGGGGAGGGCAGGGGGTCAGGGCGCCATTTGCCCGCCCCCGGGATGAAGCAGAAACCGAGCCCGGCGGCGCGGGCCGGACGGGTGATCAGGCGGAACAGGGTCGGCGGCACCGGACCGGTGCGCAAACCGACCATCGGCGAGGAGAGGATTGCAGCCTTGAACAATTGCGGATGCCGCCGCAGGCAGATCAGCGCGATCGCCCCGCCCATCGAATGAGCCACCAGGAGACGCGGCAGATTGCCGCGCAGTTTCTCGGCGGCGAAGGCGGCGAGATCCTCGGCGTCGCGCTCGAATTTGCGGGCGCGCGGCCGGGTCGGCAGGCGGCGCGGTCGAATCGATCCGCCCTGGCCGCGCCAATCAAGACACCACACCGCGATCCCGCGCGCCGACAGATCGCGCACCGTCTCGATCTGCTTTTCGATGAATTCGCCAAAGCCGCCGACCATCACACATTGGGCGCGCGGGTTGCGAACCGGCAGATGACCCCAACGCAGCGCCGCACCATCAGCCGCGATAAAGCTGCCCCAGAGAAAGCCGGGCGGCGGCAGGAAACGCTCGGGCAGCGCCGGGGGGCGCGCCGGCCGGTTGATCGGCTTTATTGGCAAAATGCCGTCGGGCAACCGCTACTCCCCCGAATGTCGAAGCGTGCGCCGCGCCGGTCACGGCCGGCTGAGCGAGCACTTCTATTATGCCGCAAAAATGGCCGAGGTTGGGCACGCACAGCGGCAAAATGACGCGAAGGCAACACCACGCGCAAAGGTCGGCATCCCGGCGAAAGCCGGGACCCACCGACCCGCTCGCGAGTTGGTCGAAAGATGGATCCCGGCCTTCGCCGGGATGACGGATTATTTACGGATTATTTAATGAGACCGGGCGCGCCCATATTAAGCGCGCCCGGGGACTCGTTACCCATCCGACTCGTCACTCCCGGAGTTTGACCCCGGAAGCCTCGGTCGGCCGTTCACGCCGGATGGAACACCAGCGTGCGCAGCTCGATGCTTTCGCGCGGGAAGGCGTCGAGCGGCGTCGTCGGGTCGGTGAACGAGGTGTGCGGCATGAAGCGCGCCGAAATGTCGGTCTTGGTATCGGCGATCTTCAGGAGCAGCACTTCGTCGCGGCGCATTTCCGGCGCGTAGAACCAGCGATGCGCCGGGTTATAGCGCACCGAGTAGGTCTCGCCGACCCGCTCGCGGTACACCAGATCCGACGGTACGAGGTCGCCCGCAGCGACGGTGCGCGAGTCGCACACCGCGAGCGGCGCGTCGCGCAGCGGTTCGGCGCGGATCGGCCGCCACATGTTGATCACCTGGACGCGGCCCTTCAGCAGCTCCTCGGCCTCATCGCCCATCAGGTCGCGCACGCGTTGCGGCCCCGACCGGGCGGTATGGTCGACATGAACCCGGGTCGCCGGCTGGCGCGGCCCGCTGCGCGAGCGGTCCTGCTGCCCGGGGACCCGGCGGCGCTGCAGGTGGTCGAAGATGAAGATGCGGCTGGCGCCGGTCGCCTCCTTGAGGAAGCGCTCGGCCTCCGGGTAATAGACCCGGCGGACCTCGTCATCGTCCCAGAAGTCGCGCACGGCGCTCCTCTGCTCGATGAGCGCGAAGCCCTGGGTGTCGAGGTCAAGCTCGTCGGCGATCGGGCGCAGCGTGTGGATATGCATCTGGTGCGGTTCGGGCGTCAGGTTCGAGCGCGGCTCGCCCGGCTGCGGCTCATAGGCGTAATAGCGCGGACGCTCGGTCATCGGCGCCAGATAGTTCAGCTCGGCTTCGACGTAGGGGAGCTGGTCAATATTCGTCATCGGTTGGTCCTCCGGGGTAATGCAGGGATCGCCGGGCTAGAACGGTGGGAACCGCCAAGCTTCCGGTGGCACATCTCGCCCGGCCGAAGCCGGCTCGAGCAACCCTAACATCTTTGCCCCCAGCTTGCCGAGAGCGTGCGTTGTTCGGTGCCAAATCCCCGCAAGGCGGTGGTTGCGCGCGCCGATCGGCGCGGTGTCGCTGATCGCGGTCATGGTGATTACTCCTTCCAGAACGGCTTGTTGGCGAGGAATTCAGCCTCGCCTTGGGTGAGCCCGATATCCGTGAGCGTGCGGGCGTCGAGCGTGGCGAGCTCGGCGCGGTCGCGGCTGCGCCGGCGCCATTCGCGCAGTGTCGCGCGTACCCAGCCGGCCGCATCGCTCAACGCGTCGAGCGCCGCGTAGCGACGCTGGCGCGGGCTGAGGCTCTCGCAACGAGATTGTAGATCGATGGCCGTCATATGAGATCTCCTAAACGTTCCGGTGGCCGAACGGTCTTGCACCGGCGATGTTACGCATCCAGATTGGTCTTGAAGCATCGTTCTGCAAACGAGACTTTCTCACCGCCGTGATTAGAAAAATTCACCTATGAACGGACATCTGCCGCCCCTGAGCGCACTGCGCGCCTTCGAAGCAACCGCCCGGCTCAAGAGCTTCGGCAAGGCCGCCGCCGAACTCAGCGTCACTCCCGCGGCGATCAGCCACCAGATCCACGCCCTCGAAGAGGATCTCGGGGTGAGGCTCTTCCACCGGCTCAACCGCTCGATCGAGCTGACCGCATCCGCCCGCGTGCTGCTCCCCGGTTTGTCGGACGCCTTTGCCGGGATTCACGCCTCGGTGCGGCGTCTGCGGGCGCATAACGACACGGGGACGCTGACGGTCACCGCCTCGCCGTCGATCGCCGCGAAGTGGCTCGTCCTGCGCCTGCACCGCTTTCAGGAACGCCAGCCCGAGATCGATGTGCGGATCTCGACGAGCGACGATGTCGTCGATCTGACTCGCGGCGATTTCGACCTCGCGATCCGCTATGGCACCGGGCGCTATCCCGGGCTGACCGTCGAGCTGTTGATGCAGAACGAGGTGTTTCCGGCGTGCAGCCCGCGGCTTCTCGAAGCGGGGCCGCTGCTGCGCACTCCCGACGATCTGCGCCACCATGTGCTGATCCACGATCAGGCGGTCGATCGCGATCCGCTGGCGCCGACCTGGGCGATGTGGCTGAAGGCGGCAGGTGTCGCGGGGGCCCCGCCCGCTGCCGGACTTACCTTCAGCGTCGGGTATATGGCACTCGACGCGGCGATCGCCGGGCACGGGGTGGTGCTCGCCTACAGCACGATCGCCGCGGCCGACCTCGCCGCCGGGCGCCTGGTGCGGCTCTTCTCGTTGGCGCTGCCCGATCTCTTCGCCTTTTACGTCGTGACCGCGCCGGGCGCCCTCGAGCGGCCCAAGGTCAGGGCCTTCCGCGACTGGTTGCGTCAGGAAGCCGACGCCTAGCGGCAGGCGGCTCGGTTTAAGGCAAATTCCGGTCTGTGGACTGGCGCGGTGCCGGCCGATCAACCCGCATCGAAATCCATCCGGGTTAGCCGGAGGTATGCGCCCGCACGAAGGCGCCGCCGGCTTCGATCGCCCGCTTTCCCGCCATCAGCTCGGGATGGAAGAGGTGCCAGACATGGACCATCTCGGGCCAGATCTGGAGCTCGACATGCACATCGGCGGCGCCCGCTGCCTTGGCGAGGCGGATCGCATCGTCGAGCAAGGTCTCGGCGGCGCCCACCTGGATCAATAAGGGCGCGAGGCCCGCGAGATCGGCATAAAGCGGCGCCGCCAGCGGCGAGCGCGGATCGGCGCCGTTGAGGTAGAGCCGCGCCATCTCGGCGACGCCCTCCCTCTGCACCATCGGATCGGCCGCCGATTTCGTAGTCATCGTCTCGCCGCTCATTTCCATGTCGACCCAGGGCGAGATGCACCAGCCGCAGCCCGGTTGCGGCAGCCCGGCCTCGCGGATCGCGACCAGCGCCGCGACGACGAGCCCGCCACCAGCACTGTCGCCGGCGATCGCGACGCAGCCGGGCTTGATGCCGCGGGCCAAGAGATAGCGATACCCGGCAACCGTATCCTCGACAGGCGCGGGAAACGGATGCTCAGGCGCCAGCCGGTAATCGAGCGCCAATGCTCAGCATCCGGCGGCGCGGCCGGCCTCGCTGACGAGGTGGCGATGGCTGTCGAGCGAGCCGATCACATAGCCGCCGCCGTGTACATAGAGGAGCGCCCGATCGCTAGGGTCCTGCGGCGTCGAACTCCACTCGGCGCGCACACCGTTGGCCGTCACCGGCTCAACGGTGACATCCGAGGCGAGCCGGTATTCGAGGCTGCGCGCGTCGAAGTCGCGCCGGCGCTGCCGGTGATCGTCGGAGCGCGGCCGGCTCGCCAATTTTTGACGCAGGGAGACGATTTCGGGATCGGTCATCGGTTTCCTCCACTAGGGAACCCCGGGCTAAGGTTGTAGCCGACCGCCGCTTCGGCGGCCAAGGTACGCTGCACCGCCGGGCGCGACATCATGCGGTCGTAGTGACGATGCAGGCTCGGGTAGAGGCCGGGCGCGATGCCGAGCGTTACTACAAAGCGCCAGTAAAGCCGGAACAGGTGGATGTCGGCGATCGAATAGCGATCGACGGTCCAGTCAGGCGCGCCCAATCTCTCTTCGGCGAGCGCGAAGACCTCGCGCCAGCGCGCTTCACCGGTGCGGCGCGCCGGGTGGATCGTCGAGGCGATGAAGGACATCCACGAGATGACCCTGGCTTCCGCTTCGATGTCACCCAGCTGCGGCAGCAGCCCGGCCTCCGGATAGCGCCGCGCCAGATACCACAGCGTCCCCGCCACCTCGGTCAGCGGCCGGCCGTCGATCATCAAGGTCGGCACCTTGCCTTCGGGATTGACCGCCAGATAGTCGGCGGCGCGGTGCTCGTTGCGGGTCAAGGCGGTCAGTTTCAACTCGAACGGCACACCGACCTCGTGGAGCGCGATGTGTGTCGCCATCGCGCTCGATCCGGGCGAGTAGTAAAGCACCAGCGACATGGTGGCGATCTCAGGCGTTGAGCCGGCGGATATGGCCGGCCCAGTGGTCGAGCACCGGCAAAAGCTGGTCCTTTGTCTCCGACATCAGCGTCACATTGACGGCATCGACCCCCATGTCGCGGAAGCGCTTCAGCTTGTCGGAATCGTCGGGCGCGCCGCCGAGGCGCAGCGACAGCGATTTGGGATCGCGCCCGGCCTCGCTCGCCATCTTGCGGAAGG
>Ga0209415_10013087_pt1 | contig 13738 bp, 10 predicted proteins | sample PeaSoiSIISIP2007_FD_187696 | JGI IMG/M metagenome (GOLD analysis project Ga0209415, IMG submission 187696) | Peat soil microbial communities from Weissenstadt, Germany - SII-SIP-2007 (SPAdes) (version 2) | ecosystem: Environmental > Terrestrial > Soil > Wetlands > Peat | place: Germany... | reverse complement strand
CGAGCCGGGTGCGCAGCACGGCCGCCTGCATCTCGTCGAGACGGGAGTTGGTGCCGCCGTCTTCCTCGATCCTGTACTTCTCCGTCCACCCGTACTGCGCCAGCCGGCGCGCCCGGCGGGCCACCTCCTCCTCGGAGGTGACGATCGCGCCTCCGTCGCCCATCGCGCCGAGGTTCTTCGTGGGGTAGAAGCTGAACGCGGAGGCATCGCCGATGCTCCCCGCGAACCGGCCGCCGGCGCGCGCGCCGGCGGCCTGCGCGCAGTCCTCGAGCACCCGCACCCCCCGCGCGTGGCAGAGATCGCAGATCGCCGCCACCGGCGCCATCTTCCCGTACAGGTGCGTGACTATGACGACCCGCGTCCGCGCCGTCAGCGCCCGCTCGACCGTCTCCGGAGTGAGCAGCAGGCTGTCCTCGTCGACGTCGGCGAAGCGGACTGTGAGCTGTCGCCGGCGCGCGGCGATCGTGGCGTAGGCGCCGGCGTTGGCGGCGTTCACCACCTCGGCCCCCGGCGCCGCTCCCAGCGCCGCCAGCGCCAGCTCCAGAGCGCTGGTGCCACTGCCGACGCAGACCGCGTAGCGCGCGCCGAGGTAGCCGGCGAGGTCGCGCTCGAATGCCTCGGTCTCCTCCCCGAGCAGATAGTGACCGCTGCGCGCCACGCGCTCGACGGCCGTCACGGCCTGCACGTTCTCACCGGCCGCGCGGCGCAGGTCGTTGAAGGGGATGGTCTGCGTCGCCGGCATCGTCCTCACCCGAGGTGCAGCTGGCTCGTCGCGCCGCTGACGACGTGGTAGACCACCGCCGCGAATATCGCGCCGGCGGCCAGCAGGGCCGCCGGGGTGCGCAACCGGCGCAGACCGGACTCGCCTGACTCGATCGGTTTCGGCCAGCCGGGAGTCAGCGCGAGGATGTATGCGAGCAGCTGCGCGGGCAGCATGTAGCGTCGCTCGATGGGGGTGGCGACGGATGTCACACCGAGCACCGCGAGCGCGACCGGATAGCGCCAGCGAGCGGGTCCAAGGCAGCGCCGGGCGGCGGGCCACAGCACACGCACGAGCGCGAGGAAGACGAGCACGAAGCCCGCGATCCGCATCCAGCGGTTGGACCCGTCTTCGACGTGTTCGACGTACGGCGTGCTGTAGCGCACGTCGAGGCCGTTGATGGCGTGCCGCGCGAGCAGCTCGCCCATGGCGATCGGATGGCTCGCGATCAGTTCGACGTACTGCCCGGAGCTGGCGATCTTGCCGCCGGGCTGCGCGTGCAGCAGCCGCGCGCCGGCCGGGTCTTCGTAGTTCATCTGGGCGGGGTATTCCGATCCCACGTATGTGTCGTAGAGCTGAAGCCCCATGCCGGGCGTCAGGAACCCGCTGGCGATGTTGAGCGTCGCCCCGGGGACGAAGCTCCAGGTGCCGTAGTAGCGGTGCGCTGAGAGCGACTGGGGCAGCGATACGACGGCGAAGCCGGCCACGAGCAGGGTCATGCAGAGCGCCCGCCGCGCGGTGGAGGCGTGTGGGGCGCCGCGCTGGGCGAACCATGCCCACGCGACCAGCACCAGCAGGATCGGCGCCAGCGCCAGGTAGGCGGACCGTATGTCGATCGCCAAGCCGCACGCCACGCCTGCGCACAGCATCCACCCCGGCGCGTCGGGTCTGGAGATCGCCACGAGCGCCAGCAGGCCCGCGGCCAGTGCCGGAAAATCGCTCAGCGGGTAGTTGAGAAAGCCGCTCCAGAAGACGATCAGCACGACCACAAGCGCCGCCCGCTGCGGCAGGCCCCAGCGCCGCTCCGGCCAGGCGACCTCGGCGAGCTTTGGCGCCAGCACCCCGCCGACCAGCGCAAGGACCAGGGCGTTGAAGAGCTTCACCATGGAGGATTCGGTCCACGCGAGTTCTCGGGCGAGGATCTGCAGCCCGTGGTCGATCAACGGCAGCGCATACCCGCGGGCCGCGTTGTCGAAGTTCAGCAAGGAGAAGTGCCCTTCCCTGGTGAACGATTCGCCAAGTTCCCAATACAGCCCGGAGTCGTAATAGAACGGCTGCGGACTCTGGAGCAGCGCGACCGCGAGGAGCGTGAGAAAGGCCAGCCCGAAGGCCACCGTCGCCGGCCCCGGCCGCCAGCGCGGTGACGCGACCGTCCCAGCCCGCCGGCCGGCCGGTCTGTGTCTCTGTGCCCGCAGCTGCTTCGCCGACGCTCTCACGCCGGCAAGCTAACCACCGATCCATGGCCTCTCGTTAGCGGGTGCGCAGGCCCCGGCGTTCGGCCAGTACGCACGGGCTCGTCTGCGCTGAGGCTGTTTCCGTCTGAGTACGTTCTGAGCCCGTCCTCGCCTGTAATCTCGCGCTGTGGTCCCGCTTCGCCCCGGCATTCCAGGCGCTGTCGCCGTGCTCCTGTCGGCCCTGGCGCCGGCGCTTGCGTTCGGGGCGGAGCCGGCGGCGATCCCCGCGCCTCCCACCGGCTCCGCCGCTGACTACGCAACTCTCCCTGCGAGCGGCAGCAGCCGGGGCACCGCGACCACCGGCCCCTCCGCTGACTACGCGACTCGCTCCGTGAGTGCCAGCAGCCCCGGCACCGCGACCACCGGCCCCTCCTCCTCCCTTTCAACGGCCGCCACCAACTCCAGCGCGCCCGTGCCGGTGGCGCCCTCCGAGATCCCCTATCCGGGCCGGCGCATGTCGAGCGACGAAGTGCTGCGCATCGCCGAAGCGCTGCCCGCGGTGCGCCGCGAACGGTCGCGCAACCCCGGCGCCTACGGAGGCGCCTATTTGAAAGGCCCGGGCCGCTGGCAGGTGAGCTTCTTCTCGCGCCGCGCCAAGGAGATCGTGCAGGTCTACATCGCCGACGCCACCGGCCGCGTGCTGGAGCAGTGGACGGGCTTTCAGGTGGCGTGGACGATGGCGCGCGGCTACCCCGGCGCGTTCGGGCGCCACGTCAACGCGCTCTACGTCTGGCTGCCGCTGTGCGTGCTGTTCTTCGCGCCCTTCTTCAACTGGCGCCGGCCCTTCTCGCTGCTGCACGTGGACCTGCTGGTGCTGCTGTTCTTCTCGGTGTCGCTGGCGTTCTTCAACCACGCGCGCATCGGCCTGTCGGTGCCGCTGGTGTACCCGCCGCTGCTGTATCTGCTCGCGCGCATGCTCGCGCTCGCTCGTCCCCGGCTGCGCGCCGGCACCTCGGCCGTGCCCCCGCTCCCCGCGGGGACGCCCTTGCGGCCCGGCCCCGCCCTGCGCCTGCTCGTGCCGCCGCTGTGGCTGGCGATGGGCGTGCTGTTCCTGCTCGGCTTTCGCATCGCCCTGAACCTGACCGACTCCAACGTGATCGACGTCGGCTACGCCGGGGTGATCGGCGCGCAGCGCATCGCCTCGGGACGGCCGCTGTACGGCGGCTACCCGGCGGACAACGAACACGGCGACACCTACGGGCCGGTCAACTACGAGGCGTACGTGCCCTTTCAGCAGATCCTTGGCTGGAGCGGGCAGTGGGATGACCTCCCGGCTGCCCACGCGGCGGCGATCCTGTTCGACCTGCTGGCGGTGGCGCTGCTGTTCCTGGTCGGCCGGCGCGTGCGCGGGCCGACGCTCGGCGTCGCGCTGGCCTACGCGTGGGTGTCCTACCCCTTCACGCTTTACGCGCTGGAGAGCAACTCCAACGACACGCTCGTCTGCGTGCTGGTGCTCGCCGCGCTGCTGTGCGCCACCTCGGCGCCGGCGCGCGGCGTGTTCGCTGCGCTCGCCGGGCTCACCAAGTTCGCGCCGCTGGCGCTCGCGCCGCTGCTGGCCACCCATGGACTGCGTGAGATAAAGGTCCCGGCCGGCCCCCGCCGTTGGGCCGGTCGCTTGGCGCGCGCGCGCGCGCTGGGCGCGTTCCTACTCGCCTTCGCGCTCACCGCCGCCGTGGTGAGCGTGCCGGCGCTCAGCCACGACTCGTGGCACACGCTCTACGAGCGCACCATCGTCTACCAGGCCAACCGCGGCTCACCCTTCTCGGTGTGGGGCCTCTACGGCGGTCTCGGCTCCGTGCAGCTCGGCGTGGAGATCGCCGCCATCGTGCTCGCCGTGGGCCTGGCGGTGGTCCCCCGCCGCCCCGACGTGGTGGGCCTCGCCGCCGCCGCCGCCGCGATCGTGATCGCCACGCAGCTGGGCGTCGAACACTGGTTCTACCTCTACGTGCCGTGGTTCTTCGGGCTGGTGATGCCAGCGCTGCTGGGACGCCTCAGCGACCCGGAGCGTTTGCCTACCCCTGCGGGGGGCGGGGCATCAGAACCTGCTCGATCGAGTCTGCCCGCCTCGTTCTCGAGCAGCGGACTAGGACGCCCATCAGCCATGGATCCTCCTCCGAGGTCTCAAAGCGCACCGGCATCTGCGTGAGGAGCGCCTCCACGGCCTGCTCGCGCTTGACGCCGATCACGCCCCCGCGCGCGCCGGTCATGCCCACGTCGGTGATGTACGCGGTCCCGCCCGGCAGCACGCGGGCGTCGGCGGTGGGGACGTGCGTGTGGGTGCCCACCACCGCGCTCACCCGCCCGTCCAAGAGCCAGCCCATCGCGATCTTCTCGCTCGTCGCCTCGGCGTGGACGTCCACCAGCACGTGCTCGCACGCCTCGAGCTCCTTCAGCGCGACGTCCACCTCGGTGAACGCCGAGCGCCCCGCGCGCAGGTAGAGGTTGCCGCTGAGGCTCACCACGCCCAGTCTGACCCCGCCCTTCTCGACCACGCACGTGCCGTGGCCGGGCTGGCCGCGCAGGAAGTTGAACGGCCGCAGGATGTGCGGCTCTTCGTCCAGGTAGGGGTAGATCTCGCGGCGGTGGTAGGTGTGGTTGCCGAGCGTGATCGCGTCCACCCCGCCCGCGAACAGCGCGCGCGCCGCCTTCGGGGTGATGCCCAGCCCGCCCGCCACGTTCTCGCCGTTGACGACCACGAAGGTGGGGTCGTAGCGCTCGCGCAGAACGGGCAGGCACTCCAGCAGCGTGCGCCGCCCGACGCTCCCCACCAGATCGCCCACGAACAGGATGCTCGCCTGCGCCTCAGCCATACTCTGCCCATGACGGGATGGACATGAGCGTCGAGGACATGACGACCGCGCCCGCCGAGCCGCCCCGCCCGGAGGAGCGCGCGGCGGTGGGCGAGGAGGACGGCGGCCGCGCGGCGGGGCCGGGTGGGCAGGAGGGTGGGCGGGATTCCAATCCTTCGCGCGTCATGGTCCCCCGCTGGGTGCAGCTGGTGCTGCTGCCGATCGCGCTGCTGGCGCTGTGGGCGCTCGCGCGGGCCTCGGGCAAGGTGCTGCTGCTGTTCGTGGTGGCGGGAGTCATTGCGCTGATCCTCAACCCTGCGGTGGCGTTCCTCCAGCGCTCGCGCCTGCCACGTGGCCTGGCGGTGCTGTCCGTCTACCTTGCATTCTTCCTCACCCTGGCCGTAGTTGGCTTCCTGCTGGCCAACCCTATCTCCAACCAGGTGCGCTCCTTCACCCACAACCTGCCGCACATAGTCAACGAAGCCAACCGCACGATCGAAGAACTGCAGAGCTACCTCAACAGCCACGGCATCCACGTGCATCTGGTCAAGCAGGGCAAGACGGCGCTGCAGACGCTCTCGGAAAAGATCTCCAAGAGTTCCAGCGAAGTCGTGTCCTTCGGCGGCGGACTGGTCACAGAAGTGGTGAGCGCCGGCTTCAACCTGATCCTGGTGTTCGTGCTGTCGGTCTACACGCTCCTCTACGGCGAGCGCATCGGGCGCCTCGTGCGGCGCGTGATGCCCACCGGTGACGGCACCGCCGCGGACGACTACCCGACGCTGATCCAGAACGCGGTCGCGCGCTACGTCGGCGGCCAGCTGCTGTTCAGCCTGATCATGGGCACCACGGCGGGGCTCGCGCTGTACCTGTTCGGGGTGCTCGGGATCTTCCCCGACGGCAGCAAGTACGCGGTGGTGTTCGCCGTGTTCTTCGGCCTGATGGAGCTGATCCCCTACATCGGCCCGATCCTGGGGGCGCTGCCGCCGATCATGGTGGCGCTGCTCACCAATCCGATCTCGGCCCTGTGGGTGGGCCTGCTGTTCGTCGCCCTGCAGCAGTTGGAGGGTCACGTGGTGGCGCCGCAGATCTTCGGCCACACGCTGCGCATCAACCCGCTGCTGGTGATCTTCGCGCTGCTCCTCGGCCTGCACATATACGGGCTGGTGGGCGCCCTGGTGGCGCTCCCGATCCTCGCGATCCTGCGCGAGACGGTCGTCTACCTGAGCCGGCACCTGACCCTCGAGCCGTGGGAGCGCTCGCCGGGCGGGATGCTGTGAGCGCAGGAGCGGTTCTCGAAGTCAGTGCCGTAACCAAGCGCTATGGCGAGCGCGTGGCTCTGCGCGAGGTCTCCTTCGCGGTGCGGCCAGGCGAACTGGTGGCCCTGATCGGTCCCAACGGTGCGGGCAAGACGACGCTCCTCTCGGTGCTGGCCGGTGTGCTGAGTGCTGAGGAGGGGAGTGTGGGCGGTGGGGCACAGCGCATCGGCTGGGTGCCTCAGCAGCCCGCCGTCTACACCAAGCTGACGGTCGCCGAGAACCTCGCCCTCTGGGCACGGCTGGAGCGCGTCGGCGATCCGCAGGACACTGTTCGGCGCATGCTCGAGCAGATCGACCTCGCTGACCGCGCGGACGAGCAGGTGGGGCGCCTGTCCGGCGGCAACCGCCAGCGCGTGAACATCGCCGTGGGGCTTCTCTCCGAGCCGCAGGCCCTGCTGCTGGACGAGCCCAGTGCCGCGCTCGATCCAATCCAGCGTGGGCGGCTGTGGCAGTTCGTCGAGGGGCTGGCTGCACAGGGCACCAGCATCCTGTTCTCCACGCACAACGTCGCCGAGGCCGAGAGCTACGCCGGACGGGTGCTGGTGCTCGACGAGGGGAAGCTGCTGTTCGACGGCTCGCCCCGCGCGCTGATGGCAGAGGCCGCCGCCCGCGGCGAGGCAGGGGAGGAAATCGATTTTGAGGAGGCGTTCGCGGCGTATCTCCTGGGCCGGGAGCACGGGCAGCGCGACCCGACGGGCCCACTGCCGGGAAGGGCCGGTTAGCGCGATGCGGTGGCGCAGTGGCAAGGACATGCAGGCCCGCGGCGGAAGGGCCGGCTGACGCAGATGCGGTGGCTGCTCGGCAAGGACCTGGTGATCCTGCGCCGCTCACGCGTGCTGGTCGCCGTGCTGGTGGTGTACCCCGTCGCGATCGCGCTGCTGATCGGGCTGGCGATCTCGCGCTCGCCGGGCAAGCCCAAGGTGGCGATCGCCAACCTCGCGCCGCCGGGAGCCACCGTGGAACTGGGCGGAAGCAAGGTCGAAGTGGGGCGTTACTACGCGCAGCTGTTCAGCGAAGTGCAGCCGCTGCCCGTCGCAACGCGCGCACAGGCGGTCGCCAAGGTGCGTTCCGGCGAAGCGCTGGCGGCGGTGGTGATCCCCGCCAACATCGCCTCCAAGCTCTCCTCGGTGCTGAGCCAGGGCCAGCTGGAAGTGATCTACAACGGCGATGCCCTGCAGCAGAGCCTCGCGCAGTCGAAGATCCAGGCGGCCGTGGCGCAGGCCAACCTCGAACTCTCAGAGCAGATCCGCCAGCTGGCCTCCAGGGGGATCGACCTGCTGCTGCAGGGGGGAGACCTCAGCCAGCTGGGGATCAACCAGCCCCGCCTGCTGGGCCTCGAACAGGTTCCAGCGACGCTGGACGGCGTGATCGCCCGCACCCCGCCCGGCCACGACCGCCAGGAGCTGGAACGGGTGCGCGAACTGGCCACCTTCGCGGCCCAGAACCTCAACATCAGCAAGGACGTGCTGGCCACCGTCGGCCAGCCGGTGCAGGTGAACGCCACCACCGTGCACGGCCGGCGCACGCCGCTGGACACCTTCGCGGTGGTGGTGGCGGTAAGCATCTCGCTGATGTTCGTGTGCGTGCTGCTGGCGGCGGGCGGGGTGGCGCTGGAGCGCGAAGAGCACACGCTGGCGCGCCTGATCCGCCGCCCGTCGGGGGCCGCGCGCCGCGCGAGTACCCCAGCGGATCCCGCGCCTCGCCGCGCCCCACCACATCGCTCGGCGCTGATCTCCCCCGAGGGGCTGGTGGTCGAGAAGCTGCTGCTCGCCGCCGCCTGCGCGTGGGTGCTTGCCTTCGCGATGCTGGCCGGCATCGGCGCCTTCGTGACCCTGGAATGGAGCCGCATCGGGCTGTGGGTGCTCGCCCTGGCGGCGGGCGCGCTGGCGTTCGGCGCGATGGGAGTCGCGATCGGCGCGGTGGCACGCGAGGTGCGCGCGGCTTCGCTACTGGCGTTCCTGCTGGCGCTGCCGCTGGCTTTCCTCGCACTGGTGCCCGCCGGCGCGGTAGCGCCAGGCGTGTATGACGCGATCCGCGTTGTGTCGGCAGTGTTCCCCTTCAAGGCCGCGCTGCAGGCGCTGGACGCGGCGGTCAACAACTCAGAACCGGCGCTCGGCGGCTCGCTGGCGCACCTGCTGGGGTTGACGCTGCTGTTCGGCGCGCTCGCCCGCATGGGTCTGCGGCGCGCGTAGGCTCGTTCGCGCATCCGCCGGGGCTGACGGTGCTGTTCGGATTGCTGGCGCGCGTGGGCTTGCGCAGAGCGTAGCTTTGAGTCCAGCTACGCCGCCGGGCGCGGCTTATTGCTACGCGCAGTTGGCTTGCCGGCACCCCGTAGTGTGATGCCGACTGCTCCGGTCCCGTGTTCGCCGCCGCGGCAGCATGCCTCTGGGGTGGTTGCCGTAAAGCACTTTGCGTTTACTCGCACTCCTCAGCCGCTATCATGCGTCGGTACCACCCCTGTTCGCCTCGGCTGCAGGGATGCGAGGCCGCCTACGGGCGGCCTTTGCGATTCTTGAAGGGGTTGGCCGAAACTCGGTAGGCCAGTAGTGGTGCGGGATCGAAGGGTTGCTCGCACTCGTCCACACGTCACTTTCTGGCGTAGCCCACCCCCCGCGTAGACTGCGCCCGTGGCCACGCCTGGTCCCGGACCATCGAAGTCTCGCAGCAGTCAGATTCCGCGATGCCTTCGGGAGCGCTACTGGTTCTGGCCGAAGGCGGCATGGATCGGCTTCGGCTGGTTCGGGCGGATAGTCGATCACCCGCTGTCCAGTTTCTTCGCGTGGGTCCTTGCTCTCGCCACGATCTTCCTGGGAGGGGTCGCTTTGCACGTGAGCCCCGTCATCATCTTCATAGCGGTCGTCATCGTCTTTATGTTCGTCGTGGCGCGGGGGGCGCGTCTAAAATGGGAACAGGACGTGAGAAGGGTCAACCGCGAGCAGGCATCCACGCCGGCTCCGCACATCGGCACCTATCACGCCCACGGACCGACCTTTCTTGCTGCCACCCCAGACTTGCTCAGGCAGATCGGCTCTCTCGAACCCAGGTCTACCGCCCCCGATCCGGGTCCCGTTCGGCCAGGGCAGTTGCAAGAGCCTCAAGCAGGCGGGGGCCGGGCCGATGACCAAGTTGATGATGCTGGCGACGAGGAGCCCAGCCAGTAGGCCGAACCGGGACACCTGGGGCGCTTTAGGGCATAATCTCTCGCCCATGCCGCAGCCGCCCCAGCCAGGAGAGCAGCAGTTGAACATCGTGATCCCTCCCGAGGAGTTTGGGGGCCGATGGGCAAATGCGGCGCAGCTACAGCGGACGCCCCATGAGTTCACGCTCGATTTCATCCGGGTCGGTCCTCAAGGGCAGTTCGGCACAGTCCAAGCGCGGATCAACTTCTCGCCGTTGCTACTCGCGGAGCTGAAGGACCTTTTCAACTCCGCGTGGGAGCAGTACACTAATGAGGCAGGGATGCCCAAGGAAGGGGATGAACCATGAACGAACAGGAACAGTACGGAACTACCAAAACGGCGGAGCCGATCCCGATACCGCCGGATAGGCCCTTTGTCACGAGCACGTCGAACCCGACGGCGGCGCCCGATAGGCGCGCAATGGAGGCTTATAACGCCGTCGTTCGCAAGGATTTGCTGGCTCGACGCAAGCACGACTGAGGCAAGTGGGCATAAGCTCCTACGGAGTGCCAAGACGGAGGATTTCGTTCGACGCGACCTGTAGGCCTGTTCGCCTCCCGGCCACTCGCTCAGGGTCGTGAGTCCGCGGCGGCGAACACGAGACCGAAGCAGCCGGCATCACACTACGGGGTGCCGGCAAGCCAACTGCGCACCAGCAATACGCCGCGCAATGGGGCGTAGCTGACCCAAGCGACGCTCGAACGCGTAGCAGGACTCCCCTCGCCCAATGCCTCGCTGGCCGCACAGCCCAAATTCCCCGTACTCAAAGCCACGCTTGAACTCGTAGCTGCACCCCCCTCGCGCAACGCACTCCCCGGGCCGCGCAGCTCAATTCCTCGGGTCAGAGCGACGCTCGAACTTCTCAACTCGCCATCCGACGATGGGCCCCCCAGCAATGGCCTGCTGCGAAGGCCGCAGCAACGGCCCGTAGCCCCACTATCCTCAAACCGATGGCCTATCCACAGACGCGCCTGCGCCGCCTGCGCTCCTCGCCGGCCCTGCGCGGGCTGGTGCGCGAGACCGAGCTGCGCGCGGGCCAGCTGGTGCTGCCGCTGTTCGTCTCCGAGGCCGGCGGGGCGGCTGGCGAGTTGCTCTCCCGCGAGCCGATCGCGACGATGCCCGGAGTCGAGCGCCTGTCCGTCTCCGCGGCCGTGGCCGAGGCGCAGGAGGCCGCTCAGCTGGGCGTGGCTGCCGTGCTTCTGTTCGGGCTCCCCGCCGAGAAGGACGCGGAAGGCTCCGCGGCGTGGGACGAGGAGGGCGTCGTGCAGGTGTGCACAGCCGCCATCAAGCGCGCGGTGCCGGACCTGCTGGTGATCACGGACGTGTGCCTGTGCGAGTACACCGACCACGGCCACTGCGGCGTACTGAGAGACGACGGCCATGTGGACAACGACGCCTCGGTCGAGCTGCTGGCGCGCACCGCCGTCAGCCACGCCCGCGCGGGCGCCGACGTGGTGGCGCCCTCGGACATGATGGACGGCCGCGTCGGCGCGATCCGCGCGGCGCTTGACGACGAGGGCTTCTCCCAGACCCCCATCATGGCCTACAGCGCGAAGTTCGCGTCGGCCTTCTACGGCCCCTTCCGCGAGGCCGCCGACTCGGCGCCCGCAATGGGCGACAGGCGCGGCTACCAGATGGACCCGGCCAACGGCCGCGAGGCGGTGCGCGAGGCGCTGCTCGACGTGGAGGAGGGCGCGGACATGGTGATGGTCAAGCCCGCGCTGGCCTACGGCGACCTGATCCGCGCGGTCAAGGAGGCCACCCAGCTGCCCGTGGCGGCGTACAACGTGAGCGGCGAGTATGCGATGGTCAAGGCTGCTGCTGCCGCCGGATACCTGGACGAGCGGGCGACGGTGCTGGAGGTGCTCACCTCCCTGCGCCGCGCGGGCGCGGACGTCATCATCACCTACCACGCGAAGGACGCCGCAAGATGGCTAGCCGAGTAGACACAGACACCGAGGCCCCGACGAGTGCCGCCCCGCAGGCGGAGGTGGAGGGTGCGGTGGCGACCGACCGCGCTGCGGCGGCCATCCCCAAGACGCGCAGCCGCAACGAGGGCGCGGCCGTGACCCTGGACGACCTCGACCGCCGCCTGCTGAACCTGATGCAGGGCAGCTTCCCGCTGGAGCCCCGCCCCTACGCATCGGTGGCGCGCGCCGCGGAGATAACCGAGGATGAGGCGATGCGCCGCGTGCAGCGGCTCCTCGACGAGCGGATCGTGCGCCAGGTGACGCCCATCTACGACACGCGCGCGCTGGGGTACAGCTCGATGCTGGTGGCCGCCAAGGTGGACCCCGAGCATCCGTGGCGGGCGGCGAAGATCGTCAACTCGCACCCCGGCGTGTCGCACAACTACCTGCGCAATCACGACTTCAACATGTGGTTCACGCTCGCGACCGAGCCCGACTCCAAGCTGGGGCTGCAGGGCACGCTCGACGTGCTCCAGCAGCTGACCGGGGCGGAGTCGATCCGCCAGTTGCCGACGCTGCAGCTGTTCAAGATCCGCATGGACCTGGAGATGGAGGGCGACACGCAGGCGCTCGCCTCAGAGGGCGTCGCGCAGGAGCCGGTGGAGCTCCAGCCGGCCGAGTACGACGAGACGGACGTGGCCGTGATCCGCGCCACCCAGGGCGACATGGCGGTCACGGCCGAGCCCTACGCCGCGCCGGCCCGCGCGCTGGGCATGACCGTGGAGGGGCTGCTCGAGCACATGCGCGGCATGCGCGAGCGCGGGATCCTGCGCAGGGTGGCGGCGATCCTCTACCACCGCCGCGCGGGCTTCTCGGCCAACGGCATGGGCGTGTGGAAGGTGCCGCCGGGGCGCATCGGCGAGCTGGGCCCGCGGATGGCCGCCTTCCGCGGCGTCAGCCACTGCTACGAGCGCCCCACCTACGCGGACTGGCCCTACTCGGTGTTCACGATGGCGCACGGGCGCTCCAAGGAGGAGTGCGACGCGGTGCTCGACGCGATCGCCGAGCAGACGGGGATCCACGAGCGCGCGACGCTCTACTCGTCGACGGAGTTCAAGAAGGTCCGGCTGCTGTACTTCACCGAGGAGTTCAAGGAGTGGGAGCGCCACTATGGAGAGGGCCGCCTTTGAGGGCGGCCCATGGGCCGCGCCGGTGCCCTGCACGCACACATGGCGACTTCTGGAGCGGGCAGGCGGGGCGGTGCTCCTACGGGCATTCTCTTCTCACGGAGCCCGACTCGCCGAGAACATGACCTCGCCACCGCCGAGAACATGACATCGCTTTCCGACACCCATTCGGCCGAGTGGTACCGCCGCGCGCTGCGGGTGCTGCCCGGCGGCGTCAACTCGCCCGTGCGCGCGATGCGCGCGATCGGCCGCGACCCCCTCTTCATCGACCACGGCGAGGGCGCCGAGATCGTCGACGTGGACGGCAACCGCTACGTCGACTACGTGTGCTCGTGGGGTCCGCTGATCCACGGCCACGCGCACCCCGCCGTGCTGGATGCGGTGGCGCAGGCCGCAGCGCGGGGCACGACCTTCGGCGCACCCACGCCGGGGGAGGTGCGCCTCGCCGAGGTGCTCACCTCGCGGATGGAGGGGGTGGAGATGGTGCGCATGACCTCCTCTGGCACCGAGGCCACGATGACCGCCGTGCGCCTGGCGCGCGCCGCCACCGGGCGCGAGCAGGTGGTGAAGTTCGCGGGCGCCTACCACGGCCACCTCGACGGGCTGCTCGCGCAGGCGGGGTCGGGGCTGGCCACCGCGTCGCTGCCGTCGAGCCTTGGCGTGAGCGCTTCGGTCACCGCCGGCACGGTGGTGGTCCCCTGGAACGACCCGCACGAGCTCCTCGCGGCCACCGAACAGCACTCGCTGGCGGCGATCCTCGCCGAGCCGATGCCCGCCAACATGGGGCTCGTGCTCCCCCGCGCGGGCTTCCTGGAGCTGCTGCGCGAGCGCGCCGACGCCACCGGCGCGCTGCTCGTGCTGGACGAGGTCATCTCCGGCTTCCGCGTGGCGCCGGGCGGCGCGCAGGAGCTGACCGGCGTGCAGGGCGACCTCACCATCATGGGCAAGGTGCTCGGCGGCGGCCTGCCCGCGGCGGCGGTGGGCGGCCGCGAGGAGCTGATGGAGCTGCTGGCCCCCGCCGGCGGCGTCTACCAGGCGGGCACGCTCTCGGGCAACCCGCTCGCGGTGGCCGCCGGGCTCGCCACGCTGGAGCTGCTGGACGAGGCGGCGTACCTGCGCCTGGGCGCCACCACCGAGCACCTC
>Ga0209415_10013086_pt1 | contig 13738 bp, 11 predicted proteins | sample PeaSoiSIISIP2007_FD_187696 | JGI IMG/M metagenome (GOLD analysis project Ga0209415, IMG submission 187696) | Peat soil microbial communities from Weissenstadt, Germany - SII-SIP-2007 (SPAdes) (version 2) | ecosystem: Environmental > Terrestrial > Soil > Wetlands > Peat | place: Germany... | reverse complement strand
GTGCCCGGGCCGAGGATGCTGGTAAGCGGGCCGGCGCTCGGCATCACCGGCGGGCACTGCGACAACAATCTGCTGCCCTACGAGTATCACGCTGTAGGAGACGGGGTGGCCGACGGCATTGCGGCCGTTCAGCACAAGGTGCGCGAGAACATTAAATACGGTTCCGATCTGATCAAGATCTGCGCGACCGGAGGGGTGCTTTCAAAGGGCGACGATCCGCAAGCCTCCCAATACACTTTGGATGAAATGAAGGCCATCGTTGCCGATGCTCACCGCCTGGGACGAAAAGTTGCCGCCCATGCGCATGGAGCACAGGGCATTCTCTGGGCGTCAGAGGCGGGTGTGGATTCGATCGAGCACGGCTCCTACATTGACGACGCGGGCATCGCGGAGATGAAGAAGAACGGTACTTATCTTGTGCCCACGCTTTATTTGGCCGATTGGTTCCTGGAGAATGCTGAAAAAAATCATGTGCCTGACTTTCTACTGGTCAAGGCCAAAGCAGTCATGCCGGCAGCACGCAAGAACATAGCGCATGCGTTCGCCAGCGGAGTAAAGGTGGCATTTGGGACCGATGCTGCGGTCTATCCCCACGGTTTGAACGCGCGTGAGTTTGCCGTGATGGTCAAGCTTGGGTTGACGCCTTTGCAAGCCGTTCAAGCAGCCACGGTGAATGCCGCAGATCTGCTGGGATGGCCGGGAAAGGTGGGAAGCCTTGAGCCCGGCGCGTGGGCTGACATTGTCGCGGTGGATGGCGACCCGCTGAAAGATGTGACTACGCTGGAGCGGGTTAAGTTTGTGATGAAGGGGGGCGCGGTTGTGCGGAACGAATACGGGAAGTGAGGCGGTTGCTGCTTAATCCACGCCGCGTTTTCGCCGTGCTTTCTCAGTGATCCAGTCCGTCCAGAACGCTGTTGCTCCGCTGGACAGCAACGGTTCCTTGCCGAGCGCGGCATCCACAAAGTTCTCAATTATCGGGTAGTGCAGGTTGGCGTGAGGTGGCAGATTCTCGTGGCCGCCGGGATAAATCAGGTCAGGGCCATTCAGCGGAGTTAACTCCATTTCACCTTCAGTTCCACGGATGCGGCATTCGTCCCGGCTGACTTTCGAATGCCAGCGGACATCCACGATGCCGCGCACTCCGTCGGCGTACTCGATCATCACGGTTGCATTGTCTTCCACCGCGTAGTGATGAACTGCATTCGAGAGCTGCCCAGTGACGTGGCCGGGTTGACCGAATAAAAAGTTCAGCACGTCAATGCGGTGCGAGGCGATGTCGTAAAGCGGGCCGCCTCCAGCCAGGGCGGGATCGATCAGCCAGCTGCGATGAGTCTCTCTTCCGTCGAACGTTTCTCCGTCAAACCATCCGTGGCAGGTAAGTTCTGCGACGACGGGCTGGCCGATGGCGCCGGCAGCGAGCAGCTGTTTCGCGCGCTGCACCTTGGGATAAGATCGGCGATAGTAAGCGACGCCGAATGTGCGTCCACTTTCCTCTGCCGTCTGCACCATCGAGCGCGCCTCGGCCTCGTTCATGGCCATGGGCTTCTCGCACAGCACATGCTTGCCCGCACGAAGAGATTGGAGCGTCTGCGGCGCATGAAGGAATACGGGAGTTGCGACGTAAACCGCTTGAACGGCCGGATCAGAGAGGGCCTCGCCCAGGCTATTCCAGGTCCGCGTGTTGTACGGCGCCGCTTTTGAAGGATCGCGCGTGACCAGGCCATACAAGCGGCTTCGGGGCTCTGCCTGAATCGCGGGGATGACCCGGCGAATCGAGATATCGCCAATTCCAATTACGATCCAGTTCAGCATAGGCGGGCGAAATGCGAAGCTTGCCGAAATTCAAAGGCCGGCCTAAGCCGGCCTTCGGAATCAATCTCACTACAAACTACTTCTTGGGAGCGATCGCGTCCTTGGCGGCCTTGGCTACGCGGAACTTCACCACGGTCTTGGCCTTGATCTGGATGGGCTCGCCGGTCTGCGGATTGCGTCCGATACGGGCCTTGCGGTGCGCCTTCACCAACCGGCCCAGGCCCGGCACAACGAACACGCCGTTCTTTTTTGTTTCCTTTACAGCGACATCAGCTAACTGCTCGAGAAATGCCGCCACAGTCTTGTTAGGAAGTTCAGTTTTCTCGGCCAGATGACGGACGAGTTGAGTTTTGGTCAAACCTGAAGCCATTTGTTTCCTCCTCGGAAGAGACTCAAATTAAATTCCAGCGGGCTTGATCTTACATCAGTGCCCTGTGGAAAACAGCCTTATTTTATGCGGGTTCCATACAGACCGCACTCGAAAAGGGGCATTTTCACATGCTCATTTACAGACGAGGATCCCGAAATGGCCCAAACATGGGTACGGCGGCGGCAATGGGCAGTTAGCAATTTATGGTCAAAGCCATTTGAGGCGATGCGCTCGGGCCCTGCAGATGACCCGGCGAGCCAAAGGCTAATTGCCTCCGAGGTTTCGTCGTCCAGTGCAATAATGCTGAACAGGAGAAACTTCGATTTGAGCTGCACGATCTGCGAGATACGCAAGGAAAAACGCTTCTGTCCCGCCGTTCATGGCCGCATCTGCCCGCAGTGTTGTGGCGAGCAGCGCGAGGTGACACTGGATTGTCCCAGCGACTGCCCGTATCTGCAGCAGGCAAGGGAGCACGAGAAGGCGCGTCCTGCGGACCAATTCGACCGCGCGTCGTTGTTCCTGCAGGTTGAGATTTCGGAGCAATTCACCTACGAGCGAGAGCATCTGCTCATGGGGCTTAGCTATGCGCTGGCGAAGGCGGCTCACGCCGACCGCAGCCTGAACGATCGCGACCTGATCGCGGCACTCTCGGCGATGGGTACCAGCTACGAACGGCTGGTCAACTCAGGGCTGCACTATGACCAGCCATTAGCCAGCGGCGCGCAGCATGCCGCCGCGGCTCAAGTGGAAGAGATGTTGAAGCAGTATCGCGAGGCCGAGCAGAAACAGCTGGGATACTCCACCCTGCGGGATGCCGACGTACTCAAGGCTCTGGTTTTCCTGATTCGGCTGGGTCACGGACGCACCTCGGGCCGGCCCAGATCGCGGGCCTTCATCGATTTTCTCTTTGCTCAATTTCCCGAGAAGCACTCACCCGTGGTCACGCCTCAGGAAACCGCCGCCCGGATCATCGTGCCGTAGGATTTTCGTGAAAACCCGTGGCTCAGGTTTTCTTGAGCTTTCGCACTGTCTGCCCTGGCGGTAGCGCATCGCGCAGCTCGCGAATTGTCTTCTTGAGTACCGGGTGTAACGCTTCTGCCGCAATCTCTGCCAGAGGCTCCAGGACGAAGCGGCGCTGCTCCATCGCGGGATGAGGGAGGGTGAGATGTATCGAATCCGTGCTTTCGTCATTCAGGATCGCGTCGTCGAAGAGCAGAATGTCGATGTCGATGGACCGGGGACCCTTCTTCTGCACGCGCCGCCGGCCCATCTCCTCTTCGACCCGGAGAATCGCAGCCATCAGTTGTCGCGGTGTCTTGCTGGTTTCGAGGGCGAGCGCGCAATTCAGAAACCACGGCTGCTGGGTAAACTCCACGGGCTCGGTCTCATAGAGGGACGACACTGCCGCCACACGGCCGACCTCGCCCAGGCGAGCCTGGGCATCCCGCAGTTGCACCTCGCGGTCGCCAACATTTGATCCCAGCGAAAGATAGACGAGCTTGGGCATGGTCCGAGAGCTAGTGTCAGGCTTTATTGCGCTGGTTTCCACTGGAAACTGTCTCCCAAGGCACAGTTCGATGCCTACCCATAAAGCCCGGTACCTTGGTCACCTTTCGAGGAGCTCCGCGGAACGCTAGACTCGGAGGATGACGTTGGAATCTTTACTTCTTAGCCGGGATACGGAAGTAGTCCGGATTCTCCGCCCGACGCTGGAAAAGCTATCGATTGAGGTCGAAGTCTGCCAGGAAGCGAAGAAAGCCAGCGAGATCCTGATTTCAGAAAAGTTCGACGCCGTGATTGTAGACTGCGACGATCTGCAAGGGGGCCTGGAGGTGTTGCAGGGCTTGCGCGCCACTCCCAGCAACAGGACTTCCGTAACCTTTGCCCTGCTCAACGGCAAGAAAACGACCACGCAGGAAGCCTTCGGCATGGGCGTGAATTTTGTTCTGCAAAAACCCATCAGCACCCTGAACGCGTTGCGCTGCTTCCATGCGGCCCTGAATTTCATGGTGCGCGAGCGCCGCCGCTATTACCGGCAGCCAGTCAAGATGCTGGTCACGGTGGTCCTGGGCGACAAAGAACTGAGAGCCACCAGCACGAATATCAGCGAGGGTGGGATCGCACTGATGTCGCACCAGGCGATTCCCAAGGGTGCGGCGCCTCGTTTGCGGTTTACGCTGCCCGAAAGCAAACTGGCTATGGACCTGGAAGCGGAAATAGCCTGGGCCGACATTAAAGGTCATGTCGGATTGCGCTTTCTCAATGTGCCCCGGAGTTCCCAGGAACTCCTGGAGAAATGGCTCGACGAACAGATGGAAAAGCAGTTTCCCGGCTCCAAAGATAAGCTGGCGGGCTCAGGCTCTGAAGCCATCCAATAAAGCCTGTCCGATCACCACCTCATTTCTCCAGGTATTCACTTTGTAACTTTGTGCCTGCGCCTGCGCATGGCAATCTGGTGGGATACCGGAGAGCCCTTGCCATGCTTCCTACCGCTTATCGCATCGCCCGCGTGCAGAAAACCCTGCGCTGGTTCGAGGAAGATATCCCTTTGATGAACATGCGGGTGAAGGATCTCTCAGCCGAACGCCAGCGGTCCGCCCGCCAGTTCGCTGCAACCCTTATCAGCCGGACCCGCGCTGAACTGGAGCGGTTGCTCGAGGAACAGCCGGATGCCGGCCCTAAACCCGGCGACGTTCCCTGCGAGCCTGCTGACTGAAGTGGGCTTAGGTCTTAAGTCTTTAAGTCAGCCTTTCGTTGGAGCGTTCGCTCAGGACTGTCAGAGCGAAGAGCCGGCGGCGGCGTGGGCGCTGTAAGGACTTGCGGAGTCGTTCTCTTGTTCCGGCAGGGTGACTTCCTCCCATAGTGTCTTGTCGCGCAGAATGTGGGAGACCAGCGCAGTGTGCATGGCGTGGCCGGCGCGGTCCGCGACGATCCTGCCCAGAATTGGCTTGCCCAAGAGGGCGAGGTCACCAACCAGATCCAGCACCTTGTGCCTTACGAACTCGTCGGGAAAGCGGAGTGGACCGTTTTCGATTCCGTCGCGAGTCAGCACGATGCAGTTCTCGCGAGATGCGCCCCGGATGAGTCCCATGTTGCGCATCGCCTTCTCGTCCTCGCGTGATCCGAAAGTACGCGCGCCAGCGATCTTGCGCAGGTAGCTGCCATTGGAAAGTTCCACCTGCAGAGTTTCTTTTCCGATCAACGGATGGGGAAAATTGATGGAATACGAGACGGAATAGCTGTCGGCGGGATAGACCGAGATAAACTTGTTGCCCTCCCGCATCTCCACTTCCCGAAGAATCTTCAAGTACTTGCGGGGCCGGCGCTGTTTGCGAATGCCAGCCTTCTGAATCAGCTCCACAAACGGGAGAGCGCTGCCATCCAGGATTGGGAGTTCGAGGTTATCTAGCTCCACCATGGCGTTGTCCACACCTAAGCCAATGAAGGCCGAGAGCAAGTGCTCGGTGGTGGAGATCAGCACGCCCTTCTTCATGAGGCTGGTGGCGTAGCTGACGCGGGCTACGTTGCGGCTGATGGCTTCGATCTCAAAACCGTCCAGATCGATGCGGCGAAACACGATTCCCGTTCCGGGAGGAGCAGGAAGAATTCGCATGCAAACGGGTGCACCGCTGTGCAGTCCTGCCCCACTGCATTCCACGGCTGAGCGAACTGTCTGCTCCTGGGTCAAAGGCGTCTGTGTATGTCCCTGTGAATGAATAGATTACAGCCATGGGGGCAACCCTGACTGTGGTAAAAAAGCCACAGTGCGTGGCGTAATGCCGATTGCGCACCATCTTGATCACGCCCTGGGCGCCCTTAAACACTGGCGAGTCAGTCAGTTATGTTGGGATCTATAGGCTGGTAGGGGGCTTGACGTTACGTTAGTGTTTCTTGACCGGCTTACTTGGATCGTAGCCGGAATTGGGATCGAACATGGCTTCGTCGAATCCCTGATTGTAGCGAATTGAATTCAGAAAGCGCTGGGTTTGCATATCTCCGTTAAAGTAGCGGGTGAAACTGTAAGGCGTCATCACGCCCTGTACCGGCCGGTAATTGTCGTATATCTCTTCCTCCTGGTTCCGCTCTTTGTCCACCGGATCGCGCCATTTATAGGTCTTTTTTATGGGCAGATGTGTTTCCAGATCGAAATAGAGACTGACCGCTTCGTCTTTCGCATTGATCAACGTGATCTGCTGCGCTGGAAGGTTGCCGGCCAAAGCATTGCCGTCATAGAAAAGCGCCACACCCGGATCGTTGATCCAGGTGCGCAACACTGTCTCCAGAGAGAGCCTCCGGCGCCGCAGATAGTCATCGAGATCCTTCTTTTCCACCGCGTGCGGACCTTTGTAGGTGACCTCGTAGCCCTTGTCGCCCGCATAGATAACGGCCACATCGCGCTGCGGAGTGACTTCTATCCGCTCCTTGTCTGGATATTCGACGAATCGCCAGAACAACACGCCGTTGCTGGTGGGGCGTCCGTGATAAAAGCTGTAGGTGCGTCCCTGCTGCTGCATGTCGTGGATGTTCAAGTATGCCTGGCCGCCTAGCGCCTGGATGGCCTGATCGAGCAGCGCGCGTGCCTGGCGCGCATTTTCCTGATCGTTTCCCCGATTCGCTGGATTCGACTGGGTGGCTGCGGCGGCAGAGTCTGAGGAAGCCTGGGCGCCAGCTGCACGATCTCCCCGGCCAGACGTCGCCAATGCAGACGCCACTACAACGATAAAAAGCAGATGTTTCATTCAGCCGGTCGTATTCAAGAGGTCAGTGTGATGTCCGAACAGGAAATTGTAGCTGCTGGCAGCAGAATTGCGGACTGCGGCGTGCAGTGCGGAGTTTCTCACCAGGTTCCACGCTATCTTGGATGCAAAAAGAATGGCTCGTGGCGCTGCGCTCCGGCGGAATTTCGCTGTCTGCCAGCTAGCCCACCAGCACGGCTCCGCCGTTTACGTTGAAGACTTCGCCGGTGATGAAGCCGGCGTACTCCGTGCACAAGAACAGCACCGGGACCGCAATTTCCTCGGGTTTGCCCACGCGCCCCAGCGGAATCGTGCGCCGAATCTGGTCGCCGGTTCTTGGATCATCGAGCGCGGGCCTCGACATATCCGTATCTACCCAGCCGGGCGCGACCGAGTTCACATAGATTCCCGCCGAGGCCAGTTCCGAGGAAAGGCTTTTCGTCATACTGATCAGTGCGCCTTTGGTTGCCGAGTAATCGCAGTGAAACGCCTCGCCGCGCTGGCCGCTGGTGGAGCTGATGAGCACGATATGCCCGGCGGCCGAGCCGCTGCACGGCTGTGCCTTCATCTGCGCGACTGTGTATTTGACCAGGCCGAACACTGCGTCAAGATTGATCGAAAGAGTCGAGCGCCATTGCTCATCAGTCATCTTGTCGATGGCCACATCTTGCGCGGGCCAAACGCCGTGGTTGGCGACGAGGATATCGAGCCGCCCGAAAGTCTTGATGGCGTCGGCGACCAAGGCACGAGCGGAATCCGGACTGTCCAGGTTGCTGGCTACCGCATGACAGTTCGCTTCGCCGCATTCCTTCGCCAGAGCTTCAGCCTGCGACCGCTTCTTCTGATAGCTGAACACGACTTTCGCGCCCGCTGCAGTAAACAGACGCACCGTGGCTGCGCCTATGCCCCGCGAACCGCCGGTGATAAGGGCAACTTTGCCGGAGAGAGAAAGAGGAATGGACATGAAGACAGTTTCAGGGTTCGAGCTGCAAGTTTCAAGTGGAGGAGAACCAGGGCGGGACGAGGCTGGTGGAGTAGCTCGGTTAGCTTCCCAAGCTTGACGAGGACGCCCGCTCCGATTTCAGTTCGCGCAAGAGCAAGCGCACCAGCATCCCGTCGAAGCCAGTGCCACTCATCTTGGCCAGCTCATCGAGTGCCTGGTCCGGAGTTCGCGCAGCGGCAATCGATTGCTCGGTCAGCATGTTGGCGTAGGCATCGGCGAGGGCAATAATGCGCGCCCATAGAGGAATCTGCTCACCCTTGGCGCCATCCGGATAACCTGTCCCATCAAAGCGCTGGTGATGGTGCTCGATAGCCTGCCGCATCATGGCGCTGTGCGGCACGATGCCTGCTATTTCGGCTCCAACTCTCGCATGCATCTTTACCAGGAAGAACTCGTCGTCCGTAAGCGGCCCTGGTTTATTCAGAATGCGTTCCGGCACGAAGATCTTGCCGACGTCGTGAATCCGCGCAGCATAGACCAGATCGGCGGTTTCCTCCGGAGGCAAATGGAGCGCCCGCGCCAGAATCTCGGTATAGCGCGCCACCAGGTCGCCATGGCCTGCGGTGCGCAGTTCGCGGGATTCGGCGGCCCGGCTGAGAACCTCAATCGATTCCTTCAGCAGCGGAACGTTGCAATCCTCTTCGCCGCCACAGAATTTCACCAGCATCGTCGCCAGCTCTTCGAGATGCTCCGGCCCGTTATGCTCGCGCTGCAGAAAGCCCTCGATGTAGGCGGAAATCTGTTGCCGTTGAGCGGCAAACTCCTCGCCCCCGCCAAATTCTTCGGCCGCCGACACCAGATTGCCGCCGGAACGTTTCGAAACATACATGCCGGCATCGGCGACGCGGATGATGTCCTCGATGGAAAAGCCATGGGTGGGAAAACTGGCCACGCCGAAGCTGCCGGTGATGTGGTGCTCGCTCAGCATGGGGTCTGTGACTATCCACTGCCGCAAGCGCTCGGCCAGCACCTGAGCCTGCTCTGGCCCGGTTTCCGGCATGAGGATGATGAATTCATCTCCGCCATAGCGTGCCACCACGTTCGACTGCCGGGACTTTTGCTCCAACAGACGTCCGACCCGAGCCAGCACCAGGTCGCCTTCAAAGTGGCCCATGGTGTCGTTTACTTCCTTGAATTTGTCGAGGTCAATCAGCACGACGGAGAACGGACGTCCCGAGCGCGACGCGCGTTTCCATTCCGCCGACAGCGCTTCCCAGAAGAAACGCCGCGTCTTGATTCCCGTCAGACCGTCGGTGATCGATTGCTGTTGCAGCTTCTGGAAGACGAAGGCATTGTGCAAAGCCGTGGCCAGCAGGTCCGCCAGGGTGTTGAGAATGAGAACGTCCTGCGGTGAGAATGCGCTCTCGCTGCGGCTTTCGATGTTCAGCGCACCCAGAAGTGTTTCGCCATAGGTGATCGGAATGCACAGTACGGACCGCGACTCCGGCAGAATCGCGCCCATTTGGCCTTCCATGCCGTTTTGCACCAGCGCCCGTTCGCCCGTGCGCGCCACCCGCCCCAGGATCCCGATCCCTAGCGGAATCCGCTTGCCCATAGCATGCGCCGTGGCTCCGGCTTCCGCTTTAATTTCGATCTCCTTGGTCCCGTAATCGAGCAGGCCGATGCCTATGTGATCAAAGCTGAAGTTCTTTTGGATTTCTCCGACAATCTGCCCCAGCATATGCACCGGGTCGTCACTAGAAATGGCGGTGCGCGAGATGTTGTTGAGGAATGCGAGTTGCCGCGATCGCCGTTGTTCTTCTGCGAAGAGGCGTGCATTTTCCACCGCAACCGATACCTGCCCGGCGGCGGTCACCAGCACGTCCAGATCGCGCTGTTCGAACACGAATTCCCGTTCTTTGCTCATCGCAACCATCACGCCTGCCGGCTTATTGCCCAAGAGAACTGGCGCTGCGCACAAGCACTTGGCTGGATTCTCCGGTCGGTAGGTAACGCCCAATCGCGTCCGCGCTTTCTCCAACTCGGACCTTATCAGCAGCGGCTGCCCCGTCCGGATCACATACTCGGTGAACGCATTCTCCAGCTTGCGCGAGCGCTTGGGCAGAATGCGATCATCCTCGACTTCCAGCTCGAAGCGGATGTCGTCTCCTTCCTGAAACGCGATGTAGAAGTTGCTGGTGTTGAAAATCTGTCCCAACTCCGTGTGGATGGTGCGCAGCACTTCATCCTGATCCAGCCGGGAGCTGATTGCCTGGCCAATCTGGGTGAGCAACTCGTATTCCTGGGTGCGCCGGTGGGCGTCGTGAGTGATCAGATAGTTCTCGAGCGTGAGCCCGAGTTGCAGGGCCAGCCCTACCATTAGACGCGGACCCGACGAACTGAATGCCTTGCGTCCGGCATGAGGAAATAAAATCACACCGAACGCGTGTTCTCGGGTTTGCAGGCTGACGGCCGTGAGATTTCGAATCTCGGCTTCGGTGAATACCTTCTTGAACTCCGCAAATGTACCGGCTGACCCTATGGGTAGCTGCTCGGTCGTATGATCCAGGTCGTGCACCGTGAACAGTCCCCCTTGCCGGTAGGCCAGTTCGCAGACGTACTCCCCTGCCCCGGTTCTGGTCAAAGCCTCCAGGAATTCCGATGAAAATCCCCGCTCCACCGAAGGCAACAAACCGCGCCAGCGCTCTGAAATGTAGATGACCGCCCGCCGCTCGGACAAAGCGCCCGCAAGCCGGTCCAGCGCCGACTGCATGCTGGGCAGTAAATCGTCGGCCGAGAGCAAGCGCCGCGGATCCACTCCCAAGGTGGAGAGCGCAAGCGTATTCTCCTGTACCGCGTTGCGCTCATTCTCGAACAGCACCATCACCATCGCGATGCCCAGCAGCATCTGCGGGATCGGACCCACCACGTGGCCGACGCTGCCAAACATTTCCGCTACCGGGTTGCTGGACTGAAGCGCACCCTTCAACACGGCCCACAACGCCAGCGAAATAGCCAGCAGCGTAAAGGCAGCTGAGCCTCTCCGGTGAGCATGCAAGTAGAAAACCGCCGAGCAATACAGCAGCACGGCCGTCATGAAAATCACTTCCATACCAAGCGGACGCGGGCCAGTCCTAACTATGCTTCCTTGCAGATAAACGCGGAGATCGACGCAGGCCGCCGCGATTCCCGCCAAACCCAGGACCCAGTCATACCAGCGGAGGCGGAAAGACCCCGACATCAGACGCGTCGAAACGAAGATGCACATCACCATCGCTATCGAGAACAAAGAACTGAAGAAGAACGCAGCCGGGGCTGGCGGGTAGTAATAGCGGAATGCATCCAGCGCATAGTGGATGGAATAGCAGGCCCAGGCGATCTGCCAGGCGCGGAAGTAGGCCTGGGGGCTCTGCTGGTAGAGATAGGTGAACAGCAGGCACAGCAGCAAAGCCACGACGCCCGGGATGATCACGATGCTGGTAGCGATACTATTCATGAGACCCGGCGTAGACTTTCCGCGGAGATTATGTCAGCGATTTGGGACGAAGATTAATTACTATGTTTTCACAGCCGAGGGTGTGAACACAACAGGATTTAAGGACACTGCCCAGACCCTAGAATACTTAGAATCAGTCACTTAACCGCGGATTCGTCTACCTGACGCGCTTGACGATGCTTTTCTCTCACCCATACCATCAAAATTTCGCCGCTTATGCCTGAAACCATTCCTTCGACATTATCTAAATCTAAGCCGCGCGTGCGCTTCGCGCCGTCACCCACCGGCTTTCTCCATGTGGGCAGCGCCCGCACTTTCATCTTCAACTGGCTCTACGCCCGGCACAACGACGGGGCCATGATCCTCCGCATCGACGATACGGACGTCGAACGCAATACGCAGGCTTCGGTGGACTCCATTTTCGAGGGATTGAAGTGGCTGAACCTTAGCGCGGACAAACCGGGCTGGGATGAAGAGTACAGACAATCCGAGCGCATCGAACTCCACCGCAAGACCGCGTGGCAGATCTTCGAGAAAGGTCTCGCATACCGGGACTTCACCCCTGCTCACACCGGGGACGCCGAGAAATCAGGCGCGCAAGGCACTTGGCTGTTCAATCCCGGCGCGCGCGAGCTTTCGCGTGCTGAGAGTGATCGCCGCGCCGCTGCCGGAGAGCCATTTGCGCTGCGTTTTCGCGTGCCGCGCGAGGACGGGCGACTGGTGCAATTTACCGACGCGGTTTATGGCGAGCAAGTGAAGTCCGCAGCGGACATCGAAGACTTTGCCCTGCTCCGTTCCGACGGCATGCCGACCTACCATCTCGCTTCCTGCGCCGACGACGCCGACCTGCGGATTTCCCACATCATCCGGGGCCAGGACCATCTCACGAACACTTTCAAGCACGTGCTCATCTTCGAGGCCGCCGGCTGCACGCCGCCGCAGTTCGCCCATTTACCTTTGCTGGTCGCACCCGACGGCACCAAACTTTCCAAGCGCCGCCACGGCCCGGTCGTCAGCGTAACCACCTATCGTGACGCCGGGTTCCTCCCCGAAGCTTTCACCAATTTTCTCTGCCTGCTCGGCTGGTCGCCAAAGGATAACCGCGAGAACATGTCTCTGCAGGAAATCACTGATGCTTTCTCGCTCGAGGGAATCAACCGCTCGAACGCTGTAATCAACTTCAAAGAACCAGCTACAACTCCAGACGAGACCTTCGATCCGAAAGCGGTGTGGCTCAACGCCGAGCACATCCGTGCCCTCCCGGTCGAAGACCTGAGCGCTCGCTTGCTCCCGATCGTGCGCGCCGCCGGATTCAACGTCACACCGGAAAAGATGCTGCGGGTCACGCCGCTGATCCGCGAGCGCATCAAGCTGCTGCGCGACGTACTTGAGGCCGCCGACTTTTTCTTCGTCGAACAACTGCCGCCGTACGACCCAGCTGAGCTCATCCCGCAGAAGGGAGACGCAGCCATGGCGTTGAGGGTTCTCACTCGCGCCCGCGAGGTGCTGGCGAAAGTCGAATTCAAACATGACCCGCTCGATCAGTCTCTGCGCGCTGCCGCCCAGGAGCTGGGAGTTAAAGCAGGGCAGATGTTTCAACCCATCCGAGTCGCAGTCTGCGGCCGCAAGAACGCCCCTCCACTGTTTGAGACGCTGGAAGTGCTGGGAAGAGAGACCACGCTCGCGCGCATCGAGCAGGCGACCGAAAAGATCCACGTTTAGTTCCTGTGACATCTAACCTTGCCGTCCACAGCCTTGCTAGCAGATGATCGCCGCAGGTGCAGTGCGGAATCGCGCTTCTTGCCGGCTTAGAATCCGGCCAAGTCGTTTGGGCTCAAGATTTTGCCCGCAACTCGTTGAGCCCAATAGATTATTTCGCAATTTCGCGCCAACACGGTGATTCCAATAGATCTCGGGGGAGGGGGGCACCCCTAATGACTGAACAGTAAACAGCTATTTTCCCAATTAAGGAGAGTCAAAGTCGAACCCAATCCACAGGCCCTTTAAGAACTCCGGCACAGAAAAGTCCTCCAAGTCATGAGTTCCAGAATCCCTTGTCAGCAGACCTCCTGCCACTCTGCTTGCGATAAGATCAAAGAGCAATGAATCCGCCTCATCCCCCAAGCGAAGCTGGAGAAAAAGCTGTGGCTGCTTCGCCTTCGCCTGCTCCGTCGAATTTCGTCCGAGACATCATTCTGGAAGACCTCAAGACCAACAAGCACAACGGTCGCGTGCAAACGCGTTTCCCACCCGAGCCTAACGGCCACCTACACATCGGACACGCTAAAGCGATCTGCATCGACTTCGGCCTGGCCGACGAATTCGGCGGACATACGAATCTCCGCTTTGACGACACCAATCCCGAGAAGGAAGAGACCGAG
>Ga0209415_10013085_pt1 | contig 13738 bp, 13 predicted proteins | sample PeaSoiSIISIP2007_FD_187696 | JGI IMG/M metagenome (GOLD analysis project Ga0209415, IMG submission 187696) | Peat soil microbial communities from Weissenstadt, Germany - SII-SIP-2007 (SPAdes) (version 2) | ecosystem: Environmental > Terrestrial > Soil > Wetlands > Peat | place: Germany... | reverse complement strand
CATCGATGTCAGCAACGGCGCCCAGGAAAGCAGCCAGACCGCGCAGGCCGTATTCTCGGCCGCCCGGGACTTGAGCCGGGAAGCCGAATCCATGCGGGCGGTGGCCGACGACTTCCTGATTCGCCTGCAAAGCGGCGGCGCCACCTTGGAATGGGGACCAGCCTGGTTGACCGGCCATGCGGCAATCGACGCCGATCATCAGAGGCTCGTGCAATATGTCAACGAACTCAGTCACGCCATGCACGCCGGAGAAGGCAGGACCATCGCCTCGGACATTCTTGGAAAATTGATTCAATACACGCGCGACCATTTTTCCCGCGAAGAAGCGATCTGGCAAAAGGGCGGCCTTGCCAGTTTCTCACAACATCAGCGCATCCATGCCGATCTGGTGGCCAAAGTCGAAGCCTTCCAACGCGACTTTACCGCCGGCAAGGCCACGCTGACGGCGGACTTGATGACATTCCTCCGCGAATGGCTGATCGAGCATGTGTTCAAAACCGACAAGGCGAATGCCGCGGAAATTTCCGGGCGGGGCTAGCCCGCATCACGCACCACTTGGATCGCTTGCGACGGGACCAGGAACCGCAGGAACTGATCAACGGTAACGGGTCGGCCAAGAAGATAGCCTTGCGCCAGATCGCACCCATGCTGTTTGAGAAAATCGAGAGTCCACGGGTCTTCGATGCCCTCGGCGATGGTCCGCATGCCTAAACCTTTCGCCATTTGCAGGATGGCGCGAACGATAGCGGCGTCTCCCGATTCCCAGCGAAGATTGCGGATGAACGATTGGTCGATCTTCAGTTTCTCCGCGGCAAAGCGCTTCAGATAGGCTAGGCTCGAATATCCGGTTCCGAAATCGTCGATCGAAAATTTGACGCCCAACGCCCGCAGTCGCCGCAAGGACGCCAGCGTCGTTTCCTGATCCTGCAGCAAAATGGATTCCGTCAATTCAAGCTCCAGCAAGACCGGATCGAGACCGCTGTCCGCCAAGGCCTCGGTGACGCTTGTCCACAAATCGCCTCTCGTGACCTGAATTGCCGAAATATTCACGGCGATGGTCCATCGCGTCCCGGTTTCCCGCTGCCACGCCGCCGTTTGACGGCACGCCTCCCGAAGCACCCAGTCGCCAATCGGGATAATCAGCCCGCTTTGCTCGGCAATGGAAATGAACTCGTCGGGCGGCACCAATCCACGGGCGGGATCGTTCCAGCGGATCAGCGCCTCGGCGCCATCGAGAAAACCGTCCTCGACATCGAATTGGGGCTGGTAATGCAAGAGAAATTCGCCCCGCGACAAGGCCCGCCGCAGGCCGTTCTCGATGGTGAGATGGCGCAAGCCGTCGGTGCCCATCTGTTCGGCGAACATCAGAAAGACGTTTTGTCCCTCCGCCTTCGCGCGGTGCATCGCCATATCGGCTTTGCGCACCAAGCTATCGAAATCGGCGCCGTGATCGGGAAAAAGAGAAATTCCGATCGACGCGGACACCGGCACGTCATGCGCGCCGGCCTTGAACGGCCGGGCCAAGGCGTCGAGAATCCTGGACGCGACGATGGTCACGGCGTCGGCCGTCCGCAGTCCGTTCAACAGAATCAGAAATTCGCCGCCGCCTTGCCGACTGACGATGCCGCCGTCGCCAAGACAGTCGCGCAACCGGAGAGCGACGCTCTTGATCAAAGCGTCGCCCACCGGATAGCCCAGCGAATCGTTGACCGCCTTGAGGTGATCGATGTTCAGCATCAGCATTGCCGTTATCGAACCCGCCGGCGATGCGATCCATCGAGCCACGTGATCGCGCGCCACGGCGTGGTTGGGCAGTCCGGTCAAGGAATCGTGATGACTCATGAAGTCCATGGCGGCGTCATTTCTGACGGCCTGGCGCCGCAACCGGAAAATCCAGATGAGCAAAACCATAGTGCACAGCACGACCGAAAGAACGACGCCCAAAGCCAGTCTGGGATCGAAAACAGGCGACAGCGGAGTCTGCGCGGTCTTCGACCAGCGGGCCTCGATCTCCCGTCGCTCGGCCGCGGAAATATGGGTGAAGCCGTCTTCCAGAACCTTGCGCAGGCGGCTGTTCCCCTTGGCGACCGCCCAGTGAAGATGCGTCGTGTAAAGGGGCGGCGGATAGCGGAATCGCGTCTCCACGCCCATCGTCAATGTCCTGAAACTGCTGATGTCCGAAACACCGGTAGCGTCGCCATCAAAGAAGACAAATCTGTCGATGGTGGCGTAAGGCGCCGAAAAGTCCAGGGACTGAGCCGCGTCCTGTGAAAAGATGATGGGATCGATGACGTCGGTTTCGCCGGACAGGATCCCTTGGAGCGCCATTCGCCAGTCCCGGGCCTCAAGCCGCACCGGAATCCCGGTGCGCTGGGACCACAGCGTCCACAAGTCCTTGCAAATGCCCTGAAGCGCGCCCTTCTCGTCACGGAAACTGAAAGGAGGAAGATTTTCGTCGAGAACGACCGTAACCGAATGCGGCGGCCCGTCCGCCCTGGCGTCCTTTGCCGTTCCGGATATACCGCCTGTGAGGACCAGGACGACCAACACTATGATTTTAAATATAAACCGCATGGTCGATAATATTCAGACAACATCGGGATGGATGACTGGGAGCCTCTTTGCCGGCCAATCAAGGGGCGCGGTGGAACGCCGGAACGCCATCCCATGGCATATTTTCAATGAACGGAACCGTCCGTTCAAATTGGCGCCGCAGCATAGTCCCGCCAGTGATGCACCAGAAGCTTAAAATGTCGAATATTCGGCAACGATCGGCACCGACGGTCATCTGTGATCCTCGACGATCACCCAATTCCCCAAGAGTCCGGCCTCCGCCTTCGGGACGTCGCAATTCTGATGGCGCTCAGCCACATAGGCGGCAAAGGCATCGGCCGGCATCGGCCGGGCGAAGTGAAACCCCTGCGCTTCGTCGCAGGCCATATCCTGCAGGCAGGCCAACGCGCGCTCGGTCTCGACACCCTCGGCAATGACCGTCACCTTGAGGCTTTTCGCCATCTGGATAATGGCCTGCACAATGGACGCGTCCTCGGCCCCCTCAGCCAGATCCCGAACGAAGGATTGGTCGATCTTCAATTTGTCCACTTTGAAGCGCTTCAGATAAGCAAAGCTGGAGTAACCGGTGCCGAAATCGTCGATGGAAAATTTCAGACCGAGCGACCTTAACCGCGCCAGCAAGGTCAGCATCATATCGACATCTTTGATCAAGATCGATTCGGTCAGTTCCAGTTCGAGGCAAGCGGGATCCAGATCGCTCTCCTTGAGGGCGGCTTCAACGGTCTGTTCCAGATTGCCCCGCTTGAACTGAAGTCCCGACAGATTGACCGCCACCCCCATCGCCGAAAGACCGCCACACCGCCAGACCGCCATTTGCCGGCAGGCCTCGCGCAACACCCACTCCCCCAAGGGAACGATCAACCCGCTGTCCTCGGCAATGGAGATAAAACGTCCCGGCGGAATCAGGCCATGCTCCGGGTGATTCCATCGGACCAACGCCTCGGCGCCGATCACCCGGCCACTCCGCAGGTCGATTTGCGGCTGGTAATGAAGGACGAACTCTTCCTGGTCCAAAGCGCGCCGCAAGCCTTGACGCAACAGCAGTTGGTCGGCCGTGCCGGAATGCATGCCGAGATCGAAGAAACGGAACGTATTCCGTCCGACCTCTTTCGCGCGATACATGGCCGTGTCGGCCTTCTTCACCAAGGTCGTGAAATCCCGGCCATCCTCGGGAAACAGGGCGATCCCGATGGAGGCCGAAATCGAGATCGACTGGCCATGAATTTCGAAAGGGTCCGACAGGCAGTGAAGAAGTTTCTCGGCGACGCTATTCGCGTCATCGGAGCCCTCCACATCGGCGGCCAAAACCAGGAACTCGTCTCCACCATAGCGACTGAGCGTATCGGTCTCGCGTAGGCAGCGACCGAAGCGGCCGGCGACCTGTTTCAACAGGTCATCGGCACGGTGGTGGCCCAGGCTGTCATTGATGCTTTTGAAGTTGTCGAGATCGACGAACAGCAGAGCCATCTTCGCGTTCGACCGGCCGGCGTGCGCCATCGCGACTTTCGCGCGATCTTCGGCGAGCATCCGATTGGGCAATTCGGTCAGGGCGTCGTGATAGGCCAAAAACTCGACCCGCGCCCAAGCCGATTTGCGTTCCGTAATGTCGCGAGCGATGCCGAACAAGCCGGTCAACCGGTGGTCGTCATCGTAAAGGGGCCCTTTGGTGGTCAGAAAGGTCCGCACCCCGAGACTCGTGGTCAGAACCTCCTCAAAGGTGTGGGTCACCCCTTGTTCCATCAGCAAGTGATCGGCATCCATCAGCGTCTCGGCCTCGCCCGGCGGAAAGATGGCGCGATCGTCTTGCCCGATGACGTCGGCACAGTCCGTCCCGACGACGCGGCCCGCCTCGCGATTGAACAGGAGGTAGCGTCCCGCCTTGTCCTTGACATAAATCGCGTCGGTGGAACGATCGCTGAGAGTCGAGAGCAATTTCGCCGTCTGCAGCTTCGCCGCCTGTTCCCGAACGACGTCCGCATGCATGGCGGCGATATTGGCGACCATCCGCTTCATCATGCCATAGAGGATGGCGGTGGTCAGAGCCACGAAGGCCCATCCCTTGATCGTTCCGGCCGCAATCACCAGCTTCGGATTGTCGAAGATCATCCCGATAGCGCTATCGGACAGCAGAATCCATGTCGCCGCCAGACTTGCGTAAGTCAGCGCAACCTTCGCGGGGCCGCTGGACGCCCCCGCCGTTTCTTTGATAACGGGCCCCAGACCCATGGGAATTGCACCGCTTCCTGTGTCGACTTCATATCCATACTCATCCTGGGGTAGAAAAGTCCAGTCCGTAACAAGCGAACGGCTTTATGTCCCCGGGCGCAGCACCGGCACCGCTCAGTCCCGCGGCGAGTCCATTCCATTTTTCCTCAACAGAGCAAGCGCCGCCTCGCTTTGCAGGAAGTCCAAAAGTCTTTGTGCCGCCTCGGGCTGTCCCGAGGTCGCCCCGATGCCTCCGGCGTAAATGGTATAATTCTGGATCGCGGCGGGAAGCGGGCCGACCAGACGGACTCCTTTGACCGCGAGCAGTTCGCTGATTTGCTGCATCCCGACCGTCGCGTCTCCCGTGACCAGCCGATCGGCAACCAGGCCGCCCTGCACCAGCACCGCCTTCGCCTTGACCGCATCGGCGAGGCCGAGACGTTGGAAAAGCTGATCGAGATAGATGCCGCTCGATCCTCCGGCGGCGGGGTCGATATAGGCGACGGACGGCGCGCCGAGCATGGCCTGCTTGAAGGCCTCGACACTGTCGATCGGCGGAAACGGCACGCCCTCTTTGACCGCGACCCCAATGCCGACCCGGGCAAGTCCGGCGCTCTTGCCCGCCGCGACTTTTCCTTGAGCCATCAAGTCGGTGATCGCCGCCGAGGTCAGAATGACGAGGTCGAAGCGTTCTCCGCCCTCGATCCGACGGAAGAGAGCTCCGGCCGTATCATGGCTCTCCACCAGAGAATCGCCGGTAACCCGTTCGAATTCGGGCGCCAGAGCGGAAACGATCGGACGGAACGCCCCGGCGGTGAGCACTTTCACCTCCGCCGCAGAGGCAGGCCGGCAACCGAGGCACACACCGAGGATCAGAGTTGCCGCCAGAACTGTCCGCATCACGGGCCTCCATCGAGGGGGGGGATCATCAACGTTAGCAACGGGCCTGCCTGATCCTATCGCCGCTCACGACTAATAGGCCAGGCATTCCCGAAGTTTATGAGGAAATGCGGAATAACGCTTCTCGCAGCCCTGGGCCAAGGCGTCGCGCCAGTTGGCCTCAAGCTGGAAACATTCATGCAGCTTGTGCGCATTGCCGGCGTATCGCAGTTGGCAACCATCGCTCAGAGCCTCTTGCTGCATATGGCTCAACGACGGCCCGTTCTGATAGGACGGCGGCGGCGGTGCCCCGTAGGGGCCAGGATAGGGGGCGGCGCCTGGCGGCGGCCCGTCATACGTATTTCGTCCCGGATCGATGCATCCTGTCAGCAGGATCAAAACCGCCAGCATGGCACCCCACCCCATCCCCGTCCGCATTCCCTTCCGCACGTCCGCTCTCCTCATCATCTATTTTATCATGCAAAATGGATCGTTCCACCGCCGACCCGACCGCCCCACATGGCCAATTGCATTGGATAGAAGAGGTCTTAAAAAAGTGCGAATTTTGCCGCAAGGACTTTGTGGAGCGGGCCTGCTGCTGACCTTTTTGTCAGCAACACCCCTGGCCGCCGACGCGCCTGGTCCCTGCCCGCCGCCGCCGCAGATCCAGCTTCCGGCGCCTGTGTCGTTCCGCGTTTTCGAACCGCGCGTGCGTCTTCGCCACGACGTCGATCTGCGGGGCCTTGCAGGACGGTGTTGTGGTCAAGGTCAATCCGCTGATCTTCTCCAACGCCAATGTACAGGACAGTCAGATCACCGGTTTTCTCTATGCCTTAATGCGGCCGACCTGGAACGCCATGCGGGCCGAATTGAAACGGCAGAACGGCGCCCTCGACACCCCCGACGCCTATCGGCGAGACCATGCGGCATCGGGTTGTTCGAACTGGTTCCCGCGGGGCGTGCCGGGCGGCGCCCGGCAATGACGGAACTTCTGTTGTCCGGGTTATTATTGCTAGATTCCTAAATAAGCTGATCCTCGCGGACCACGCGCTCATGTCCGTCGAGAAAGCTCTTGATTCTGTATTGATTGCAGCCGTTTTCGGCGGGCAGCAAGCGGACGACCGTGTAGCTGCCCTTTCGCGCCGAACTCTCGAACATGTTGGGCGAGAACTGCAAGGTTTGCCCCACTTTGAATTTGTGCACCGGCATCAGGGATCTTCTGGCTTGACGTTGATCGGCAGACGCGGCGCTTTGCGCTTTGGTCATGATCATACTTCCCTTTGAGGGATTGCGGGTGAAATGAAGCGCGTCACGCGCGGCGCGTATTTTTTTTCGACGTCTTGCTGCGGGCGGCCATCTCTTCGGCACGGCGCCGCGCATCCTGAAACCCCTGGGCCCAACGCGCCCTCTCCGCATCGATTTGATAGGGATTGAGCGCCGCGATGGTGGCATCCAGCCCGTCGTCGGAATCGACGATCGAGCCATCTCCACCAGCTGACCACCCTTTGGCGTAAATCCGGCTTAATTCATAAGAGGCATTGTCCGTCATAAGCATCCTCTCTGCGGAAGGCCGGGATCACCGGGCTTTGGAGAACCGATGGCCCCATAAAAACGAAGCTGTCGCTCGACAAACCCTTCCTCGGATGCCGCTCGATCAGCCCAAAACGTAAAAATACAGATCTATATATAGGATGCGATAAGTAATTTACAAAAATTTCCACATAAAAAATGTAACCATCCACCTTCGGACAGACCGAGAAATATTTTTCCCGTTCAAAATATTGAAAAATTTATTTGGCGCTTATCCCTGAATTTCCCATGGGATCACGTTCCTTGAGAGGCGCGAAAACGCCAAGCGATTTTATTGATCGTGTCCCGCATGAAGCGCCGGAATACCCCTATTGGTTGTGATAAAAATGTTACAGTACGAAAAGTTTTTAAAACTCCTTGATCCATGTCAAGGGTCGGCTTGACCCCCCTGCCGCTCCGAGGAGATGGTTCCCCATCAACCATGGAAGTTACGGGGGAATATCGTGAAAATAGCGCATCTGCTCACTCTTACGGCGGCCATCGCCTTGTTTTCGGGAACCGCCAGCTATGCCGACGACGGGAAGGTCGGCGTCGGCGCCGGCGATCTGTTGGTTCGGATCAGAGCCTTGGGAGTTTTCCCCGACGTCAGCGGGCGCGACAACAACCTGCACGGCAAGATCGGCATCAGCAACGACTATATCCCGGAAATCGATGCGGCCTATTTCCTCACCGATCACTTTGCCGCGGAAATCATCGCCGGAACCAGCCAGCATGACGTGAAGGACACGGGCAATATTTTGGGGCAAAACCTCAAGCTTGGTCATGTCTGGCTGCTGCCGCCGACGGTCACCGCCCAATGGCATCCGCTGAGCCGCCAAGCCTTCGACCCCTATGTCGGCGCCGGCCTGAACTACACCATTTTCTATGGCTCCGGCGGGACGCAGACCCTTCCGAACGAGAAGGTCACCTACAGGAATGAGGTCGGCGAGGCCCTGCAGATCGGCGTCAACTATAATGTCAACGGCGCATGGTTCCTCAACGCCGATGTGAAGAAAGTGTTCCTCTCGACGACGGCGGTGGTGAAGCTCGGTGGCGTCGAAGCCACGCGCGCCAATGTTCGCATCGACCCCTGGTTGGTCGGCGTCGGCGTCGGCTATCGGTTCTAGAGTCTTTTGGATGAAAGCCGTCGCCGGATGGGGAGGCATCCCAATCCGACGACGGCTTTTGGACTGTCACGACGGCGTCACGCCCTGCCGTTCGCCGTCGGTTCGAACCGCGCGGAAAAGCGCGGCGCCAAAATCAAGGCCAGCGGCAAGGTCGCCAGAGCCACGGCCGCGGTCGCCGCGGTCGCCCATGGCACGCCGAACAGATCGCCGATGACACCGTAGAAAATCGGCGACAGGGCACCCGAACCGATGGTGCCGCTGTAAAAGATGGCAAAGGCGCGCTCCGTTCGTCCCGGCGGCGCCAGTTCGGCGACGCTGCCGTAAAGGACCGACGAGGTGCCGTTGAGCGCCACGCCGAGTACCGGCAACAAAATCATGGCCGGCAGCAACGGCAAATCGATCAAGGCAAGAATACCAAGGGCGGTCAGCGCTTCGGTCACCAGAACAGTGCCGATGATCCCCAGCCGGCTGGCGAACCAGCCGCAGATCAGTTTGCCGGCCGCACCGCCCAGAAACACCAATGCCAAGGCCAGACCAATGGTTGCCTGGCCGGATCCCTTGGCGGTCAGCAAAAAGGGCAAAAAGGTCAATAAGCCCATACGCACGCCGCAATCGAGAATACCGATAACCAGCAATAGCCCGAAACCGCCCTTGCCGCCCCCCGCTTTGCTCTGTTCAACGCCCGCAGGGCGCCGCCCACGGCCAGGAAGCGTCAGAAAGAGGACCGGCGCGCACAACAATCCGATCGCTGCGAGAAAAAACAGGACGTCGCGCCAGGGCAACAGCATCAAGGCCAAAGCGGTTGCCGCCGGAAGCGCCGCCTTGCCGATGTCTCCGGCGAAATTATAGGTCCCGAGCGGCCCGCGCGCCGTCAACCCGCCACCAAAGGCCCGCGAGACGGCGGCCGAGGCCAGCGGATGCTGCGTGGCCCCACCGAGACCGGACAACAGCAAGGCCGCCAACAGCCCGGCCAGCCCGCCCGAGAAACCGGCAAAGAGGTACCCCAGGGCCGCGACAACCGTTCCGCCGGCCAGCACCACGCCAATGCCGAAGCGTTCGGCCAGCCGGCTGGCGGGAAGCTGGGCACCGGCGGTCATCCCGGCATACAAACCGCGCAATGTCGCCAAGGCGCTGTAACTGAGGGCGAACTCCGTCTGCCAGATGGGCAGCAGGACATAAATCAGGTCGGTATAGCCGTCATGCAAGGCATGCGCGCCGCAGGCCGCCGCCAACGTCCGGCGTGGAGAGGGGGTTTTCGGTTTCGAGGCATCTGAGGACAAAATCGACGCGGTCATGGCCGGACGAGGGTCTATGGACATCTATGCCCGCTCCTTGGATAGGCGATCGGAGAGGGTTTGCGGAAGAATGACGGTGCCACAAATCCTTCACAAAGAGCCTAACCACAGCCCCGGAATTTGTCAGTCCCTGAATTGCAATATGCGATGGCCATCTGGACTTATTTGACCGCGTAAGGCTCGACTCCCAGTTCGTTGGCGGCTTGCCGTACCACCAGTTTCATCAAGGGCATATTGGCGCGCTCGAACTTCAGGGCCATCGCATTGTCGTAAAGAGCGACGACCGCAGCTTCGCCCCGAACCGCGGCTTTGCGATTGATCGCGCCCGATTCCCGGGGGCAGAGCGTAAAGCTGAAGAAACTGTTTCGAACATTAGCCCGGCCATTGAGACGCAAGCCCCCCAATGAAATGTCTTCCACCTCGAACATCTGGCCGTCGATTTCAATCATCAGATTGACCGCGGGATAACGCGCAAAAAAGCGCCGCTCTTTCACTTTAGGCATCGGATTTCCTCATACTGGCGTATTCAGCATGAACAATGGCCAAGACCCCGACAATCCCCAATTGGGGATAGTTTCGAAAATGTTCAAAATGTTTTTGGCCCGCAGGGCCCTTGCGCAACCACAGCCCCGATCGCCGGAATCCGCTCCTGGCCAGGTCATAACCACACAAGAGTATGTCAAACCGGCTATTCAGTATGTCTGACTTATGATAGCGTGAGTTTACTTGATGGAGTTCGCCATGTTCGTGACACACATGCAAACTCCCGCCGTTGATTTGGCGGGCAAAGCGGCCGAAGCGCTTGCCCGCGAAATCATCTCGGGAAGAATTGCCCCTGAGAACCCGCTGCCCAAAGAGACGGATCTCGTCAAGCAGTTCGCCATCTCGCGGGCAACCTTGCGTAGCAGCTTGCAAACGCTTGAATCGGTGGGGTTGATCAACCGTGTTTCAGGTCACGGCACCTTTGTCCGCCCCCACTCCGACTGGGCCTTCTTGAGCCCCGTTCTCAGCCGTTGGATTTCCGCGTTCGCGCCGCCAAGGCCCCCGTTCCTGCGCGACATCATCTCATTCCGCCTCAGCAATGAACCAATCATCGCGATGATTGCGGCGCGGCTGGCTCGCGGCCGGGATCTTCAGGATATGGAGGACGCCTTCGCCGGCATGTCCGCCCATGCGTTCGATCCCCGCGATCCCGACGAGTCCTTTACGTCGTTCGACCGCTATGACCTGGCGTTTCACCAGGCGATTTACCGCGCCACCGGCAATCTCATTTGGACTCAGATGACCCCGATCATCGAACCGGCCATCCGCCTTGTCATCCATCAGTCGAACACCGAAGCCGACGAACTCCGCGACAGTTTGAACCGCCATGGAGAATTGCTGATCCATATCCGCCGCCAGAACGCGGCGGGCGCTCATGCGGCCGCCCTCGATATCCTGCGGCGCACCGCCCAGGATCTCGGCATCTCGCTGGAGCTGGTGCCGTCCGCGCAGGCTTGCCTGGTGATCGACGGCCAGATACCGGCGGTTTTAACGCCGAAATACCCCGACGACCAATAGGCTTACGTCACGCCCCATGCGGCGTAATGGTTAATGAATAAGGGCCCCAAGGGCCGCACATAACTCAGGTAGATCGAGAAATGAGCCAAGAAACCAACCGGACGATCAATTCAGAATTCGCCGACCTGGTCATTCAGGAAGCCTACAATCCTTACCGCTCTTGTATTCAAGGGTTGTCAAACGAACCGATTACGGTTCGCGCCTTGCTGAAAAGAGCAAATGATTATCTGAAAGATGAACCCGGCTATGGCGGGCTTGGCGATTTTTCGCTGGCGGTCATCGTCGAACGGTTGGCGACCAACCGGCCGCGCGTCTGTATTATCCAAGGTTCACCCGATCATCCGGCGCATCTCTACGATCACGAACATATGCTGCGCGCCGCCGCCCGCGTTTGGCAAAACGGCGGCGTGCCCTTTACCTTCGGCATTCCGGTGATCTGCGACGGCACGGCGCAAAGCAACATTGGACAAAGCTATTCGCTGGCGTCGCGCAATCACACGGCGATGGCGGTGAATATCAATTTCGAGGGACATAGCTACCACGCCGCCTATGTGCTCTCGGGATGCGACAAGACTCCCACCGGCATCCTGTCCGGTCTGGCCGCCGCCGATCGCGCCCGGCGCGAACCGGAACGCGGCACCGCGCCGGTGTGGGCGGTGTTCGTTCCCTCCCACGTTCTGGCGGGTGGCGCGATCCCGAAGGACACGCGGGCGAAATTGCAGACCATCCAGGATGCCGCGCGGCGGATCGGCGATCCGCAATTGGCCGACGACATCGAGGAAAACTGCCACTACATTCTCCAATGTTCGTCCGACGAAGCCTTCCTTGGCCAACTCAACCGGGCTGTCGACCACAAAATCGTTACTCGGGCCGAAGCCGACCAGATCCTCAATGAACTGGCCGCCGCGACCTGTGGCGAAAAAGGCGGCATCTGCGCCTTCAACGGCACTGGAAATTCCTCGCGGACCCTGGTCTCGGCCCTCGGTTTCGTGCCTCTGGACGCCGAACTGCTGATGGACGAGGCCGAAACGGCGATCGTTTTCAGAGGCGTCGACAGCCTTTTTCGGATGTTCAACAAACCCGAATTCGCCGTCTGCGACATTCTGGCCCGCAACTATGCGAACGCCATCCGGATCCACAACGCCACCGGCAGTTCGTCCAATCTGATGCTGCATATGCCCTGCGTGATGCGACATGCCGGCTTCGACGTGACGCTGTTCGACTATGAGCGGGTGCGCGATTCCCATCCGGTGCCGGACATCTTCGCCCACAGCCTGACGGAGGGACGCGATACCTTCGTCCTGGCGCAACAGGCCAAGGCCGGCCTGCATCACGGCGTGGAAAGCATCTATAAGGTTCTGGCCGATCTCGGCGTGCCGATGGATCTCGACGCGCCGACCGTCACCGGGCGCAGTTGGGGCGAGCGTATCGCCGATCTGGCCGAAGCGGTCTCGCCCAAGCTGAGCCCCGACTGCTCGGTGATCCGCACCAAGCCGATCCGCGATATTTCGGGAACCGACATCATGCGCGGCAATTTCTTCTCGTCTTGCACGTTGAAGGTCGCCGGCATGGCCACGGAACAGTTCAACCGGTTCGACGGACGGGTTTTCCTGGTCCGCTACTATGAAAACGAAACCGTCTGCAATCACGAGCTGCAGTCGACCGATCTGGTGAAAACACTGTGCACCACACTAGATCTGCCTCCGGCGCTTCTGCGGCAACTGCGCAAGATCAACGGCGGCAATGACGACGACAGCATGGAACAGATGGTGGTCAGCGGCACCATCGCCTTCGCCTTCGTCATCGCCGGTCAGGGGCCGAAAGCCTTCGGCATGCCGGAGATGTTCGCGCCCAGCGCCTATTTGCGGCACCAAGGCGTGCTGGAGCGGACCTCGATTCTGATGACCGACGGTCGTTATTCCGGTGTCACCAAGGGAGCCTGCGTCGGTCATGTCACCCCCGAAGCTTATGAAGGCGGCGGCATCGGCGCTTTGGTCAACGGCGATCTGCTGTGGGCCCGGCTGTCGCAACGGCGCATCGATCTTCTCGATTTGGACGCCTTCTTGACGGGAACGGTGACGCCGGCCGCCAGCGGGCCGGGCGATAGCCGTCACGCCCTGGTCGCCGAACGTCTGGCACGCATCGAAGCGCGCAAAGCCCAGGTGGCGGCGTGCAGTTGGCTCGACCATGTCACCACCGCTGAGCAAGGCGTGGTGCCCGATTCCGTCAATCGTCGGGCTGTCCTGCCGTGGCCCCTGGCAACGGAGAACAAATAACGATTTAGAAATATTCATGAATTTGATGACGACCTTCGTCGCACCGAAAGAACCGGACACTGTTTTGCCGGGAAATGGGACGAGGAAAAGAGTTTCCATGACACACAACCGCCGCGCAAACCGACGGCGGGATTTTTAGGGGAGCATTCGTATGGACCAAGCAGCCATTCGGCGATTATCGGACGAAGCCACGGAGGTCTTGCTCAACAAGCCGGGAACGGCGTCGAGCAATGCGGGTGGTTGGATGATGATT
>Ga0209415_10013084_pt1 | contig 13739 bp, 7 predicted proteins | sample PeaSoiSIISIP2007_FD_187696 | JGI IMG/M metagenome (GOLD analysis project Ga0209415, IMG submission 187696) | Peat soil microbial communities from Weissenstadt, Germany - SII-SIP-2007 (SPAdes) (version 2) | ecosystem: Environmental > Terrestrial > Soil > Wetlands > Peat | place: Germany... | reverse complement strand
CGAACATCGACTGGTAGTTAAAATAGTCGCTCGCCAATCCGTGGAATTCATCCCCTCCGGATTTCGTCGTCATGGCGACCTGGAGGCCGCTGCCTCTGCCGTACTCGCTCGAATAAGTGTTCACCTGATTGTTGGACTCTTGAATGACGTCAGGGTTGGGCGTGAGGTTCAATACTCCCTGTCTAACGCTGCTCGTGACGTCCAGCCCGTCGATGATCCACATATTGGCAACGGTCCCTTGACCGTTCGCGCTGACGTCAACTGCCTCTTCCGTCGAGAAATTACCGGCGTTAGCTCCCGGAGTGCCCGAAGATACGCCCGGACCGCCCGCAAGCCCTAGACCGGTGACACCCGGGGCGATGGTAGACAGCGAGAGCATATTGCGGCCCGCCAAGGGTAACGTCGACAGTTCCTGGCTTTGCAGGGTCTGTTGATTGCGCGTCTCGGTAACGTTCACCAGTGGGTTTTCCGCCGTGACCGTCACGGATTCCGTGGCCGCACCAACTTTCACGCCAATGGGAACGGTCAGGTTTTGGTTCGTCTCGAGTGTGACAGTCGTTTCAGCCCTGGAGAAACCTGGCGCTTCCACGGTAATTTTGTAGGAACCCGGCGCCAAGCTCAGAAATCGATATCCGCCCTCGCCATCCGTGGTCGTTGTCGCTGTGATGTGCGTTGCAAGATTTTCCACCGTTACTTTTGCCTGAGCGATCGCCGCGCCGCTCGGGTCCGCAACGTTTCCTTGAATAGTTCCGGAATACTGAGCCCAGGTTGGGCCAGCCATTATGAGGACTGCTATGAGTAGTCGGACGGACCATCCAACCAACGATCTCGCTTGCATGCGCTTCACCCCCAAAGAAGATAAGTCGACATTTACAGAACAATTTCGCTGTAAACGTTTTCTCGATTGTTCAAAGATATATGCCACTTGCTTGGGGCTGTCAAGCGTTTTCTAGTATTTTTGTATTAGGCGGGCCCGCGAGCGCGTCCATGCACGAAACGCATCTACCCTCAGGTCTTTGACCATCCACGGTTTGGCACGATCCCAGCGCCCTCTCGCAGTGTAATGAGCTGGTTTAAGGGGAGCTGTTTGAACGTCTCTACAAGTCCGTTTGGCCAGTGTACTTCCACGCTCACAGATGTGTGGTTTCCCAGGCCGAAATGCAGGCGCCAATCGTTGCAGGAATAGAAGCTGGACTGACTCAATATGCTCTGCGCCTGCGTTTTTCCGCCATAATGAGCCAGAACTCTGGCCCCGATCGCACTTCGATTGGACTTAACTCCTTCGAGTTTGACCTTTATCCAGTTCTGTTTTCCGCTGAGATCATTGCGCAAAAGGGAGGGATTTTCGTTCAGATTTACGATGAGCATATCGATGTCGCCGTCATTGTCGAAATCCCCGAACGCGCAGCCGCGGCTGCAATGCGCTTCCGACACGCCAGGGCCGGCAGCCTCGACCAGCTCCTCGAAGACGTTGTTGCCCAAATTGCGAAATACGGCACGGGGCGTCTTGTTGGCATATTGCGGAAGGGATTTCTCCACTTCCGGGTAAACGTTACCTGTGACCATGAATAAATCGGGGTTACCGTCATTGTCTAAATCCAGCATCCCGGCTCCCCAACAGATATAGCGGGTCTCTACGCCCACACGAGAGGTGCGGGTGACATCATCGAAGTTCCCCTTCCCGTCGTTGTGGTAAAGCACATTCGCATCATCCGCAAAGTGGGTCTTAAAGAGATCTAGATGCCCGTCCAGGTCATAGTCGCCCACGCCGATCCCCATCCCCGCTTGTTCTTCTCCGTCGTCGCTGAGGGCTACTCCTCGGACGACTCCCTCTTCCCGGAATGTCCCGTCATGGTTGTTCATAAACAACAGGCTCGGCGTGGAATCGCACGCCACATAGATGTCTGGCCAACCATCTTCGTCAAAGTCGGCGGCCGCAACGGTCATGCCGTAGCACTTGTTGGCTTGCGCGATGCCTGCCTGTTGGCTGACGTCGGTAAACGTCCCGTCTCCGTTATTCCTATAAAGCGAATGGCGGCCTGTGGGCAATCCGCGGGGTCCGCACTCGACGGGAATCCCCTTCCAATTGCAGTTCGTGTTCGCTCCAGGAACCGGCGCATGTTCCAAGGAGAAGCGGACATAATTCGAGACAAACAAGTCGAGGTGCCCGTCGCGGTTGTAGTCCAGGAAGCTGCAGCCTGCGCCCCAGCGGGGTTGCTCATTCAAGAGACCGGCGGCTTTGGTTACATCCGCGAAAGTACCATCGCCATTGTTGCGGTAAAGAATGTTCTGCCCGAAGTACGTGCAGAAGATATCCTCAAAGCCGTCGTTGTTGTAATCCCCGATGCACACGCCGCAAGCCCACCCAACCGCGTGCAGACCGGCCTTTTCCGTGACATCGGTGAAAGTTCCGTCTCGGTTGTTCTTGTACAGTCTATTTGTAGCGCCCTCGGGAACGCCTTCAAGCCGAGTCCCACAAAGCAAGAAAATATCCATCCAACCGTCGTTGTCATAGTCGATGAATGCGCAGCCGCACCCTGTAGACTCCAGAATGTATTTCTTGCTTTCGACGCCGCCATAGATCGTCGGCGCGTGCAGTCCGGCGGCAGCCCCGACGTCAACAAAATGTGCGTTGAATGGGCGACCAGAAGGCGCTTGCCTCGCCAACGGCTTGGCCGCGTGGGCCGCGACCCCTTGCCCAAGCGTTCGTTCCGCCGAGAGCACGATGGCCGATCCGATCGACATTCCCATAAACGCGCGACGCGAGTAGATCATTCTGGAAGAGTTCCTTTTCCCCGCAGTTTGGTGTTTATTTTCAAAAGCGATGTCTTTCAACTTTGGCTAGGTGCGTCCTGGAGCCCTGCGAAAAACTCGCAACGTGATTTCAGGCCGCTCAGGGCTGCTTGGTTGCTGTGTCCTCTTCAAATATTTTGTAACGGTAGTGCTCTTTCTCTTCTTTCGTTGCGTCTTCGCGGAGTTGCGCCAAGCGCTGCAGCAACTCTGGAATCTCTTTTTTTTCTCCCGTTTTCCGCAGCGCCTGAATCAGCCGGTACACGGCAGTCTGATCCTTGGGATCAATGGCGAGAGCCTTTCTGCACTGCTCGATCGCTTCGTGATACTGTCCGGTTTGCATGTACAGTTTTGCCAGCACGCCTCGCGCCGCGGCCAATGTTGGCTGCAGCGCAACCGCTTTCTTCGCTGACTGCATGGCCACCTGAAATTCAGGCGTGCCCGGATCGGCGCCCTTTTGCGAAAGTACATCCGCCTGCAAATAAAGCAAGAGCGGATCATTCGGCTTCCGCGCCAATTTTGCCTGCACCGACTCCAGCGCGTGATCCAGATCATTGGCCTGCACAGCGGCTAATCCTTGCGCGGCCGTGCTCAAAGACTGATTCGGGTTTAACTCGTACGCCTGTTCAAAATCGGCTTCCGCCTTGTCGTACTGCGCCAATTGGACGTAAAGCACACCACGCGCCACGTACAGATCATCCGACTTGGCCTGCAGCAGCAATCCTTCCGTGAGCACATCGATACCCACTTGAAACGACTCGTGCGTAAAACAAATATTTGCAAAATCCAGGTAGAGACTCACGTTTCGCGGCGCAAGAAGAAGCGCTTGACGTAGCGCGCTCACTGCTTGGGGCGTGTCGCCGGCGTCTTCATAGGCAGTCGATGCAAGCTGCAACGTATCCGCGTCGACTCCCGGGCTCGCCAGCAGCGGCTGAAGCGTCGCAATCGCGTCCTGCGATTTGCGAGCCATCAGCTGAATCGATGCGAGAACTAAGTGCTCTCGAGGATCATCCGGCCTTAGCGCCAGCGCTCGCTGAAAAGTTGTCACTGCTTCATCCATGCGCTTGAGTCTCACCAAACAGGTGGCATAGGCGTGCAAAGCGTCGAGCTGCGAATCGAGCAGTTCGCCAGCTTTCGCAAAATGTGGTGTCGCAGCAACGCAGTTTCCCCGCCGATACTCCATCACCGCCAGCATGGCGTGCGCCGTCGGCTCTTCCGGGCGCAATTGCACTAAATGATTCAGTAGCGGGACAGCGGCCGCGTTCCCCGCCTGGTATTCAATCTGGGCCGCGCCCGCCAGCGCCGCGATCGTGTTGGGAGCGATTTTCAACGCTCGCTGAAATGCCGTCAGCGCCTCTTTGTTGTCCCCTTTGCTGGCCAACGCGATGCCTTGTAACGTCCACAATTGCGCGTTGTTGGGCGATCCCTGCAAAGCCGCGCGGCTTAACTCCACCGCTTTATCGTAGTCTCTGACGCGAAGGGCCGAGGTAATCGGCTCGGTCTGGCTATCGGGAGCCTGGGAAAAGGCCCTGCCTTGGCAGAACAGCAGCAATAACGCGAGGCTAAGACTCCTGCGCAGAACCATTATGGATACCGGCGGTCGTCGCATCTCTAGAAAGACAGGATACTTCATCCGGGAAATCGATGACAGCTTGTGTTTGACGCAGGACGTTTCGCGCGCTATACATAAGTGGTTTGAGATAACGCTTACTGAGATTTTCGCACCCGGCACCCTATTGCGCGTGCGCCTCCCCCAACAGGACGAGGGCATCCCGTGAGCAATCCCAGGAGGGTTCACTGTGAAAAATAAGACCAGGCGCCAGTTCCTCAAGACTGCCGCCGTTTCTACCGCCGGATTGCTCGCCACCCGTTCTATCCCTGCATGGGCTCGCTCGACCGCCACTGTGGCCATCACTCCCCAGCTCTCGATTTTTGGCTACTCCAAAGTGCAACTCCTTGAAGGCCCTTTCGCCACGCAGTTCGACCAAAATCACAAACTCTTCCTCAATCTCGATGAAGATGGCCTGCTCAAACCCTTCCGCAAGCGTCAAGGAATACCAGCTCCCGGCCCCGACATGGGTGGCTGGTACGACGACGGAGACGACTTCAACGAAAAAGACAATTTTCATGCCTTCATCGCCGGCCACTCTTTCGGCCAATATCTATCCGGCCTGGCTCGCGCCTATGCCGTGACCGGATCCAAGGCCACGCAGGAAAAAGTTCATCGCCTCGTGCGTGCGTTCGGGGAAACTGTCGAGCCCACCGGAAAGTTCTACGTCGACTATCGCCTCCCCGGCTACACTTTCGACAAAACCTGCTGCGGACTCATCGATGCCCACGAATTCGCGGCCGATCCCAACGCCCTGGTGGTGCTCAAGCGCGCCACAGAAGCCGTTTTGCCGCACCTGCCCGAAAAAGCGCTGAGCCGCGCGGAACAAGAAGCCCGCCCGCACAAATCCATCGCCTACACTTGGGATGAAACCTACACTTTGCCCGAAAATTTCTTCCTGGCCTATCAGCGCAGCGGCGATAAACGCTATCGCGAATTAGGCGAGCGCTTCATTTATCACGAGTATTACGATGCCCTCGCTGAGAATCACAATGCCCTTCCCGGAAAGCACGCCTACAGCCACGTCAACACTTTTAGTTCTGCGATGCAGGCGTATTTAGTCTTGGGCGATGAAAAATATCTGCGCGCTGCAACCAATGGCCTTCGCATGGTTCAGGAACAAAGTTATGCAACAGGCGGATGGGGACCAGACGAAGCATTCGTAGTGCCCGGGAAAGGACTCCTCGCCGAAAGCCTTGGCAAAAGCCGCTCCAGCTTCGAAACTCCTTGCGGCGCCTACGGCCAATTCAAGATCACGCGATACTTGCTGCGCGTCACGCGTGATTCGCGATACGGCGACAGCATGGAGCAAGTCCTTTACAACACCGTCGCCGGGGCCAAGCCCATCCTCCCCGACGGCACCAGTTTCTACTATTCCGATTACAATTCCGACGACGCCAAGAAGGTCTATTACAAAGACAAATGGCCGTGCTGCTCCGGCACTTTCCCTCAACTCTCCGCCGATTATGGCATCAGTTCCTACTACTCATCCAAGGAAGGTGTATATGTCAATCTCTTCCTCCCTTCGCGGGTCAGTTGGATGCAGGGCGGCACGCCATGCACGCTGACTCAAAAAACTAGCTATCCCACTTCCAACACGACTCAGCTTGATTTGGACATAGCTAGCCCTGAAAAGTTTTCGATCTATTTGCGCGTTCCGGCTTGGTCCGATGCGAAAACGCGCATCTCGGTAAACGGCAAGCGCATGGAAGGCGATGTTGTTGCGGGAAAATTCTTTGAAATCTCGCGCACATGGAAAAAAGGCGACCGCGTGGAGTATGAAATCGGAATGCCCCTCAGTTTGCAAGGCGTCGATCCAGAGAACCCGCAGATCGTTGCGTTGCGCCGTGGGCCTCTGGCCCTCTTCGGCACAGGGAATCTGCCTGCGAACTTCTCGCGCGCCCAACTACTGGCTGCTTCGGCAGCTTCTCAATCTTCCGAAAATTGGCTGGTGCAAACTGCCGCTGGAAAAATCACGTTCCGGCCATTTGCCGCTATCGGCGATGAGCCGTACCGCCTCTACCACAAAGTAGAAGTCTAGGTGTTGCGCAGCAGCGAACTCTGACTGACCCGACGCAACCCACTCATGTCGTGTTATGCCTTCAGAATGGGCGTCCAAACCTGCATCGGCGTCGCCGCGCGATTTGCCCACGCGTAGTACGGCACAAAGTTCAGCTCCACCGCCCGGACTTTAGACGTTTCGGAACTATACGCACGATAAAGCGCGCTACGGGAATTGGTCTTCTCGCTGACCGCCCCCGTATGCTTCAGCATCACGATTCCGCCAAGCACATCTTTGTGAAACTCTTCGTGGAACACGGATGCGCCCTTCTGCCGTACATCAAGCGACACATCAAATAGCTGCACGCCTTCTGGCTGATCCAGCTGCTCGAGACAATACACGATTGGCCCACGTTGCACCGCCACACGTCCGTAGTCATCCACCACGCGTGGATTTGCGTCGATCACTTGCGGCGTCATCTCAAACTTCACATTGATAACATCGCCGGATGTCCACCGGCGCCGCACCGCCAGATATTGGCCCGGAGTCGCTCCCGAAACCGCTTTTCCATTGACTGTAACCTGTGTTCCTTCCGACCATCCAGGCACTCGAAGATAAAACGCGAACTCGGCAGGCTTCGCTGGCGTGACCGTGATATCCACACCGCCATCCCATGGGTAGTTCGTCTTCTGCACAACTTTCAAGCCGGTCCCGTCCTCCAGATGCCAATCCAGTTGCGAGTTGTCGTACAGGTGCACGTAGAGTCCGTCCTTGCTCGTGCTGTAAAAATAGCCGGGCAACGAAGCAAACGTCCGCTCCAGATTAGGCGGGCAACATGTCGTGTCGTACCACGGATTGCGAATATGGTCGCCGCCCGACGGATCGAATCCCAGCGGATTGCGATAGCAATACATCGTCCCGTCCAGTGACATCCCTGAATTAATGCCGTTATACAAAGCCCGCTCGATCACGTCCGCGTATTTCGCTTCACCGGTCGCCGCAAGCATGCGCCAGTTCCACATCATGTTCCCGATCGCCGCGCAACTCTCGCCATAAGCCGTGAAATTCGGCAGCTCGTACGATTCACCAAACGCTTCGCCTTCGCTTCGCGCTCCCACTCCCCCAGTCACATACATTTGCGACGAAACCAAATCCTCCCAAAGCACGTTTAGCGTCTTCAAATACGTCGCGTCGCCGGTCTCCAGGTAATAGTCCGTCGCGCCGCAACACGCGTACATCGCCCTCACCGCATGCCCCTCAAGGTGCGTGCGCGTCGTGAACGGAATCCCGCAGAAGTGATACACGTATCCGCGTGCTGGCAACTTGATCCGCTCGTCACCCTGAAGAAGATAGCCCGCAAGACCGAGATACTTCTTCTCCCCGGTCGTGCGGTAAAGCTCAACAAGCGCCATTTCCATTTCGGGATGCCCGGAAAGTAACGGCTTCTTGTCGGTTCCCGGTCCAAAATTCGGCAGCAAATACCCGTCAACAAATTTAATCCCGGCGTCCATCAAAGTCCGGTCGCCCGTCCCGCGGTAATACGCAATCGCTCCCTGGATCATGTGTCCCATGTTGTAGAGCTCATGCCCCCACCGTTGCACTTCGGGAAGCATGCGATTCTTCACCTTCTCGCCGACGTAGTAAGTGTTCAAGTACCCGCTCGGCTCCTGCACCGCCACAACTTCCTTGATAATGTTGTCGGTCATCGCGCGGAGCTCGGGACGGTCGCCGGACTGCAGCGCAAACCCCACGGCTTCTGTCCACTTGTAGACGTCCGAGTCCGAGTAAACCGGTCCGCGTTGGGAAGCATCGCTTTTGCCAACGAGACGCAGAAAATTAGTCATTCGCCCATTCGCTTCCAGCAATTTCTCCATGGACGGAATGCTCTTCTCGACGTTTGTCTCGCGCCGCGCACCCCAAAATCCCTCCGTTATCGTCACTGCGTGAACCGGAATGTTGTGAAGCTTGGCGTACGGCGACTTATCCACAAAAAGAACGCCCTCATCTTTCCAGTCCGGACTGGACGCGCCCGAACCGCCTCCCCAGAACGCCCCGAGTAAACCATGTCCCCGAACCGTGCCCACTGCAGCTGCGGAGAAGGCAGCCCCCACAAACCCCCGCCGCGTCAATTCCGATCTCTTCGACATTCTGGCCTCCTCGGAACTTATCGTTCGCTCCCTGTCGAGAACTCAAAAACTCTGCTCTTAGAGCAAACGTTTACCAACCCCGCACGATAAATCATTCAAGCAGATTCGCGCAATCAATTTTCCATTGCTCGCCGCCCTCGACCGGAGCACCGGCGGCGGAAGTGATCCCCAAGATGGAGTGCGCATGTTTCCGAACATGCCCTTCCTCGGAGGCATGTTCCGATAGATGCTATGCGTTGACTTCCCTTTGCCAACTTCTTTTGTATACTTTATAATGCCGCGAGGCTACACCTAATTGGAGAGTGTCGATGCATTGCGTGCCGAGACCCATCCTCTTTACGCCACTGGGTGCTTTACTCGCAGTTATCGTCTTTGCGAGTGGCGAGGTCGGCCAGCAATCGCACGCTACTTATGACTGCCGAGAGCTGGGTCCAGAGGCAAGTGTGGTGCGAGTGCATCGCGCAACACATTACGACGTTTCGAGACCACTCGCCGCAATGCGGGACACAAGCGAAAGTACTCTGGTGGCTGATTGCGAAGGCGCAGCTTGCGGTGCGTCGCCCGTTGTGTCGTCTGAAGATCAAGATGCTCCACAAAAGGGAAGGCAAGAGGAGCCCATACCTCCGCCAGCACCTGCGCCAACTCTAAGCCCCGCTGGAATTGCCGCCGAACAAACTTCCCAAGGCACGCGGCCTGCGGTGCCACTGCTTGAAAGTTTCGACGGACTCGGCGCCGGGTTCGAAGGACCACAGGGCACAACCAATTTTCGCAACCCCTCGGACAACAGCCTTGCCGTCGGTCCCGAGCACATTCTGCAAATCGTGAATTCCAGAATCGCGATTTACTCGAAGAAATCCAAGAAGTACGACAAGAGCGGAACCGTGCTGTACGGCGCGGTGACTACAAAGTCTGTGTGGACCGGCTTCGGCGGCGCATGCGAGGCGCGCAATGGCGGTGATGCTGTGGTGCGCTACGACCAGCTTGCGGGGCGATGGTTGATTGTGATGCCCGTTTTCTCGCGAATTGGCGCAGGCGAATTCCCTGGCGAAACCGGTCCGGGTGGCGGCAAACCCGTCCTGCCCGGGCAGCTTGCGAAGACCGGTGAGGCGTCTTCACCCGGCGTCGCCGCGGCGCTTCCACCGAATCCGCCCCAGCCGGCGCCGCCGCCGGAGCGCAGTCAAAGGCCGCCCGAAAAGAAAGAGGGCGTGTGGGCCATGTGCTATGCGGTCAGCACCGGCACGGACCCGCTCGGCACATATTATCGTTACGCGTTCGAGCGCACTCTATTTCCGGACTATCCGCGGCCCGCCATTTGGATCGATGGTTACTACACGCCAACCAGCACGGGCGACGACGTGATTCAGAAGCACACCTGCATCGCGGATCGCGCGAAGATGCTTGCGGGGTTGCCTGCTACCGAACAGTGCATCGTCATCGACGGCGTAAATTTCCTGAACAACGCCGACATCGATGGCCGCAAACTGCCGCCAGCACAAGCACCGAACATCATGATGGCGGCCGGAGGCACGCAGCTCAAAAAGATTTTCGAGGACGACGGCATTTATTTCTGGAAGGTTCATGTTGACTGGAACAACCCCGCGAACACGAAGGCAGGGGGCCCGTCGAAAATCAATGTCGCTCCGTATCACTACCTGTGCGACGGGCAGTTGTCGAGCTGCGTTCCGCAGCCCGGCACCGAACGCCGGCTCGATGTGCAGGGCGACAAGATCATGCAGCGCCTCGTCTACCGCAAGGTTGGAGGGCACGAATCGATCGTCGCCGCGCACTCGGTCACTACGCAGGGCGGCGGGGGCGTGCGCTGGTACGAGTTCCGCCTCGACAAAAAGGGCGATCCAGCGCTCTTTCAGCAGGGTACGTATGCGCCAGATGGCTTTTATCGTTGGATGCCCAGCATCGCGATGGACAAAAAAGGTGGCATCGGCATCGGATACTCGTTCGGCGGGTCACCGAATTTCGCGGGGCAGCGCTTCGCGGCGCGGCAGGCCGGCGATACGAAGGGCCAGTTGACCTTGCACGAGACCGAGCTCGCCAGAGGGGAAGCGTCGCAAACGAACACGTTGCGCTGGGAGGACTACACAACGACCGCGGTGGATCCAAGCGACGACTGCACCTTCTGGTATGTCGGCGATTACCTAAAGGAGGGCGACACAAGCACCTACCGAACCAGGATCGGTTCGTTCCGTTTGCCGAATTGCAGAGGCGGACAGTAACCACCGTCGTCAGAGAGGAATCGTGAGCAAAACTAAGTGCCCTTTCTTCCAAATCCTGCTGATCTCTTGCGCCATATATATGTCGTCAACTGCTGCTCTTGCTCAAGAACGGGATGTACCGGGCAAAGCGATTGGCAGAGTCTCCGTCACAGGAAACTTGATCCTGTTGGAGTTGGACAAAGGTGCGCTCGGCGAGCAGAATCTCTTCGATCTCGGCCAGCGCACGCTTCGCTTTTCGCCGTGGAGTGCCGGGTATCGCGTCGAAAACCTTCCGCTCCGCTGGGAAACGGACTTCGGCACAGCTCTAATCGGTCACCAAGTCAGTCTCAAAAACTTCACATTTCCTTTTTCCAATAAGACCTGGAATTCACTTTCTGTCGGCGTCACAGGATCGATTCGATTCAGCTCGGGAAGCAGTCCTTCTGCCGATGGCGCCGGGTTCGGACCGCGCGGGGATGAAGGTGGAGTCTCCATTGGCCGTTTCGATCCCTTGACCGAAGGAGCCTCAACCCTAATCAACACGGACCCCGCGATATGCGTTTTTTTCAAGCCGCGTATGTCTGGCAATCGGTATATCAAGGAGCTCGAAGATCGCGTCATTGTGACGTGGGATGTCACCGAACCGTGGGGCAATATCCAGGATTTTACCTGGACGAAGACGATCAACAGGTTCCAAGCTGTGCTTCATAAAGACGGCACGATCGAAATGTCCTACCAACAGGTTGCAGCAAAGGACGCTATCATCGGCATCTATCCGCTGGTTTCCGGAGGAACAGAGAAACCCCTTGCAACGCTCAAGGGCGGGAAAAATTCGTCCGTCGCTGCGCATCTCGATATCCAAAACCTCAAGCTTTCGGTTGTGGACGGGTTGTTCCTCAAGGTCACGTTTGAGACTACGGGCTCCATATTGCCCAAGGGCAATCCCGCGCTTTCTGGCATCGCTTATCGAGTTTACTTTGATAGCCACAGTCCTCCTGCGCCACCCGGCGATGCTGCGAGCGCAGACGCGGTCTGGACAATTCGTGGCTTCGCGCCACGGAACCGTGCGAACGCCAGCAAGTCGCGATACTTTGCGTTCGGGCCTGGAACCTCGCGCCGCGTAACGACGAGCGGCAACACCATTTCGATTCAGGGTATCTTGCCGCCGGCGCTCCGTGGCGCGAAACAATTTACCGTCTCTGCCGACAGCGCTGCTTCCGGCTCCGACCAGCCAGTAGCCCTCATCGCCGCCAGCCCGGTTGAGCTGAGCGGCATTCGCAACCCCGAAGTTCACCTTTCTTCCATCAAGCCGCAAGACGGCCCGTTCTCCCTCCTGTACGAGGCTTTCCACTATTACAGTCTGCCGAATCCGCGCGACCTGACCTGTTCGGTAATCAAAGGTCTAGGCGACAAGTTCGATTTCCTGGCCTACTACTCGGACTTCCGTGTCGACAACCAGGAAGCGGGCACTCCGAGTGATGGTCCGCTGGGAGCAGTGGGAGGAGCCGTTACCGGAATCGGCGCCACGCAGAGCGGTCTCGCGTCTTATTGCACGCAGGGGAGGTTTCAGTGGCAGTTCATCCAACCAGTTTATGCCGGCTCGAACCAGGCTCAGGAAAGGCCTCCCGAAGATGCGCCCGTAGGCACAGACCGCGACATCACGTTTTACCAGAAACAGCTCGTTGAGATTTCGCAGGACGGCAGAATGCCTCCTTATATGTATGCGATCTCTCAAATTGCGCATGAGATGGGGCACCGCTGGGCGGCCTTCGTTTCAGCAAAGGTAGGTGGGGAGACGATTCCGCTTGGCCCTACCCACTGGGCCCGAGGATTGCAGGCCCGCGTAGCGTTTCCTTATCGGCGGCCGACGGAAGCATCCATCATGGGTGGCGGCGTCTGGCAGGACAACTTTGACGGGACTTACACCCAACTCGACGACGATTATTACGTGCCTGCGACCGGATGGTCATACCTCGATCTCTATCTCATGGGATTGATTTCTCCGGCCGAAGTGCCAGACTTTTTCATTCTCTGCGACCTGGTTCCAGCGGGCAAAGACGCGAATGGGCACCCCATCTTCAAGGCAGCCAGGACCAAGGTAACGATCCAAGACGTTATTGCCGCCGAAGGCGAGCGCTCTCCGGCCGTCGACAAATCTCAAAGGCAGTTCAATACCGGAATGGTCATGGTCGTTCAGCACGGCGGCAAGCCGAGTTCCGAGCTGATTGAGCGTACAAAAGGGATTCGCGAACAGTGGATCAACTATTTCTCAGCCACCACAGGACGCCGCGCATCCATGACCGCGAATCCGAACTGAGGGCCGTATACCAACCTTTGACCCGTTGTCTCGGATTCTCGAACCGCCTTTCAGGCAGGACCCGGGGACGAGCGGAACGTTTGCTAAGCCTGTGCTAATGTAAACGGTTACAGATCCCTTACATTTTCTTGAGTGGCAGGAGTCTCGCAGCACTATCGATCGAAAAACGATGCAATCGAAACGTTTTGAACCCATGAATCTGGACGCGGTAGCAAAGCGCGCCGGTGTTTCGACGGCGACCGTCTCGCGTGTGCTCAACGACTTAAAAGTCGTGAAGACTTCGACTCGTGCACGCGTCCTGAAGGCTGCGGAAGAACTCAACTATCATCCCAACTTGCATGCGCGTTCACTGGCGAGGGGTAAGAGCCGAATCCTGGGTATTCTTGTCTCCAACATGGAAAATCCCTTTTTCTTCGACATTTACCGGGCTCTTGAATCCGCTGCGCACGCCCGTGGTTACGAAGTCGTTGTGGCGAATACGGATTACCGTTCCGAGCAGCTCGTTTCCAGTGTGCGCCTGATGATCGGCTGGAGGGTCGCCGGTCTTGCCGCAATCGTCTCTGAGATGGATGCAAACTTAATGCAGGCTCTCACCAACAGTAGAATCCCCATCGTTTTTTATGACGTCGGTACGCCCACAAAAAACATTACCAACGTCAGAGTG
>Ga0209415_10013082_pt1 | contig 13741 bp, 10 predicted proteins | sample PeaSoiSIISIP2007_FD_187696 | JGI IMG/M metagenome (GOLD analysis project Ga0209415, IMG submission 187696) | Peat soil microbial communities from Weissenstadt, Germany - SII-SIP-2007 (SPAdes) (version 2) | ecosystem: Environmental > Terrestrial > Soil > Wetlands > Peat | place: Germany... | reverse complement strand
TACCCGTTCCTGCTGGCGCTCCTGGACACGGTCGACGCGCGCTACAAGATCGACAGGAGCCGGGTGTACTGCGCGGGCTTCTCCCAGGGCGGGTTCATCAGCTTCGGGGTGGGCTACAAGCACCCCGAAACCTTCGCCGCGGTGGCCCCGGTTTCCGGACACATCCCCTCCTTCTCCACCGCGGCTCCGCTCAAGCGACCGGTCCCCCTCTTCCTGACCTTCGGGACCAACGATGTTTCCGATGTCGCCTCCTTCATGACCGATGTCAACACCTGGCTCAAGCTGGACTCCTGCAACACGGGTTCCAAGAAGGAAGTGCGCCCCTATCCCGCCTCCAACAAGAATTCCGTGGTGGCGCGGATCACGTATTCGTGCGCCCAGGGAAGCGAACTGATGATCGATTCGGTGGTCGGCGGCCCCCACGAATGGGCCATGGACGTGAACACGAAGGTGAACACCACCGTGGAAGTCTGGAATTTCCTCAAGCAATACTCCATCGGGGGAACGACCTCCCTCGGGTCGCCGTCGGAGAAGGGCCTCGGCACGGTCCTTTCCGCGACCTACCGGAACGGCCGCGTCCACCTGACCGGCCTGGGATCCGAAGGCATGGTCCGCATCGCGAATCTCCAAGGCGAGGCCATCGCCACCGCGGCCGTGGTCGACGGCTCCTTCGAGTTCCGGAACAGACCGAGAGGGATCTACCTGGTCACCATCGGTGGCGGATCGGGAATTCGCACCGTCAAGGTCGCGATTCCCTGACCGGTCGCTCTGGCATCACCTCTTGCGGTAGGCCTTCTGGTCCGTGCCTCCGATGTGCTGCACCAGCCAGTCCTGCAGGAAATTCACCAGGCTCGACGCCACCACTCCGCGGCCCGAGTTCAGGTTCTCCATGGTTTCCGCGACCTTGGCCTCGAACGACCTGTGGATGGCCTTGTGGGCCTCCAGGCCCGGCGTGCGCCTTGCCTCCATCATCGCTTCCTCCTCGGCGAAGTGGCGGACCGCGTAGGCGGCGAGTTCGGGGATGACTTCGCCGACCGCCGTCCGGATCTTGCCCTCGGAGATGGCCAGATCCAGTTCGTCGATGAGCTTGAACAGGCGTCGATGCTGGGCATCCATCTCCGCGACTCCGGTCTCCAGCGCCGGGGTCATGGCGATTTCGCGACGACCCCTCCGGAAGCCGGAGAGCAAGGTGCGGAAACGGGCCGAGGTTTCCTGGATGGCGGCCAGCGAGGCCTTCGCTCCTTCCATGCGGTCGGACACGCCCAGGATCAGGTAATCCACCGCCCCGATGTTCTGCGCCACTTCCCGGGTGCCCACGGCGAGCTCGGCCACCCGGTTGGCCACCTCGCGCGCCGCCTGGCTCGCCCCGGCGGTGTTCCCCGAGATCTCGGCCGAGGCGCTTTGCTGCTCGGACATGGCGCGGACGATCTCCGCGGACAAGGCGTGGACCTGCTGCACCGATTCGGCGATGTTTCCGATCCGCTCGCCGGTTCCCTGCACCTGGGTGCGGACCGATTCGACCAGCTTTTGGATGACTTGGGTGGCCTCGGCGGTCTGTCGCGCGAGACCCTTCACCTCTCCCGCCACCACGGCGAATCCCTTGCCCGCTTCGCCGGCCCTCGCCGCCTCGATGGTCGCGTTCAGCGCGAGGAGGTTGGTCCGGGAGGAGATGTCGCGGATGGAGGCGAGGATCCCTTCGATCTCCCCCGCGGTCCCCTCGAGTCGCATGATGGCGGTCTTCCCTTCGCGGGCGTCGCCGCGAACCCGGTCCACCAGCGATTCCTCTTCGCCGCAGATCCTTCCCACCTCCCCGATCGACGCGCCCATCTCCTCCATGGCACCGGCCATGGCCAGGATGGAGGCGGACATCTCCTCGGCGGCGGCGGAGATGGAGAGGACGGCACCCGCCCCCTGTTCGGCGGCGTTGGCCACCGAGGCGCTGCGCGCCCTGGAATCCTCCATCGATCGCCGGATGGAATCGAATTGGTCCGTGAAGGACTGGACGGTTTCGAGGAGGGAGTTCTCCGCCGCGAGCACTTCTCCCAGGATCCCCGAGACGTTGTTGGCCATCTTGTCCTGCTCGCGCAGGAGGTCGTCGATCTCGTCGCCTCCGGCCTTCAGCGCCATCCGCTCGCTCAGGTCCCCCATCGCCTGCTTTCGAGCCAGGCCGACGGCCAAGCCCAGCCGCGACAGGAAGCGGCGGGTTCCGAGCGTGCGCCAGCCCAGGATCGCAAGCCCGAATCCGGCCCCGGTCCAGACCTGGACAGGTGCGCCGAACCACGTTCCAAAGGACACCAACGCGAAACAGGAGAGGATGCCTGCGTCCTGGACCATCGCGAACGTTCCATGTTTCATCCCACGTACCGCCTTCGTCGATTTCACCGAACCAGAAGCTGCGCGGGAAAACCGGATGGTCTATTCTCGCATGCCGCTGCCCCGAAGTACAGCCCCCAGGTTGCGCGCAGCAGGATCTACCGAGGCTCCGTTCCCGCGGGCCACTGGATGGCCAGGCGATATCCCGTCTCCGTGATCACCAGATCCCAGGTCTCGCCGCTGGAGGCGTCCTGCCAGGAGAGGAGGGTGAACTCGGAGGGGAGGTGCTTCAGCGAGATGAGGTCCTGCAGCACATCGTCGGTGAAGGTGCCCTCCACCCGATCGACCGTCCAGTCGTCGCCACCCAGGAGACCGGGCACGGCATGGTTCGCCAGGCCGTAGAAATGCCGGAAATCGTCCCGAAGGGCCGCCCGCAGCGGGGCGACCGAAGGATCGCGGCCCTCGAGGATGCGGTTGGGCTCTCCCGGTACGGAAGGATCCGGGATGGTCAGCTCCAGGCGGGTTCCCCTGTGGGAGGTGAACGACAGCGTTCCCCTTCCGGTTCGCGGCAGGTAGGAGTGGACGTCCCCCTTGGTGCCGAGGTCCTGGAGACCGGTCACAAGGGCGGCAAGGCTCTTGCCTCCCCATCCGGGACGCACCCGGCTTTGGACGTTCTGCGAGGCCAATCGACCCACTTCCTCGACGCCTTTCATGCCCAGATCCATCTTGTCCTGCGCCCAGGCGCGGGACGAGATCAGCAACTGCGGTCCCTGCAAGGTGTTCTGGAGCTGGGCGAGCATCTCTCCGTTCGCGGGCATGAAGTTGATCAGGGTGTTGGGGGTCTGGAGGACGTTGAAGGGGGAGACCAGTTGGGTCCCCTGGTGCAGCAGGTCGAATTTCGCGCCCTTCCCGTCCAGCACCGCCCAGAGTTCTTCCTTCTGCCAAAGGTCGCTCCCCGGGCGCAGCCAACGCTCCTCCACGGAACGCTCGGAACGGAACAGCACGTGCACCTCGAAGTCCTGGCTGGTGATCCCTTCCTTGCGGGAAACCGACCAGACCTCCTCGCGCGTTCCGAACGGACCGTCCGCGGCGCGTTCCGGTCGACCCCAGGCGGCGGTGTAGTCCGCGGGGGATTTTCCCATTCCCTTCAGCACCGATTGGGCGTTGGCGGCGAGGGCGACGACGGCGAGGGTGGAGAGGACTCTGTTCAGCATGGATTTCCTCCGGTGCCATCCCAAAGGAGACGGCGCGTGGCGTGGTAGGCGATTCCCGATTCCACGTAGGCGGCTTCGCCCAGGAACACGGGGTGCATGGGCTCGCCTCTGTGGACGATGGTCTCGTCGGCGATGGGGTCGTGGAAGAGGGGGTCGCCGTCGCGGAATTCCCTGTAGTCCTTCCCGATCGCCCGCTCGTGCACCAGGGCTCGGGGGCGGCCATCCGAATCCACGGGGTACGGCACCACGGAAGTGGTCTGGAAGAACTCGAACCGTTCCGAAGCGAGCTCGGGGGCGGGGTCGAAGGCTGGACCGAGTCCCGAGAGGTCGTGCAGCATGCCCCGCAGCTGTTCCCGTGCGGACGACCACGCCCGATGGTTCTCCGTGCCGTGCGGGACGGGTCCGATCTCCAGGGTGATTTCCCGGGAACCCAGCGAGGGCAGGAACACGTTGGACTGGGCCGTTTCCGGCGTGTGCAGGATGCGGGTGCGAGGATCGCGGCGCATCGCCCGGAGCGCGAGCCAGAGGACCAGGGGGTCCAGCGAAGTCAACAACCAGGTCACGCCCATGTCCGAAGTCGTGTTGTGGAGGTCCACCACCAGGTCGGGTCGGGTGCCCCCGGGGCAGATCTCCTCGCGCAATTCCCAGGCGCGGCGGCGTTCCGATGGGGCGGCGTCCCGCGAGGCCTTGGAAAGCTCCGGACCGAAGCACCGGTTGAGGTCGACATCCAGGTAGCGGAGGTTGCGCTCGACGGCGGGCGGATTGCCCAGGAGTCCGCGCACGTCCAACCCGGGGAACGCGTACTGGTCCGGATGGGCCTGCAGTCCGCGGATGGTCCAGATGCCGCCGCGCTCGTTTCCATGGGTGCCCCCCACGACGACGATCTTCCTCGGAACGCCCGGGATGGGCGGAGATGTACGGCGGTCGTCCATGGTCAGCCGCCCAAGATAGCCTCCGCGCCACCAAACACGGGGGAGCGGGCGATTGGACCGGCGATGCCCTCAGAGGCTGGAGTCGATCAGGGCGAAGAAACCCTCCGCCTTCTCCAGTTCCACGGCCAGGAGGGCGCCCAGGTCGGGAATGACCGCGGGACTGCATTCCAGGATGGGGAAGATTTCCGGGTCCAGGGGCCACTGGGAAAAGCCGTCGAAGGCGGCGAATCCGGCCGTCTCCGCGAGGTAGCTGGAGAGATGCACGACCGCCGCCAGTTCCTTCTGGTTGGACGACGAAATGGGGGAGAGATGGAAGGCGATGGGATCGCGCAATTCCTCGGGAAGCCCCCAGCGTTCGGCGAGCATGCCTCCCACGGTGGGGTGGTCGATCTGGAGGTGGACCCTTTCCAGCACCGGCAGCGCGAGCGCCTCCGGGGCCGCGGCCTCGGCCAGGATCTTCTGGTACTCGTTCGGTTCGGAGGTCTCCAGGATCAGGATCCCGATCTTGTGGAGCAAAGCGGACATGAACGCGGATTCGATGTCCAGCCCGAGACGGCGCGCGATCCTGTGCACCACGATGCGGGATGCCATGGCCGCGGCCACGGAGTGGCGCCAGATGGCCCGCCGGTCCAATCGCCCGTTCCCCTTGCCCAGGATCTTCATCACCGAAGCCGACATGACCAGGCTGCGCACGGTCTGGAAGCCCAGGATCACGATGGCCTGGTCCACCGACGAGATGGACCGGGGGATCCCGTAGAAGGCCGAGTTGGCCAGACGCAGCACCTTGGCGGAAAGCGCGAGGTCCTGGCCGATCAGGCGAGCGGCGGTGTCCGCGGAGGTGTTGGGGGTGTTGAGCACCTCCAGCACCCTGGCCACGATGGCCGGGAGCGTGGGCACCTGACCCAGGCCGTCCACGATCGACCGGTATTTCTCGGGCACGGTTCGCGCGTTCATCGGAACCCATCCTACCATCGGCGAGCGCTCCGGGGCAAGGCTCCCGGGCCGCGCTACTTGGGTTCCACCGTCCAGCGCAGGTGCTTGGAAACGACGGGCAGGGTGTCGATGCCGTAGGCGCGCACGGCCTTGATCGCGGAATCGATGTCCCACACCGTCGTCTGGACTTCGAGCTTCTCCATGAGACCCAGCATGTCCAGGTCCGGAGCGACGCGGATCCTCCCCAGCGACAGGATCTGCCCGGCGCGGACCACCAGGGTGTCCGGCTTGAACGCGACGGGGTCGTCGGTTCCCAGCGAGATCTTCGTCGCCAGGTAGGTCCCCGGCGGCAGTTGCTGGAAGACCACGTCGGTGCCGTGGTACGGGCGGTTCGGACCTCCGGGAGGGGGCGGACGGGGATCCAGCGAGATGCGGAACTTCTCCTGGTCGGCCAGGCGCACCAGATCCACGTGCACGCCCACGTCGAATCCCGAGTCGCGGATGTGCGCCACCAGGCCGTTCTCCCGGAGGTCCACTTCCTGCGGCTTGGCCCGGTTCACGAGCAAGGCCGGGGTGGGCACGTAGAGTCCGGCCAACGCGGCCGCGGGGAGAAGAAGGGCGACCCGGCGAAGCAAAGCCATGTCCGTGAAGATACTCCGCCACAGGGCCGTCGGGAATGGGGCTTTCGCCCTTCGAGACGCCCATTCCATGGGCTCCTCAGGACGAACGGCTGGCGGATCCTCTCGCAGGGCCTCTCACGGGGCCCGCACCTTGTCGATCAGGACCTGGACCACCGAGGGATCCGCGAGGGTGGTGATGTCGCCCAGGTTGTCGGTCTCGCCGGCCGCGACCTTGCGCAGGATGCGCCGCATGATCTTGCCGGACCTGGTCTTGGGAAGGCCCGGCACCACCACCACGCGGTCGGGGATGGCGATGGCTCCGATGTGGTGGCGGCACTCGTTCTTCATCGCCCCGATCAGCTCGGCGGATTCGTGGTAGCCTTCCCGCAGGATGACGTAGGCGAAGATTCCCTGGCCCTTGATCTCGTGGGGGAACCCCACCACCGCGGCTTCGGCGCAGGCGGGGTGCGAGACCAGGGCGCTTTCCACCTCGGCGGTGCCCATCCGGTGTCCCGAAACGTTCATCACGTCGTCGACCCGGCCGGTGATCCACCAGAATCCGTCCTCGTCGCGCCGGCATCCGTCGCCCGTGAAGTAGTAGCCGGGGAACGGCTTGAAGTAGGTCTCCATGTAGCGCTTGTGGTCGCCCCAGATGGTGCGCGCCTGGGAGGGCCAGGAGCTGGACAGCGCGAGGAGGCCGGAAACCCCGTTCCCCTCGAGCACGTTCCCCTGGTCGTCCAGGACCACGGGCCGGATGCCCGGGAGCGGAAGCGTGGCCGAGCCCGGTTTCATGTCGGAAGCGCCCGCCAGGGGGGAGATGAGGATCCCGCCGGTTTCCGTCTGCCACCAGGTGTCCACCACCGGACAGCGCCCGCCTCCCACCAGGTCGTGGTACCACCGCCAAGCCTCGGGATTGATGGGTTCGCCCACCGATCCCAGCACCCGCAGCGACGACCTGTCGTGCTTGGAAAGCCACGAATCCCCTTCGCGCATGACCGCGCGGATGGCCGTGGGGGCGGTGTAGAAGATGGTGATCTTGTGGCGCTCCACCAGGTCCCAGTAGCGCGACGGGTCGGGGTAGGTGGGGATGCTCTCGAACATCACCGTGGTGGCGCCGTTGGCCAGGGGACCGTAGACCACGTAGGTGTGGCCGGTGATCCAGCCGACATCGGCGACGCAGGCGTAGACGTCGTCTTCCCGCAGGTCGAACACCAGCTGGTGGGAGAGGGCCGCGTGCACCATGTACCCGCCGGTGGCGTGTCCCACTCCCTTGGGCTTTCCGGTGGAGCCGGAGGTGTAGAGCAGGAAGAGCAGGTCTTCGGCGTCCATCTCCTCCGGCACGCAGTAGGGGCGTTCGGAATCGGCGAGGGTCCGCCATTCGTGGTCCCGGCCTTCGTGCCAGGGAACCGGGTTGCCCGTGCGTTTGACGACCACGACGTTCTCCACCGAGGGACAGGCCTGGACGGCTTCGTCCACGGTGCGCTTGAGGGGGATGATCTTGCCTCCGCGCAGGCCCTCGTCGGCGGTGAAGACCAGGGTGCATCGGGCGTCTTGGATTCGGTCGCGCAGGGATTCGGCGGAGAACCCCGCGAAGACCACGCTGTGGATGGCCCCGATGCGGGCGCAGGCGAGCATGGCGGCGGCGGCCTCCGGAACCATGGGCATGTAGATGGCCACCCGGTCGCCCTTGCGCACCCCCAGCCGGCGCATGGCGTTGGCCATGCGACAGGTTTCGGCGTGCAGTTCCCGGTAGGTGAGCCGGCGGACCTGGCCGGGTTCGTCGCCTTCCCAGAGGATGGCGGTCTTGTCCCCACGGGAGGACAGGTGGCGATCCAGGCAGTTTTCGCTCGCGTTCAGGCGACCGCCCAGAAACCAGGCGATCCGTCCCTGTTCCAGGTCGCAATCCTGGATGGTGTGGAAGTCGTGGATCCAGTCGATGCGTTCGCGGGCTTCGCGCGCCCAGAAATCGTCACCCTCGTGCGCGGCGCGGGAGCGCAGGGCCTGGGCGATTTCCACCGAGCCCAGACCCGCACCGGATGGATAGGAGGATGCTCGCAGGATGACGTCAGGTTCGGACATGGCTCTGCACCCTTTCGACTAATTGCGGATATACGTTTTCATAAAGAAACATCTGGTGGCTTGATTGTCGGGAGGGTTTTAGGTTTCCCGGAAGAATGCGGTTGCCTCTCGATTTCCATACCCACCACGGCGCTTTCGGGGCCTACGGAAGTTTCACCCTCGGACACATCGGGGCCGGAGGGGGCTTCAACGTCCACGATGGGCGGGCTCCGGCGACGGGGGAAGTGCACATCGGCGCCTTGCGGCCCGGTGGGGCGGAGTTCCTCCCCTTCTCCAGTCCCTCCGCCGCGGACCTTTCCGCGTTCGCCACGGAAACGAGCCGCGGAGGATTCCGCCGCGTCTCCACCATCGCGCCGGAATTCGTGGATCGCCAGCTGGGCTGGGGAACGGATTCGTGGCGGTCCGGAGACCTGTCGTTCGCGCTGGCCACTCCGTTCGAGATCGTACCGGATCCCGTGGTCCACGGATGGGACACCCTCTCCAACCACATCCTGCCCGCGGTGTGGGCCGAACTCCGCCTCGACAACACGGCGTGCGACGAACCTGCCGTGCTGGTGGCGGGTCTCGCGCCGGGGGATGTCGGCGTGGCTCCCCTGGAGATCCCGGGCCTGGTCGGTCTGGACCTCCAAGGTCGCATCGGGATGTGCAGCTCCTCGGGGAGCGGCGCGAAGGCCTATGCCGGGTTCTCCCTGCTGGATTGCTTCGGTCCGGATCTGGCTTCGCTCCCGCCTCATTGGTTGGGGACCTCCTGGGGACTCTGCTGGCCCGTCCCGCCGGGGGAGGAACTCTCCGTCCGGTTCGTCCTCGGATGGTACCATGCCGGGCCCGCGACCGCAGGGATCCCCACGGTATACGGCTATACGCGATTGTGGAACGACCTGGGCGAAGTGCTCGCCGCCGCCGTGGACCGCACGGAAGAATCCTGGCGGACCGCGCGGGACCGCGACGGTGAACTGGACCACCTCCCGCCCGAGAGGAAGTGGCTCCTCTCCCACGCCACGCGGGGGTACTTCGGGAATTCGCAGCTCCTCTCCACGCCCGCGGGAGATCCCCTGTACGTGGTGAACGAGGGCGAATACTGCATGATGAACACCCTGGATCTCGCGGTGGACCAGGTCTTCTTCGAGGGGCGATTCTTCCCTTGGGCGACGCGCGAGATCCTGGACCTCTCGGCCACCCGCTACTCCTTCCTGGACCGCCTGAAGGTGCCGGGAGACACCATCCTGCACGAGGGCGGCGTTTCCTTCTGCCACGACATGGGCGTCCGGAACCAATTCGCCCCGGCCGGATCCTCCAGCTACGAAGTGGCCGACCTGGAAGGATGCTTCTCCCACATGACGTTCGAACAGGTGTGCAACTGGGCCATCCTGGCCGCCCACCACTTCCACGCCACCCGAGACGAAAATTGGCGCGACCGGAACCGGGACCTCCTCGATGCCCTGGGCACGAGCCTGGAACGCAGGGAACACCCCGATCCGTCGATGCGCCGCGGAGTCCCCTGCACGGACTCGTCGCGCTGCGGCTCCGGAACCGAGATCACCACCTACGACAGCCTGGACCCCGCGCTCGCCCAGGCGCGGGGGAACCTTTACACGACGGTCAAGCTCTGGGCCGCCCACCTGGCCTTGGGACGCCTAGCCTTTTCCTCCCGGGGTTCCGGCGCGCGCGCGGAGGAGGGCGCGCTGCGGGCGGCGGCGGCGGTCGAAGCCTGGCCGGAAAAGGACGGCGTGCTCGCGGCGCTCCGGGAAGGGCGGAACGGCTCCGCCATCCTGCCGGCGGTGGAATGCCTGGTCCACCCCCTCGGCTGGGGAGACCAGGATGCGGTTTCCCTGGAGGGAAGGTTCGGCGGCATGCTGCGGGTGCTGGAACGGCATCTGGACGCGGTGTTGGAATGCGGACTCTGCCGCTTCGCGGATGGCGGATGGCGGCTGAGCTCCACTTCGGACAATTCCTGGCTCTCCAAGATCTTCCTGGTCCAGCACGCGGCGGAAACGGTGTTTTCGCGACCGCCCGACCGCCGCGCCGACGCCGCGCACGTCTCCTGGTTGTCTCCGGGATCCGCGCCATGGGGCTTCACCGACCAGATCGAATCCGCACGCGGGATCGGGTCCAGGTTCTATCCGCGAGGAGTGACCTCGATCCTGTTCCTGGATCCCTGATCGGAGGTCAGAGCGCGATCTGGAACCCGAGATCCAGACCGACGAAGGTGCGGGGATCCCGACCGTAGTCGGCGCCCACGACACCCCCGGCGAAGCCGCGCAGCGACGAGGTGAACTGGGCCAGGATCCGCGCCTGGAAAGCGAGATCGAGGCTGGGAGATCCCGACGGGTCGAAGGACATGCCGATCCGCGCCCCGCTCTGGGGTCGGAAGTATCCGAACACCGGCGTGTACCAGGATTGCGCTCCCAACGCGAAGAGCTTCGCCGGACTGCGCTTCGGTCCCCCGATCGAAGCGTACAGATTGCCGGAAGGGGTGCCGATCCCCTTCCGCTGGATGTCGTCGAAGTGGAAGTAGCCGCCCAGGTCGGTACGGTCGCTGAGGCCCCAGGTCAGGCCGACGGTTCCCCCCAGATCCGGATTTTCCACGTCGGTTCCGGTCTGGAAGACCGCGGAAGGCGACACGTCCAGGAGCAGGTCGTCCTCGTACGCCATCGCCGGAGCGGCGCACGCGATCGTGATCAGCAGGAGAAATCTGGGTGTCATGTCGTTCGGACCGTCGGCTCTGCGGGAGCCGCCTTCCTGAGGCAGGGGGGGTACGTCGCTCGATGATAAAGTGCTCTCCGAAACTGGCAATTTCTCCCCGACCTTGCAAGCCCGATCCTGGCGATCCGGTCGGATTGGGGATGCAAGGATGGCCCGCCGATTGCACCTTCGACGCATGGATCTCGACCGGAGCTGGATCGGACCAGCGCCGAGCGCGCTGGTCGAGTGGTTTTCGCAGCACCGGAGGGCATTGCCTTGGCGCACGCCCGCCGGGATTGTCCGCGAGCCATGGAAGACGCTGGTCTCGGAGGTGATGAGCCAGCAGACGCGCCTGGAGGTGGTGGTCCCCCGCTTCGAGGAATGGATGCGGCTGTTTCCGTCCCCCGCGGCCCTCGCGGGCGCGACGGAAGAGAAGGTGCTTTCGGCATGGGCCGGATTGGGCTACTACAGCCGCGCACGGAATCTGCGCCGGGCCGCGACCATCGTTTCCGAGGACGGTTGGCCCCGGACCGCCGCGGATCTCGCGAAGCTCCCGGGGGTGGGCCCCTACACGGCCGCCGCGATCGCTTCGCTCTGCTTCGGGGAACGGGTGGCGATGGTCGACGGCAACGTGATCCGGGTCTTGTCGCGCCTTCGCGCCCTGGACGCCGATCCACGCACGGGTACCGGTGCGGCGAGGATGGCGGAAACCGCGTCGGAGTGGATCGCGGGAGGGGATGCCGGGACGCTGAACGAAGCGACGATGGAGCTGGGATCCCTGGTCTGCACGCCTCGGAATCCGGACTGCGCGTCGTGCCCCCTTTCCGGAATCTGTCTGGCCGCCTCGAGGGGCGAGCCCGAGCGGTACCCCCCGCCCAGGGAGCGTCCGGAGAAGCTCCCGGTGCGGCGCACGGCGGTGGTGGTTCGGGGAGACCGTGGAGTCCTGCTGCGCCGTGCGGGATCCGGCGAGCTCCTTTCGGGTCTGTGGATCCTCCCCTGCGAAGGCGACCACGCCGATCTGACGGCTTCGGCATCGCCTCTGGGCGAGGTGCGCCACGCCATCACGCACCACGATGTCCGTTGGACGGTGGTGGAGGGATCGTGGACCGGCCGGGATGCGCCGGAGGGTTGGCTGTGGTGCCCGGTTCGGGATTTGGCGGAACGGATCGTGTCCAGTCTTCCCCGGAAGGCCTTGGCTCTCGCCGGGATTCGGGTTCAGGCCCCGGTGGTGGGCCGACGCGGCGGCGAAAGACCTTCCAACGGACTCGAAGCCGAGCCGTAGAGCTTGCGCGGGATCCGCACCGCGAGGTAGGCGTCGCGTCCGGCCTCGCAGGCGGCCTTCATGGCCCGCGCCATGCGCACGGGGTCCAGGGCCTTGGCAATGGGGGTGTTCAGCAGGACTCCGTCCACCCCCAACTCCATGGCTTGCGCCACGTCGGAGGCCGTGCCCAGTCCGGCGTCGATCAGCACGGGGGCTTTCACAGATTCCAGGATGATGCGGATGTTGGACGGGTTCAGGATTCCCTGGCCGGATCCGATGGGACCTCCCGCCGGCATGATGGCCGCCACGTCCAACTGGTCCAACCTCTGGGCCAGCACCGGATCGTCGTTGGTGTAGACCATCAGCTCGAAGCCTTCGTCCTTCAGGATGCGCGCCGCCTCCAAGGTCCCCATCGGATCGGGCAGCAACGTCTTCTGGTCGAACAGGACCTCCAGCTTGAGGAGCTTCCAGCCCATGGACCGGGAGAGCCGGGCGATGCGCAAGGCGTCCTGGACGTTGAAGGCTCCTGCGGTGTTGGGCAGGATGGTGTACTTGGCGGGGTCGATCGCGTCGAAGATCCCCTTGCCCTTGGGGGCCGAAAGATCAACGCGGCCCAGGGCCACGGTCACGATCTGCGTTCCGGAGGCCTCCAGGGCCTCGGCCATGAGTTCGTGGGAGTCGTACTTGCCCGTTCCCACCAGAAGGCGGCTCCGGTATGTGGTTCCCGCGATGGTGAAGGGGCGATCTTGGGGCGTATGCTGGATTGGTTCGCTCATGGAAGGGGAAAACTAGGTCCCGCGATCGATCGGGGGCGGCACCCGTTCCACGAACTTCCCGGGTGCGAAGGCCTGGAACCGGTCTCGCTGGTAAAGCAGCCCGCGCGCCCACTCCAAGGTGGCGGCTATGTGCGGAATACAAAGTCTTGTAATCTACCTTGATCTGTGTGACACCTCTGGATGGACAACCGTTGACGGGAACCTTGACGGCCAATGGGCAGAGCTGGACACTGTCGGGATGGTGGCAGCAGATCCAGATCCCCAACTCGTCCCACCTTTCGTTGAACCTGCGGGTGGACCTTCCAGCATCGCGTATGATCCAACTCCAAACCTGGGAGAACTGAGATGAAACACGGGTGGTGGAGCTTGGTGCTTATGCTAGGCCTTGGCGGATGCTTTCAGGATAGCGGCAACTCTGGTCCTCCAGATCTAAAACCTGCGGATGTGGTGGGATGCTGGAAGAATTCATTGGATTCTTGCAAAGATCAATGCTTTGATCGGGCCAGGACATATCTGTTTGAGGACAAGCCAGTCGGAGCCTTCGAAGCCTTGGAGGATTCTGGGGGGTATTCGATCAGTGGATTCGTTGTAACGGACACGGGTAAAAATGAATTCTTGAATTCGAATACATTTAATCTAGGATCAGAAACCAGTAACATAAAAAGGCAAGGGAATCTTCTGGTGGACTTGTTGGATGATGGAACTCCAACGCAGGACACTTGGAGCATGGTTTCTCCAGACTCCTTCCCTTGTGGGATCAAACCCTGGCGAGTATTCCAAAAGCCTGTGGGTTGGGATTCCTTGGTGCAACCGTTGCCGTGAATGCAGGCCGAGGATGCACCATGAAGGCGTCTCTTCGGGGGTGCCTCGGCTTGGCCTTGGCCGGTTTCGGTTTGTTTGGCTGTGCGGGACAGGCCCCCAGCATGGCGGG
>Ga0209415_10013081_pt1 | contig 13741 bp, 12 predicted proteins | sample PeaSoiSIISIP2007_FD_187696 | JGI IMG/M metagenome (GOLD analysis project Ga0209415, IMG submission 187696) | Peat soil microbial communities from Weissenstadt, Germany - SII-SIP-2007 (SPAdes) (version 2) | ecosystem: Environmental > Terrestrial > Soil > Wetlands > Peat | place: Germany... | reverse complement strand
AGAATAATTCCGGCTCCGGCGAGGACTTGGCACGCTGGCGCTTAGCTTGACACGAATTGACGAAGCCGTCCCCGCCCTGCTGGTTATTGGTTAGGCAGGAGGACAGTGACCCGTCCGACTCGTCTTGTCAGGGTGGGCGGTTTGGTGGACCGCTTCTTTTTCTCGTCATCGCTCGAGGAGGTGTCGGCCAGGGCGACTTGTTTCTCTGAGTCGCTGCTGGCCTGCTGGGCGGCGGCCTGGCTGGTGGTGGTGGCCGTGGCGGTGGTGCCGAGGGTCGATTGCGCCGCAGCGCCGCCGACGGAGACACTTTGACCGAGCAGCGCAGCCGTTATGGGGCCGCCGCCGGAAGCGCTCACGCCCGCGATGCCGACAATGGTGCCCGCGATGCCGCCGGCGCTGGCGGAAACGCTGGCGCTTCCGCCAGAGAGGAGAGTGCCGCTAAAGCTTTGAGCGGCTTGGATATCGGAGTTCTGCCTCGAAATGATGAGACCGCTGATGCTTCCCTGGGCGGTGATATTGATAGTGCCCCCGATGATGCCGCCGTTGCCGAGGTTGACATCACCCGCGTAGCCCGGCGAGCCTGAGGCGGGCGGCGTGCCGGCGCTCAAGGTGATGGTCGGTCCGCCGGCGATGCTGCCATTCAAGGCGTACTGCTGAATCCCACCCAGAGTCGAGATGATGCTGCCGCGGGGCGTCTCAACCGTGATGTTTCCCGGCCGCGCGCTGGCCCCGGGCGCCAGCCATTCCGAGGTCGGCGAGACGGCCAGGATGCCGCTGCCGAAAGGTTTTGGATTCTCGATGGTGCCGGAGGTCAGCAGGCCGCTGGTTGGATCCTTGTAAATCACTGGAATCACCAGAGTGGAATTGGCGCCGTTCCCGGCGTTGACAGCAGCCTCAACGAGGTTGCCGGCGTTGTCGCGGGTGTCAGTCGCAGTCGAGATCACCGTCACGTTGCCGCCGTTGAAGGTGGCAATGCGGGCGCCCCCGACATTGATGTCCCCCGCGGCGGTGACGGCCACGTCGCTGTGTCCGGAAGTGAAGATGCCGTAGCTGACCGCGGTAGGATTGGGGGGGATGAGGGCAAAGTCTCCGAGGCTCAAATTGACGGCGCCGGCAGAATTCACCGCGACGTTCCCGCCATCGATCGAGGCAATGGTGGAAGTCAACAGGCTCAAATCCCCGCCCAAGGTGGTGACATTCACGGCGGCGCCGGCGCCAGCAGGCGTCACGCCGGCGAGCGACGCATAGTTCACGGGATTATTTCCCGAGCCGATGCCCCAGGAGATAATCCCGCTGCTGCTGCCCAAATCGATAGCCGACCCGGTAACGTTGAACTTGCCCGGACCCCCGATTTGGAAGCCGGGGGAGATAGCATCGGCGTTTTGCACCGAATTCAAGCTCTGGTTATAGAGACTCTCAATGACCGAGGCTGGGACAAACGTAACCGGCGTCGTGGCGAAATAGAGTTTGGCCGGGTCCTGGCCCAGGCTGGCCTGGCCGGGCTGGACCACCGGGACCCCGTTCTGGTCGACCTTGACGATCTCCAAGGCGCCTTCGAAGGCGCTGCGAACAGTCTGGCTCATCTGGAACTGGAAACCGAGTTGTTTGGTCGCCGGGTCATAGATGAAGCCGGGGTTCGCCGCCGGGTTGTAACCATTGACGCCGGTGAGCGAGTTGAAAACGAGCAGCGCATTGGCGTCGGCCAACAGTTGCGCCGGGGTGGCGTTGGCCGGGACCTGGAATGAGGCCGTCAGCGCCGGATTCACCAGCACGGAGAAGATGCCGTCCCAGGCCGAGGGAATGAGCGGGTCAGCGCCCACGATGCCCTGGGTCAAGTGCGCGAACGCGTAAATCGGCGGATAGGAGATTTTGCCGCCCACGGTGATCGAAGTGGCATCGCTGGCATGGAGGTTCTCACCCAAAAACCCCGCGTTGAACAGGTCCCCGGCGACCGTGATGGTGGTCTCTTTGGTGGTGCGGATATTCACATTGTTGATGCTGCCGGAGACGTTGATGGCTACCGGCTCCGGGTTGTTGATCTCGGGGGGAGTGGGGCTGTGATCGGTAAGCCCGAAACTGCCGAACGTGCCGCTGGAAGGAAAAGGATTCCATTGGGTGGCGGCGCTGTCGGACATCGAGAGGGTCCAAACGCTGACGTCCTGTGGAGCGGCAGGATTGGGCCGGCTCTGGAAGTTGCCGCCGTTGAGTGTGGTGATCTGGAGGTTGCCCTCGGGGGACGGGAACAAGATGACATCGGCGTCGAGCGTAAAGCCACCGGCGCCAGTGATGACCTTGAGCGTGGGCGGGAACAGGAAAGGAACGGCGCTGTCCGGCGAGGAGGGAGCGAAATGGGGCGCCCCGGCGCCGGTGATTTCGACTGCATTCGCGGCGTCCAGCAGGAGGCTGGCTTGGGGGGTGTAATCAAACGAATGGTAGCCCGCGTAGGCCGCGACACTGCCGCCGTGGTCGTTGAACAGACCGTTCGGGTTGTTCACGTCCTGGAGGTAGATGCTGCCATTGGGGGCCATGACGCTCCAACTGCCGGAGATCAGGCTCAGGGCGAACCCCGCGGTGGCGGTGGGCGCTCCCACGTTGCCCCCTGCCGTAACCGTGCCCACGCCGTTAGCGACTACGTAATGCCCGGACACGTTGCCTCCGGCGGTAATGGTGACGTTTCCAGACTCGGGACCAAAGGCGCCACTGCCGCCGTCGTACGCCGCGTTGTTGTAAGTGTTCTGCACGGGCAGGTAGCTGGTGACATTGCCGCCGGCCGTGATCGAGACGTTGCCGCCCGCGGCGGTGCTGATGCCGCCGAGGTTCGGGGAAACCCGATAGAAAGGCGCGCTGTGCTGGCCAAAGACATACCCGAAAAAATTGCCGCCCGTATTCACGTCTCCATACTCCGCGGTCACTTCGATGTTTCCCCCGTTGAGGGTCCGGATCCCGTTGTCCCCGACCGCGCCGGTATTGTTCGCATAAGGAGGGCCTGGATTCACGATGACCTCGTTGGCGGCCCGGAGGCTGATGTTCCCGTCGAGCGTTTGAACGAAGGAATTGCCCTTCAGATAGATGCCGTCGAACCCTGGCTGACGGCCAGAGGGCGAAGTCAACTCCGTCCCGGCCAAGAGGTTCACGCTCCAGTTCTTGCCCGCGCTGATGCCCGACCCGTTATCGAGGGTGATGTTTCTGGCGGCCGTGAGGCTCAGCGCAGCACCGGGAGTCTGGCTGTCCGGAAGGTTCCAAAGGGCGCTCAACTCGATGTCGCGCGTGGCCTGCAGACTGATTTGGGAGAGACCGCTTTGCGAGACGAGCGTGTTGAATGAATTTACGTTCAGGGTCAGCGTGTCGGCGCTGCCCGCGCTCGGCGGGTCGCCTGGATTGACGGTGCCGGAGGCGGGCGCATTGTCGCCCGAGTTGCTCAACACAATGTTCTCGGGATCGATGGAGAGCTTTCCGCCGAGAAACCCGGCGTTGGCATGGGCGTTGATTTGCGAATAGAGCCCGGTCATCTGCCGGGCGGAGATCTCCGCCTGGCCGGCGTTGCCTCCCGCGATGCCGCCGGCGACCACGATCGTTGAGCCGCTTTGATCGCTGAACTGGCCGCCCGATTTTATGAGGACGTTCCCGCCGGGGCTGGCCCCTTGGCTGCCGCCTTGGGCTTGGATGAGCGAGTCCGGGCCGAGGTTGACCGAATCGCTGGCGAACAACTCGATGACGCCGTTGTTTTCGCGCACGGAGTTGGCTTGGATGAGGCCGCCCTGGTTCACCACCTGGGCTTGAAGGACTATCGCTCCGGCATCGGCAGTGAGCTTGCCGGAGTTGTCCACCGAGCCGACGGGCAGGGTCACCTTCGCGCTCAACCCGCGGCCGTCCGGACGTTCCGACACCAGCACCTCTTTGCCGGCATAGAGCCCGATCTGGCCCTGGGGCGCGTTGATCGTCCCGTGGTTGTCGATGGTGTTGGCAATGAGGAAGGCCGAGCCCCCGCTCCCGAGGTTGATCTGGCCATAGTTGATGATCTTGGCCGTCGGCGGCGGGGCGTTGAATTGCCAGGCCCCGCCACCGGCCAGGTCCGGCACATGGATCGGCGCCGTGGTCATGAGCAGTCCCTGCACCGAAATCCTGGCCTCGCCGCCGAGGTAGAATCCGGAGGCGTTTTGCAGCACCACGTAGCCGTTGGCGTTAAGGTTGCCCAATATCTGGGACGGATTGGCAGCGTTAATCTGGTTCCAAACTACCGAGGACGAGGAAGGCTCAACGAAGGTCGTGGTCTCGCCGGGGCCGATGTTGAAGCTTTGCCAATTGATAAACGCTCGGTCCGAAGTGGTGATGGTCAACTGTGAGCCCTGGCTGGCAAAGGTCGCGCTGCCCTGGGTGACCGTGGGCCCTGCGGGCGCAGCTTGGGCCACGCTGGCGCCCGCGGGAGCCGCTTGCAGAACCGGTCCTGGGAGTTGGGAAAGCAACAGGGCCAAACCGAGGCGCCCGGCCGTGCGACCGAGGCCGATGCTTTGGAGTGCGCCGGCAGAGCGAAGCGCCCCGCCGAGGCGGGATTTCGGCCGTGCGGGACGCGCGAGAATGCCAGACGCTGCCCGGGCCAAAGCGGTGTCGCGCTTCGCTTGCCACCGCACTCCAGAGTGGCCTGCCCGAGGCGGCTCAGGCCGCTTTCCGCGAGATTCCCGAGTGATGTCAGCCAATGACCGCATAATTCAACCTTTTCCTAAAACTGCGCTGACAGCCCAAAATCAAATCTGGGTTGTCCGGCCTCGGTGAGCCCGGCGCTCAACAGCGGCCAGGAGAACAGGAAGCGGGCCTCCCAATTGGCGCCGATCGAGGCCACGCCGCCAAAGCCGACACCCCAGAGCTGAGTGCGGCCTTTGCGGTCCCCGGGGTCCAGCAAGTAGGCCTCGCCGTAATCCATGAAAATCGAGCCCCGGACCGTCAGGGGGTGGTTGCCGTAAACCGTTCCGACCACGTAATAGGGCGTCTTCTGTTCCGTGGTGATGCGCCAGCCGTCATCGCCGAACACCTCGCCTTCATGATAGCCGCGCACGCCGGCCAAGCCGCCGAGGCCGAATTGCTCGTTGGCGATCAACGGTTCGCTGGCCACTTGCCCGTCCGCGTGCAGCGACAATACCCAATTCGTGTGGAAAGACAAGTCGCGTCCCAAGCTGGGAGTGAAAGCAATCCAATGGCCGGTCGAGCGCGAGGAGGCGGTAATGCCTTGGAGCTTTGGGGTGGAACCCGAGAACCAGGAATCGCCGCTCACGCCAACTCCGAAGGTGGTAAGTCCCTTCGAATCCTTCAAGCTGCCGTCGTAGCGCAAGGCCAGGGGCACATATTCGAGCAGCCGATGCGTCGTCGGCACGGGCGAGTTATCCACTTGATGCGTGATGTTGGTCTGGGGATGACTCGGGTTGTTCCCATAATCAACCTCGACGCTGCTCAAGGTGAAAATGTTGGTCTTGTAGCTCGTCAATTGGTAGGTCTTGAAATCGAAGCCCCCGGACAGGGTGGAATGAAAGGTCGCCGTGCTTTCGAGGGGCAGGCTCAGGCGAGAGCCGATGGCGCTGTTGACCGTCAAGTCCTGCTGCACCGTCTGCTGGTTCAGCGAGTTGCCGTTGGTGTTGTAGAGACTGCCGTTGAACAGCGACATCACCCCGCTGTCGATGGCCGAGCGGCTGGCATAGACGTTCAGCTCGGCCCTGCCGGAAGGCGGCGGCAGGTGAAACGTTCGCGAGGCCTCATCGTAGCCGAAGGTGCCCGGCCTGCTGGCGATGACCTCCGTGATCGATTCGGGGCTCCCCAGAGGCATCCGGTAAAACGCGCTGTAGTTGGCCACGGCCGGCCGGTCAAAAAATTCCCATTGGTTCCCGGACTTGAACGATTCGGGCGAGAAACTGTATTGGATGCCCATGGAATGTTCGAGTTGCCACAGGTTGTTATATACCAGAGAGCTGCTTACGCGCAGGTCGGGCGTGCCGGGCGAGTTCTGGTCGTTCAATTCCATCTTGCCGTGCAGCGGCAGGCGGTCTTTGGTCTCGAGGGTCAGGAGCGTCGTGTTCTCTTCCGGGCCGGGCGAGAGCTGCGGATAGATTTGGCGGTCCTGGTTGGCATTGGCTCGATCGAGCTCGGCCTGAAAGGCGGGGCTGTTAATGATCATGTTGGTGCGCAGGCTGGGCAGGGCTCGCATCACGTTGTTTGAGGAAAAGAAACGGTTTTTCGTCACCTCGATCTCCGCGAGGCGGCCTTCAAATACCCGGAGCTTGACCCTCTCGTTGGTGATCTGCTGTTGGGGAATCTCGACCCGCACGGTGGGATAGCCCCGGCTGCGGTATTCTTTTTGCAGCTCCGAGGCCGCCTCGACGATGTTCGTCAGGGCGACGTTTGTGCCGGTGTGCTTCGCCAGCACGGCGGTCAGCGCGGCCGTGGAAAGGAGGGTGTCACCCCTGACCTCGAAGGCCTTTACAGCGAAATGAGGTGTGGGCTTGAGGCTCGCTGCGGCCGGAACATTCAAGGCCGCGGGGTTTGGTTTGGGAAACACCCTGCCGGACACCAGGATGTTGCCTGAAGGCGCCCGGAACGCGTGCAGCGTGACCTGGCCGCCCGTAATCCTCTCCGGCGCAATCGAGATGCTCACGTTCGTGTAGCCCCGCCTGCGATAATCCAACTGCAATTCGCCCGCCGCCTTCACCAGTTCCCCAACGCTGACCTCCCGGCCGGTATATTTCGCGAAGAGAGCCCGGCTCGCGTTGGTCGGCGGGACTTGGTAGCCTGCGACCACGTAAGTGGTTACGAGGTAGTTTGTGGCGGTCAATTCTGCAGCCCACGCCCTCGGATCGGCACTCGAGCCCCACAGCAACAAGGGGACCAGCCAAGGCCGCGCCACAAGACGTATTCGCATCGATGGCCCAAAATAGGTTCCGGCCAAGGCGGCTTTATGACGCGCGCGTGACGTTTACGTGACGATGCGGCAGGCCAGTTCCGAAACCTGTCAGTTTCGTCCCGCCGCAGGGGCAGAGGGATATAGCCGGAAGACCCTGGCGCAGGATCTTCGCTTGAGTCGCTGGAACAAAGCTGATAGGGTTGGCCCCTGACGGTCGATAAACGTTAGGACACGAACCTATGCTCGCACATTACCTTGACGTTGCCATGGAAATGGCCAAATACGAGATCGTCGAAGACGACGCCACGTACTGGGGCGAGATCCCCGGCCTCCAGGGAGTGTGGGCCAGACACCAGACGCTCGCTGGGTGCCAGCGCGAACTGCGTGAAGCCCTGAGCGACTGGGTCGCGCTTCGGCTCCGGCTCGGGCTCGACATACCCGAGTTGGCACAGATGAATCTGAACCAAATCGGGATCGTGTCTCATGGGTAAACTGACGCCCGTTTCGCGCTTCAGATTCATCCAGCGGCTCCGTGAGCTTGGGTTTGAGGGGCCCTTTGCGGGTGGCAAACATCCCCAGATGAAGCGTGCGAACCTTACGCTGATCATCCCCAACGAGCATGAGGGAGAAATCGGCCCTGGGTATCTCACCCGTTTGCTGCGACAGGCCGGGGTTTCGCGCGAGGAATGGCTCGGCGGAAAGTGACGGGTCCCGGTTCCTTCCACAAGAGCTGCAAGGCTCTGCAGTTCCGTTTCACATTTGTTTCCTGAATGACATGGTTTTGTCACACCAGCCCGCCAAACTGCTTTTCAAATGCCTCTCGCAGCTATGGAACCAGAGCGTGTGTTTGGCCAGCACCTGGCGATTCGAGAAGTCTCAGTGGCTCCCGGAGGCGAATGGGCGCCCAGAGCGGTAGGGTGGATGTTGGTTCATGTTGCCAGCGGTGTGGCCTATTGGATGGAACGAGGCCGGAACCTTGAATTGGCCAAAGGCTCGACCCTCATCTTTTCCCATGCCATCGAGGGCGCCGTCCGCGCGAGCCAATTGGGCCAAACCGTCGTCCTTATGTTCCAAGTTCAACCCGAGAGGCTGGCCGGGGTAATCACCCTCGGAGAGAAGCAGTTCTTGCAGAGCGCCGCCGAAACGGACAGCCTGAATTTCCGCTTTCTCCCGGTCACCGACCCGGTGTCGCAAGAGTTCGCCGAGCTTTGCCGGCGCGGAGACGACCGCGGCCTCCGGGTGCGCCTGCGGTTGCTCGAGCTCTTTATCCGCGCGTTCGACAGCGGGTTGGGCCACCCAAAAGCCGAGCCTGCGGCCGAGTTGGACGCCAAGGGCCGGCTCGACGCCTTCTTGAAGCAAACGACCGCCTCGGCCATGCTCGACCTGAGTCTCTCCGAGTTAGTGAAGCAAGTCCGCTGTACCCCCAGGCATCTGAGCCGCATTTTCCTGGAAACCGTCGGCATGTCATTCCGGCAGAAACAAGCCGAGATCCGGTTGGCGCGCGCGCGGGAGTTGCTCGAGACCACCAATTCCAAGATATACGAAGTGGCCCTCGAAAGCGGCTATCAATCCGTGAGCCTCTTCAATTTCATGTTCCGAAGGCGCTTTGGCGTAACCCCGGCCAAGTGGCGAGAACAGTGGACGAGCCGCCAGGCCGCCCGCCTGTCGATCCGGGGCGCGCGGCCCCACCGGCACCGTCTCGAGGAGATTTCCTGCGTTTGACAGCTCCCGGCCATTTGCGCATCGAAGAAACCCTCCTCGCGCCCGGGCGGGAGTGGACGGACGAAAGCGCCGCTTGGCGGTTTGTGCGAATCAGCACCGGGGCCGCCTACTGGTTGGGGGCGGCCAACCCGCGGGCGTTGACCGAGGGCGAGGTGCTGGTGATCTCACCGGCGGCCCGAGCGCTCGTCCGGGCCAGCCAGATCAACAACGTGTCGCTCCACGGCTTTACCTTTGTTCCGGAATGGCTCTGCGGGTTTTTCACCCTCGCCGAACGCCGTTTTCTTGAAACCGCCGCCGGGCCCGGCCAGCCGGTTAGTTTCTTACCCTCGACGCATCCCGTCACCCGCGGATTTGCCGCTCTGGTTGCTCGCGGCGATTCCGACCCGCGACTCGTGCAGCGCGCGGGGGTGTTGGGTCTGGTGGCAGGCTATTTCGGCCAAGCCTTGAGCTGCCAGCAATTGCCCCCGGGCGGCAGCCCCTCCGTGCCTGACCGCTTCGAGGAGATCATTTGCCAGATGCCTGATCTCGAGCTGATTCACCACTCTCCGGAGCAACTTGCCCGGCTCTGCGGCTGCAGCCCCCGCCATTTCAGCCGGTTATTCCGCCAGCGCTTCGGCGTCTCACCCCGCCGGCGTCAGACCGAAATGCGCCTGCTCAACGCCCGCGAACTGCTGGCGCATTCGGAGAAAAAGATCGTCCAGGTTGCCCTGGACAGCGGCTACCGCAGCTCGAGTCTGTTCAACGCCCTGTTCAAGCGGCGCTTCGGCATGAGCCCATCCGCCTGGCGCGAACAGGCCGCGAAGACCAACGGCAAGCTGTTTTAGGACCTGGGCCGCAACGAAGTCACACATTCGACACCATTCCGCCATCCGGTGTTCACCGGGAGTTGGTTAAATCCCCGTGGGTTGTGGCGAGTGTTTTGGAGACTTATGTCCATGAACTTAATGGCAACGATGTTAGCGAGCGGGGCACTGAGGTTCGCCTTCGAGAAGGCGACCACCGAAGGCAAGATCTGCATCGGGGTCTTGATTGTGGTCTCGATTTTCAGTTGGACGGTCATCATCACCAAGAGCCGCCAGCTCTATCGGGCGCGGAAAATGGGCAAGCGGTTTTTTGCCGCCTACCGCGCCTCGCGCGACCCGCTGGAACTGCACCGCTCGAAGAAAGAGTTCGACGGCGCCCCGGCCTACGAACTCTACGCCACCGGCGCCGAGGAAATGGACTACCACCTCGAGAACAACCCGCTCCAGGTTGAGCGGACGCGCTACCCGGCCGCCGGTGTCGCAACCCAGTCCCAGCCCGACGGAATTGGCCAGTCGGTTACTAAGATCAGCCATGCCGCGTTCGAGTCCGTCCGCGTGGCGCTGGAACGCGCCGCCAGTTCTGAGGCTCTTTCGCTCGAGAAAGGCATGATTATTCTCTCCACCGCGGTTGCCGGCGGTCCGTTCATCGGCTTGCTCGGGACCGTCTGGGGCGTCATGGAGACATTCTCGGGCATCGCCCGGGCCAACGCCGCCAGCCTGACCGCCATGGCGCCCGGCGTGGCCGGTGCCCTCATTGCCACGGTGGTCGGCCTCTTCGTGGCCATTCCAGCCATGTTCGCCTACAACTACATGGTCACCACCATCCGCGCCATCACGCAGGAACTCGACGGCTTCGCCACCGAATACGCCACCCAGCTCGAGCACAAGTACGTGGATAACCGCGCGCTGGCCGAGGAGATCCGCGACGCGCTGCAGGGAAGCCTGGGGCGCGCGACCCCGCCCGTCCCTGATACCGGCCCGGAGGTTGCCGAGCCCGCCTTTTCATGAAGCACTGCCCCACTAGCTGCCATCAGGCCCCTAATGCCGGCTCCAGCCCGCACTGGAGCGCCGGCTTCAGCCGGCAGCAACGCCCGTTGTGATGAAAAGCTGTTCCAAAAGCTGCCATGAGACCCTGGCGCAGTTGAACATTACTCCGCTGCTGGACCTGGCTTTTGTACTGCTCGTCATTTTCATCATTACGACCACGCCGATCGTCAACGATCTCGCGGTGGACTTGCCGGCGGCGGCCAGGCGTCAAAAAGACCCCAAACCCAAGGTCCAGTACGTAACCGTTGAAAGCACGGGCCGAATGTTTTTGAACAAAGAGGTCGTCGACCTCGCCTCGCTGCAAGAGAAGGTCGTGGCCCTGCGCATCGGCGATCCCGACCTGAGCGTCGTCATCCGCGGCTCCTCTAAGACCAAGTACCGCCACATTGTCAACGTCATGGACATGCTGCAGCAGGCCAACGTCGGAAAAGTCAACCTTGCCACCGAGCCGTTTGCCGACGGCTCGGCCAAGAAGGAGTAACCTATGTCTGAACGCCGGAAGCGCAATTCGTCGAAGGTCAACCTCACCATCTCGGTCGTTTTCCACAGCCTGCTGGTCGCCGCGGTGTTCTTTTTGGCCGCGCGCGAGGGGATGCTCGGCAAAAAGCTCAAGGAACTCACCGTCGTTGCCGTGAAGGAAAAGAAGCCGGAGCCGCCCAAGGAAAAGACGCCGGAGCCCAAAGTGGCAACGGCCAAGCCGGCCGAGACGCCCAAGACTGTCGCCGTCGCACCGGCCCCACGGGTGGCTGCGCCCAGCACGCCCCCTCCCGCCGGGGCGCCCGCGGCCGTGGCGCCACCCACGGTCGATTTGCCCAATATGAACTTTGACGATGGCGCCAAAGCCGTTGTCACCGAGTCCGATCCCAGGCTCCTTTACAAGGGACTGGTCGAGTCGGCCTTGCGCGCTCACTGGAACCGCCGCGAGGATATTACCGACGATGCCTACGTCGCCGAGGTGGAGTTAATCATCGATCCGCAGGGCAAGGTGACTGATTCCCATTGGCTTAAAGGTTCGGGCGACGCCCGCTGGGATAACTCGGTCAAGGCCGCAGTGAGCGCGACCAAGGCGATCAGCCGGCCCCCGCCGAAGGGCTTTCCCGGGAAGATTGTGGCCCGCTTTGACGTCGAGTTGCTCCAGACCGAAGAAGTCTTCAAGGTGACCAGCCGGTGAAGAAGTTCTCCAAAGGCCATCACGGTTCCCTCAACGAGCTCAACATTACGCCTTTGCTCGATCTGGCGTTTGTGCTGCTGGTGATCTTCATCATTACCACGCCGCAATTGTCCAACGACCTCGAAATGAACCTGCCCTCGGCCAAAAAAAACAAACCGGCCTCGGTCCCTCCCAGGATCAACCGGATTATTGTGGATACGACCGGACGCATCACGCTCAACGATCAGCCGGTGGAGCTGCCTGCCCTCAAGCAAACCCTCTTCGCCCTGAAGGCCAAAGACCCCGAAACCAGCGTCGTCGTAAAAGGGGCCGGCGAGGCCGATTACCAAAAGGTCATTAGCGTCCTCGACCTCCTCCAGCAGGCGGACATCACGAAAGTGGGCCTGGCCACCGAAACCGCCCAATAGGCAGTGGGGGCACCAGACCGTTTTGCTCAGCAAGCCTCCACGTCATCCAGGAAGATGTCCTCCGGGCGATCTCCTCGGAGCTCGCAGAAGGTTGGGCGGCTGACTTTCAGCTCCGCCGCCGTGTTTGCGGCGCGCTGGACCAATTATTTCTTGCCTCCGCGCCGCTATGGCCTTGCGCCTGTCCGTGGTGCGGGGGTAGCTTCGGAGTGTGAAGTTAATGCTCGAGAATTTGCCGCCCTCGCTCCGCGACCAACGCCAGACGCTGGCTCTTTGCCTACAGGCGATGGATAGGGCGGTCCCGCTGCAGGCCGTTTATCTTTTCGGCTCTCATGTTCGCGGACAGGCGCGGCCGGACAGCGATGTGGATCTGTGCCTGGTGGCGGAGGGGGCCGAGCGCCAACTCAAAACGGCCCAGCAGTTCGGCGCCGCGTTGCAGGCAGTCTGGCCCAGACCGTCGTTCACCTTGATTCCCATCACGCCCCGACGGCTCCAAGAAAAGAAGGCCATCGGGGATTTTTTCTTTGGCACGGTTCTCAGGGAAGGAGTCCTTCTTGCCGCGTAAGACCGACTCAACCAACCCGGCCGATTGGCTTTGGATTGCCGAATTGGATCTGGAAGGGGTTCGCCTCAACGTGGCCCATGCCCGATACCCCGGTTTCGACCTCGACGATCCGGATTGGCCGGCCTTGCGGCAGCAGGTCGCCGGCATCGAGAGGTTGCTGGAATCGGTAAAGGCGCACATTGCGCCGCCCCCAGCAGGCAAAAACCCCTCTGGCGGCGTCGCTCCTCGCTCACAGACCACTGCGGGTATGCTCGCTCGTCGCGCCTGGCCAGATCGGTCTTTCCGCGAAAACAGGACCCCTCTGAATTTTCAGACAGGCTCCCCACGCCGGATGGTGCTCGCCGGCCCCTGTCTGTCATGCCGCTTGCGAAGAAACGCCAAGCGTCATGGCAGCCACGCGCCTGTTTCGCGTAAAACGCGAATTATCGCAACGCCTTCAACAATCGTCTTGGATGCGCCGGATGAACGGGCTGGAGGTCGGCCTCGTTGAAGGCGAGCAGCAAAGCGTCTCCGTCGACGTCCAGCAGGTGTTTATCAGAAGTGACGAGCAAGGGGATTTTAGCGAGAGACGTTTGCGCCAGAATTTTTCCGTCGTTTTGCTCGGTTTCGGGAATGAGCGAGGAATCGATCAACCGCGCGGCGAACCGAATGGCGATAGCCAGATGGGTGCTCGACAAGGTGAAAGGCTGACATTTCCAGACCCCGATTTTTTCCAGAGCAACGTGAGCCAAGTCCTGCTGCGGCGCGGCTTTCAGTGAGGCGAAAAAGTCAAGTTCGGCCACAACCGTCGGCGGCACAAACAGACGATAACCCCGGCTGGAAAACTCCTCCTTGAACTCATGGGCAAAATCCATCTCCCCGGCAAGATCGAGCAAAAGATTAGTGTCCAGCGCCAGTGATTTCTTTGGGCTGGTCGCCATAAATCTTCGCCAAGCCACGTTGGAAATGCTGCGCCTCTTCCTCTGGCGTGAGCTTGCCGGCCAATTTCCTGACCTTGGCGGCCAGGCGGCTGCCCTCAGTTTGCTCGGGGTAATCGAGCTTCCTTCGTCTGTTAGCTGACCGTCGCATGACATGGGCAACGTATCCGCTTTCCGCGCGGAGCACAAGTCCTTTGGGGAAGGGAATCGAACCTTCCACTCGCAATTT
>Ga0209415_10013079_pt1 | contig 13744 bp, 12 predicted proteins | sample PeaSoiSIISIP2007_FD_187696 | JGI IMG/M metagenome (GOLD analysis project Ga0209415, IMG submission 187696) | Peat soil microbial communities from Weissenstadt, Germany - SII-SIP-2007 (SPAdes) (version 2) | ecosystem: Environmental > Terrestrial > Soil > Wetlands > Peat | place: Germany... | reverse complement strand
GCGCGCATGCAAGAGGGCCTGCTGTCGCTGATGCAGATGGCCAAGACCACGGCGATGGTGGCGCGGCTGGGCCAGGTAGGCCTGCCCTTCGTGTCGGTACTGTGTCATCCGACGACGGGCGGAGTTTCGGCGAGCTTTGCCTTCATGGGTGACGTGGTGATTGCCGAACCCAAGGCCCTGATCGGTTTTGCCGGCCCGCGGGTGATCGAGCAGACCGTGCGCGAGAAACTGCCGGAAGGTTTTCAACGTTCGGAGTTCTTGCTGCAAAAGGGGGCGATCGACATGATCGTCGATCGGCGCGAGATGCGCGACGAATTGGCGCGCCTGCTGGCGCTACTGATGCGCCAGCCGATCGAGGCGATCGTCTAGCGCTTTGTTGGCGAGCGTGCGCGCACGCCTGTTTGCTGGCTGCCCCGATTCGTGAAGTATCCGGACACGCTGCCAGCGTGGTTGGCGTACGTCGAGCGCTTGCATCACCGACCCGTCGACCTGGCGCTCGATCGGGTGCATGCGGTGGCGCAGCGGCTGGGCCTGGCGCTGCCGGGCACGAAAATCGTGGTCGGTGGCACCAACGGCAAGGGTTCCACCTGCGCGATGCTCGATGCCATCTTGCGCTCGGCCGGCTACCGGGTGGGCCGCTACGGTTCGCCGCACCTGCTGCGCTTTAACGAGCGCGCGCTGATCGACGGGCAGGCGGCCAGCGATGCCGCGCTGATGGCGCAATTCGAAGCGGTCGAGCGGGCGCGCGCAGCGACCACGCTGACGTACTTCGAGTTCACGACGCTCGCGGTGCTGGGCTGGTTCGCGCGCGAGCGTATCGATGTGGCCGTGCTAGAGATCGGGCTCGGTGGACGCCTGGACGCGGTCAACATCATCGATGCCGACTGCGCGGTCGTGACCACGATCGACCTCGATCACACCGAGCTGCTGGGGCCCACGCGCGAGCACATCGGCTTGGAGAAGGCCCACATCTTCCGTCCCGGCCGGCCGGCGATCTGCGTCGACCCGGATCCGCCGCAATCGCTGATCGAACATGCCCGGCGCATCGGTGCGCAGCTGTGGCGGATCGGGCGCGAGTTTTCCGTCGAGGCTCTGGCCGACCCGCAAGCTCCGCGGCAGTGGAACTACCTGGGCATGCATGCCGATCGCTTGGCCTTGCCGTGGCCCGCGCTGCGCGGGATGCACCAGTTGCGCAACGCCGGGGGCGCGCTGGCGGCCATCGAGGCGCTCGCGTCGCGCTTGCCCGTCGACCAGCAGGCGGTGCGGCGCGGACTCTCCAGCGTTCAGCTGCCCGGGCGCTTTCAGGTCGTACCCGGCCGCCCGTTATTCGTGCTCGATGTTGCGCACAATCCGCACGCGGCACAGGCCCTTGCTCAGGCGCTGGCCAGCCACCGGGTGCTGGGCAAGCTGCCAGGGCGCACGTATGCCGTGTTCGGCATGCTGCGCGACAAGGATGTTCGCGCCGTCGTGCAGGCCTTGTCCCAGGAAGTTGATCGCTGGTTCCTGGTACCGACCGCGGGGGAGCGCGGCCAGGAGGCGGGCGCGCTCGAGAAGACGGGATTTGCCGATATCGAGCCGCAGTGCCGCGCACGTCACGAATCGGTGGCCGCAGCGCTCACCAGCGCGACGGCGCAGGCGCAGCCGGATGATAGAATTGTTGTGTTTGGTTCATTCGTCATCGTCGCAGATGCATTGCGATGGTTGGAGCGCAGGTCGCGATGAAACTGGCGTTCTGGAAGCGCAAGCGGCCGCGACGGAGTTCGCCCGATTTGGCAGCTGCGGGTGCGCAACCGGCATTCGATGAGGCCGCGGATGAGGCCGACGCGGCCGCGGCCGCGACGCTGCTGCGGGTGCGCACACGGCGGCGGCTGATCGGCGCCTGCGCCTTGCTGCTGGCAGTGGTGGTCCTGGTTCCGATGCTGCTGGACCCGACCCCCCGCGCGGTACCCGATAACATTCCCATCGATCTGCCCAGTGACCGGACGCCGTTTGCGCCGCGGCCGGCGGCGCCGGCGCCAGCACCCGTGACGGGGGCAGCCGACGGCGCGGCCGGGGTTCCGGCAGCGCCGGGCTCTGCTGCGGACACGGCCGCCGACGCAGCGCCGGCGGGCGCGGAGGCGCGGCCCCCGGCGGGGAGCGCGCCGTCGCCCAAGTCCGTCGATGAGGCGGGCGCGCAGGGCAAGAAGCATTCGGCCACACCCGCGGAGCCGGCCAAGGGCGAAGCCAAGCACACGGCGCACAAGGCCGAACCCTCGGCCGTGGGGCAGGGCAAGATCTTCGTCCAGGCGGCGGCGATGGCCGAGGAGAGCGCTGCCCAGAAGCTTGCCGATCGGCTGAGCAAGTCCGGGCTGACGCCGTTCGTCGAACGCACGCACACCACCGACGGGGTACGCTTCCGGGTGCGCCTGGGCCCTTTTGCCTCGCGCGACGATGCCGAGCGCATGCGCCAGCGCTTGCAGGCTTTGCGGGTGAGCGCAAATATCGTGGGTGCGTGAGCGTATGGGGGCTATCGACGTGGTGTTCGCCGTGTTGCTAGGCCTGTCGATTGTCTGGGGTTTTTGGCGCGGCCTGACGCGCGAGTTGGTGTCGATGATCGCCTGGGTGATCATCGGGGTGCTGGTGTATCGCTACTCCTCCTGGGTCGGTCAGTGGCTACCCTTCGAAGCCCCGCCGGTCGTTCACGTGGCGGTGGGCGCGGGGGTGATCGTGGTGCTTGGCGTCATCGCTGCCGCGATCATCGGGCGCTTGTTGCGCTCGGCGGTCACGGCCTCGAAGCTCGCGGGAGCGGACCGCGTGCTCGGAGCGTTGTTTGGCGCGGCGCGCGGCGCTCTGGTGATGCTGCTGATCGCTGCGCTGGTCGTTGAGGCAGGGTTTTCCGATACCCACGTATGGCGCAATTCGGCCAGCGGACCCTACCTTGAGCACGTATGGCACTGGATGGCGGGAACCGTGCCGAACCATCGCGTTCCGCTGGTCATGGTCTCGGGAGGCTGAACGTATGTGCGGAATCGTGGGCGTGGTGGCGAACACGCCGGTAAATCAGCTGCTATACGACGCCTTGCTGCTGCTGCAGCACCGGGGCCAGGACGCGGCGGGAATCTGCACCGTCAATGGCAACCGCTTCCACATGCACAAGGGCGGCGGGTTGGCGCGCGACGTTTTTCGCACGCGCAACATGCGGTCCCTGCCCGGTATTTCGGGGATTGCCCAGGTCCGCTACCCGACGCAAGGCTCGGCCGCCGACGCGGAGGAAGCGCAGCCGTTTTACGTCAATGCGCCCTTCGGCATCAGCCTGGTGCACAACGGCAACCTGACCAACGCCGACCGCATGAAGGAGGAGATGTTCCGCAAGGATCGCCGGCACATCAATACCAACTCCGATTCCGAGGTCCTGCTCAACGTGCTGGCGCACGAGCTGGAGCTGGCCAGCGACGGGATCACGCTCGATCCGGACACCATCTTCCGCGCGGTATCGGCGGTGCACCGGCGGGTACGCGGCGCGTACGCGGTGGTCGCCCAGATCGCCGGCTACGGCTTGCTGGCGTTTCGTGACCCGTACGGCATTCGTCCCTTGGCTTTTGGCGTAAACGAGACCGATCAGGGCACCGAGTACATGGTGGCGTCGGAGTCGGTAGCGCTCGACGGGCTTGGCTTTCGGCTGGTGCGCGACGTGGCCCCGGGAGAGGCGATCTTCATCGATTACGATGGCCGCTTCTTCGAGAAGCAGTGCGCCGAAAATCCGGGCCTGTATCCGTGCCTGTTCGAATACGTCTATCTGGCGCGTCCCGATTCGATGCTCGACGGCGTGTCGGTGTACGCCGCGCGCCTGCGTCTTGGGGAATATCTCGCACGCCGGGTCGCCACCGAGCTGCGCACCGGCGAGATCGACGTGGTGATGCCGATCCCGGACTCGAGCCGGCCCGCCGCGCTGCAGCTGGCCAACAAGCTCAACCTCGACTACCGCGAAGGGTTCATCAAGAACCGCTACATCGGCCGCACCTTCATCATGCCCGGCCAGGCCGTGCGCACCAAGTCCGTGCGGCAGAAGCTCAACGCGATCGGGGTGGAATTCAAGGGCAAGAGCGTACTGCTCGTCGATGACTCGATCGTGCGCGGAACGACCAGCCAGGAGATCGTGCAGATGGCCCGCGACGCCGGAGCGGCACGGGTGTCCTTTGCCTCGTCGGCGCCGCCGGTGCGTTTTCCCAACGTGTACGGCATCGACATGCCCACTCGTGCCGAACTCATTGCTAGTTCGCGCAGCGAACCCGAGATCCAGGGCGCGATTGGCGCCGATGCCCTGGTCTTCCAAGAGCTCGATGATCTCAAGCGCGCCGTGCGCGATTGCAACCCGGCGCTGCGCCGCTTCGAAGCCTCGTGCTTCGACGGTGTCTACGTGACCGGTGACGTGAGCCCGGCCTACCTCGACCGCATCGAACGTGCCCGGCTCTCGCCGGTGACGGTGGAGGGTTCGGGACTGTCGCAGTTGAGTCTGGCGATCGAGGGAAGCGAGAACTGAACGGCCGCCAAATTCGCGCGGCTTTCTTGCGCCGTAGGGGAACGAGGATGACCGAGGTTTCCGACAGCATCACGCTGGGCGAGTTGGTGTCCCGATCCGCTAAGGCCCTGGCGCATGCCGGCCTCGAGCACCGCATCGACATCTATCGGGATGTCGACGTCGACGATCCGGCCGTCTCGCGCATGCTCGGGCAGCGACACACGGTGCGGGTCCGGATCAAGATCACCGCCACTAGCCTGCTCTTTGACGCGCAAGAAAAAGCGGACTCGGCCATCAATGCGCCGCGGTTTCGCGAGGGACAGACCTGAGCCCCGGATATAGCGCGACCAGCCGTGCGCCTGCGGCCGGGCGCGTGGGGGCATTCGTTTTCGCGTTCTGCGCAACGATTTACCTTGTTTGCCGAAGACTTTAGTACGATTTGTCCGCCATGTCGGATGACTCTTCCGCCTCCGTCGCCGAAGTGACTAGCAGTCCGGGTGCACGGCGCAAGGCGCTCGCGCCTGGTCCGTGGTATTGGCAGGCGCAGGCCAAGGACCAGCTCCGGGTCCGCTTGCTGTACGTTCCCGGCAACAAGATCGATGTCGGCATCTGGTGGAATCGACCTGGCCGCGACGCCGACGTGCAGTTGGTTTTTGGCCTCTATGGCGACTCGGTCGAACTGGGCTGCCTCACGGGAAACGGTTTCGATGCGCCCGGGTTTCACCGCCTGGGCTTTGGGACCTTTGCGGTCAATATTGCCGTGCAAGCGCTGCAGGCCACTTGCCGGCCTTCGCTTGCCGTCCAAGGGGTTCTTTCCAACACCGCGGAGGCGAAGCTTGCGGCGGACGAGCGCGCGCGCCTGGAGGCCAATCGTCGCGCGTTTTGGCGCCGCTTCGGCCTGGACGTGGTCACGCTGGGCGCGCCGCCGCTCGACTATCTGCGCGGTCGGGTCGGCGCGCTGCAGGTGGTTACCGCAGGGTCGGTGGCCGGGCAGTTTCCTCGGTGCATCGCCTTGGGCGAATTCGTCGCCGAGCGGCCTGCCGGATTTTGGTAGTTCAAGGCGCGATGGCGCAGAAGACCTGCGCTCCCTGGGCGTCGGTCCCCGAAAACAGCGCGGACCACGCCGCCCCATTCCAGGCCAGTGCCTGCTGGTCGCCCAGAAACAGCGCATTGCCGGTGGAACCTGATTGTTGATCGGCGGGCGGCGCGGTATTGAGATTGAACGGCCCGTAGAGCCGCGTCTCGGTCCAGCTCTTGCCGCCGTCGGCAGACTCGCGCAGCCACAGGCTCGTGCTCAGGATGCTCGAGCCGGCCACGTAATCCCGAAAGTCGTAGTAGGTCACCGCGATGCGGCCCGCGGAACCAAAATGCACGCTGGGGTCAAACGCGGCCACTGCGGGAGCGGTATTGACCTGCACGGGCGCGGACCAAGTCGCGCCGCCATCGGCGGAGAGCGAGAGCGCGATGCCGTCCCGGGCGCCGCCGGAAAAGGAGCTCTCCTGCCACACTGCCGCCAGCTTCGCGCTGGTGGCGTCGACGGCGGTCTGCGCCATGTACCGGCTGTCGCGAATCGGCGGCCCGCCGCTGATCGGGTTCTGGGTGCCGACCGGCGTCATGTTCGCGATCACCACGGCGGCGCCGGTAGCAGGCCAGGTGGCGCCGTGATCGGTCGAGCGGATGGCCATCAGCTGTCCAAAGAAGCCGTTGGGCTGGGTGAAGATGTCGACCACCGACCCATCGGCTAGCACCAGTGGCTGGTTGTTGAAGGTTTGATTGCCCGCGCCCGGGTCGTAGATGATGCGCGCCGGATCCCAGGTGAGACCATCATCGGCCGAGTGCGCCATCCAGGTCGGCATGGCAGCGGTGGGGTCGCTGCTGAGCCGGTCCCAAACCAGGTACACGTGACCACTGTTGGGGTCGGCCGCGATGGCATCGCGGTCGTTGAAGTAGAACGGCCCGCTGCCGCTGCCGCTGCCGGTATCGGCTATGACGGCCACCGGCGCCTGCCAGGTGGAGCCGCCGTCGAGCGAGCGCGTCACCAGCACCGCGCTGGTGCCGCCGGAGCCGAGGTACCCGCCGGCCGAAAAAGCCAAGGCGCTTGCCAGGATCAGGCTGCTGCCGCCGCCGCTGGTGACGCTGATCGACGGATCCGAAGCGCGGTCGTACCCGGCGCCCACGCCCGCGCTTGCCCCGCAGGCGGAAAAGGGCAGGGGCTGCCCGCTGCTCCAGCTCGAGCCACCGTCGGCGGATCGGGCAAACTCGATGGCGCGTGCGCCCACGGCGTTCCAGCGATCCTGCTCCCAGAGGCCGAACAGCTGGACTGCCGGACCCGCAGCGAGCTGCGGTTGCACCGCGGAGTTGGGTGTGAAGGCGGCCCCCGCGATGCCCGGTGCCGTTCCGCACGAGGCGGACAGCGCACTGGCGAACGACACCTGGGTGAGGCTGGCCCGCACTGCCGGGGCGGAGGAACTGCTGCTGCCTCCGCAGGCGGCATCGAGCAGCGCGCTGGCAAGCAAGGCCGTAGCGCGTGCCGGAAGGGAAATCGGGGAAGTCCGCACCAAGGGAATTTTGCGGCATCCGCTCGAGCCGGTCATCGCCTGGCAGCGTGTCCGGCCATCGGGCAAATGGCTGGTTCGGTGACTGCCAAGCGAGTTGCGGAAATAAGCGGCTCTGGAACCCAAACGCAACGCAGGGGCCGCCTTTTGCCGGGTCGGAGCGCGTGCTAGTGTTGCGCCGTCGGCGGATCCCCCTATGACGAGGCAGACCGTGCAATCTGGCGCAGAGATCAACGTCGTCGCACACGTAATACAGCAGGCGGTCGCTCCCGTTTTTCTGCTCACCGGCGTGGGCGCCATACTGGGCGTACTGACCAACCGCTTGGCGCGGATCATCGATCGCTTCCGCACCCTGGTCGCGATGGACCTTGGCCCGCCCAAACTAAATCCGCTCGGCGAAGACAAAGAGCATCACGCGGCCGCGCATCGGCGCAACGAAATCGCGAGCCTTAGCCGGCGCCGCAGCTGGATCCATGGGGCTATCACCCTTTGCACGATTTGCGCCCTGTTGATATGCGTGGTCATCGCGACGCTCTTCCTTGCCTCGGAACTGGGCAGCGATCCCTCGCGCGTGGTGGGATTGCTCTTTGTCACGGCGATGTTCTCGCTCATCTGCGGCTTGCTTTGCTTCCTGCGCGAGATCTCGCTCGCCACGGAACAGTTCGAGGCGCGCTAGTCGTTGCCCGTCTCAATCCCCCAAGAAGCGTTCGGACTGCTCCGCCGCCTGCTGTGCGGCCTCGATCGTGTTGGCCAGCAGCATGGCGATCGTCATGGGGCCCACGCCGCCAGGGACCGGGGTGATCCACGAGGCGACAGCGCGCACCGACGCGAAGTCAACGTCGCCGCATAATTTGCCGTTGGCAAGACGATTGATCCCTACGTCAATCACGACCGCACCGGGCTTGACCATATCGGCGGTGATCATCGCCGGCCGTCCGACGGCCGCCACCAGGATGTCGGCCCGGCGGGTGTGAGAGGCCAGGTCGCGGGTGCGCGAATGACACACGGTCACGGTCGCGTCTGCGGTCAGCAGCAGGCGGGCCATGGGCCGGCCGACGATGTTGGAGCGGCCGACGATGACGGCGTCGCTGCCGCGTGACTGGATGCCGGCGCTTTGCAGCAGCACCATCACGCCCTTGGGCGTGCACGGAATGAAGCGCGGATTGCCCAGGGCGAGCGCGCCGACGTTTTCGGTGTGAAAGCCGTCGACGTCCTTTTGCGCCGAAACCGCCGCCAGCACCGCGGCCTCGTCATACTGCCGGGGCAGCGGCAGCTGCACCAGGATGCCGTGGATGCGCGGGTCGCGGTTCAGGGCCTCAATGCGCTCGATCACTCGCGCCGGGTCGGTGCTGGCGGGAAGGACGATGTTCTCCGAGAACATCCCGGCCTCTTCGCACGCGGCCACCTTGTTGCGCACATACACCTGCGAAGCAGGGTTCTCGCCGACGAGCACGACCGCAAGTCCGGGGCGCTGCCCCCGCGCGGCGAGCGCCGCGACCTGGTCGCGGAATTGCGCCCGCAAGCGCTGTGCGATTGCCTTGCCATCGAGGATGGAAGCGGTCATGTTGTGCCTTCGGTAGGTGTTGCCTCGCAACGGCGCGCGCCAGCGCGGGCGGGCCGGCGCAGCCGGCCGCCGGCAGGCTTGCCGAACCGGCGGCGCGCTACTTTCCCTGTGTCAATCGGATCGCATCTGCGCCTGGGTCAGGTTGCTCCCCGGTGGGACGCTGCTCGTCAACCAGACGTTGCCGCCGATGGTTGATCCGCGTCCGATCGTGATCCGCCCCAAGATCGTCGCGCCGGCATAGATGACGACGTCGTCCTCCACGATCGGGTGACGGGCGATCCCCTTGATGAGCTTGCCGTCGGCATCGGCGGGAAAGCGCTTGGCGCCCAGCGTCACGGCCTGGTAGAGGCGGACGCGCTCGCCGACGATGGTGGTCTCCCCGATCACCACACCGGTTCCGTGATCGATGAAGAAGCTCCCACCGATGCTCGCGCCCGGGTGGATGTCGACGCCGGTGCGGGTGTGCGCGATCTCGCCGATCAGGCGCGCGATGAGGTGGGCGCCAAGCTGGTGCAGGCCGTGCGCGAAGCGGTAGAGCATGATCGCCGTGGTGCCCGGGTAGCACAGCAGGATCTCCGAGATGCTCGAGGCGGCCGGGTCTCCCTGGTAGGCCGCGTGCAAGTCGCTCACGACCAGGGCGCGGATTGCCGGCAGCCGCGCAGCGAAGTCACGGGTCATTTCCGCGGCCTTGCTGGCCAGGTCGGCCTCGCCGGCCTGCGCCTGTGGGTCGTCGAACAACAATCCGCGGCGCAGTTGCTCGGCCAGCAGCATCAAGGCCACGTTGAGCGTGTCGCCGACAAAAAAATCGATGCTCTCGTCGGTGAGGTCCGAATTGCCGTAGTGCGTCGGAAAAAGTGCCGCCCGCAGGCGGTCGACGACCTCGGAGATGGTTTGGCGCGAGGGCAGTTCGCGGATCCGTCGCAGGTGCCGAACATGGTGCGTGACCTCGCGCGAGGTCCGCAGCTCCGCGACCACCGATTTCAGATCCCAGAGCGGCTGCACAATGCGTGCGCCGCCACGGATCGGTAGACCTTCCTTGCCCAATTTCCTGCTCCAAATCGATCGCCAGCGCCGTGCCGACAACGCGCCGCCCGCGTTGCGAGAGATGTTACCGCAAGACACTGCAATCGCGACGCTGCCGCGTGCGGGCGCGCAGCGCGTGCCCTTCAGCGCAGTTGCCGCAGCAAAAATCGCGCAGGGTCGACTGCCGCCGACAAGGCGACTTCGATCGGCGCCGGCTCGCCGTTGATTAGGCAGGCCAGGTGTTCGCCGAGCAGGGGCGCCAGGCTAAGGCCGCGGGAACCCAAAGCGCTCAGGCAATACAGGCCAGGGGAGCGCGGCAGATCCGGCAGGTGGGCCCCACGGTGGCGCTGGGCCGCGGCGAGGATTGCGCGCTCGTCGGGCAGTGCGCCGCAGAGTGGCAGCCGGTCCTGGGAGACGCAGCGCCAGCCGCGAAACACCCCGGCGACCTGGGGCGCCGGTGCCTGGGCCAGCAGTTGCCCAAGACGTGCCAGATTGGCGTGGTGGGCGCCGATGTTGTCCGCGGCAGCGGGCCCCGCGGGATCGATGGGGCCGGACGGCTCCTGCTCGTAGGTCGCGCCCACGGCAGCGGCGCCGAGCAGCGGCGGGATGAGGTAGCCCTCGCCGCTGATGCCGGCGCGCAGCTGCGCCAGGGCAGGCGATTGCAGCAGCGAGATGCGGCCCCCAACGTGCTGCAGCGGGGCGTGGCGCAGCCCCAGCAGCCGCACCAGGTCGCCCGCGCTGGCCAGCACCAGCACGGGGGCCTCGTGGCTCTGGCCTTGGCCGTCGTGCACGCGCCAGCCGTTGCCGCTGCGCTGTACCTCTTCGACGGCAAAGCCGAAGGCCGGTGCGAACGCTCCCGGGCCTGCGGCCAGGCAGCTGGCGTCGAGCAAGGCCCGGCACCATTGGGCCGATGCCACGACCGCGCCGCGGGCAAACCACGTGCCGCCGTGCCGGGGAGCGAGGCCGAGCAGCGCCGCGGCCTGGCTCGCCTCGAGGAACACCGCAAATTCCGCCGGCCAGGCCTGCCGCGCCAGCTGCTCGCCCGCGGCGCGCGCTTGCGGCGCGCTGCCGGCCTGCTCGAAGACGCCACACTGCGCCCACAGGCCTGTTCGTGCCGCCAGCGGCAGCTGCTGCTCCAGCTGCTGCAGCAGTGCGAGGCTGAACAGGTAGCCGGCGCGCGACAGGCGCGAGGCCCGGTTGTCGTCGGCGCTCAGCAGCGGATGGAGCAGGCCAGCCGGCAGCCCCGAGGCACCACTTGCGACCTGGCTCGCGCGCTCGAGCAGCGTGACGCGCCAGCCGCGCCGGCGCAGCGCGTAAGCGCTGCAGCAACCCGCCAGTCCCGCCCCGACAACGATGGCATGGCGCTCGCCGTCATAGGGCTGCGGCGGTTCCTGCCGGCGCATCCGCCAGCGCGGGGCAAAACGTGCGGTCAGCATCTGGCGCTTGCTGCCGAAGCCGGGCTGGAGCTGGACGTCGAACCCATTGCCGGCCAGTGCCTCGCGCACTGCCCGTGCGCAGGTATACGTGGCCGCGGTCGCGTCGGGGCGGGCAAGACGTGCCAGCGCGCGGAAGACCCGCGGCTCCCACATCCGTGGATTGCGGTCGGGTGCAAAGCCGTCGAGGTAGAACGCATCGGCGCCCAGCTGCAACTGCGTGACGAGCTCGAGCACGTCGCCCAGGGCCAGCGTCAGTGCGAGGCGTCCGTCCTCGAACTCGACCCGGTGCAGACCGGGCACGAGCACGGGCCAGCGCGAGGCCAGCTGCGAACGAAGATCGGCGAGTGGATCGCTCGGGGAGCCCGCCGGCGATTGCCCCGCCGCTTGCAGGTCACGCCCTAGCAGGGGATGCTTCTCCAGCGAAACAAAATGCAGGCGTTGCGGACGTTGCGGATCATCGCGCCAAGCCTGCCAGGTCGCCAGGAAGTTGTTCCCCAGACCGAACCCGGTCTCGACGATGACAAACTGTGACCGACCGGCCCAGCGCCGCGGAAGTGCGTTGCCGGCAAGAAAGACATGCCGCGCCTGCCCCAGCGCCCCGTCCCGGCTCGCGTACGCGTCGCCGTAGCGCGGACAGTACAGCACACCGCTTGAATCGAATTCGAGCGCTTGCGGCTCCAGGCCAATCACGGTGGCGGCTCCGATGTGGCAAGCAAGGTCAGGAGCCGGCAGTGTAAAGTTCAGGCATGCAAATCACGGTGCTGGCGGTGACGATGTTTGCCCAGAACTGCTCGATCCTGGGCTGCGAGATCACGCGCGAGGCGGCGATCGTCGACCCGGGCGGGGATGTGGAGCGCATCGTCGCGCAGCTCGATGCGCTGGCGCTGGTTCCCAAGAAGATTTTCCTCACCCACGGGCACGTGGACCACTGCGGGGGCGCGCCCGAGCTTGCGCGGCGGCTGAAGGTGCCGATCGAGGGCCCGCAGGAGGCCGATGCGTTCTGGATCGACCATCTGGCCGAGGCGGCCAGGCAATTTGGATTTGCGCCCGCCCAGTCCTTCACGCCCGATCGCTGGCTGCACGATGGCGACACGGTGCGTTTTGGCCGGCAGTCGATGCAGGTGCTGCACTGTCCGGGACATACGCCGGGCCACGTGGTCTTCTTTCATGCGGGCGAGCGCATCGCTATCGTCGGCGACGTGCTCTTTGCCGGATCGATCGGCCGCACCGACTTTCCGCGAGGAAACCACGCGCAGCTGCTGGCATCGATCCGCAACAAACTCTGGCCGCTGGGCAGCGACATCACCTTCTTGCCGGGGCACGGTCCGGTATCAACCTTCGGCGCGGAGCGGCGCGCCAACCCGTTCGTGGGGGACCTGGCGCTCGCGAAACGGGCATAACGCCGCACGCCGGCGGATCCGTTCGGTGGCAGCCTAGCAAACGCAGACGCGCAACCGAATCAAGGCGCGCTACCAATGCGCAGCGCCGGCGAAAGCGGCGCCTCGTCCGTCCACCAGCCACCGCCGAGCGCGGCATACAGCGCGACCGTGTCCTGCAGGCGCTGCGCGACGGCACCTAGGTATCCCAGGCGCGCCTGCTGGTACTGCGCGTCGGCTACCAGCAGGTCAAGATAGCCCGCCGTTCCGGCCTCGTAATTGGCGCGCGCGAGCTTCTCGCTCTCGGAGGCCGCGGCGAGCGCATCGACCTGGGCACGCAGCGCCTGCGCGTCGTGATCGAGCGCCCGCATCGTGTCGGCAACCTGCTCCAGGGCGGTGAGGACGGTTTCCTGGTATTGAGCCAGGGCGGCGTCGTAGGCATCGATCGCCGCCTTGCGCGTATACCACTGGGTGCCGCCGCTGAAGACGGATCCGGCCAGGTTCGCCTGCGCGGACCAGAAGCGGGTCGCGCCATGCAGCAGACCGGCGATCGTGCTATTGCCAACCCCCGCGGTTCCGCCCAGCGTGAGGCTTGGAAAAAGATCGGCGGTGGCCACGCCGATCTCGGCGCTGGCCTGGTGCAAGGAGGCCTCCGCCGCGAGGATGTCGGGCCGGTGCCGCGCCAGCGTCGAGGGCAGGGCGTCGGGCAGTTCCGCCGGCAGGGCGATCTTCTCGAGAGCGATGGCCGGTGTCGTGAACTCGGCTGGGGTTTGTCCGCAAAGCTGGGCGAGCAGATGGTCACTTTGGTCCATCCGTTGTTCCAGTGCCGCAACGGCGGCCGCGCTGGTGGCCTGCTGGGCCTTGAGCACGAGTATGTCTGCGTAGGCACCGGTGCCGGCATCGTAGCGGGTCTGGGCGAGCCGGATCTGCTCGTCCAGCATGCCGATAATGGCCCGCGTGGCGTCGCGCTGGGCTTGGTATCCCGCTCGGGCGATCCCGGCATTTACGACGTTGGACGTTAGGCTCAGGTAGGTTGCCAGCGCGGCGTCGTGCTGCAGATCGACTACGGCACCCAGTGCCTCGACGGTCCGGCGCTGGCCCCCGAACAGATCCGGCACGTAGCTGACATTGGCGCCGAGTGTGGATAGGTTGTAGGGGCTGATGGACCGTAGCCCCTGGCCGAAGTTCACGAGCGGGCTCTGTCGCGAAGAGACAAGGCTGGCACCGATCTGGGGAAAGAACACGCCATAGCCGGCGCGCAGGCTGTCCTGGCTCTGGCGCAAGGTTGCCTG
>Ga0209415_10013078_pt1 | contig 13745 bp, 12 predicted proteins | sample PeaSoiSIISIP2007_FD_187696 | JGI IMG/M metagenome (GOLD analysis project Ga0209415, IMG submission 187696) | Peat soil microbial communities from Weissenstadt, Germany - SII-SIP-2007 (SPAdes) (version 2) | ecosystem: Environmental > Terrestrial > Soil > Wetlands > Peat | place: Germany... | reverse complement strand
GCCCGCGAAAGCTGCGACGACAGCCAGGCCGATGAGTGCAAGACCTCTCAGCTGACGAGTCGAGAACTGGGCCGTTGCAAGGCGCCCCACCAACCTCCCGGCGAGGATTGTGCCGAAGACAACGGCCCCAGTCAGGTAGCGCATGAAGCCCGGGTCGTTGCTCGTCGAGAGCAAAACGAACACGACGAGGTCCGAAACGAAGGCGAGCACGAGGAGGTCGTCGATCCTCCATTCCGCTGCCAAACCCTGCGCGTTGGCGGCACCGTGCGACCCGGAGTCACCTCGGACGATCCTGTTCACGAGTGCGACCGCTGCCACCACCACCCCTGCCACGACCGTCAGCAGACCCAGGGCGTGCACGGCTCCGAGCTGTGCAGGGACGCCCCCGCTGCCGTAGCTGCTGCTTCCCACTCCGAGCATCTGGGCGCCCCAGGTCCCGATGTGACCCAGATTCGTCAGGGTCTGAGAAGGGGACGCAGAAGGGTTGCGGTTCGCCACGGAGAACGTCCCCACTGTGTCGGCGATCTCTCGGACGAGAGCGGCCAGGACGAGAGCGGCACTAGCTGCAAGCACCGTCGGAGCCCCTGAACGCCAGTCGCGGGCGCGGAGCATTGCAATCAGTCCGCCAGCACACGCGGGGAGGATCCCGAGACCGAGCATCTGGAAGTCACCGAGCAGCCCTGCGGCGAAGAACAAGACGGCAGCGACGAAGCCCCACCCAAATCGCCCGGATCGCAACCCTGCGAACGCGATCAAGCACCACAGCACAGTCCCGACGTGCAATGGCCCGCGGAGAAAGAAGATCGCGAGCGTGTGGCTCGGAAGGGCCAGAAGCGTTACGACCGTGGCACCCGCGGCCACACGGGCCACGCCCCGCCGCCCGTACCCGGCGAGGAGAGCGCCTACGGCTATCACGAGTGCAGCGATTATCGCTGGAACGAGGTAGAGCGTCGTCGACGTCAACCCAGTCGCGAGCTCGACGAGCGTGTAGAAGATGGCGTCGACGGTCCAGAACGAATCGAGCGAGAGTGACCACCCGTGGAGCATCAGGTGGCCTGCTCCCATCGCTTGGCCTTCGAGCACGACTGTCGCGCCATCTGAGTCACCGGTGAAGGCGTGCACGGCTGCGGCATACAGGACCGCGACCAGGACGGCTGATCCGGCTAGGAACGCACCGCAGACGACGAGCCGGCGGGCGCTCCCTCTTCGCAGCGCACTTCGTGTGTCAAAGGGCCCGAGGTCGGTTTCCTCGATGTCCGCCGTTATCACAGAGCTCACGAAGTCCCACGGCGGGCCCGTATGTGATGGTCACGCCCCACGATGTAACGGTACCGAATGACGGTCTCCACTTAGCCAACTGGCCACTTCGCAGCGGGTCGCGGCGGGTCGCCGGGTTGCAGCGGGTCGCCGGGTTGCAGCGGGTCGCCGGGTTGCAGCGGGGCGCCAAGCACCGGCCGACCCTGAGCGGCGGGCAATGGCTCCTGGGGGCTCAGCGACCGCCGGAACGGGGTCCGCTCATCTGGGCCGAGCGGTCCAGGTTGGCGGCCGTCACTATGCCCGCGAGGCGGTTGTTCTCGTCGAGGACGACTGCAGGTGCGCCATCGGCCGCCGCCATGCGCTGAAGGAGTTCCTGCACCGGCTCCCACGGACGCGCAACCGGCACTTGCGCGATCGGGACGGCTAGCTCTCCGATGTGCGTGTCTGCATGAGACAAGGGGGGCAGGTGCCTGATGCGGTCGAGAGGGAGGATCCCCTCGAGCCAGCCCGTCGGGCCGACGACGGCCACCGCGTCGGTCCGGTACCAGGGCAGGTGGTGGTGCACGAGCTCTGCCACGGTGATCGACGAGGCGATCGCAGGTGGCTGGGCGGTCATCACGTCTCCGACTCGCAATCCCTCGAGGCCTCGTCGCGCTATGGCAGCGCCCTCCTCTGCGCGGGCCGCTGCGAAGAGGAACCACCCGAGGAACGCTGGCCATAGTCCGAACGCATCGTCGTAGGTGATGAAAATGAACACGCCCGCTGCGACGAGCACGATCCCGAACACTCGCCCGACGCGTGCAGCGATGACCGTGGCGCGAGTGCGGTCACCCGAGCGACGCCACAAGCCCGACCGGAGGATGCGCCCTCCGTCGAGCGGAGCGGCGGGGATCAGGTTGAACCCGGCCAGGAGGAGGTTGATCCTCCACAGCCACGAAGGCACGGCAGTGATGAGCCCGTGCACGCCGAACCCGCTCAGCAGCCCCTGGAACGCTGCGAACAACCCGACGAGCACGAGGCTCGTCCCGGGCCCGGCGGCGGCGATCCGGAAGTCGGCGCCGGGAGTCAGCGCCTCTCCTCCGAGCTGTGCCACCCCACCGAACAGCCAGAGCGTGATCGAGTTCACCGCTACCCCGTGGCGACGGGCGACGACCGCATGTGAGAGCTCGTGTGCCAGGAGGGACCCGAAGAAGAGGACCGATGCGATCAGCGCCGCCACCCAGAACTCCGTCCGCGTGCCCGCGTACGAACCTGGGAAGACGATGTCCGCGAGCTCCCAGGTGACGAGGCCGAAGATGACCACGACACTCCAGTGGATGCCGATGGGCACCCCTTTGTAGGTACCGAGACGGATGCTCTGCCTCATGCCTCCAATCTTGGGCCATCTCCGGCGATCGCGCAGGTCACCATGCTGTGGTAGGGATGGAGGTGTGGCGGACGAGCCCTCTGAGCAGGGCACCCCTGCCCGCGTCCCCGGCGACGGCCACTTCGGCGTCCGCTCGTTGGTAGCAGAGCACCTCCCCTCGGACGAGCGCGAGGCCGCCGCGAGAGAGCGCATTCTCGAGTTCCTGGACGTGCTCGAGAGGCCCTTCGACGAGGATGCAGACCCTGTCCACGTGACAGGCTCCGCCGTCGTCGTCGGTCCGAGGGGAACGATATTGCACGTCCACAAGCGCCTCGGGCGATGGATGCAACCGGGCGGGCACCTAGACACAGGGGAATCGCCTGCAGACGCAGCGGTTCGGGAGTCCGAAGAGGAGACCGGCCTGGCGCTCTCGCATCCGGCAGGGGGACCGCGCCTCATCCACGTCGACGTCCACACCGCGGCGAGGGGACACACCCATCTCGACTTGCGATACCTGCTTCTCGCCCAAGACGCCGACCCCTCACCGCCACCAGGCGAAAGTCCGGAGGTGCGGTGGTTCACCTGGGACGAGGCGGAGGAGCTTTCCGACGACGCTCTTGCCGGTGCGCTCGGGGCGGCGAAGTGCCAGCCCGAGGTCCGGGACATCGAGCGAGCTGTCGCCGATGTCGGTGGTCCCGGACGACTCGGAGGTCGCGATGCGGCACAATGACGAGTGAAGATGGGAGACGAAGAGCTACCACCGCCGAACGCAGGTGATGCCTCCCCCGGCGCAGCGCCTGCATCGCCGCTGGAGGTCCTCCTCGAGGTCCAGGATCACGACACGGCGATCGACCAGCTCCGTCATCGCCGCGAGACGCTTCCCGAGCGAGCAGAGCTGCGCGCCATCGAGGCTCGACTCTCCGAGCTCGACCGCAAGAGCAAGGAGATCGGGGTGGGCCGCGACGAGCTCGGCACTCGCCAGGCAACCTTCGAGCAGCAGATCGAGGCCTCCAAGACGCGGCGCGCTGAGCTCGAGCGCAAGATGTTTGCAGGGGTGGTGACCGCCCCACGCGAGCTCCAGGCGATGGATGACGAGGTGAGGCACCTCGTGCGGCACATCTCCGAGCTCGAGGACAGAGAGATCGAGGTGATGGAGGCTCTCGAGCCCCTGGACGACGCGCTCGCCCAGGCGGAGCAGGAGAGGGTGAAGCTCGAGGAGGATGCAATTCGCCTGAGGAGCCAGGTCTCGAAGGAAGAAGCGTCATTGGACTCCGACATCTCTGCGCAAGGGGCAGAGCGCGCCGGCCTCGCCTCGGGCATCCCACAGGAGCTGATCAAGGCGTACGAGCAGCTGAGGAAGAGGCTCGGGGGGACAGGTGCCGCCCGGCTGGTGGGAGGCTCGTGCAGCGGCTGCCATCTCGCTCTCCCGTCGATGGAGGTCGACAGGATCCGGAAGGCTCCCCCAGACGCTGTGATCACCTGCGATCAGTGCGGCCGCATCCTGGTCCGCTGACGAGGTGCTGATACTCGTACGCCACGGAGAAGCAGCAGGTAACGCGGCCGGAGTGCTCCTAGGCCGTTCCGACTCACCGCTCACCGAACGCGGGCGTGCTCAGGCAGCAGCGCTGGCGCCGGCACTGGGCAGGACCGGCCGGCTCGTCGTCAGCCCGCTCCCGCGGGCACGTGAGACCGCCGAGGTGCTCGGACTAGGACTTCCTGTCGAGGTCGACGAACGCTGGATCGAGGTCGACTACGGCGACTACGAGGGTCGCGCGCTCTCCGCGGTGTCGAGCTCCACCTGGGAACGCTGGCGCTCGGACGTGGAGGACCCGTGGCCCAACGGAGAGTCGCTGGCAGACGTCGGAGGGCGAGTCCGCCAGGCCTGCGAAGAGCTCTTCGCACGAGACGGAGAGGGAGCACGCGCCGAGGAGCACGTGATCGTGGTCAGCCACGTCTCGCCTATAAAGGCGGCGGTCTGCTGGGCTCTCGGCACGGGGGTCGGGACGGTGTGGCGCCTGTATCTCGCGACGGCTTCTGTCACGCGCATCGCGTGGGGATCAGACGCTCCGGTGCTTCGGTCCTACAACGAGACCTTCAATCCGCAGGATTGACCCGCACGAACTCGATGACCGCTGCAGCGAGGTCCTCGGGCCTGTCCTCCTGGAGGAAGTGGCCGCCCCCGGCGATCGTGGTGTGCGTCTGACTGCGCGCGCCGGCGACCTTCTCCTTGAACTGCGCGTCAGCCCCCTTCGTTATCGCGTCGCTGTCGCTGAACGCGCAGAGGAAGGGCTTGTCGAAGGAGCTCAAAACCTCCCAGGCCTTGCGGTTCGCCTCCGACGCCGGATCGTCGGGGCGTGTCGGGACCAGGAGGGGGAACTGCCGAGCGCCCTCCTTGTAGCTCTCGTCGGGGAACGGTGCGTCGTACGCGCCGATGACTTCGTCTGAGAGAGTTGTCGTGCAGCCACCGGAGACGATTCGGCCGATCGGCATCTGGGGGACCTCCTGCGAGAACTTCTGCCATGCGAAGAAGGCCTCGCTCATGTGGTCGTCGCCTGTCGGGAGGCCGGTGTTGGCAGCGACCACGCGGCTGAAGCGCTCGGGATGCTCGGCTACGAGTCGGAGGCCTACGAGCCCTCCCCAGTCCTGCCCGAGGAAGGTGATGCCCTCGAGCGCGAGGCCCCCGGCGTCGAGGAGCGCGGCCCGCATCCACTCGACGTGGCGTGCGTAGGTGTAGTCGGTTCGAGAGCCCGGCTTGTCCGAGCGTCCGAAGCCGACGAGGTCCGGGACCACCACGCGCAGGCCCGCCTCGACGAGAATCGGCACCATGTTGCGGTACAGGTAGCTCCAGGACGGTTCACCGTGGAGGAGCAGCACCACCTCCGAAGGCTGTGAAGCTCCGCTCCCCGGAGAGGGACGCTCGTCCAGGTAGTGGACGCGGATCGAAGCGCTCGTACCGTCGCCTGCGGGGACCTCGACGTAGTGAGGCTCGAAGTCGTAGCCCGGCAGAGACTCGAAACGCTCGTCTGGTGTGCGAAGCACGTCCATTGCAGCTCTCCTCTCGTGGCTCTCGCCACGGGTTCTCCTCGTGATCGTCCCTGGCCCCGAGCCGAAATTCGAGCAGCACAGCCAGCGGGGGACGACGGAGCCGCACTTTAGATGCAAGACGTCGCCCTGGCAGACTGCGGCATGGCCATCGGAAGGCTGAGGCCCCGGCGCCCTGAGGGCTTGTCGGCGGGGTTGGTCGGAGCCGGAGCATCGGTCGCTCTCGTCGTCGGAGTGATCGCGCTGAAGTCGCGGGCCGCGAAGAAGAAACAGGAGAGCGTCCAGAAGAAGGATCGGCCCGTCTCCACCACGTCTTTTCTGACCAGGAATGCGGAGTTGGCGAAGCTCGCAGGCCAAGTAGGTGCCGGAACGGCCACGAACAGGGCGCGCCGTGTGTTCGCATCCGCAGCGCGCAGGGACGCCCTGGCGGAAGAGCTCCAGCTGCAAACGGCCGAGCAGGTGGCACAGACCCTCGGGAACATGAAGGGCGCCTTCATGAAGATTGGCCAGCTAGCGAGCTTCCTCGACGACGCCATGCCCGAGCCGGTGCGCCAGGTTCTCTCACAGCTCCAACAGAACGCTCCTCCTATGAGCGCCGAGCTTGCTGCACAAATGGTCGAGTCGGAGCTCGGGGCTGCGCCGGTGAAGCTCTTCGACGAGTGGGACCCGGTGCCGATCGCGTCCGCCTCCATCGGCCAGGTTCACAGGGCGATGACTGCCGACGGGCGCGCAGCAGCCGTGAAGGTGCAGTACCCCGACATCGCAGAAGCCGTCAGGGCGGACCTGATGAACCTCGATCTCGCAGGCTTGGGGCTCGGTTCGCTCTTCCCGAACCTCGATTCCGCGGCGCTCGTGGCAGAGCTCAGGGCGAGGCTCACCGAGGAGCTCGACTACGAGAAGGAGGCAGACAACCAGCGCCGCTTCGCCGACTGGTACCGGGGCCATCCCTTCATCAAGGTGCCCGAGGTCATCGGCGAGCTGAGCACGGCGAGGGTGCTCACGACCGAGCTCGCAGACGGGGAACGCTTCGAAGCGATGGAGCTGTGGCCACAAGAGGAGCGCAATCTCGCCGCGGAGGCCATCTTCCGCTTCGTGTTCCGCAGCCTCTACCGGTTCCACGCGTTCAACGGGGACCCCCACCCCGGGAACTACTTGTTCCTCCCAGGCGGGCGGGTCACCTTCGTCGACTTCGGGCTGGTCAAGTCCTTGAGCACCGAGGACGTCGCTCTTCTGTTCAACCTCGTGCGCGCATCGGTTATCGAGCAGGACCCCGTGATGGTTCGCGAGGCGTGCGAGCGAGCCGGGTTCATCGCGCCCGGCTCATCGGTGGACGACGAGAGGCTTGCACAGTTCATGGAGATCTTCTGGGACGCGGTGCGACGCGACGACACGACGACGATCACCGCGAAGTGGGCGAGCGAGGTGGCGCGGCGCTACTTCGGGGGACGCGCCAGCTTCGGGGACGTGATGGCCGACGCGGGAATGCCCCCTGCGTATGCCGTGCTGCAACGAATCAACCTGGGCCTGCTCGCAATCCTCGGGAGACTCGAGGCGACGGCCAACTGGCGGCGCATCGCAGAGGAGCTCTGGCCCACAGACGCACCGCCGTCGACCGACCTCGGCCGCCTCGAGGCGCAGTGGTGGCAGGAGACCCACGCCCGATGAGGATTCTCTCCACGGACTCGCGGTCCTCTCGAAGGGGCCCTCACGGAGTCCTCGTCTGTCCTGCGTTCTGGCGCTGAGGGGCGCGAGACCCGTGTTCCTCTAGTCTTCGTCGCCATGCGAGCGGTGGTGTGCACGAAGCTCGGTCCCATGGGCGAAGGCGTCGTCGTTACAGAACGCGAGGCGCTCGAACCTCTGCCCGGCCAGGTCGTCGTCGACGTGCGTGCAGCGGGAGCGAACTATGTCGACGGCCTCATGTGCCAGGGCCGGTACCAGATCAAGTTCGCTACGCCCTACACCCCGGGCGGCGAGATAGCAGGAGACGTGTCGGCTCTGGGCGAGGAAGTGAGCGGCTTGAGGGTGGGGGACAGGGTGATGGCCCTGTGCGGCTTCGGTGCGTTCGCCGACCAGGTTGCGGTCCAGGCGGAGTCGCTCACGCTCATCCCCGACGGGATCGGCTACGGGCAGGCCGCCGCGTTCGTGCAGAGCTACTGCACCGCCTGGTTCGCGATGACTCGGCGGACGAGCGTCTCGCCGGGTGAGCAGGTGCTCGTGCTCGGCGCAGGCGGAGGGATCGGCCTCGCCTCAGTCGACGCTGCCGTCGCGCTCGGGGCGTCTGTGATCGCGGCTGCCTCCTCGGAGGAGAAGCTCGCCGCCGCCGAGGCGGTCGGCGCTTCGGCGGCGATCGCCTACGAGACAGAGGACCTGAAGGTCCGGGCGCGCGAGATCTCGGGCGGCGGGGTGGATCTGGTCGTCGACCCTGTTGGAGGTCGCCACAGCGAGGCTGCCCTGCGGGCGCTGAAGCCCTTCGGCCGGCTCTGCGTCATCGGCTTCACCTCGGGGGAGATCGCGTCGGTGCCTTTGAACCAGGTGCTTCTCAGCAACCGGAGCGTCGTCGGCGTCGACTGGGGCGCCTGGGCGTTTCGCGATCCGGCCGGCAACCGAAAGCTTCTCGACGAGCTGGTCGAGATGCTCTCTGCCGGCCGCCTTCACCCTGTGGTCCCAGCCGAGCGGCCGCTCGAGGATGCCGTCGACGTCATGGAGGGACTGCTAGCGCGCGCGGTCACGGGCAAGATCGTCCTCGTCCCTTGAGGCTCTCGCAGACGCCTCGCGTCTGCGGCCAACAGGTCACTGGAAACGGCTGGTGAACGAGATCGCCTCGCCCGACGAAGGCTTGCGCTGGCGCTCGAAGATCCTGTCGTAGCCGGTGTGCCGGATCCTCCAGGTGCCGTCGACCTTCACGTACTGGTCGCTGTAGAGGGCGGTCCCGTGGATCTCGAGGTCTGCTGCCGGAACGATCACGAGGTCCTCGAGGTACCAGGTGCCGGTCGCCTCTGAATCGGCGGTCAAAGTGATCTCGGGATGGTGGCCGGTGTGCATCGTGACGATCCCGGGGTCGCCGAGAGCCTTCTTCAGAAAGCCGACTATCGCCGCGCGCCCGTCGTAGGAGAGCTCGCCGGACTGGAACGCAGAGGTGGCGTCCTCGGTGAGCAGCTCTCCGAGCTCGTCGAACCGCTTGCCGTCGAGCAGCCGGAAGTATGCGTACTTGAGTTGGCGTATCGCCTCGATCTCGTCGAGTCGCACGCTGCTCGTCCTCGGGCTCGGTTCGCCCATCTCGGCCTGCTCCTCAACCCTTTGGAGGGGGTGAGAGTGAGACGAGCCGCTGGACGTCGGCGAGGAGTGAGGAGGCGGCCTCGAGATGGGCGACTGGCCCGGATCCAGCCGCCGCCGGGCGCGGGACGGGTGGCTGTTCGAAGTTCGTTGCCGGCCGGGCGTCGGAGAACCGCGTCCATGCCGGTCGCGCTCCGGAGCGTCGACGGCTCTGCACCCTGGAGCGGACATCGTCGGGCACATTGCCAGAAGGCATCACGGGCTCCGGGACCGGTTGCACCAGGCGGGCGGCGGGCCGAACGAGGCTCGAGGAGAGCGGGGCCTTCGGTCGAGGCGCTGTGGGGCTCGCGGCCAACGGTCGTGGCGCTAGAGGGCTCGGGGCCAACGGTCGTGGCGCCAGCGGGCCGGGCGCTGTCGGTCGGGGTGCCGTCGGTCTCGGCGCTCTTGCTGGACGAGCCGGGAGGAGGCGCGCTGCCGGGCTGGTCTCGCTGACCCGAGCGAGCTCACGAAACCGGCGCTCGGCCTCGAGGCCGTTGGCGGCCTCGGCGCTCGCGAAGGCCGCCAACGGGCGCGCCGGTGCGGAGCGCCCCGAAGACGCGGGTCTGCTCTGCCAGTTCGCCGCGGTAGCAGTTCGGACGACGTAGCGGAACCCGGTTGCCGAGACGGTGGTCCCGTTCGCACCGGCGACGGCGGGACGAGGCGCAGAGGATCGCGTACCTGCCAGCGCTCTCGCAGCGCCCATTGCGAGCCTCGATACGCCTTGAGGTGCGCCGTCGGGGTATGCGAACACCAAGGCAGCGCCCAACGAGACGAGCAGAAGCGGGATCTCGAGCGCGTATGCCGTATGCCCGAGGAGGTTGTTCACGCCGAGCGACACGATCGCGTCGTAGGAGAAGAAGAGCACGGCCGTTGCAAGCGGACGGTTGATTCCTGCCGTACAGACGAGCGGGATGATCACTATGAACCCGAGAGAGAGCATCCTCGTCCAGTTGTCTGCGACGAGAACCGAACCGAGGACAGGCACCAGGAGTATCGCTGTCTGCCTTATGAAACGGTCCGCCTTGCGTGCAGTGATCGCGGCCACCAGCCAGAGAGCGCCGAAACTGTCGACGAGGCTCCAGAAGAATGCATATCCTCCGCCACCCGTCAGATGCTGCTGTCGGAAGACGAACGAGATGTTGGCCAACGAGAAGTAGTTGTAGCTGGCCGGGACCGGGTCGAATACGAGGGGCGTGAAGTGGAGCAGCACGAACGCGAGGACAGGGAAGCCAGCGAGGGCTGCCCAGCGCTCGTACGGCCTGAAGCGGTTGTCGGAATAGGCGACGGCGGCCATCGGCACCAACATGAAGAGCGTCGTCTCCTTGACGAACACGCCCACCACGAGGGTGGTGCCGAGAAGCAGCCATCTACGCCGCGACAGTGCGTAGAACGCCAGCGCGATCGTGGCGAAGAAGAGCCCGTCCACGTCCACGGGATTCTGAACCACAGACAGAGCGGTAGGGGAGACCGCGAATACGGCCACGCCGAACAGGGCGATCTGCGGGCTGAAGAAGCCGAGCAAGTAGGCGTAGAGGATCGCTGTAGTGGCGGCGAGGCTCAGGATCGTCAGGGCGGCGAAGCCGTGCAAAGCGCCGGCGTGGAACAACCAGACGAGGTACGGGGCGAGGATCCTGAAGCCCCACGGCGCTGCAGAGAAGTGGCTCGGGTGCCGGGCGAGGCTCAGGTAGTAGCGGGCGTCGTTGACCCGGGCGAGGCTCGGGTTCCAGTACACCGCCTCGAGGACACTGAAGAAGACCAGGGCTGCGGCGAAGACGGCAGCTGGTGTGACTCTCCTCGTGTCCGCCTGCCTCCGAGGGGCCCGAGTTGTCGCCCCCCGGTCGAAGCTGCCCGGTGCCTGGACGAACGCACGTCGGGTTCGATCTGCGGGAGTCCGCTGAGCGTGGCGGGCGCCGGGCCGCGACAGAGCGGCCGCGGCCCCCTGGGTGGGCACGATCTGCGTCAGCGGGATCCGAGCGCGCGCTTCACTGCGGCGCTACCGGTCCCCTCTCGGAGCAAGTCCCGGTCCCCGAGATGCACCGGATTCGGCGGGTGCAGGGCTTCCGCCTGAGGAACCTGAGCCCTCGGATGCAGAAGACCCGGAGCTCGAAGGGGCTTCACCGCCGAACAGCCGGGCGACCTCTTGCTCCACCTGCTGGTATGCGATCGCTGCGTTCTGAAGGAGCGAAGCGATCCCGCTGATCGACTTCTGCATCTCTGCCGCCGCTCGTTCCCATTTCATGCACAGTCCGGAGAACTGCTGGTAGCCGGCGCCTGTCCAGTCAGCGGAGATGCCTTCGATCACCCGGACCACCTCGGCCACCGCCGACTTGATCTGGGTGGCTCCCTGCTCGACTTGTCCAGCCGCCACCTGGAGTCGCTCAGGCGAGACTTGGTATCTGTTGGCGTTGGGCACGTGATCTCTTCGCTTTCTATCGGGGGTACCGAGGCGGGAACGGCCGGCACCGGGACTTGAAGAACCGGCCCCCGGTTACGTTACAACCCGCTCCAAGCGGCATGGTAGATCGTCGCCCCCCTGGAGTGCCCATCCGCCGATCAGGCGGGCCCCACCTCGTAGGCACAGACGTGGGCACCGTCCATCAGGTGCGCCACCCGCTCCACCCGTGCGCCGGGCAGGGCGTCCCGGATGAAGGAGATCTCGCTCGAGCAGGCCTGGCGGTAGCCCTTGGCCACGGACAAGATCGCGCAGTTGTGCTCGGTAATCCGCCACCTGCCGTTCCCGATTGGCTCGAGGTCCGCGAGATATCCGTCCTCGTCGAGGATGCGAGCCAGCTCCGCGACCTGCTGTTCGAGGGCCATTCCCTCGAGCCGGGGCCTTGCGCCCTCGAGCCGTCTGCGGCGGCGCTGCTCGAACAGGTCCGTGACCTGTTCACCGTCGGGCCCGCCGAGGTAGCCGAGCAGCTCGTTCGTCAGGTCTCCGTACCGCTTCGGGAACAGCGACTCCGCCGACGCGGTCAGCTCGTAGGAGTGCGAGGGCCGGCCTCTGGGCTCAGCTTCGCTTCTGTGGTTGACGAGACCGTCGTCGGACAGGCGAAGCAGCTGCTGTCGCACCGCTGGAACCGTGATCCCGAGCTCGTCGGCGAGCTCTTGCGCACGCATCGCCCCGCGCCGCTTCAGAGCCGTCAAGAGGGCGCGGCGGGTGGTGGGCATCGAGGCCAGGGGCGGCTCCGGTGGCGTCGGCGATTCGGGCCGACCCGAAGACCGGGACTTCTCCGTCACAGCACTCACGGGAGTACCAGGTGCACGTCGCCGAATTCGTGCCATAGGTATCCCTCCTCCAGCGCTGCCTCGTAGGACTTCTCGAGCAGGCTTCTCCCGGCAATCGCCTCCAGCATCGCGAGGTGAGAGGCCTCGGGCTCGTGCCACCCGGTCAGCAGGCCGTCCACCGAGGTGACTGGGCGTTCGCGGGTGACCACGGTCTCGGTCCATCCTCCTGCCGCGTGCACCCGGCCGTGCGGGTCGACGACCGTCTCGAGGGCGCGAACCACGGTGGTGCCCACCGCGACCACCTTCCCACCCTGCCGGCGCGTGTCGTTCACACGGTGGGCGCTCGAGGTGGGAACTCGGAAGTACTCGGGATAAGGGGGTTCCGAGACCTCCAGCGAGGCCACCCCTGTGTGAAGGACGATCGGGGCAACAGCGATCCCGCGCGCGACTAGGCGGGTGATTATCTCCGGGGTGAATGGGCGACCGGCACTCGGCATCTCGGCCGATCCGGCTTCTGTGGCGTAGACGTTCTGGTACATGGCGATGGGCCAGCTCCCGCGCACATACGAGTAGGAGATGGGCCGGCCGTTCACGGCCAGATAAGTGTTCAGAGCTTCGGGCGTCTCGAGCGTCGCCACCCAGAGCCTGACGCCATCGGAGTTGGCAGCCTGAGGAGCGAGCAGACGCACGCGTCCGCCCCCTGGCAACTCGATCACCTGGCCGGCAGACGCCCCGAGGTCTACCTCGCTACTGCGCCGAAGCTCCACCGTCCAGAGCCCGGCAGGCAGTCGCGTCGACAGGTGAACCTCCAAGTCTCTTCCTTCGGAATCGACCCCTGACACGGCGGCCGGAAGGGTTCCAGAGGTGTTGATCACGACTAGATCGCCTTCGTCCAGGAACCGCGGCAGTTCGCTGAAGGTCGTGTGCAGCAGCCGTTCGTCGCTGCGGTAGGCCACGAGCATTCGAACGGCATCGCGGGTGATCCCGCGTGCCTCAGGAGGTGTCGCCGCTTCGAGTTCGGGGGGCAGCGAGAAGCTCGGCGGGCCGACCGAGACCGAGGTCCCCTCCTCGAGAACGGTCGTCATCGTCTGGCCTCGACGACGTCGAGAAGATCGGCAACGCGGTATCTGCCGCTCGGCTGAGCGCCGTCGATCAGAGCGAGGACCCCTGGGAGAGCCGACTCGGGAGGGGGACGATCAGAGATGTCCTCGCCGGGGAACGCGTCCTGGTGCATCTGGGTGCGCATGTCGCCGGGGTCGACCGCCCAAACGCGGAGCCCGGGCTCTTCGACTCCGAGCACGGCGCTCAGTTGGTCGAGGGCCGCCTTGGAGCTCCCGTATCCACCCCAGCCTTCGTAGGCCTCCACTGACGCGTCGGAGGTCACGTCGACGACGCGCGCATTTGCAGATCTCCTGAGCAACGGAAGCGCCTCTTGGACGAGGGCCAACGGTGCGAACGCGTTCACCTCGAAGACGCGTCGAATCTCTTCGAGTGGGTAGTCGGCGAGGCGGGGCATGGGCGTCGGCCCGAGAGTGCTCGCGTTGTTGACGAGCAGGTCGAGTCC
>Ga0209415_10013077_pt1 | contig 13746 bp, 13 predicted proteins | sample PeaSoiSIISIP2007_FD_187696 | JGI IMG/M metagenome (GOLD analysis project Ga0209415, IMG submission 187696) | Peat soil microbial communities from Weissenstadt, Germany - SII-SIP-2007 (SPAdes) (version 2) | ecosystem: Environmental > Terrestrial > Soil > Wetlands > Peat | place: Germany... | reverse complement strand
ACGTTCGCCTGGATGGACGCGCAACATGTCGATCGCTCGACGCTCAAGTTCGTCGAGATGCCGGCGTCGGCGATGCTGGCGGCAATGGAGCAGCACCGCATCGACGCGGCGACGTTCTACGAGCCGTTCTACAGTTCGCTGATGGCGACCGGCAAGGTGCGCACCTTGGCCGATCCGTACGCGGCGATCGGGCCGCGCTACGCCGACGCGCTGCTCTACGGCAACAAGGTGTGGGTCGATGCGCACCGCGACCTGGTCGCTAAGTTCTTGAACGCGGTTCGCGAGGCGAGTAACTACGTCGGGACCCACGAGCGTGAGGTCGTCCCGATCACGGCCGAGTACACCGGCGCCGATCCCGCGACGCTATCGAACGTGCATCACGGCGGGCGCACGGTCGTGCTCACACCCGAGACGCTCCAACCGATGATCGACGCCGCAGCCAAGTACAAGGCGATCGAGAAAGCGTTCCCCGCCGCCGACATGATTTGCAGCTGCGCGTTGCGCCGATAACTCGCCCTCGCCAGTCATCCGCCCGGTAGCTCGGCTGCCCGTTCGCGGCGGCAGCTTGTTTTGTACGGCGACGGCTCGAGCCGCGTGCGCGTGCTTGACGGCGCTCGCCCGCGCCGTCTGGCCGCACGACGCGGACGTAGCGCAAGGCCCCGGACCGCCCGGGCTTCGAGAGGCCTGGTGAACTCCGTGCGGTGGTACGCGGTCCGTGGTTACTGTGGCGGCGCGGTCACCTGGATGAAAACATCGTTCGACATCTGGTTTCCCGGGTTCACGACCCGGACGATCACCCCGCCTGATCCCTGGACGAGCACTCCCTTCACCATCTCGCTTGATTCCGGGAGGGTCACCTTCGCGGTCATCGTGGTCGAGTTCATCGCGGTTGGGCTGATGAGCTGTCCGCCGACGTTGATTTGACCGCCGTTTACAAAGTTCCGGCCGATCAACGCGATCTCGACCGTGGCGCCCGCGGTCCCCGCGCGCGGATAAATGCTGGTGACGACCGGCGCAGGACCTAGCGATGCGAACGTCATCACGTTTGACGTAGGGCCGCCGGGGTTGGTCACGCTGACGTTCACGTTGCCCGCGGCCGGGAGCGTTACCGTTCCCGTCAGTGTGGTCGGGCTGCTCGCGGTCGGGGTGACGAGCGCTCGGCCGACGTTGATCTGCGCGCCGCTGGCGAAATTGCTGCCCGTTACCGTGATCGTTTGTGTCGTACCCGCTGACGCGGTTACCGGTGAAACGCCGGAAACGACCGGGGTCGAGCCAGTTGCCGGACCGACGATCTGAATCGGTGAGGGCGGCGAGGCTTGGGCTCCCGTCGACGCGGACGGATCTTGAACGGCGATGGTACTCGAGCCGATTGCGGCGTTGGCCGGGATCGTCGCCGTCACCTGGGTGGTCGATACGACCGTTGTCGGGATCGCGGCGCCGCGCAACAAGACGACCGAGCCGGCAACAAAATTCGTTCCCGTGACCGAGACGATCTGACCGACGCCGACGCTTGCCGGAGAAACGCCCGTGATCGCTGGCCCCGGCCCCGCAACGTCGATCGTAACGCCGTTTGAGCTGCCGCCGCCGGGACTCGGGTTCGTCACCGTAAGGGAGAGCTTGCCGAGCGGATACGGCGGCGGCAAAGCGGCCGTCAACGTCGTCGGAGAGATGAAGGTCGTGCTCAAACGTTGCGAGCCGATGTTGACGACCGAGCCCGGCGTGAAGTTGCTTCCGGCCAACGTCAACGTCGCATTCGTCCCCGCCGTATTGAGGGAAGCCGGATTCACGCCCATGAGAACCGGTACGGGATTGTCGACGGACAAGGTGATTTGGCCGCTCGTCCCGCCACCTGGCGGCGGGTTCGTGAGGGCGAGGGCAATCGTACCGCTTTGCTGGAGCAATGACGCCGGGAGCGTCACCGTCGCCGAGGTGGCGGAATTGAACACCAGTGCGAGGGGTTGGCTACCGCCGGTCACCGCGGTGTTTGCGGCGAAGCCCGTACCCGTCAGGGTGACGGTCGTGCTGGAACCTCCGGCGGGTACGTGCGCGGGCAAAACACCGGTTAGCGTCGGCAGCGCGCTTCGCACCGTAAACGTGCCGCCGGCCGCGCTGCCGCCGCCCGGTGGTGGGTTGGTAACGCCGACGGCAAGGTTCCCCGATCTCTGCAGGAACGATGACCCAACCGTGGCGGTTAGCGCGGCGGCGGAAACGAAGGTGGTGGGGATCGGCGTACCGCCGAGCGTGATCGTCGAACCGGACACGAAATTCGTTCCCGCTACATCGATCGCCGTGTCTGCACTGCCGGCGTTCGCACTGGCGGGGCTAAAGCCCGACACGGTCGGGTTGCCGGTCAGGATCGCGACGGTGAACGAGGCACTCCCTCCGCCGGGACTTGCATTTGAAATGATCCCCGACAGGGTCCCTGCATTCCCCGTCACCGTCGCCGGCAGGTTGAAGGTGATCGATCCGCCGGCGACCGCGCCGGAGATGCCGCCGAGCGTCGCGGTCGTGCTCGGGAGAAATCCCGTTCCGCTCACGGTCACCGTCGCACCGCTTCCCGTGCGGATGGAGGCGGGTGATACGCTGCTGACGGCCGGCACCGGATTCGACGCTGACGTCACTTGGAACGCGAGCGCTCCGCTGATACCACCGCCGGGTGCCGGATTGGAGACGCTAACCGGCACGTTCCCCGCCACTAGCAGCGCCGACGCCGGGATGATGACGACGATCGTCGTGGAGGTGACGGACGCCGGAGCGACTTGGATACCGCCGAAATTGACGGTCGACGTTCCGCTGAAATTATTTCCCGACAAGGTCAGCGGAAAGCTGCTTCCGACCGGGATTTTGGTCGGCGAAATGCTCGACAACACCGGCACGCCGTTCTGTATCGCGAGTCCGATCGGGTTAACGACGCCGGGGGGAGGGCCGGAGGATCCGCCGCCGGGTCCGGGGTTGCTGACGCCGAGATTGAACGTCGGCCCCGTCACCGACTTCGGCGCGGCCGCGGCGGCGATGGTGAACGTGACGGGTTGGCTCGTGCCTCCACCCGGAGCCGATGTCGTGACCGTAACCGAAAGCACTGCCGATTTTTGCAGCAACGCCGTGGGAATCACCGCCGTCGCCGAGGTGGCGGACTTGTACGCCGCTGGAAAGGTTTGGCCGGCGATCGAGACCGTTGTCCGGCCGCTCACGAACCCCGTGCCCGTCAAGGTCACGGTCGTGTCGGGACTTCCGGCGACGATGCTCGTGGGGGAAACGCCCGTCAACGTCGGCGCGGGCGCGGTCTGTGCGGCTGCGGGGACGCCCCCGGAAAAGACGCCGAGCAAAACCAATACCAAGGCCAACGTGGAAGATCGCATGTCACCGATTGTGATGCCGCAGCGGTGAGAGCAGCCCTGCAATTCCGAGAGCGCGCTACGTTTGGTGACGCGCGCCGCTTGGTTCGATCGTCGGGCAATCGGCGAGCCGGACGATCCCGGCCTCCGACAGTCGGTTACGATGCGAGGGTGATCGGCCGTTCCGCAGTGTCGAGAAGGCGTTCGGCAAACGCGTAGAGTTCCCGATCCACGGCGATGGACGCGCGGACGCGCTCGCCCACGGGGTCGTTGTCGAGCCAGGAGATGTCGTCGAGGGGGACGCGGGTGACGTTGATGCGCGGCACCCGGTCGACCGGAAGCAGCCGGAATCCGAAGTCCCAACTCCGCTCGCGAACGAGCTCGAGGGTTTCGGTGAGGCGCTCGACGGTGCCGACGGCGAGGAACGAGCCCAGAATGTCCTGGGCGAGCTCGAGGCGTTCGCGCTCGTAGGCGAGCTGATCCGCGCGCGGCCAGAACGCGTACCGCGTGGGATCGCGCCGTCCGCGGGTCGCGTCGCACCAGGCGACGAGTGCGAGGTGATTGGTCTGCGTGTTCTCGCACAGCGGGAGGCCGCGCGGCCGATCGAGCAACCACGCCGCGACCTCACGCGTCGTGTTGCCGACCTCCGGGGGGACACCGAACGCGGCGCGCTCTTGCACCATGTACCGGAGCATCGAAAGAAAATGCGTCAGCGGATCCCGCAGGATCGTGAAGTAGTGGATCCGGCGCCCGTTGATCGAGTCCGGGAAGCGCCGGATGTTGTGGGCGCTCACGGCGGTCAGGCGCGGGCTGCGCAAGCCGTTCGGCCACACCCCGTCGTCGACGTGGTGCCCGGCGTAGTATGACAGGAAGCCGGTCAGCTCGCCCCACGTGTAGGCGCTGCCCATCCAGGCGGCGACCGATGTGCCGGCACACTTCGGGATGTGCACCTGCACGAGAACGTCAGGTGCGTGCTGGTAGAGCCGACGTTGGAACTGCAAGAGGTTTTCGTCGAACTCGCTCAGGTTGAGGTTGGGCAGCCGTATCAAAAGAAAAAGCCCTCCGCGCATCGGGGATGCTTCTGCTTCCGTGCAGCCACCGAACCGTCAATCGATCGGGTTCCGTTCCGTCGCGGCTCCCACCGTGCGAGGGCAGTCCAGCCGCTTCCCTCGGGGTATCGGCTGCCTGCTGGGAGACTTTAGCGGGTCGACCCCCGGGGAGCCGGGCCGAGCGGATTTGCGGGGCCCGAGCCCCGCAGTGAAGGCCTTTCGACCCGCCGAATTGCCCTCGGGGTGGCTTCGGACCGGAGGAATGCATGTTCGCCGTCGTCGGTGTCGATGAGCCGATCGAGAAGATCGTCAACGATTGGGATTTTCTCGAAGAGAAGATCGTGAAGAAGTTCACGACCTGGCAAGAGGTCGGCAGCAACATCATCGGGATCCGCCGTCGCACGATCACGCTCAAGGAGATCGTCGATCCGCGGAAAGGGACGTTCAACTCGGTCACGATGACGCCCGACGGGCTCATCTCGAAAAACCACAAGGCGCTCAAGATGCACGTCACGCCCGGCGGCGTCCCGCATCGCGTCGAGCATAGCTTCGGCTTTTGGCACGTCAACGACATGGACGAGCTCTACCTTCCGCTGCCGTCGCGTCCGGGGGAGGACCTGGGGCACTTCATCGTCGTGATGCAAACGCCGACCGAGAACGAGGGCGAGAGCTTCGCGTGGTACTGCCAGCAGTGTCTCACGATGCTCCATGAGCATTACTTTGCCACCGGGAAACTCGGCTTCTCGAACCTGTGGCGCGCGGAGCGCGAAGCCGTGGGGGGCTACAATGCCGATCCGAAGCTGCGCCGCTGCCCCGAGTGCGGACACGATAACCCGCTGGCGTACTGTTCGAACGTCGTGAAGGACTCGCCCGAGCAGGCCGAGGCGCGGCGCCTCTGGTGAGTACGCCCTACGCTTTCGCGCACGACATCTACTTGGGCGAAGGCGACGGGAGCTGGCAGGAGGCGAGCCGCTACCAGATCTGGACGAATCGCTATCCGCTTACCGAGCCGAAGCTGAGCGTCGTCGAACGTCGCGACGGCAGCGTGTTGCGGGTACCCGATCGCGTCCGCGTGATGCATCGCATCCCGGCGGGAACGCCGTATCACATCGAGCACCTCTTCGGGTTTTGGCGGACGACGGGCTCCGACACGCTCTTCGTTCGGGCCGAGGTCGAGGATCACGCATACTACACGCTGGTCGTCGGGACGCACAGCGCCGGCTTCGGCGCCGAGACGATCGCGTGGTGCTGCCCGCGCTGCGCCGCCGAGCTCCGCGCGGCGACGTTCGATCTGAAGCGCTACGGGTTGCCGGCGTTCTGGGAGTTTGCGCTCGCGCAAGCGCGGGAGTTCAACGCTTCGACGGAAGCGCGCACCTGCGCGGCCTGCGGTAACGTCCACCCGTACGCCTACGGCTGGGATCCGCAGGCGGACGCGCCGGTCGAGAGCGAGGGCCGCGCTCTATGGTGAGAGCGTTCGCGAGCGTGCTCGCGACGCTGCTCCTGGTCGGTGCCGGTCCGGTCGTCGAGCCTTACACGATCGACGCGATCGTGCCGCTCACGGGAGCCTCGGCGTTTTCGGGTCAGATTCACGCGGCCGCGCTGCGCGCGTACGAGAGCGCCGCCAACGCGACCGGCGGGATTCGCGGACGTCCGATCCATTTCGAAATCCACGACGACCACTCCAACCCGGTCGTGACCGTAGAGCTCACGACGCAGATCCTCGCGAAGAACCCGCCGTTGTTCCTGGGCTCGACCTACATCGCTGCCTGTGCGGCCGAGGAACCGCTGGTGCGCAACGGCCCGGTCGAATTTTGCCTCTCGCCGGGTCTGGTCACGCAGCAGCGCAACGTCTTCTCGTCATCGGTCGCCAACACGTACATCGTTCCGGCGACGTTCAAGTTCATTCGCGAGCGCGGCTACACGCGGGTTGCCGTGATCTCCGCCACGGACGCCAGCGGCTCGGTCGCCGACCGGATTGCGCTCGCGTCGCTCGCGCGCCCCGAGAACAAGGGCCTCGCGGTCGTCGCCTACGAGCACTTCAATCCCGGCGACATCAGCGTGAGCGCTCAAGTCGCGCGGATCAAGGCCGGTAACCCGCAAGCGATCGTCAATTACGCGACCGGATCCGCCTTCGGAAACGTGCTGCGATCGCTGAGCGATGCGGGCGTGAGCGTTCCGGTCATGACCAGCGTTGTCAACATGAATCCCATCCAGCTCGAACAGCTTGCGAGCGTCCTGCCGATCGAACTCATCTTCAAAACCACGCTGTTCTACGCGCGGGATCAAGTCCACGATCGCGCACTGCTGAGCGCAATCGACGAACTCTACGCCGGCTTTGCGCGCGCGGGGATCCCGGCCTCGCCGGAGAGCAACCTCGCGTGGGACCCCGCGAAGATCGCCGTTGCCGCGCTGCGCGCGCTCGGCACGACTGCCACCGGCGAGCAGGTCGCCGACTACATCAACAACCTGCACGGCTTCGCTGGAGCGAGCGGGATATACGATTTTCGCGTCGGCGATCACCATGGCCTCACCGACGCTGCGCTGGCCTTCGTGAAATGGGTGCCGGCCGAAAAGACGTTCGTCGTCGTCTCCAAGCCCGGCGGCTCGCCGCTGCGGCGCTAATCGCGCGGGATGTCCTTCACGCGCTCCTGAACGCGCGCGGCGCCTTCGAGGAGCCCCTCGATGAACGCTTCCCGACCGGCTCCGACGAGCGTGCGTTTGGTCGGGTGCTTGCGGTAGATGTGGCGATACGCCGTCACGTAGCTCTTGTGCGAAAGGGTGGAGCTGTTCGAGCGGTCGAGCCGAATGTGGTACAGCGCCGTGACGAACGGGACGCGCGCCCACTCCCGCCGTTGCGCCAGGCGATACCAGTAGTCGTAGTCTTCCGCTACGTCCAGGCTGCCGTCGAGCTCGCCGATCTCGTCCACCAGCTTCCGCCGAAACAGAACCGATGTCGTCGCCAAGGCGCCGGCCCACTGGATGTCCGCATGATCGAGTAGCGCCTCGTGCGGGCTCACCCCGTCGAGTACGTATTGATCGGTTCCGGCGTCGAGGAAGAAACCGTTGAGCATCTGACCGTAGGCGACGTCGAGGTTCGAACGCTCGATGGTTGCGACGAGCGCGGCGACGTGATCGGGAAACATCTCGTCGTCGTCGTCGAAGAAGAGGATATACTCGCCGCTGGCGGCGCGCAGGCCGACGTTGCGTGCGCCGGCAGCCCCCAGGTGGGTCGGCGTCGCGAGCGTGCGCGCGCGCGGGTGAGCCGCCACGATGGCCGAGGGGTCGCTGCCGTCGTCGTTCACAACGACGATCTCGAGCGCCGGGTACGTCTGCCGGTCGATCGTCCGCAGCGTCGCATCGAGCGACGCGAGGCGGTTCCGGGTGGGGATCACGATCGAGACGAGCTGCTCGCGACCGGTTTGCGGCCGTGGTGCCGGGAATGGGCGCAGCGGTCGTACCAGCGTTTCGCGCGGTCGTGGGCCTTCGGCACCCAGCGCGTCGGCGACGGCCGCCAGGATGCTGCGACGTTCCCAATAAGCGTAGGTCGGCGCGCCGTCGAGGAACTCGCCGGCGCCGCTGTCGGAGGCGACGCACAGCGGACGGCCGAGCGAAGCGAGCGCGACCGCGACCGCTGGATCGTTACCGGATGCGTCGACGATTACGCGCGCGCGGCGCAGCACGTCGCTGCCACCCACCGCAGGGACGAAGTGTTCGCCCTCGACGCCGGCGGCGCCGTCCGCGGTCACGATCGTGAGCGGCAGCGCGAGGTCTTGGAGCGCGATGACGAACGGCGCGAGCGACTCGGCCGAGTCGTACGGCGCCCACACGACGACGTCGGTGCGGGCGACATCGTCGTGCTCGAGCGCGAGCGCTACCGGGGCCAGCGTGCGTTCGACGTTGCGCGGGAGGATCCCGAGGGCCGTCCGCAACCGGTCGAGCTCGATCCACGAGCGCACGACGAGGCCGTGAGCGAGCTGCACGAGCGCCGTCAGCGGGGCGACCTGCGACGGCAGAATCAGCGGCTGCTGGCTGACCGGCTGCTCCAGCGCGAGCCGGAGCTCGTCGGTGCTGCTGACGGTCCGCATGCACGTGTGGATGGCAGCCCGAAACGCGGTCCGCCGCGCGTCTTCGAGGTCAATCGAGAGGTAGAAGGCCCGGCCCTCGCGCCGCAGCTCGAGGCCGCACGCCAGGGCCGCCGCGGCCTGCGCCGGCTCGCATGCGACCACCGGCGCGCCGGCCTCGAGGCGAGCCGCCCATCGGGCCGCGCGGTCTCCAAATGCCACTGGAACCACGCTAGTTACCTCTGCGAACAGCCTATCATATCCCGGCATCCGCAGGACGGCGAGGGTACCCCCGCGATCTCCCCTACGCATGGCGACCTGGGACCAGGTCTGGCGCTATGCGCTTGCGCTGCCGGGTACCGCCGAGGAAACGTCGCGCGGCAACACCGCATGGACGGTCAACAAGAAGTTCTTCGTCTGGGAGCGGCCGCTGGGCAAGTCGGACCTCGCGGCGCTCGGCTTGGTCGTGGAGGGTCGTTCATGAAGCGCACGGCGTTTGTTGCCGGTTGCCTGACCGTCGCGGCGACCAAACCTGTTTGCGCCCAAACCCCGGCCCCGGTGCTGTTGCACCTTACGGGCACCGGAGCGGATGATGTGGTTTCCGTGCTTTACGCACAGAAGAGTGGTCTGTTTCGGGCAGTTGGTCTGGACACGGTATATGAGCGCGCGAACAGCGGGGCCGCCGGCGTCGCCGCGGTCATGAGCGGTTCGTTCGACATCGGCAAATCGAGCATGGGCGCCTTGATCGCCGCCGGTGCGCGAAACATCGACCTGAAGATCATTGCCGGCGGGGCGATCTTCCGCAACACCGACCAGCTGGGTCAAGTATTGCTTGTCGTCGCCGCCGACTCACTACTGCGGACCGCAAAGGATTTCAACGGGAAAACGCTCTCCGTTCCGGCTCTCGGCGACCAGAATGCCCTGACCGCACGAGCCTGGATCGATTTACAAGGCGGCGATTCGCGGACGGTTCAGTTCGTCGAGGTCCCGTCCAGCGCGGCGGTCGCGGTGATATCGCAAGGACGCGTGGCCGGATCGGTTCTCGTGCCGCCATTCGCCGCGCGCGCGATCGCCGATGGTAAAATGCGCAGCGTTGCGGCCGTGTTCAGCGCCATCGCCCCACGCTTCCTGGAGACGGCTTGGTTCACCACTGAAGACTATGCAGCGAAGCATCGTGACGTCGCACTTCGCTTTGGCAAAGTCGTTGCCGAGGCATCGGTGTATGTGAACGCGCATCAAGCGGAGGTCGTCGATATGGTTGCTTCATTCAGCGGTCAAACGGCTGCATCGATCGTACAAAACGGCATCAGCGCGCTCGCAACCTCGACCGAAGCACGGGACATCCAGCCGCTCATCGACGCGATGGCGAAATACAACGCGATCGATCGCCGCTTCGACGCCGCGGAGCTCATTTTCAAGTAACCGGCAGGTGGAAAAAGAAAAAGCCCGTGGTTACGAGCTTTTTCTCGTGCTATTTTTGGTAGCCCCAACGGGATTCGAACCCGTGTTACCGCCGTGAGAGGGCGGCGTCCTAGGCCTCTAGACGATAGGGCCGTGGCTCCCGAGCGTAGATTCGAACTACGGACCTCCTGATTCAGAGTCAGGCGCTCTACCAGCTAAGCTACTCGGGATCGAACGGCGGAGGATGTTACGTGCGGCGAAGGTCTCCGTTTGACTGTGGCAGTTCGGGCAAAGCATCCGTAGGTTCTCGAGTCGATGATCGTCGCGGATGCCGTTGACGTGGTCGATTTGGATCGAGATTGCTCGGCCCCTCCACTCGGTGAGGCCGCACCAGTCACAACGATTCGATAGTATACCAGCTTCGAGCAAACGGCGCTTCACGGTGTGCCGGCTTTTTGCTTTTCGCAGGATCTGGTCGATCGGCAGGAGCCTGGCCCGGGCTTTGAGCTTGCCGCGCCGGACTGCTTTGGTCCATGACCCGGCCTCGAAGCCGAACCGTGCCCGACACTGCCGGTAGGAATGTCCCTGGTCGTAGTAGGCCTGGACAGCAGCCCAATCATATTTGCGCCGGCGATCGGCATGTGGCGAGTCCGGCTTCGGGATCCGTAGCTTCCCCCGCTGGATCGCCTTGATCCAGGCGGTATGCGAGAACCCGAACCTGTTCTGGCAGGCAACAAACCCGTGCCCAGCATCAAAATAGGCCTGCACCGAAGGCCAATGATAAATGAGTCGGCTCATCGAACATATGTTCGCATGCCCGTGTGCCAACGGTATGGCACCCAAGTCGGTGAAGCAACCCTGCGCCAACCGGGTATAATCGATTCCCGGCAACTCGACTCAATGAGAAGGGAGCGTTCTTGCAGGCCGTCGTTCTGGTGGGCGGGGAGGGCACGCGGCTGCGGCCGTTGACCAACCTAACCCCGAAGCCCATGATCCCGGTGATGAACGTGCCGTTCCTGGAGCGGACCTTGCGCCGCCTCAAAGCGGCCGGGATCGACGACGTGATCTTGCCGGCCGGTTACTTGCCGGAGGCGATCACCTCGTTCTTCGGCGACGGTAGCCCGCTCGGGCTCCGCTTGCGCTATGTCATCGAGGAGACGCCGCTCGGCACCGCCGGCGCGCTCAAGAACCTCGAGCCTTACATCGACGGTCCGTTCTTCGTGCTCAACGGCGACGTCCTCACGAACCTCGACCTCCAAGCGATGCTCGCCGACCACCGCCGCACCGGCGGCATCGCTACGCTGCACCTCGTTCGCGTCGAAGATCCGTCGGCGTTCGGTTGCGTCGTTCACGACGCGAGCGGGCGGGTGAGCGCTTTCGTCGAGAAGCCGCCGCGGGACGCAGCACCGACAAACGAGATCAACGCCGGAACCTATCTTCTCGAGCCGGAGATCCTCAACGCGATCCCGGCGGGAAGACCGGTCTCGATCGAACGCGAGACGTTCCCGGCGCTCATCGCGCAGAAAAAGGACCTCTATGCATACACCACCGACGACTATTGGATCGATTTAGGACGGCCGGAAGCGTATCTTGCCTCCCATCGGCACATTTTCGACGGCGTGATGCCGCTTGCGCAACCCGACATAGACGGTCCGGGTTGTAAGGATGTGCCAGCCTCGGCAGTCGTCTCGCCGGTTTTCATCGGTCGCGACGTCCGCGTCGCCCCGAGCGCAAAAATCGGGCCATATACGGTTCTCGGCGACGGTTGCGAGGTCGGCGCCGGTGCTACGGTTTCCGACTCCCTCCTTTGGGATGGTGTCGTGGTGGAACCGGGTGCCACGATCGATTGGGCAATCGTCGCTAGTCGTGCACGCATCGGTGCAGGAGCGACCGTCGCTCGTGGTTCGGTCATCGGACACGACGAAAACGTCGCCGCCAACTCGTCCATCGAGGAAAACGCTCGCATCCCCGCTGCCCCCTAGGGACCGTTTGCCTTCGCGCCTGCGCGGGTAGGGGAAACGGGATGGGGAACGCTGACACTTGCCGGGTCACACGTTCGCTCAGGCTCCTTTTCAATCGTCGGAATAGCCGGCCGCTACAAGGGGAATCTCGTGAACGGTACTGCGCCTCGTATGCTCTTTCTGGGCTCCTTCCCACCCCGCGAATGCGGGATCGCGACGTTCACGAAAGACGTCGTCGACAGCTACGATGAGCGCTACCAGACCTCGAGCGAAGTGATCGCCATCGAGGAGCCGGGTGCACCCCAGCGCGACTACGCGCCCAACGTTGTCGCGCACCTGATCCAGAACGAGCGCGAGTCCTATCACAACGTCGCGGCATTCGTGAACGCACACCCCTGCGATGCCCTCAACATCCAGCACGAGTATGGCCTCTTCGGCGGTGACGAAGGCGAGTGGATCATCGATCTCATCGCGTTGGTTCGCAAGCCGACGATCGTTTCGCTGCACACCGTGCTGCCCGAGCCTTCGCCGCAGCATCGGCGCGTCGCGCGCACGATTTGCGCCACGGCGGCCGCGATCGTCGTTCTCTCGCGCACCGGCAAAGAGATCCTCGTCGAGCGTTATGGGATCGACCCCGCGAAGATCAACGTCGTCCACCACGGCGTTCCGGACGTCGCCTTCCAAGATACGTACTTCCACAAGCGTGCCCTCGAGTTGTCCGATCGAAAGGTCATCTCGACGTTCGGTCTGATCAATCGCGGAAAAGGGCTCGAGTACGCGATCGAGGCGATGCGTGAGATCGTCGTCGAGCACCCCGACGCCCTCTACCTCATCCTCGGCGAGACGCACCCCGTCGTGCGCCGGCAAGAAGGCGAAGCGTACCGCGAGTCGCTCGAAGCGCTCATCGAGCAGTTTCACCTCGAGGACAACGTTCGGCTCGTCGGCCGCTACCTCGACTTCGACGAACTGGTCCGCTACCTGCAGGCCACCGACGTCTACCTCACGCCGTACCTGAACCCGGTGCAGATCGTCAGCGGGACGCTGGCGTATGCCGTGGGATGCGGGAAGGCCATCGTATCGACGCCGTACCTTTATGCGCGCGAGCTGCTCGAGCACGGCCGCGGCTTCTTGGTCAAATTTCGGGACGCCGCCTCGATCGGGGAGGCCGTCGGCGCGCTCTTGGCCGATCCGTACTTGCGCGCCAGCACCGAGCGGCGCGCGTACCGCTTCGGCCGCCAGATGACCTGGCCGAACGTCGCCGCGGAATACGGCCACCTCTTCGCGTCGCTGCTCCCGCGCCGCCAAACGGCGTTGGCAACGGCGTAGCGGTCTGGCTCGCATGGGGGCACCGGCCCTCGACCACTTGCTCGCGATGACCGACGACGTCGGTCTCTTACAGCACGCGCGCCGCCATGTCCCGAACCGGGCCCACGGCTACTGCATCGACGACGTCGGGCGCGCCCTCGTCGTCGCTTGCGACATCGCGGCGGACCCGACGACGGCGGACGTCGGGGCGCGTTTGGTGTCGACCTACCTCGCCTACGTCGTCGACGCGCAGCTGCAGGACGGCTGGTTCCATAACTTCATGGGCTACGATCGCCGCTGGCAAGACCAGCGCGGCACCGAGGACAGCTTCGGTCGCGCCTGCTGGGGTCTCGGCTTCGCGGTCGCGCACGCACCACGGCCGGCAGCGCGCGCCGTCGCGCGCGACCTGCTCCACGCGGCGCTACCCCACGTGGCGATGCTCCCGCACCTGCGCTCGTGCGCTTACGTTGCGCTCGGCTTGGTCCACGTCGTAAAGGCCAACCGGTTCGACGCCGCGTCCGCGGCGGCGCTGCGGTCCGCGGTCGCGCCGATCCTCGCGGGCTACCGGACCGTCGCCGCCCCCGACTGGCAGTGGTGCGAAGACATCCTGACCTATGACAACGCCCGCCTGTGC
>Ga0209415_10013076_pt1 | contig 13746 bp, 8 predicted proteins | sample PeaSoiSIISIP2007_FD_187696 | JGI IMG/M metagenome (GOLD analysis project Ga0209415, IMG submission 187696) | Peat soil microbial communities from Weissenstadt, Germany - SII-SIP-2007 (SPAdes) (version 2) | ecosystem: Environmental > Terrestrial > Soil > Wetlands > Peat | place: Germany... | reverse complement strand
TCAATCAACTCCAGATTGCGCACCGTGACCGCGTCCAGCACCAGGCAACTCTGCCGCTCGTACCACCCGATGCGGTCAACGTGATCGAGCGACCCACGCTGCGTAGAGCGCACGTAGTACAGAATCGCGCCCGCAGCCGAGGCGGCAGCGGTCCGCCCTGCCAGCCCGAATCCTTCCAGCGACAAAACGCCGAAATGATTTTCCAGCAGCGGCAGCGCATGATCCGGCGCAAAGATCCAGTCATCGAGCGGAGTCTCGGTGCAAACCCCTACAGTTGTCCGCGGAGATGAACCAAGAGATGAACCATGTGGGGACGGCCGCCCCCGGCCGCCTGCCCGGAGCGGAGCCGAAGGGTCCGGCCGAGCAAAGCTCGGCTCGTTTTCCTCTCGAACTCTCCGGCTCTCAAACAGCGGCGCCGCCGACGCATACAGCAACTCCTTCGGCCGCAACTGCTCTAACTCCTCCTGCACCCGCCGCAGCGCGCCCTCGCCCGAAAATTCCGTAGCCCGGAACTCCCCCGTCGACAAATCCAGCACCGCAAATCCTACGCGCTCTTCTCCCGTGCGATCGGTCACCTGCGCCAGCGCCGCCAGAAAGTTGTTCTCCTCCGATCCCAACGAAGAATCTGCCGCCGTCCCCGGCGTCATCACGCGGGTCACTTCCCGCCGGACAAGTTTCTTTCCCACCACCTTCTTCGCCTGCCGCGGATCCTCCATCTGCTCGCAGATCGCCACCTTGAAGCCCTTGCGGATCAGCTTCCCAATGTATCCCTCCGCCGCGTGGTAGGGCACGCCGCACATGGGCACCGCAATTCCTTTTTCTTTATTGCGCGAGGTCAGCGTGATCTGCAGTTCTTTCGCCGCCACGATCGCATCATCAAAGAAAAGCTCGTAGAAATCGCCCAGGCGAAAAAACAAGAGCGCGGTGGGATGTTCTTTCTTGACCGCGGCATACTGCCGCATCAGCGGGGTGGACGGCTCGGTCATCGTCTTCGTCGGATCAGCTCGTCGGATCAGGCAGGGCTTCGGCGGATTATAACAAAGCGTCGTGCCGGTCTTCTGCGGCATTTCTCACGCGTCATCGGAGAATTATCGCAAGAGTTCGAGGTTGACTCCGCCTCGCTTCAGGTGTTCTCCTTTGCTGTGGAACTGCGCAAAGATCCCATCACGCGCTCCTGGGTCATGACCGGCGATGATCCGGCCGAACCCGAATCTCGTCCCGAGTCTGCTTGTCGTTTTTGCGAGGGCTCAGCGGCGTCGCTGCATGTGGTGGCGAAGTGTCCGAACTCGCCCGGCACTCCCTGGTCGGCGCGTTCGGTCGTGCATCCTACGCCTCTTTACCGCATCGAGGGCGAACCCGACCGCCGCGGCGACGGCATTTATGACCGCATGCACTCCGTGGGCGCCCATGAAGTGCTGGTCGAAAATCCGCAACACGACCGGCATCTGTGGTTTGCCTCCGACGATGAGATCGCGCACTTCCTCCGCCTGGCCGCCGAACGTATCCTCGACCTCAAGCGCGATCCCCGCATCAAGTACGTCAGCTTTTTCAAGGACTATGGCAAAAATGCCGGGCAGGAATTTAGCCATCCCACGTCGCAGATTACCGCCACCATGTTCGTCCCGCGCCGCGTCCTGTATGAGTTGCGTGCCGGGCGCGAGTTTTTTGTCAGCAAGGAACGCTGTGTTTTCTGCGACATCATCCAGCAGGAAGAGCGTCAGGCCCAGCGCGTCATCGAGGCCCGCGGCGACTACCTTGCTCTGTGTCCCTACGCGCCGCGCGTTCCCTACGAAACCTGGATTCTGCCCCGCTACCACGACTCGTCGTTCGAACGCGCCGGATTGAATCGTCCCGGGTTGCGGATCAACCTCGCCGCCCTGCTGCGCCGCACCCTGCAGCGCGTGCGTTCCGTCACCGAGGATTTCCATCTCGTGCTGCACACTTCGCCCAGCAGCATTCACCCTTCCAAGAATCTCGGCTACTGGCGCACCATCGACGACGACTACCACTGGCACATCGAGATTCTCCCGGTGGTGCAGTCGAAGGCGCGCTCCTACACCTTTAAAGAGGTGTACTATTCCCCCGTCAGTTCCGAGACGGCAGTAAAACAATTACGGGAAGCAAGAATCGACGGCTGAAGATTTGGATGAGAATGATTATGCGGGGAAGGGTTTATATGGGGATGGGTTTATGTGGGGACGGGCGCCTTCGCCCGTTCGCCGGGCGCAGCCCGGCAGGGGTTTGTCTGTACTGAGGCCGTACGCTGGCCAACACTATGACCGCCAAAGTCACCGGACTAATTCCCATGGCGTTCGCCGCCGACCTGCAGCGCTCCGTCGACTTCTATAAACTGCTCGGCATGGAAGTTCGCGGCAGCCTGCGGAATTCCTCGGGCGAACTGCAATGGGTCGACCTGGTATCGGAACAAGCCCAGTTGATGCTCGCGCGCGCCTCCGACCCAGTCATCCCCAGCCAGCAAGCGGTGTTGTTCTATCTCTACTCGCCGAACCTGATCGCGCTGCGCGAGCATCTGCTGGCCAGCGGTGTGAACGTTTCGCTGATTACCTATCCCGACTACATGCCCAAGGGCGAGATTCGCGCGGAGGATCCCGACGGCTACGTGCTGCTCATCGGCCAGGCGGGCTAGAAGTTAATCGCGAGAAGTTAACCGCGACCATTGCCGAAGTCAGAATTGGCCGACGGGGTCGATGAGTGCAATAGAGGATTTTGCGTCAATCATCACCTTCAACATTCGGCGGCAGCCTTGGAAATGTGTTGACTTTGGTCCTGCTTGGCAGTGCAATAGCTTTTGAAAACGAGGCGCCACTCCCCCCTTTCCTCGATTCCATGCAGTAGGCCTAGTCCCGAAAGCCCGAGCATAGCTGCGTCAAGGAAGTCTCCCATGACCCGTACGACGTCTCAAGTTCGCGCTTTTTCATTTTTCACCAGTCAACGACGAAAAATTTCACCGCAATCACTCATTGCGAAGCTATGAACGGCAGGGAGAAAAGCTTGCGGAACATTCTTGTCCTTGCTTCGGTGGTGGCGCTGGTGCCCGGCGTATGCGTGCCGGGGCTGGCGCAGCTGAAGGCGCCCAACGATGCGTCGCTCGTGAGCCTAGAGAGCAGCGCGCCGGTGGCGAGCGTTGCCGGTCCGAATCTGATCAGTCCGAGTCCGTCGGTGATCAGTTCTGCTGCGGGCAAGTCTTCTGTGGGCCAATCGTCTGCCGGGAAATCCTCGTCCGGGTTGTCGAGTCTTCCGCCTAGCGCCCCAGGTCCCATCTCGGCTGCGCTGGGAAAGGAGGACTCGGGCTACCGGGTTCGTCCAAACGCTGAGGGCCTCCGTGCGGAAAATCCGCGGCTGGGGCTGGTGGTGGAGTTCACCCAGGATGGGGCCGAGGTGCGCGGCCACGACCTGCGTTGGCGACTGGAGACTCTGGGCTGTGGATACGGCGATGCGGTGCATCGGGTAAACACGGTGGCTCCGCAGGCAAAAGCTAACCGCGTCGAGTATCGACGGAATGGGGTGACCGAGTGGTATGAGAACGGGCCTCTGGGATTGGAGCAGGGATTCACACTCGCTCATCCGCCGGGGAAGGCCAACGGGCAGCCGCTGACCATGGAGCTGGGATTGCGCGGAAATGTGGTCGTGGCTCTCAATGCAGGAGGCAAAGAGCTTGAGCTGCGTGGCCGGGATGGGAAAGCGGCCTTGCTTTACACGGGCCTGCAAGCCCGCGACGCGACGGGACGGGAACTGCGGAGCTGGCTGGAGGTAAGAGGGGAGCGGTTGCTGGTGCGCGTGGCGGACGGGGAAGCGAGGTATCCGGTGGTGGTGGACCCGTGGATCCAGCAGGCGGAACTGACTTCGTCGGACGGCGTGGGTGGAGACTACTTTGGCTGGTCCGTCGCGGTCAGCGGCAGCACGATCGTGGTGGGGGCTAGTTTGCATCCAGCCCAAGGATCAGCTCAGGGGGCGGCGTATGTGTTCGTTGAAGGCGGCGGCACTTGGAGTCAGCAGGCGGAGCTGACGGCGTCGGATGGGATGGGAGGCGACTACTTTGGCCGGTCGGTTGCGGTGTATGGGAGCACGGTCGTGGTGGGGGCCGAGTGCCACCCGTCGAACTCGCCTGACGATTGTGGTCCGGGAGCGGCGTACGTGTTCGTCGAAAGCGCTGGGACCTGGAGTCAGCAGGCGGAGCTGACGGCCGCGGACGGTGCAAACGAGGACTGCTTCGGCTACTCCGTTGCAACCAGCGGCAGCACGATCGTCGTCGGGGCACCCTTTCATCCGGACACATCTCAGGACTGCCTACCCCGGGGGGCTACGAGTATAGGTGGTCCGGGGTCCGCCTATGTGTTTGTGGAAAGCGGCGGAACCTGGACTCAGCGAGCGGAGCTGACGGCGTCCGACGGAGTGGGAGGGGACTCCTTCGGCGATGCCGTAGCGGTCAGCGGCAGCACGATCGTGGTGGGGGCCAATTGTCACCCATATTTGGGTAACCAGAATTGCGGTCCGGGAGCGGCGTACGTGTTCGTCAAAAGCAGCGGAACCTGGAGCCAGCAGGCGGAACTGACTGCCTCTGACGGCACAAACGGGGAGGCCCTCGGCGCTTCAGTCGCGATTAGCGGCAGCACGGTTGTGGCAGGCGCCCCCAATCGCCAGGTCACGCATTTGTTTCAAGGAGCGGCGTACGTGTTCGTCGAAAGCGGCGGAACCTGGAGTCAGCAGGCCGAGCTGACGTCGCCCGACGGCGAGGAATTGGATTACTTCGGCTCGTCCGTCGCGGTCAGCGGCAGCACGGCTGTCGTGGGGGCGATGGATCACCCGTTTGGCGCGTTGTTGTACCCAGGCCAGGGCGCGGCATACGTGTTCGTCGAAAACGGCGGAACGTGGAGCCAGGAGGCGGAGCTGACGTCGTCCGACGGCGCAACGGAGGATTCCTTCGGCCAATCCGTCGCGATAAACGGCAATACGCTAGTGGCGGGGGCCCCAGGTCACGCGGTCGGCTCGAGTGGGAATCAGGGAGCAGCGTACGTGTTCGGGTCGTCGGGGCCGCTCTACACGCTGTCGGCATTTCCGACCAGTTTAAGCGTTGGGCAAGGCGAACAAGAGACCGTCGCGATCACGATAACACCGCGGAACGGGTTCAGCGGAAGCGTGTTATTGTCAGCCTCGGACTTGCCGAATGGAGTAACGGCGGTTTTCAGTCCGAATCCCGCGAATAGCACCAGCGTGATGACACTGACAGCAAGTGCGACGACTGCGACCGGGACTAGGGAGGTGGTGTTGCTCGGCACTTCGGGCAGTTTGGCGCAGACTGTGATGCCGATGCTGACGGTGACACCGACGACCACTGTCACGCTTTCGACGACCTCGCTGAACTTCAACCGTGTGGCTATCAATAACACCAGTGGGACCCAGACGGTAAATATAAAAAACACCGGCGGCAACACGCTAGACTTCAGTAGCATCACCGCGAGCGCCGACTACTCGGTCTCGTCGACCAGCTGCAAGACCACTCTGGCCGTGGGGATTATGTGCTGGGTGAAGGTTACTTTCACGCCCACACAGCTCGGCACTTTGACGGGGGCGCTCACGTTTACGGACAATGTCCCCAACAGCCCGCAGACCGTGACGCTGTTGGGCACGGGTATCGAGCAGGCAACGCTGACCCCGGCGAGCTCGACTTACGCGAAGCAAAAAGTGGGCTCGACCAGCGTCCCGAAAAAGTTCGGATTAGCCAACAATCAACGCGTGGAGCTAACGAGCATCGTGATCTCGACAACAGGAGACTTTGCGGTTTCGGCGACGACGTGCGGGGCGAGCTTGGCGGCTAAGGGAACCTGCACGGTCGATGTGACGTTCACGCCGACGGCGATGGGGATGAGGACGGGGCAGTTGAGCATCAGTGACAGTGGGAGCAACAGCCCGCAAACCTCGAATCTCACGGGCACCGGCGACTAGGCACGGGGCAAAGCCAAGAAAACATTCATGGAGCCGGGCCCGCAATTTCGCATCAGCTCAGCCTACAACAGTTTGGGCGTCGTGTTTCGCTCGGACATCAGGCCAATTGATATGGCTAGATCTTGGGCTCTCGCCAAATCACTCTTCGGATGATCGGCATTCCGCCTGGCCTCGTCATAGCCCAGAATCCCATAGTAGATGGCGCGATCGAAGAACTGGTTCAACATCTGGCGTAACTCTTGTTCGCCGCGGAGTGCCACGATATTGTCGGCAAAACCTTCCTGCTCAAGGAAACTCCACAAATGATCACGTGTGAGCATCAAAGCCCACACGAACTGATGCCGGCCGACTCCCTCGACTGCTCGGCGTGAACCGATGGTCCTAAACCGGTTCTCGACATCATCTTCGGTTTTTTGCAACAGCCATTCTCCCAGATTGCGATAAACATCGACTGCGGCCAGTTGCAAGTCCTGGGCCGGGATCTTGCGGAAGTCAGAAGTCCGTTCCGCCGCTCGGATCTGTTCTGTCACCCTCCCTGCCAATCTCTCCGCCTGCCGCTCAATCAGGCGCACCAATTTTAGGCCCACCATTCGCCCTTCTCCTTAAGGTCCATTGGAAATGCGCGCTCAACCTCAGCGCGACGTGTTCTTAGAGGAACCGTCATATATATCGTAACACGATATATATGCGTGCGGCAACCTGTTCTTACTCTCACGGAGAATAGGGCCGAGCGAACTCCGCTTATGCGCTGACGGTCAGGCCTCCTCCTCCCACCGGCTGCTACAATCCCTGCCGTCAGGAGATGCATCCCGTGAAAACCCTGCTCTGCTGCGCGCTGCTCATCGCTACCTGCCTAGCCCAGGCTCCCGCGCCCTCCGCTGGCAAGCAGAAAGTCCTCTGGCAGAAACTAGAGGCGAGTATTCAGGACGTCGATCAGCACCTCGACGGCGTGATGGGCGTCGCCATCGAAGACCTCACCACTGGCGATCACTTCCTCGTCCACGAGGACGAAGTCTTCGCCCAGGCCAGTTCCATCAAGATCACCGTCCTCGCCAATCTTTACTTGCAGGCGCAGCAGGGCAAACTCAAGCTCACCGATCTCTATACGGTGCAGTCGTCCGATCTGGTTCCCGACAGCGACATCATGGGCGGACTCACTCCCGGCGTAACGCGCCTCACCTTGCGCGATCTGGCGACCATGATGGTCGCGGTCAGCGACAATTCCGCTACTAACGTCCTCATCGACCGCGTCGGCATGCCGAACGTGAACGCCATGCTTGACTCGCTCACCCTTACCCACACCCGCCTGCGCCGCAAGATGATGGACCTGCAGGCCGCCAAAGAAGGCCGAGAAAATATTTCCACCCCGCGCGAAATGATGACCCTGCTCGACGCCATCTATCACGGCAAGCTCCTGAACAAAGAGTCCACGGCGGATTTCTTTCAAATGCTGAGCACGAATAAGGATTCCTGGATCCCCCGCGACCTGCCCGCCGACCTCAAAGTCGCCAACAAGCCCGGCGCGCTCGAAGCCGTGCGCAACGACTCTGGCGTCGTCTTTGTCGAAGGACGGCCCTACGTGATTTGCGTCATGACGTCGTTCCTGCGGAACGAACACGACGGGGAAGAAGCCATCACCAAAGTCTCGCTCGAAGCCTGGCGCATGTTCGACCGCCTCAGCCGCGCCACCGAGTATGGCAGAGTCGTGTCTCGCGGCAACGGCACGCGATAGCAGGGCGTCTTACCCCCTCGGCCATTTTCCAGATGGCCGGATGATTCCGCGAGGACGGAGGTCTGGGTTCGAAAGCAGCCCCCGTCCAGCCCAACCCCTCGGCGACTGCAAAATAATGCACATATCTGTTCGGTAATCGAAAAAAATTCTGCAATCCGTTGTCAGGCAGCCCAAGACGCGCTACCATGGCCGCCATTCGTTCAACGCCGGAAGTTGCCGGAGTTTTCAGGCTCAGGCAGCCGACGGTGAATTTGGTCTCAGCCCGCAACAATGAAGGGGTTCTGGTTGCGACTTCCTATGGCGGTCAACTCAGCCTGAATGCCTAAGAGAAAGAAAAAAGGGATCATCCCTGTTCGTCCCGTCTCTTCCGCAAAGGCTTTTCTACTTTCTCCCAGGAGGCAGTAAATGAATTTGCAGAGCGAAGCGCACTTCGAAGCGAGTTTCCGCCGTCCGCGGAAACTTTTCCTCACTGTCCTGCTAGTCACCCTCATCGCCAGCATCGCTGCACCGGCGGTCGCGGCCAGCGGACAGTTCATCACCCACAACACTCCTCGCTATGTATCCACCGCGAAGAACCTCGGGACCGAGAATCCGTCGAAAATCATCGAAGTCAGTGTGTGGCTCAATCCGCACAATCGCAGCCAGATGGATGAAGTGGCGAAGGGGCTCTACGACCGCACCTCTCCCACCTACCGTCACTTCCTGACTCGTTCGCAGATTGCGGAGCGCTTCGCCCCCACTGCTGACGAAGCCAAAACGGTTCGCGAATTCCTCGAAGCGCACAATCTCAAGATGGTCAAGATGGGCCCCAACAACTTCTTCGTCCGGGCCCGTGGCACGGTAGGCGACGTGGAGTCGGCCTTCCACGTCGTGCTGAACAATTACCAGGTTCGCGGCAAAGTCGTCCGCGCCAACGACCGCGCTCCCTTCGTCGAAGGGCCAGCTGCCGTGCTGGTGCGTTCGATTTCCGGACTCGACAGCGGAGAATATGAGCATCCCATGATGACCCGGACGGCGCTCCCCGCGCGGAAGACGGGCGGCGCAGGTGTGCGCGAGGCAGTTGTGAAAAGTGCGGCTACGGCCGATCCGGGCTTCAGCACGAACTGCTTTCCCGGCACAGAAACCGATGTATTTTCCAACAACGCCAACGGTTCGCTTCCCATTGCGACCTACAAGGGCAATGTCCTGAACCTGCAAAACCTGACCAGTCCGGGTTGCGCCTACACCCCGCCGCCCATTCAAGCTGCTTACAATCTCACCGGCCTTTACGCTGCGGGACACGACGGCACCGGCCAAACCATCGGGATCATCGACTGGTGCGGCTCACTGACCATCCAGAGCGACGCCAACGCGTTTTCCTCAGCGTTCGGGTTGCCCGCGTTAACCTCGTCCAACTTCGCCATCACCTACATCCCCGCGCCCAGTCTTTGCGAGTCCGCGGACGCAACCGAAATCAACATCGACGTCGAGTGGGCTCACGCCGTTGCCCCCGGCGCGAACATTAACCTCATCGTTCCGCCCTCTGCGACTTTCCTTGACGTGGACGACGCCGAGTTCACCGCCGTGACTTATGGGCTGGCGACCGTCATCTCGGGCAGTTACGGCTCACCCGAATCCTTTACCCCAGAGAACATCCTGGATACCGAAAACCTGATTTCCGAAATCGCCGCCATCTCGGGAATCTCCACCAACTTCTCTTCCGGAGACAGTGGCGATTACAGCTTCGACTTTATCCCTCCAACGGTCAGCGCCCCGGCGGATTCTCCGTGGGCTACGGCCGTCGGCGGAATTACTCTGGCGCTGAAGCCTGATAACTCCATCGCGTGGCAGGCCGGATGGGGAACCAATCAAACCTTGCTGGCCGAGACCGGCTTCGTGGCCGATCCGCCTTCGAGTGAAGCCTTCGGTTTCATTGGCGGTGCCGGCGGCGGTCCCAGCAACTGCGCTAGCCAGAGCGTCGATCCCAACACCGGCGAAATCACCTGCCTCGCCGGCTTCCCCAAGCCGAAATACCAGGCAAAGCTGCCCGGAAAGTATCGTCAACTGCCCGACATTTCATGGCTGGCAGATCCCTACACCGGCGTCGCGATTCTCATTAGTGTTCCGGGCAATGTTCCGGAACAGGTCTGGCAGGTCTGGGGAGGAACCAGCGTAGCCGCCCCGATGTTCTCCGGATTGTGGGCGATTGCCAACCAGGAAGCCGGCGCTCCTCTCGGCAATGCAGCTCCTTACATGTATTCGCTACCGGCGGGCGCCGTCTACGACATCGTTCCCGTCGGCTCGAAGACCAATGTCAAGGGCTCTATCGTGGATAGCAACGGAACAACCGCCTACAGCCCCGATGCGATCATGGGCGGCCAAGGCCCGGGGACGTTTGTCGACGCCATCTGGGACTACGCGTTCCTGCAGGACACCGCGCTGGTGATTTCTTTCGGGACCGACTGCTCGCAGGCCTACGGTTTCGGTTTCATCACGCAGTGCAACTCTCCCACCGCCCTGCACACGAAACCGGGCTGGGACAACGTTACCGGCGTAGGAGCCCCGAACGCGAAGGCGTTCGCCGATTCCTTCGCCCCAGCGCCAGCGGTTGCGAAGTAATCGCTCCGTCAGCCCGACAACACTCGGCCTCCGCCACACGTCGTGTGGCGGAGGCTTTTTATGTAGAAGTGTCTAACGTGGTGCTGTCTTATGTGCAGCGGACATTCTGGTCCGCTGCTTTATGTGGAGACAGCCGCCTCGGCTGTCCCGCCAAGCGCAGCGAGGCGTCTTTTGAATTTGGTTTTTTTTTGAATTCGCTTCTGTTTTCGAACTTGCTTCTGCTCTTGAATTTGCCCTCTGCCTGAATCCACACCCTACTTCGTCCCGCCCGCCCGCGCCGCTGCGACTTGCTGCCGCATGAACTGCTGTGCCGCTCTCGCTTCCATGGGCTGAGAAAAGTAGTAGCCCTGCCCGAACTCGCAGCCCAGTTCGAGCAGGCGCTCCAGTTGCCGCGCCGTCTCGATGCCTTCCGCAATCGCTTTCAGGTTCATCTTGTGCGCCATGGCAGTGATCAGCTCAACAATGTCGCTGGCAGCGCGGTCGGTCTGCATCTCCCGCACCAGCGACCGGTCGATTTTCAGCGCATCCACCGGGAACTGCCGCAACCCGCGCAGCGAAGTCGTTCCTGTGCCGAAATCGTCGAGAATCACCCCAATGCCGAAGTGCTTCAGGTGAGACAGCACGGTGATCGTAAGCTTGGGATCGGCCGCCGCCACACTCTCCGTCATTTCCAACTGCAAGCGCGAAGGGTCCACTCCCGTCTCTTGCAGCGCATCCTGAATGTCGTTCACCAGCCGCGCGTCGGCAAACTGCCGCGCCGAGACGTTCACGGTAATATTCATGGGCTGATCGGAGAAGCGGCTGGCTTCCCACTCGCACAATTGCCGGCAGGCTTGCAGGATCAGCCAGTGTCCGATCGAGACCAGGATCCCGGTATCTTCAGCCGCCTCGATAAACCGGTAGGGAGAAATGAGCCCTTGCGAAGGATGGTCCCACCGCAGCAGCGCCTCAAAACTCACAATCCGCCGCGTGGCCAGTTCCACCACCGGCTGGTAATAGATGCGGAACTGCCGCTCGGTCATCGCCGTCCGCAAATCCGACTCCAGCCGCAGCCGCCCCACGGCGCGGGTGTGCATGGCTTCATCAAAAACTTCGCAGCGCGATCCCCCCAGCGCCTTGGCGCGCCGCATGGCCACATCGGCATCCTTTAATACGTCCTCCGGCCGCTCGTGCGCCGGCGTGCTCAGCGCAACGCCAACACTCGCCGCCACCCGTATCTCGCGAGACTCCACAAAGAACGGCTCTGCCACCGCAGCCTGAATGTTCTTGGCCACGCGCAGCGCATCGCTGGGATCGCTGACGCCGTCCAGCAGGATGGTGAACTCATCTCCGCCCAGCCGGAACAGCACGACCTCCGAACCCCGCCCGTTCTCGCGGCGCGCCAGAGTGTTGTCCTGACGTAACTGGCCGCCCATTCGGCGCCCGATCTCCTGCAGCACGTGATCGCCCGCGGCCGTGCCCATGGTTTCATTGAAGACCTTGAAGTGATCCAGGTTCGCCAGCAGCAAGCTGTAGGGACGTCCCCCTTCCCGGCGCGATCGCACATACGAATTTTGCAGCCGGTCGAGAAACAGCCGGCGGTTCGGCAGTGCGGTCAGCGGATCGTGAAACAGGTTGTGCTCCAGTTGCTGTTCCGCCCGCTTGCGCTCGGTGATATCCCGGTTCACAATCACCAGCTTGGCCACTTCGCCCTTGGCATCGCGGACCACGCTGGCGATTGACTCCAGCACCCGCCAGCTTCCGTCCTTGTGCTTGATCCGGTACTCCAGCCGTTTCCCAACTCCAGTCTCCCGCGCCTCGCGCGCCGCCTCCAGAACCTTGAAGCGGTCGTCGGGATGGATTTGCTCGAAGGCCGAAGTCTCGCCCAGTTCCCCCGAGCTGTATCCCAGAATTCTTTTGTACGCCGGACTGTTGTACAGCCGCCGTCCCTTCACGTCCACCAGAGCAATCATGTCGGCGGCGTTCTCGGTTACGATCTGAAACAATTCCTCATGCGTTCTGGACTCGCGGTGGATCTGGTAGATGCGGAATTGCTGGTAGATCACCAGCATCGCCAGCGCGCCCAGCGGTACCCAGAACCATTGCAACAGCATGCCGAGGTCTCCTGAGTACGTCTATCGGCGGGAATGCTATGGGACATTAAACGTTGTCGCTCCCGAAACGTTGCGTCTCCCGCGCCCGGCCTGCATCTACCTAAGCATGACAACCTCTACGGAATTCGATCTGGCCGAGGCCATTGCAGTCCTCACCCGCACTCCCGCAACTCTGGATGCGTTGTTGCGCGGCCTCCCAAACCGGTGGGTACTTCGCAACGAAAGCCCCGATAACGGAGGCGGCAACAACCAAGCCGGCAACAACCAAGCAAAAGACACGTGGAGCGCCTTCGACATCGTCGGCCACTTGATCGTCGGCGAGCGCACCGACTGGATGCCGCGGGCGCGGATTATTCTGGAAAAAGGGGAAGCACGGCCTTTTGATCCCTTCGACCGCTTCGCGCAGGCGAAAGAAAGTCAGGGCAAGTCGTTGGAGCAACTCCTGGACGAGTTTGCCCGCCTGCGCCGAGAGAATGTCGCCGCTCTGCAGGCCTTGAATTTAAAACCGGAAGACTTGGCCCGGCGCGGAACCCATCCCGCGCTGGGAGTGGTGACCCTATCGCAACTTCTGGCGACCTGGGCCGTTCACGACCTCACGCACCTGCACCAGCTATCTCGCGTGATGGCCCACCAGTATCGTGACGCCGTCGGCCCGTGGAGCGCCTATCTGGGCGTGCTCCATTGTGCGGGTCATAGCGCGTAAGCAACTCCGCCGAACGCTCCAATTGACAAAAATTGGCAGTCGGGATCGCCGCGCATTGGCAACCAGGCCCATCGGGCAGCCGAAAACGAACCGAAGTCTGCCTCGCTCCTGAAAAACAAAGATGATCCCCGGTAACTAGTGGGGCTCCAGGTTTGGCATGGCAGGTGCACTACTAAGGCCATCTGAGTCATTCGTGACCGGATTAGCCAAAAATAATTCAAAAAGCTTGGGGGAAAATTAGAAATGCGCAAACAAAAGGGTTTCTCACTGATCGAGCTGCTGATCGTGGTAGCGATCATCCTGATCATCGCAGCCATCGCGATTCCTAACCTTCTGCGCGCCCGCATGGCGGCCAATGAGTCGTCTGCTGTCGCTTCCGTTCGTACCGTTACCACCGGTGAAGTCACTTACCAGACCGCGTATCCGACCGTTGGGTATGCTCCGGCTCTAGTGAACCTGGGCGGCGCTTTGGGCGTAGCTTGCGTTCCCAGCTCGACCACAGCTTGCCTGATTGACTCCGTGTTGGCCAACAACGGCAACCCGGCAGCCAGCGGCAAGAGCGGCTACTCGTTTACTTCTGGCGTCGGCACTGCGATCGCGGGCGTCAACGTAGGCTATACCATCAAGGCGATTCCGCTTTCGGTGAACCAGACGGG
>Ga0209415_10013075_pt1 | contig 13747 bp, 15 predicted proteins | sample PeaSoiSIISIP2007_FD_187696 | JGI IMG/M metagenome (GOLD analysis project Ga0209415, IMG submission 187696) | Peat soil microbial communities from Weissenstadt, Germany - SII-SIP-2007 (SPAdes) (version 2) | ecosystem: Environmental > Terrestrial > Soil > Wetlands > Peat | place: Germany... | reverse complement strand
GGCCAGCATCGAATCGCAGATCGCGCCCGCGGAGAATCCCCCGCCAGGAGTCAACCTCAGGGGCCGTTGGTATGAGAGGTCGACCGGCAGTGCGATGGCCAGCTGACACCGGTCTCGGTGCGACGGCAGCCGGCACATAGAAACCGGGGAAGCCGCACCCTCACCTCGCCGAAGAGTGTGGCAATCCGGTGCGGCCGCCAGTCTTTCACATGGCACCTCCCGCCACAGGAACGGCGATCCGGCCGCAGCATCGCGAGGTTGTCGGATTGCGCGGCGACGACCTCCTGCTGAACTTGTGCCAGCAGCTGCTTCCCTTCGGCGAGCGTCAGACCCAGCGTGGCGACATCGTCAAGGCGATCGGGCCGGTTGAGTCCCATGAGGTCGAAACTTGGCGTTTGACCATCGATCTCAGTTCCAACCAACCGCAAAACCCACCGCATTCGGGAACCCCCCGGCAACACCCGGACGATCGTATCGCTCTCGTCGTCATCCCCCCAATCGCTGGACAGTCCCTTCAACTGTGGTTCGGGAAACAGGCGGAGACGGGCACCGTGAAGCCGCTGCCCAGCGATGTCAGCAGAGCCGGCGCGACGGTGGTGAAATCGTAGCTGATGGAGATCTGCGAAAAGCCGCTTGCCCCGCCGCAGGTCGCCACATTGTTCAGCAAGATCATCGCCGCGTTGATGACCACCCCGCGGGAGGTCGCCAGACTCACGACGTAGTTCTTGGTGTTGGCGGAACTGTAGACACCGGCCGAGGCGCAGGAGTTGGCGCCCAGGCCCATGCAGCGCGCACCCTCGGACGCGACTTCCTGCAGCACCTCGAAAGTCCAGACCAGCCGACCGAACTCGACGAAGCCCACGACGATCAACGCCATCGCCAGGGCGCAGATGGCGAACTCCACCGCCGTGGTCGCCCGTCGCGCCCGCGCCAGGCTTGTCCTCGGGCTTAACCCAAGGATCGCGCGGCGCGTCCCGCGCACTGCCGACCACCAACCGGGCGCGGGGTGCCTCATTGCGCCTGAACAATCGTGCTCTGATGCAGGGTGGTGTTACCGATCAGGCCGTAGGCGCCGAAGATAGCAGCGAACGATCGTGTACCGGTGATCGTAACGAACTTGCCGGCCAGCGTGCCGCCCACGCAGGCGCTGCCGCATGTGGCGGCCGCGCCCCAGTTCCAGGCGGCCGAACTGCCGGTCGGGCACCAGCAGCTATTCGCATTGCTCGGCGTGCCGCTCGATGTCGTTGTGCCGTTACTCACCGTGCTGGTGGCGCCGTCGTTCACGGTTACCGTCGCGCCCGCCCAGGCGGCGCCATTGCTGTTGGCGACGATGCCGCTGAGCGTGGCGGCCAGACTCGTGGCGTTGCTGGAATTGATGCTGGCGGCATTGATCAGCGCATATTCCGCGGCGGCGGCGACCGCGCCGGAGAGCTCGATCTCCTGGTCGTAGGCGCGCGCGAAATCGATAATGCCGGCGAACAAGATCAACAGCATGGGTGCGATCAACGCCAGCTCCACTGCGGCCGTGCCACCCCGCCGCCGCAGGAGGCGCACTAGCCCACGGCTCGGCTTGCACGCGTGCCAACTCATTGCACCAGCACCACGGAGCCGCCGCTGGTGCTGCCCGCCAGGCCCGCGCAGGTGGAAGCCAGTGTCGATCCGCCCGAGAGCGTGATGGTCGAGCCGATCAGCTCCAGGCACTGCTTGGGGCTGCTACCCACGCTGCCGGCGCCGCTCAGCGTGATCGGCGCGCTCGGGAAGTAGAACGCGCCGGACAGTGAATTGCCGCTGGCGCCCTCCGAGAAACTGGCGCCGCCCACACCGTTGCTGGCAACCACCAGGCCCTGCAATGTCCCCGAGGTGGGGGCGGTCAGTGTCACATTGGAGTAGCCGGCGGCGACGCTGAACGTGCCGGACGTGATGACAGTGACCCCGGTGCCGCCGACCGTGCCGCCGCCACCGCCCGCACCGAGCGCGAAATTGCCTGCGACCGTATAGGTGCCGGCACCGAGCGTCGCGCTGCCGGCCAGGCTGAATGCCCCGTTCAGGTCGTGCGCCGGTGCCGCGCTTAGTGTAAACGTGCTGCCGCCGCCGGTGGAAATCTTCCCCACGGCCTGGAACGTACCGCTCGTCATGTTGCCCAGCGTGGCCGTGGTGCCGCCGCTCGTATTGATGGCATAACCGGCGCTGCCGGCGCCGATGCTGAAGCTGTTGGCCGAACTGCCCGCGCCGATACTGAGCGTCGCGCCGCCGCCATTGTAGATGCCGCCCACAATCGTGTAGCTGCCGGCGCCGAAAGTCAGCGAGGTGCCGGTGTTGCAGATGCTGTAGAACGACCCGCTGCAGCTCACGGTGCCGGCACCGATATCGTAGGTGCCGGTGTTGAAGGTGGTGGTCGTCCCGCCGCCGGTGATGATGCCGCCGGCGACGTTGTATGTGCCCGGTCCGAAACTCGCCGCGGTGCCGCTGACGTTGATCGCGCCGCTGAAGTCGTAGGTATTGGTCGACGAACCGTTAGCGCCGACCGCGAAGCTCAGTGTGATGCCGCCGGAAAGCGAGATGGTACCGAAATGATAGGTCCCGCCCGGCGAACATTTGACCGTCCAGGTCGATCCGGCGAAGCTGCCGGTGCAGCCGGTCGCGGTGAATTGGGCCGGCGTCGGGGTGCCGTAGCCGAACACGAGACTGGTGCCGGCCGCAACCGTCGGTCCGGACGGCCCGGTCAGGCTGGCCACGCTGGCCAGATGGGTGAACGCGGCCGCTACCGCCGTGTTGCTGGCCAGCGGATCCGCCGTCGCCACCTTGACGATGTTCACCGAGGCTGTTCCGCTCGGTGGCTTGATGCCGCCGCAGGGCTGGCTCGGCACGGCCGCGGAATTGTAGTCGAGCGTCTTGGTGGTGAGCGTCGTGCCGCACGGCACCGTAACGGTGGCGTTGGAGGCAACCGTGCAGGCTGCGCCGGTCACGCTGGTGCCGCCGCTCAACGTCACCCCCGTCGCGCCGGACTTCAACGCGATGATGCAGGCCGCCGCGTTCGGCTTGACTTCCGCATATGAGGTCGCCGTCACCGATAGTGTCTTGCTGCTCTGGAATATCTCGGCCAGATACAGCGGCGAGGCGGTGGTCACCGTCACCTGCACCGTGTTGTTGCCGTCGCCGCTTGGCGAGGCGACCAGGCTGGCGGTTGCAGCGCCGGCGGCGAGCCCGTTCAGCGCGGCGAGATTGCCGACCGCCGCCTTCATCGTTGCGGTGGAACTGCTGGCATTGTAGGCCAGCGCGCCGGAAAAGGCGGCGCTGTCCGCCACGCGCTGGTCGGACACCTTGCCGAGATAGGCCGTGCCAAGATCAACCGCGACCGCCGTAAAGCTGGCGAGCACGGCGATGACGGCACCGCCCACCAGCGCGATACTGGCACGCCGCTGGCGTGCCACGCCTGGCCCAAGCCGCTCGGCAACCCACCTCAGGCGGCTGCGCAGGGTGGCGAGCCATCCGGCGCGTGCTTGGTCACTCATGCTTCCGCTAGTGCGCATGACACGCTCATTTTTCTGTGGCATCGAGGGCCTGATACCCCGCCAGCGCCGCCGCGGCATCGCTGGGCGAAAGATCAGTGAGCAGCAATTTTTCCGCCTCTCGTGCGTTGCCCGACAGCGTCAGCGCTACCGCCAAGTCCTGGCGCACGCGCGGCGTCGCATCGACCCCTGAGGCGGGACCGCGCAGCAGCGCCACGGACCTGTCCGCGTGGCCGCTGAGCGAGAGCGACAGCGCCAGATTGACCGCCGCCGCCCGGTTGTTCGGCTCCATGCGGAGCAGTTTCGCGTACACCTCCTGCGCCGCCTCGTGACGTCCCTGCAGGTCGAGCGCCACGCCGAGATTGTTCAGCGCCGTCCCGTCGTTGGGCGTGCTCGCGAGCAGCTTCGTGAAGCTGTGCTCGGCATCCGCGGCACTGCCGCGCGACAGCTCCAACCGGCCGAGGCCGAGCAGCGCCGCTGCCGCCGACGGATCGACCGCCAGCGCACGCTGATAGGCTTCCATCGCCGCATCGGGCTGGTTCAGTTGCGCCAGCGCGGCGCCCTGGCGCACCAGCGCGCCGACATTGCGTGGGTTCGACTCTAGGATCGAGCTCGTGATGTTCAGTGCGGTCTGCGGCATGCCGCTGTCCAGCGCGGCATCGGCGATATTCACACCGGGCGCGCCGACGCCTGGGTCCCGAGCACCGCTGGCCGAACAACCGGCGAGCAGCAGCAGAAGGCCGCACCGGAAGATCGCGCTCATCCAACCATTAGTTGTCGTCTTTTTGGTCATCTACGGATCGCCCTGATGGTCATTTCATCATCGTCCGATACACGTCGACCATTGCCGGTCCCGTCACGATCAGAAACACGCAGGGCAGGATGAAGACGATCATCGGTACCGTCAGCAGCACCGGCAACCGCGCCGCGTTGCCTTCGAACTTCACCAGCATTTCCTGCCGCTGCTCGGCCGAGAGGCTACGCAGCGCCTGCGTCAGTGGTGTGCCGTATTGAATGGACTGGATCAGCACTCCGGCCAACCGGCGCGTGCTCTCCAGCCCGGTACGCCTTCCCAGGTTTATCAGTGCCGCCCTGGTGTCGGCGTTCACCTGCATCTCGCGCGCGGTCTGCGTCAGCTCCTCGGCAACCTCTGGATGGGCATAGTGGATCTCAGCGCCCACGCGCTCGATGCTGGCTTCCAGGCCCAGCCCGGCCTGGCCGCAAATCACCATCATATCCAGCGCGTCAGGCATGCCGGCTTCCAGTGCGCGCAGATAGCGCTTGCGCAGGGTCTGCACGACCTTGTCGGGCGCCAGCAGGCCAATGCCGGCGGCCACTGCCAGCATTACGGCCGGGTATGGTAGATCGCGGTGCAGCAGCCACGGCAGCGCCAGCGTCGCCAGTGGCAGCCCGATCACCAGCAGCAGCTTGGTACCGACGAACAGTCCCAGCCCGTGCTGACCGCGGAAGCCTGCGACATGCAGCGTCTGGCGCAGCTCCTCCAGGGTTCGGGTGGAAAGCGCGCCGCTGCGCGCGATGACTTCGCCAATCGTGATGACGATCCGCAACGGCGCCGCCAGCTCCGCCTCGATCTCGCGTTCGCGCACGGCCGCGTCGGGCTGGATCATACGCAGCCGCATCGACAGCCGCTCCGTGCGGCGTTGGTCATGGTAGAGCAGCAGCGACAGGCCGAGCACCATGGCAACGCCACCGGCAAGCGCTGGGCCGAGCCACGGGATGAGGAGTTGCATCATGCCAGGATCCTTCGGATCATGCCGCGCATCACCAGCAGCCCGCTGCTCATCAGGATGATCGCGGCCAACAGCAGTTTCTGGCACCCGTGGTCGGTGAACAGACGACCCATATAGTGCGGGTTCAACGCTCCCAGGGCCCCGCCGGAAACGAACGGCAGCGAGGCAAGGATGATGATCGAGGTCTTCGCCTCCGCCGCCAGCGCGCGGCCGCGCGCCTGCAGCGCCAGGCGGCGGCGGATCACGTCGGCGAGGCCCTCCAGTGCATCGCTCAGGCCGCCACCGGTCTGGCTTTGCAGCGCGAGTGCCGTGGTGAAGAAGCGGTATTCCTGCAGGTTGTTGCGCGTTGCCATCTCCCGCAGCGCATCCTCCAGCGTTACCCCGATTGCCACCCGGTCGTAGAGCAACCCGAATTCCACCTTGGTCGGCGCCGCGGCCTCACGAGCCACGGTGCGGATGCCCTCACCGAGCGGAATGCCGACGCGCACCGCACGTACGATCATCGCCAGCGCGTCCGGGAACTGCGCATAGAGTGCGTTACGCCGGCGTTGCTCGCTCCATTTGAAGACGAAACGACAGGACATCACCCACACCACGGGGATGAGCAGCAGGGACCACTGCCCGGCAAAGATGCCCGCCATCGAAGCCACCACCCGTGCGATCAGCAGGGCGATGCCCAGCACGATCCACCAGCGCAGCGGATAATGCTCGGCACGGGCCGGATCGTAGGCGAAAAGGCGCGCCGCGGCCGCGATCATCCGGTCCATCGGCTCGGACCGGCTCCCCGCCCAGCGTCCCATCACGGGGAACCGATTCACCCGCGCATACGGTGACGCCACCCGCACCAGCCGCTCACGGAAACGCCGGCGCTGAGTCTGCTCATGTGTGATCGCGCTGATGGCGAGCGCCGCCGCGCCAAGCAGGAAAGCGGCCCCCACCAGCAGTTGCAGGAACACGGGGTTCACGGCCCGGGCTCGTCGAGCGCAGCGGTCCAGGCCCGGTCGAGCCCGAAATACGACAGACGCTGATGGAAACTCGGCCTTGCGCGGTTAACCTGATAGTGGCCGACCAGTCCACCAGCCAGACTCTCGCCTTCCACACGGAACGCGAAGATGTCGTTGAGGATGACGGTTTCGCCTTCAAGGCCGCAGACATCCGTCACCTGTGTTACCCGGCGCTTGCCGTCGCGATGCCGCTCCACCTGTACGATCAGGTCGACGGCGCCGACGAACTGCGCGCGGATCGAGCGCGCGGGCAGCCCCATATTGCCCATCTGCACCATGTTCTCGATGCGGGTCACCGCATCACGCGTGGTGTTGGCATGGACGGTGGACATGCTGCCATCATGGCCGGTGTTCATCGCCTGCAGCATGTCAAATGCCTCCGGCCCGCGCACCTCGCCCACGATGATGCGATCGGGCCGCATCCGCAGCGCATTGCGAATCAGGTCGCGCTGGGTGACCTCGCCGCGCCCCTCCAGGCTGGACGGGCGGGTTTCCATGCGCACCACATGCGGTTGCTGCAGTTGCAGTTCGGCCGCGTCCTCAATGGTAATGACGCGCTCGCCATGATCGATCAGCCGCGACATGGCGTTCATCAGTGTGGTCTTGCCGGAGCCGGTGCCGCCGGAGATGATCACGTTCAGCCGGCACCGACCGGCCACCTCCAGCACGCGCGCGACCTGCTGGCTGAGCGAGCCGAAGCTGATCAGCTTGGCGAAGTCGATCTGCTGGCGCGCAAATTTGCGGATCGAGATGTATGGCCCGTCCAGCGCCAACGGCGGGAAGACGATATTGACGCGCGAACCGTCCTTCAACCGCGCGTCCACCATCGGGCTCGATTCGTCGATGCGCCGGCCGATTGCCGAGGCGATGCGCTGGGAGATATTGGCGACGTGCGTGGCGTCACGGAAGCGGACGTCCGACAGAGTCACTTTGCCGTGGCGCTCGACGAACACACGGTTCGGCCCGTTCACCATGATATCGGTGATGCTGTCGTCCTCGAACAGCGGCTCCAGCGGGCCGAGCCCGAGCATGTCGTTGACCAGCTCACCAGCGAGCTGGCGTTGCTCGCGGGCGTTGAGTTGGAAGTGCTGCTCGGTGGCGATCTCTGAGAGGACACGTTCGACCTCCAGCGCCAGCCGGTCGGGGAGCATGTTGGCGATGGTGCGGGGATCGAGCCGCGCCAGGCACGTCATGCGCAACTGCGTTGTCGGCGCAGAATTGGGCCCGGTCTGGTTCGCCGCCGAGCCCGGCGGCGGCGGCTCGGCTGGCATCACCGGTTGCAATACCGGCACCACCGGCCCCGGCTGCGCCACATGACGGCCGAAAACGGGGGTCAGGACCGTCATGACGTCAGGCCCAGCAACCGGCGCAGCCGCCCGGTCCTGCCGGTCGCCAGCGCGGTACCCGGGACCCCGCTGTCGAGCAACCGCACGAATGCCACCTCGCGCGCCAGCAGCAGCATCCCGGTACGGAACCCGCCGCGTACCGCCACCGCCGCCTCGCCCATGCTGGCGGCATGGCCGACCACCTTGGGCAGGTTGGGGATGACGACATCGGGCTGCATCTTCAGCCCCTCCTCCAACTGCCGCCTATTCAACCCGCCGGGAAGGTTGTCGCGGTTCAGCGCCAGCACGCCGCGGCGCGGCTGCATCGGCCCGTTGGGCAGTGCCAATAGCCGCAGCGTGTCGCGCACCGCGGCAAGGGTGGGGTCCATCACCAGCACGCGCTGGTGCGCCAGCATCAACAGATCGCGGTGCAGCGGCAGCGCCGAATAGGGCACGTCGATGACCACGAAATTATACCGCCGCCGCAGTGCATCCAGCAGCCGCGCCGCGGCGTTCTCGCTGTAGTTGATCGACTCGGTCAGTTTTTCCTCGCCGGCCAGCACGTGCAGCCGCTTGCTCACCGACTGCGCCGCGCGTTCGACGAACAGCTCGTCGATGCGTTCCGGCGCCTCGAGCGCGGTGCGCAGGCCGGGGCCGGTGGTTGCGCCGAGCAGCATGGCCGCGGTCCCGCGATGCAGGTCGGCATCCAGCAGCACCGTGTGCCGCCGCTCCTCAACGCCGAAATGCCAGGCAAGATTGGCGGCGATAGTGCTGGCCCCGGTGCCGCCCCGCGCGCCGGTGACAGTGACGACGCGGCCGCCCTGCCCGCCCTCGGGCAATAGCCCGCTTCGCTGGATCAACTGGCCGAAATAACGCGCCACCATGTCGCGCATCAGCGGCTGATAGAGATATTCCCCGACGCCTAGCCCCCGAGTGATCTGGCGGTAGAAGTTCAGGTCGTCGCGATCGCCGATGACCAGCACGCGCACATCCGGCTCGACCACCTCGGAAAGATCGCTCAACGCCGACAGCGGCTGGTCCTCGCCGCTGACATCGACGATCAGCGTGTGCGGCGTGGCCATCTTCTTCAACGCCGCAATCGCGGCGCGCACGGTTCCGCGGCGGATCTCGAAACCCTGTGGCACTGCTTCCAGCATGCCCTCGCGCAGCACCGTCTCGGTGGCCTGGTCGCCGACGAAGGCGATGATGAGCGGCCGGTCTGGCCGCTGCGTCTCGGCTGTCGGCGATTCCGCAAGGAGAACACCGTCGGGCGGCATCAGTCGGCACTCCCCGAGGCCGGCGCCGCGGCCGGCGGCGCGGGCGATCCGCTGCTGACCGGCACCACCTGTGCCACCCCGCTATCGGGCAGTGGCCGCACGCGGTCACGGCGCAACCGGTTCAGTGCGGCGGCCGCTAAGCCGCCATCGGCGGGACCTGCCGGTGCGGCCGTCGCCAGGTCGGCGGGCACCGCCACCATGGTGCGCAGATTGGCCTCGTTGGCACCGTTCGGTCGCCAAACGCCCTCACGCAGATATGGGTCGGTCTGGTTGCAGCTCGCGAGGGCGAGCAGCAGAGGCAGCAGCAGCAGCGCGGTGGGACGCATCATCGTCGTGTCCTCCCTACTGCACCAGGAAGCCGGCATCGCCCGGGATGTGCGGCGCTGCCGCAGCTTGCACCCCGCCGCGCGCGCTCTGGCGCAGCAGCAGGAGGCGCTCCAGATCGCTCGGCGGTTTCCAGCCGTCGGTCGGCAACTTCACACCGGCTTGGTCGGACACGCCGCGCACCAGATAGGGCGTGATGACGATAACCAGTTCCGTTTCGTTGCGCTGGAACGCGTCCGAACGGAATAATGCGCCCAGGATGGGCAGTTCGCCGATGCCGGGCAGCGCGTTGCCAGTCATCGTCGTGTTGTCTTGCAGCAGACCGGCGATGGCGAAGCTCTGCCCACTCGCCAACTCCACCGTAGTCTCGGCCCGCCGCACAGTCAGCGCCGGTACCTGGATCGAGCTGTTGCCGACGCTGAGCTGCACCGCCCCTTGGGTGGTCAGCGCACTCACCTCGGGCCGCACCTTCATGTTGATACGCCCACTCGATTCCACCGTGGGCACGAAGGCGAGGCTGACGCCGTATTGCTTGAATTCGATGGTCACCTGGTTGTTCTGCTGGGCGACCGGGATCGGGAACTCGCCACCCACCAGGAAGCTCGCGGTCTCGCCGCTCATGGCGGTTAGGTTCGGCTCCGCTAACACATGGGCGAGGTTGTCCTGTGCCAGAGCATCGATGACCCCATTAAAATTGCCGCCTATAAGCAATGGATTTCCCGGATATACAGGGAGCCCCACCACGGTGTTTGAATTGGCGTTCAGCGCGAGGGCGGGGAACGCCGCGATTTTGCCGATATTGCCAAGTGCAGACCAATTCACGCCGATATTGCGCATCACATTGCGGCTTACCTCGGCGATGCGCACCCGTAGGTTCACCTGCTGGCTGGCGAGCACGGCAAGCCGGCTCTCCACCGTCTGGCCGGTGGCGACGAAGTCGCGCGCGGCCTGCATTGCCTCGTCCGCCTCGGCCGCCGTTTGCAACGTGCCGCTGATCGCCAGGCCGCTGGGCCGGGTCGCCACACGCACCCCGCGGCCGGGTAGCAGTCTGGCAATCGCGCTCTCCGCCTGCGTAGCGGCGTAGCTGGAGGGCTGCACGATCACGTCGTACTGGGCGATCGCCGCGCCGGTGTCATCGATTGCCGCGATCGTAGTGCGCCCTGGCGCGACGCCGAGCACGAACAGGGACGTCGGCGAAGCTGGACGGACCTCGGCCACGCGCGGATCAGCCGCGAACACACTCGCCGCCGGCGCATTCAGCAACACAATCCGGCCAGTGCCGGCTTCCAATGCCAGTCCTTGCACGCGCGCCGCGCTGGCTGGTCTGGGCGGCCCAGCCTGAGTGTTCAAGGCAGGAGCAGGGCCGGCGGCCCTGGGCATCGGCACGACCATTGGCCCGCTGCCTGGCGCGGCGCCTGGCTGATCCGCGCCCACTTGGCCGGCACCCAGCGCGGTCGCCGGCGCGAGTACCGTGGCAGCAATGCTCCGTGCCATCGTCGCGGCCGCTTGCGCCGCATCGCCGGGCTGTGCCGGTTGGGCGTGGGCAGCGATGCCGAGGCAGATCCAGATGGCCGGCCAAAGATGGTATGCTGTCGCGTGACGTTTTGTCATCAGAACCGGAGTTCCTTGCCGTCAGAGGTTCCCTCGTAGACCCGCATGATCCGGCCATCGGTAGGTCCCTGGTTGAGCGCCGGCGAGACATCGCCGCCCCAGGTCGTGGGGGGCGTGTTGCCTTGCGTGTCAGGTGCTGCGTCAGCGGCGCGCACGATGAGCGAGAGATGGCCAAGCCGCTCAGCCAGCGTCACGCGCTCCGCCTGCGCCGCGGTCACCTCCAGCGTCACCGTGTGAGTGGTGCCCTGCTCGGGGCTAGACCCAGTGGCCCCCTGCATCAATTGCTGGTCGATCGCGATGACACGGACATCGCCCAGTACCGCTTCGGCCGAGGCGCGGTGGGAGGCTGGCAAAGTCCGGTCGTCGGTCACCTGGGTCAGGATCACGTCGACATGATCGCCCGGCCAGATCAGCCCGGCGGTGCCACTGACCGCATCGACGCCCACTGTGGTGGCCCGCATCCCCGGCCGCAGCACCGCGGCGAGGAAGCCGTGATCGCCCGGCCGCAGCAGGTCGGCCGGCAGCAACGTCTCCTGCGGTTGGAGGCTGCGGCGTATCATGGAGCCGATCAGGTCGGCCCGCGCCTGCGGGGTGTCGACGCGGGCGCCCGCGGGCACCGCGGTGGCCAGCATCTCATGCGGTTGGATGTCGTCGTATTTCAGCAGGCTGCCGGCGCGCAACGGGTGCGCCGACGCGAGGATCTGCGCCTTGGCGGGGGGCGCGGGCTCCGCCACGACCGCCGGCTTGGCCGGAAGCTGAAGACCGATCCATCCGACCAGGCCGACCCCTCCGAGACCGAGCACGATCGCTGCCATCAGGGCTGTGCGGAGGGACATGGCGGGCTAGCCGAGGGGAACGGGGGAGGACAGGGTCAACAGCACGCCGGCGCAGATCGCACAGGCATAGGGCAGCGACAGGCGGCGACGGATCCGGCGCCGCTCGGCACGCCAGACGCGCCGGAGCAGGCCGGTCGGCCGCGGTGTTGCACCGCTCGGCAGCAGCCGCGCGAGGGCCACCCCGAGGGCCAGATATAACAGCGCGAGCACCGCACCGGCGATGGCCGTGCTCAGTACCAACTCGGGCACCGAGGTGGGCGGCACCACCAAGGTGCAGGCACTGAGCAGCTTGACATCGCCGCCGCCAATCCAGCCATGACGCCAGCAATACCAGCAGCCGGCGAATACCACCCCGCAGCCGAACAGTGCCGGCACCAGTTGCCCGTCCAACGTATGCAGCCCCAGCCCCGCCGCCGCGACGATCAGCGACACGCGGTTGGGGACAGTGCGCACCGCTACGTCGTGCGCCGCGGCGAACAGCAGGGCCGTTGCCGCGGCGAGCAGAAGTATCGAGTGCAAGCGTGCAGGATCGGTCATCGACGTGCGAGACCTTGACTCGATGTCGTGGTGATCAGGATGTCGTGGTGATCACGCCGTATCAGCCGTCTGGCGTGGCAATTGATCAGGGCAGGGCGGCGGTGACGGCGGCGAAGGTGCCCTGCAGTTTGGCACCGAGTGCGGTGACCGAGCCGACGATGACCACCGCGATGAGGCCCGCGATCAGGCCGTATTCCAGCGCGGTCACACCACGCTCGTCCTCGATCAGCTCAGCGAGGTTGTTGAGGAACGGGGGCATCTCTATCTCCTTGCGGCTTCGGCGCGGCGCTCCAGAGGCGACGCCGCGCGAACGTGCATGGATTTACCTCTCATCATGTTGCCGGTCGGTTAACGGACACGTCGCTTGGCGGCTATGCGCAACCTCGCCTGGCCGCCATGGCGATCGAGCCGTGTTGACCGGCCTCCGTGGCCGTCGATCAGGGCAGGGCGGCGGTGACGGCGGCGAAGGTGCCCTGCAGTTTGGCACCGAGTGCGGTAACCGAGGCGACGATGACCACCGCGATGAGGCCCGCGATCAGGCCGTATTCCAGCGCGGTCACACCACGCTCGTCCTTGGCCAGCGCGCTGAGGTTCTTCAGGAACGTGAACATTGTTGTCTCCATACTGCTTTCACGCAGCGGATCCGTGACGCCGTTGCGCGAATTCCGGGGAAATTGTTGCCTGAGCATTCTGCCGGTCGGCTGACGGACACTTCGCCTGGCGGCTCTGCGAAACCTCGCCTGGCCGCCATGGCGATCGAACCGTGTTGACCGGCCTCCGTGGCCGTCGATCAGGGAAGGGCGGCGGTGATGGCGGCGAAGGTGCCCTGCAGTTTGCCACCGAGCGCGGTGACCGAGCCGACGATGACCACCGCGACGAGGCCCGCGATCAGGCCATATTCCAGCGCGGTCACGCCACGCTCGTCCTTGGCCAGCGCACTGAGGTTCTTCAGGAACGGGAACATTGTTGTCTCCATACTGCTTTCGCGTGGCGCATCCGTGGCGCCGTTGCGCGAACTCCGGGGAAACTGTTGCCTGAGCATTCTGCCGGCCGGCTGACGGACACTTCGCTTGGCGGCTCCGTCTTGACGTTCGGCGGGTTTCTCCGGCCCACTGCCGGGTCCGACACGCCGTCGTAAACAAACCGGGAACGTATGCCGCGATGGTTAATGAACCGTTTATGCCCGGTCGATTTGCGCAAATATTTTGGAGCTTGTTGGCCCGTTCCCAACAGTGACACCGGTGGTAAATTCGGTGGGGTAGGTTCGGGATACGCGTGTATGCCGAGCGCGGCAAATGAAGAGCGTTGTTAGCTTGGCAGCGCGGCGCACGAGCGTCACCGCGTTAGCACCCAAGATGGGGCCGCGCCGATAAGCCAGAAACGGATCGAACTAGGCCCTGTGGACAAACCCATGGGCAGCCTTCGTTGACCTAGGCCTCCGGTTGAACGGGACGGACGTTTACAAAAGAATCGGAACACCCTCGGAAGTTTGACAGAAAGAATCAGCGCGGGCCGATTGGGATTCGCATTCTGTCTTTTTTCTCCCGAGGGATTCCCATGACTCCGGGCGGTG
>Ga0209415_10013074_pt1 | contig 13749 bp, 9 predicted proteins | sample PeaSoiSIISIP2007_FD_187696 | JGI IMG/M metagenome (GOLD analysis project Ga0209415, IMG submission 187696) | Peat soil microbial communities from Weissenstadt, Germany - SII-SIP-2007 (SPAdes) (version 2) | ecosystem: Environmental > Terrestrial > Soil > Wetlands > Peat | place: Germany... | reverse complement strand
AACCAGCAGGCATCACCCACAGTAACCGCGAACGCCTCGCGCCTCGCATCGCTTCACGCTAAAGCCCGTGGCATTGAGGACCGGGTGGTCCTGGGGTTCTGCGCCATCGCCGTATTCGGCACCTCAGTGACCGGGGCTCTCCAGCACCTCCGAAGCTGGGACGAAGCGGCATTCGAGGGCTGGTATGCACCCTGGCAGGCAGAACTGAAAGCCGATCCTCTGTGCAGGTTCTTCCACAAGATGCGGACCGACATCATTCATGGAGGCGTACCGAACATCGCTTACGTGCTGCATGCCGCCGGTGTGAACGTCCCCAAGCCCGGCACTCTCAAGGGTCACGGACCGCCAGCTGCCGACCGAGCACCAGGGGCAAGCCCATTGCGGACACCTCGACCCTCAACCTGTGCCGCCTCTACGTTGCCTACCTGGAGGGACTGGTGACTTCGGCCGCGGAAGTGGTCTGGCCGGTTCAGAATCGGTGGATGGCTGAGCAGCAGGCAGCTACCAGCCCGCCGCCGTCGCCCGGACGGTATTCCCCGGAAGGGCGGACATCAGAACCGCAACCCGACCCGATCTAAGGAACGGGAGCGAAGGTCAACGAGCCAAGTTTGTAGTCCAGTTCTACGACATGGACGTGGTGCAACACGATCTCATCCCCACGTTCGAACCACCGCAGTTCTGTACATCGCGCACTTCTATCCGCGATTCCGTGGTTGTGGAGGATGTCATTCCTCATCAGACGGAGATCTCCCAGGATCGGCGCCTCGATGCTGCTGGGCTCGATACCGAGGGCTGCGGCGAGCCGTGGACGATAAGTCGTCTCCCATATTGCGTAGACGAAAACGAGCAACTGATGACCGAGGCGCTGCTCCGCAAGGCCACCTTCCTCGGCAAGGGCCGTCAACTCGGAGAAACGCATCCGACCAGCGTGTGTGGTGGTTGGCAAGTTTGGATTCCCGTCAGAGAAGGCAATGTCGGGGTCCGGATTCTCCGGCAATCTCGGCATCCTCTTCATGTCGTCGACGAGCCTGCATATTCCCGTGAGTGACACGCCGTAGATGGCACAGCTGGCGGTCACAGCCTGCTTGAACTCGGCCACCACAGCCTCAGCGTCTGCGGGCAACATGATCCAGAGGTTAGCGTGACATCACTCCGAGTCCTGCCGAGGTGCTCGAGACCATCATCCGGGTCGGCCACGACGTGACGGTGGCCGACGCGGTGATCAGGTGGGAGGCGGAGCACCCGCATATCCAGGTCACCGGGGGCACCGGCCTGACCTATCCGTAGGTCATGATGTACGCCGACTCCGGCCGGGCCAGATCCGGCTCCGCGGCGTGCTGACCTTGTACGCCAGTCCGGGTGGGGAGCATCCTGTACTGGAGATCCGGGTCCAGCAGATGTGCACCACGCCCCCGTACGACCAGGCTGCCATCCGCGAGCGGCTGATCGCCCAGCTGCGGGCGCTGGGCATCCCGCACCTGGAGGCAGACCCAGCCCTGGCCAGCAGAAGACCGAACATCCCGCTGGACCAGCTGACTGGCGGACGCGTCCAGCAGCTGCTGTCCCTGCTCGACAGCTCGATCACCGACATCCGGGCGCACGCCACCGAGCCCGAGACCGTCGGCGAATCGTGAGTCACACCCCAGCGAGTTCATCACTGATGACATTCCGGGCATGAGATACAACGGAGGGGAAGCGGCGGACTACGCTCATACCCCAGCGCCTGGTCGAACGTAAGGGGGTGGGCAGGTGGCGGATCGAGTCATCGAGAACCCGATTATCAACTCTCCCTACCGTGCGCCGGACCAGCATTTCGCCTTCGACCTCAACGGGATCACGGACCAGATCGTCCCTGGCCGCAGGCCGAGCTCGTACTTCGTGCCGGTTCCCCGTCCGCGCAAGCGCGGCCAGCAGATGGAGCTCGAGTTCGCCGAGTACACCGCCGACCAGATCCGGCCGAACGACCTCGTCAACCAGATCCGCGAACGAGTGCAGCTGTGGCGCAGGCAGGGCCGCCCGCACGTCACCTACACCACCCGCCGGCTCATGGATCACTGGACCAACCCGCAGCGCGACGATCCGGTGCTGTTCTGCCAGCTCGAGGCGGCCGAGACCGCGATCTACCTGGCCGAGGCCGCGCCGAAGGCAGGCGACACATGGATACGGAACGCACTGACCGAGGCGAACGCCGCGCACAACGCGGGCCTGGACCGCATCGCGCTGAAGATGGCCACCGGGAGCGGCAAGACCGTCGTGATGGCGATGCTGATCGCCTGGCAGGCCCTGAACAAGGTGACCAGCCCGAACGACGCACGATTCGCCAAGCGGTTCCTGATCATCACCCCCGGCCTGACCATCCGCGACCGGCTGCGCGTGCTGCTGCCCGAGGAAGACGGCAACTACTACAAGCTCCGCGACCTGGTGCCCGCCGACCTGCGTGGCGACCTGAGCCAGGCCAGGATCGTGATCACGAACTTTCATGTACTGCAGCGGCGGGAGACCACGCAAGGCCAGGGCGGCGCGAGCTTCACGAAGGCGCTGCTGGCCGGATCGTCGGGAGCAAGCCCGTTCCGGGAGTCGTGGGGCCAGGTGGTCACCCGGGTATGCAGGGATCTCGGGGGCACGTCCGGTGTGGTTGTGTTCAACGACGAGGCACACCACTGCTACCGGGGCCGCTTCGACGACCCGGAGGCGGACGCGGCAACGGAGAAAACGCTGACCGGCGATGAGAAGGACGAGGCGAAACGGAACTCGCGGGCCGCCCGTGTCTGGTTCAACGGATTGCGCGCGATCAGCGAGAAGCTCGGCGTCAAGGCGATCTACGACCTGTCCGCCACGCCGTCTTTCCTGTCCGGCTCCGGCTACCGTGAGGGCACCCTGTTCCCCTGGGTGGTGAGCGACTTCGCCCTGGTGGAGGCGATCGAGTCTGGCATCGTGAAGATCCCCCGGGTCCCGGTGGACGACAACGCGCGAACGGTCAACGTCACGTACCTGAATCTGTGGCCGAGCATCGGCCACGACCTGCCCAAGAAGAGCCGCAAGGAGGGCCAGGTCACGCCGGACCAGATGCCGAAGGTCCTGGAGGGCGCCCTGAACAGCCTGTACGACTCCTACGAGAAGGCGTTCGGCGAGTGGCGGGACTCCGAGTCGGCCAAGGCAGGCGATCCCGCCCCGGTGTTCATCGTGGTGTGCAGCAACACCACGGTGTCCAAGATGGTGTACGACTACATCGCCGGCTGGGAGCGGGCCCTCGGCTCGGGGAAGAAAGTGCTGGTCCCCGGCCAGCTGGGGCTTTTTTCGAATATACAGAACGACCGGTGGCTCCCGCTCCCCCGCACGATCCTCGTGGATTCCGAGCAGCTCGAATCCGGGGAGGGCCTGAGCGCCGAATACAAGAACGCCGCCGCGGCCGAGATCGAAGAGTTCAAGACCGAGTACGCGCGCCGGTTCGCCGGACGCTCGGCCGCCGACGTGGACGACGCGCAGATCCTGCGCGAGGTGATGAACACCGTCGGGAAGAAGGACAAGCTGGGTGAGCCGGTCCGCTGCGTGGTCAGTGTGTCCATGCTTACCGAAGGCTGGGACGCCAACACCGTCACCCACATCCTCGGCGTCCGGGCGTTCGGGACCCAGCTGCTCTGCGAGCAGGTGGTCGGCCGCGGGCTGCGGCGGCGCTCATATGCCACCGACGAGAAAGGGTTCTTCACCCCGGAGTACGCCGACGTGTACGGGGTGCCGTTCCAGTTCATCCCGACGGCCGCGAAGACCAGGGACCTGAAGATCAAGCAGACCTGGAACGTGCACGCCGAGGTGGACCGGGCCGCGGCCAGGATCACGTTCCCGAAGCTGGCCGGCTATCGCATCGAGCTGCCCGACGAGCCGCTATACGCGGCGTTCACCGACGAATCCCGGCTCGCGCTCACCCTGGACGACTTCGCCACCATGACCAAGGTCAGCGGGTTGACCGGTAAGGAAGCCGAGCACACCCTAGAGAAACTCCACGCCATGCGGGAGCAGCAGGTCGCCTACCGGCTCAGCCATCGCGTCATGGAGCTGCTCGACGCCGGACGCGACCCGCGGCCCTGGTACTTCCCGCAGGTGCTCGCGATCACCAAAGACTGGCTGGCGCAGTGCGTTAGCTACGAGCCGGGGACCTTCCCCGGCCTGCTCGGGTTCGCCGAATACACCGACGAGGCGGCGCGCAAGATACTGCACGACTCGATCCGGTGGCAAGTAGGCCACCGGAAGCGCATCGTCCTGCCCATGTTCCGGCAGGGCGACACCACGGGATCGACCGACCAGGTGGACTTCTTCACCACCCGGGACGTCTATCCGGCCGACGCCGCGCGGTGTCACGTCAACTTCGTGGTCCTCGACGGCCCGGCCGGCAACACCTGGGAGTCGGCGATGGCCCAAGTCCTGGAGACGATGCCGCAGGTGGCCGCCTACGTGAAGAACGACCATCTGGGTTTCGCGATCCCGTACACGATCCAGGGCCGCGGCCACGACTACTACCCGGACTTCCTGGTCCGGCTGAAGCCACGCGAGGACGAAGACCCCGTGCGCACACTCATCGTCGAGGTGTCGGGCGGGCTGAAGAAGGCCGGTCCGACCCAGGAGAAGGCCAGCACAGCCAGAGACCTGTGGGTGCCTGCGGTCAACAACCACGGCGGCTTCGGCATATGGGGCTACTGCGAACTGCGCGATCCGGCAACGTTCCGCGTAGGCCTTGGGCAGGCGATCGAGGCCCTTTACCTGGGCCCATCGGAGTTCGCGCGAGAAAGGGCAGAAGTCGATGCCGGCACGTAGGAGTGCCTCAAACGGACCGGTTCCCGTAGATGCGTTCCGCCACGAGGACAAGCGCGTCAACAACCCGCCCGCCGACTCAGAAGCCCTTGTCGACGAGAGCGTGCTGGCCGTCGGGCAGCTCCGCTGGAAGCGCAACCCGGACCTGGACCCGCAGCTCGTCTGGCGCGGCAAGGACGACCAGGACAGCGAGGACCTGCAGGTCGAGGCGCCCCCGATCTATATCCAGGAGAAGATCGTCCCGCGGGTCATCATCGAGAACCTGCGCAAAGCCGTCGACCGGCCCGAACTGACCCTGTTCGAAGGCTTCGATGGCCTGTCCGGCTGGGAGAAGGTCGAGTACTACCAGCATGAAGCCAACTGGTCCAACCGCATGATCCTCGGTGATTCCCTCCAGGTCATGGCCTCCCTAGCCGAAAAGGAAGGTCTCCGCGGCAAGGTCCAGATGATCTACGTGGATCCTCCATACGGCATCAAGTTCAACTCCAACTGGCAGGTGTCCACCGACAATCGGGATGTAACGGACGGCAAGCTCACCGACGTCACGCGCGAGGTCGAGCAGATCAAGGCCTTCCGAGACACATGGATGGACGGCATCCACTCGTACCTCTCCTACCTCCGCGATCGCCTCGCGGTGGCTCACATGCTCCTCACTGAATCTGGCTCCGTCTTCGTCCAGATAGGCGACGAGAACATCCACCTCGCCAGGTCCGTTCTCGATGAGGTCTTCCGTAGCGAGAACTTTGTCAGCCTCATAACGACGCAGAAGACGAGCAGCTCGACAGGCTCTTTCATCGGGGGTGTCACCGACTACGTAGTCTGGTACGCGAAGAACGCGGAGGCCCTAAAGTTCCGAAAGCTCTATCAGGTGAAGCAATACGGCGCTGCGGGGGCGAGCAACTACACGCGCGTTCGGCTCCGCGGCGGAACAACGCGTCCCCTGAGCAAGGAAGAAAGTCGCGACCCCAGCATTCTTCCTGACGGAGCCCGCGTATATGCGCCGGACAATCTGACAAGCCAGTCGATGGGAAGAGCTAAGGGCGAAGGTGCAGCCTCGTGGTTCAAGGTTGAGATGGCGGGCAAATCGTTCGATCCTGGCCCCCGCGCGCGCTGGAAGACCAACGCCGAGGGAATGCAGCGCCTGCTCCTTGCCGACCGTGTCGAGCCAACTGATCGGGGGAGACTCGCGTATGTCCGCTATTTCGACGATTTCCCGGCCTTCCCGCTCGGCAATATATGGACTGATACAGTCAGTTCTTTCATGAGCGACAAGATATTCATCGTTCAGACCAACACCCGCATTGTCGAACGCTGCATGCTCATGGCAACGGACCCAGGCGATCTCGTGCTGGATCCAACATGCGGATCGGGGACGACCGCGTTCGTGGCGGAGCAATGGGGGCGCCGGTGGATAACCATCGATACCTCGCGGGTGGCGCTGGCGCTGGCGCGGCAGCGGGTCATGGGAGCGCGGTTCCCCTTCTACCTGCTGGCCGATTCTGTGGAGGGGCAGGCCAAAGAGGCCGAACTGTCGGGGCAAGCATTGGGTAACGGAGCCACGGCCGGTGATATCCACAAGGGGTTCGTATGCGAGCGGGTGCCGCACATCATGCTGGAGACGATCGCGCGGAACCAGGAAATCAAGCCAGGAATGAGCCGCGAGGATATCGACGCGGCGATTAGGCGGCATGCGGATGTGGAGCTGCTGTTTGACAGGCCGTACGAGGACAGGAGGAAGGTCCGGGTGTCGGGGCCGTTCACGGTGGAGAGCCTGGCTCCGCACAAGGCGATAGCGCCGGATCGTTCGGCATCGGAAAAGAACGCCAGCCAGGACGATGCGTCGGCTTTTGAGCAGGCAATCCTGGACAACCTGCTGAAGGCGGGAGTGCAGAACGGGCGGAAGAAAGAACGACTGGAGTTCGAGTCGCTGGTGCCGTACGCGGGCGAGCACATCCAGGCCGAGGGCATCCGCAAGGACGGGGTCGAGGGCACGCCGCAGCGGATCGCCGTCAGCATCGGGCCGCAGTTCGGGACGGTGAGTCCGGAGTTCATCCGGGACGCGGCGCGCGAGGCTACCCGCGGATACGGGTTCGACCTGCTACTGGTGTGCGCGTTCGCGTTCGACCCGCAGGCGGCCAGGACCGTGGCCGAGGACTACGCGCCAGGCGCATTCGCGTCGGTGGCTGACGAGCGGCGGATCGGGCGGGTCCCGATCCTGCTGGTGCGGATGAACTCGGATCTGTCGATGCCTGATGTGCTGCTAAAGAAGACCGGGAGCGCGAACCTGTTCACGGTGTTCGGGGAGCCGGACGTGGCGATCGAGCGTACCGACGAAGGGATCGTGGTCGAGATCCGGGGCGTGGACGTGTACAACCCGACCACGGGTGAGATCCGGTCCAGTGGGACCGGCGAGATCGCGCTGTGGATGATCGACACCGACTACGACGGGGAGTCGTTCTTTGTCCGCCATTGTTACTTCACCGGGAACAACGACCCGTACAAGCGGCTCAAGAGCGCGTTGAAGGCCGACATCGATGAAGCGGCGTGGGCGATGCTGTACCGCACGGGGTCTAGGCCCTTCGCCAGGCCGGAGAGCGGGAAGATCGCGGTCAAGGTGATCAACCATTACGGCGACGAAGTACTCCAGGTCTACGACGTGTAGGAGCCGGGGGCATGGAGTACACCAAGACACAGCTGGCCGCGATCAGGACGCTGGATGATCCGCTGCTGATCGTGGCCTGTGCGGGCTCGGGGAAAACGCAGGTGATCTCGCAGCGGATCGTGGAGATCCTGCGCCGCCCGGACGTCCAGCCGAAGAACATCGTCGCGTTCACGTTCACCGAGAAGGCGGCCGCGGAACTGAAAGAGCGCGTGACCAACCTGGTCACCGCGGAGTTCGGCGACATGATCGGGCTCGCCGAGTTGTTCATCGGCACGATGCACGCGTACGCGCTCGACGTGCTTCAGACCTACGTGCCCGCCGCCTTCAAGTACAACGTGCTCGACGAGATTCAGACTCGGCTTTTCATCGACCGCAACAGCCGGGCCAGCGGCCTGACGGTCACAGAGGCGGTCGTCAGCGGGACGCCCAGGACGCTGAGACGGTACGTGGACTCGCGCCTGTACATGCAGGTTCTCGGCATCCTGCGCGAGGACGACGTGGACGAGTCGCTGCTGCCCGCCGGGCTGATCGCCGCGCGAGACGGCTACCGGCGCCTGCTGCACGACCACAACTACTTCGACTACGGCGAGTTGGTGGCATCGGCCGTCGACCTGCTGGCGTGCGAGCCGGATGACGAGATGGCCGGACCGCTGGTCCGGCACGTCCGGGACGATGTCCGGTACGTCGTGGTGGACGAATACCAGGACACCAACCCGGTCCAGGACAAGCTGATCCGGATGCTCTGCCGGTTCGGCGCCAACCTGTGCGTGGTCGGCGACGACGACCAGACCATCTACCAGTGGCGCGGCAGCGCGGTCTCGAACATCCTCGGCTTCGAGGACCGCACGCCTGGTGTCTGCCGCGTGACGCTGGATGACAACTTCCGGTCGAGCCGGGGCATCGTCGCCTTCGGGCGCTCCGTGGCCGAGCTGAACGCCCCGGCACGCCTGAACAAGTCCATGGTCGCGGCGGGACACCAGGCATACGACCGGGGCGACATGCTCGCGCTGAGCTTCGGCTCCGCGGCCGACGAGGCGCGCTGGATCTGTGACCGGATCGAGAGGCTGCGCGGGATGCCGTTCCAGGACGAGCCTGGCACCGAGGCGCGCGGCCTGGCATGGTCCGATTTCGCCGTGCTGTTCCGCAGCGTGAGCAAGGACGCGGATGCGGTGGTCGACGAGCTGAAGCGCCGCAACATCCCGTACATCATCAAGGGCTTGGCGCGGTTGTTCGACGCACCGGAAGTCCAGGCGTGCGTGATGTGCTTCCGGTACATCATGGGCGAGATCGAGGCGGATGAACTGCTTGGCGCCTGGCTGAGCGCCGACCTGGGATTGACCCGCAGCGACCTCGCCCGCGGACTGCCGGTGCTCGAGGAAGCGAGAAACTGGCAGCCGGGCGAGCGCTGGGGCACCTACAACATCCAGCGGACCTATCTGCGGTTCCTGGAGGCCCTCGCGATCCGCGAGGAGACGGTCCCGTCGGCCGGCAACGCGGCCCGCGGCGAGCTGGTGTTCTACAACCTCGGGAAGTTCAGCCAGGCAATCTCCGACTTCGAGCAGATCTACTTCCAGTCCGAGCCGCAGCAGAAGTACGACACGTTCGTGAAGTGGCTCGTCCACCAGGCATCCGCGTACTACGCGGAGAGCGACGCCGACGTCGGGTACGCCACCCCGGATGCGGTCACGATTGCCACTGTCCACCAGGCCAAGGGGATGCAGTGGCCGGCGGTGTTCGTTCCGGCGCTGCGCAGGAACCGGTTCCCCTCCCGGCGGCAGGGCGGGCTGAACGTGTTCCATGTGATCCCGCCGGAGGCCGTGCCGGACGCGGACCGCTACCGGGGCACCGAGGCGGACGAGATCCGGCTGTTCTACGTGGCGGTGACCCGAGCCCAGAAGTACCTGCACCTCAGCTACTCCCCCGGCGACTCCAGCCAGTACCGGTCGGCGTCGTCGTTCTTCAGCTTCGCCACCCGGAACCCCTACATGTTGACGGCAGAGCCGCAGCTGCCGACTGGCCGGATGGCACCCCGGGCGCGACATGAAATCCCGGACGTGGTGCTCAGCTTCAGCGACTTGAAGTATTTCTTTGAGTGCCCCTACCAGTTCAAGCTCCGGTTCCTGTACGGCTTCAACCCGCCGATTCACGAGGCGCTCGGGTACGGCAAGTCCGTACATGACGTGATGGCCGAGGTACATAAGCGCGCGATCGACGGCGACATCGTCTCCGGGCTGGAGACCGAGGAACTGGTCGACCGCCACCTCAACACGCCGTTCGCCTACCCGGCGCTGAAGGCCGCCCTGCGGCAGGCGGCGATCCGCGCGGTCCAGCGTTACCTCGCTGAGAACCGGGACACCTTGCCGAACACGCTCTACTCCGAGCAGCAGGTCCAGGTTCACGTCGCGCCGGGCATCACCGTCGACGGCCGGATTGACCTGATCCGCAGGCTCGACACGGACGAGGTCTCGATCGTCGACTTCAAGTCGAGCGAACGCGCCCAGGCTGAGGACATCACCCGCGACCAGCTCCACGTCTACGCGGTCGGGTACCAGGAGCTGACCGGCCAGCGGGCCGACCTGCTAGAGGTGCTCAACCTCGACCAGCGGGCCAAGAGCACCCGCGAGGTCGTGAACGAGGGCCTGCTTAGCGATATCCGCGGCAAGATCCGCGGGGCCGGGGAGGACCTGCGTGCCAACCGTATGCCGCGGCTTGCCCACTGGTGTGGTACCTGCGACAGCTGTGACCTAGCGGGGTTGTGCAGAACACGCCCATGAAGCCGACAGGCTCACTACCGAGGTCGGGCTGTTGGAGCAGGTGCTCGCCGACCTGATGATTCTGGTCAGACTCGCCCAGCTGGTTCTCCACGATCAGCACGACGTCGTTCGCCTGGTCCTTGCCGAAGATGTCCAGCGAGCAACCACCGACCTCCAGTTCAATCCCCAGGGCTTCGGCCAGCCGGTCAGCATTCTGCGCGCGCCAGGGCGTGAAATTCAGAGCCTCATGTGACCAGATCGACCTCGGATCGACAGGCTCCGATCTGCCGAGTTGCTGGATCTCGATGCCATCTATCTCTGCCACGCCCGCCATGCTGCGGTACGCGGCCCAGCTCCGCCACGGCTACCAGGCCGCACCGAACTCGCCGTCAAGCCGACATTCTGACGAGACCAAGTGCGTACGCCGTCAATAGGCCCGTACTCTGTGTCGAATGGCGGACATCACGCGGAAGCGCCAGGGCGAGATGGTGCGGAAGGTCTTCGAGATCTTGCTCGCACACCCCGAAGGCCTGCCAGCCAAAGACGCCTTGGCGTTGACAGCCAAGGCGTTGACGCTCACTCCGTTCGAGGCCGCCGACTATCCGAATCGCCCGGGTGTCCGGCGTTTCGAAAAGATCCTGCGATTCAGCACCATCCCCTTTGTCAAGGCAGGGTGGCTTACCAAGACCAAAGGCATGTGGGCCGTCACTGATGATGGCAAGGCAGCCTACGCCGACCATCCCGACACAGCCGACTTCATGCGTGCCGCCGTAACGCGGTATCGACAGTGGAAGCGAACTCGCGCTGTAGAGGGCTCTACTGTCGCCTCCGGGGATGTCCTCGAGGACGAGGAGAAGATCGCCGCCACGAGCACTCTCGAGGAGGCGGAGGAAGCCGCATGGACCGACATCAGCAACCATCTACGCGCGCTCAGCCCCTACGAGTTCCAGGATCTCGTCGCAGCTCTCATCCAGGCGATGGGATACCACGTGGCATGGGTGGCACCGCCGGGTCCAGACCGCGGGATCGACATTATCGCCAGCCTCGATCCCCTCGGCATTAAGGACCCGCGGATCAAGGTTCAGGTAAAGCATCGTCCCGACGCCAAGACACCACCTGATCAGCTCCGATCGTTTATGGCTGTCCTTAGCGATAAGGACGTCGGCATCTTTGTCGCCAGCGGAGGGTTCACACGTGATGCCGAGTCCGAGGCAAGGACGCAGGAGAACCGCCGGATCACACTGATCGACCTCGAGCGCTTGGTCGAGCTATGGATCGAGCACTATCGGCAAATCCCGGATACCCAGCGGCAGCTCTTGCCGCTGCGTCCCATCCACTACCTGAACGTCGTGAGCTAGACCCCGCCATCGGCACCTGGCACGGAGAAGCGATTTGCGTACTGTGCACGCCAGTTCCTGGCGCTTGTTCCTCCTGCGTTTTCTGGCTTGCGTGCCCGTTCCTGGCCATCGATGAGGCTCGAGGTCGGCAAGCACCCACCGCCTTGCTGAACCCGTCGACGGCAACAGCCGGAAACGAGCAGGGGTAAAACTCGAAATGATTGCCTGCGGCTTCCAGACTTTCTCATGACCCGGGTGCCGTGGGGATCTGGGTGGTAACCTCGCCGGCATGGATGAACCCCTGAAGCCAGGAGACTTCCTGCGGGATGCGCGGTATGAGATAGAGGAACTCGTGCGGCCTGCTCCCGGCAAGAGGGTTTATCGCGCCCGCGATCGAGTGCTGGATTTCCAGGTGGCTCTTGATGTGTTCTCTAATAACTCGATCATGCCAAGTGGGCTAACGGTAAGCGCATGGGAAGCCCACGTGCTCGGCAGGCTCGGTGACCATCCTAACATCGCGACCGTCCTTGACCACTGGGAAGATGACCGGATGGCCGCGATGGTCACCCGTTGGCTCACCGGCGGGAGCCTCGATGATCTCATCACCCGCTCGCGGGAACAATCCGGCGAGGGCTTGCCGGTAGAGGACATCTTCCGGTTGTCTATAGAGCTTGCATATGGACTTGCGCACATCCATCAGCGACACATCTTGTACCTGGATATGCAGCCCCGCAACGTGCTGTTTGATGAGTGGGGCACGATCCACCTAGTGGACTTCGACACGTCCGTGTCGCTTGATGACCATGACGTGAGCGATCTATCACACCGTACGGTGATTAACTACACGGCTCCGGAGCTGATGGCGGATGCGGTCGCCAATGAGCGTGCTGATCTGTACTCGCTGGGGGCGACGATCTACGCGATGGCGGCCGGGCAGCCGCCCTTCGGCGGGATCCGAGAGGAGGTGCTGGCCGCCCGCCGGGCGGGCCTGGCTCCCTCTCTTGGCCGGGATGGTATTCCCGATGGGCTGAGATACCTCGTGTTCAGCCTGCTTGCCCCCGAGCCGGAGCACCGGCCGGCCAGCGCGCTCGAGGTGGCCGGGCGGTTGGAGGGCCTTCGCGCGGCTAATGCTGAGATCGAGCGCCTTATGGCGAGCAGTGTAGACCGCGGGGTGCTCAAGACGCTGGCAGCCTTTCTCGACGCCGGGGGCTCGGCCCAATTCCGGTCGGTTTTCGTACCTAAAATCGACCTGCCACCCGAGCACCGCCTTCTGATGCAGGCAATAATGGCGCTGGCTGAAGCTGACTACCGGCGAGCTGCAATCGACGCAGGAACGGCGTCGGAAGTTGCTCTTGCCGCCGCGATATATGAGGAGCTGGCGAGCAAAGGCCTGAATCCCGAGTTCATAGATCGCACAATACGGATCGCAAATGGGCTCGACGGCTTGTACTCTGTATATCAATCCTTCGGCTATGCTCTTCCGGTATCGCCCGGAAATGTGAGGGCCAACCTCGCTGGTGTCCGGAATGACGCTGCCCACGCTGGTCGGGTTCCCTCCTGCGAGGAAGCAACCCGGGCAGTAGAGCTCGCCCATGCATTGGTGACCGCCGCCCATCCCTTGGACGCTTAGGTAACTTTCGACGAACACATTCTCGCGCGCCGCAGCAACAACGCTGGGTCGATGAATCATCCATCATCTCTGGCCACGGTAATCGTGATGGCATGGCGGCGGGCTGGCGGAATGGTCGAGTTTGTCCGCGGCATGCGCAGGCCATCCGTGGAAACTCCGCGACACGGAGGCGGATCCCCACACGAAAACCCACGGATTACACAGCACGCTCCGGTACGCTTGTTATGCTTGTTAAAGTCACGGGAAAACGTCTTGTGACCATCGCCTATGCTCATAAGCTGGCTTTGGAGCTTTTCCAGGTAGGTGCTCTCGGGATGGTAGAGCTCCTGGAAAGCGGAAGCTCAATAGCAGAACCCGTTGTGGCGACAGACCTGCTGCAGGAGATCAAGACACCCGTAACATGAACATAACGTCATTACCTGATACACGGTGGCACGACTGCTGCCATCCCAGTACAAATGTAATGATCAGCAAAGATTGCGGGTGACCTGGGCTGAGTCATCTTTCCGACGATGATGACCTCGGGCGTTACCGACCTTCTTGTAACCGGAAGGTAAAATC
>Ga0209415_10013071_pt1 | contig 13750 bp, 13 predicted proteins | sample PeaSoiSIISIP2007_FD_187696 | JGI IMG/M metagenome (GOLD analysis project Ga0209415, IMG submission 187696) | Peat soil microbial communities from Weissenstadt, Germany - SII-SIP-2007 (SPAdes) (version 2) | ecosystem: Environmental > Terrestrial > Soil > Wetlands > Peat | place: Germany... | reverse complement strand
CGGTCGTACCGGTCGTACCGGTCGCATGCACGGTGCGCCGGCGAGCTGGCGCGGAGTCGCACCGCTATCACACCCGTGTCACGGCGCGTCGTGTCGGACGACGATTCCACTGACGCAACGGAGTCGTTCGGGACCGTGTCCGTGACGACAGGCGTTCCTTCTTCCAACTCTCAGCTCGGTCACAGGTACGCGTGCCCTCAGTGTGTCAACGGGTGTTGCGCCCCGTCCGACGTGCGCTTTTCGCGCACAGACCCAGGGCCGGGGGCGACACCGCACAACAGCGTCGCTCCACGCGCCCCGCCGGTGTTCGATGTCGGGGCCATGCAGTCCGGGAATGCTATGGTTCATGTTTAGGGCGTGTAGCCGATCTCGAAACAGATCGAGTTGTGGTGAGCCGCGGCCTTTCCTCGAGGAGGTTCTCGTGCCACGTGATCAAGGTGTCCGCAATCGGATCCTCGAATACCTCCGGCAGAACGGATCCATCGAGGACTCGAGTGGCAAGGCCACCGCTGTGCTCAAGCAGGCCATCGGCTACGAGGGCACCGACGCCGGCTTCACACAAGTCGTGGCGGCGATGGCCAAGTCGGGTCTGCTCGATCGACAGATCAAGGGCAAGCGGACGTATCGGATCACGAACGCCGACGCCGACAGCAACGGCAAGGTCGTCACCGCTCGTTCCGTCGTCGCGGACGCCGGCGCGGCGGAGTCGGGTCCGCTCGACTACGACGAGCTCGCCGCCGCCCTGTTGGCGCGCGTGACGCGCGCCGCGGCCGCACCCGCGGACGGGGGCGATTCGAGCTCGTGGGCGCGACGGCGCCTGGAGCAGCTCGAGGCCCGCAACGCCACGCTGCAACGCGACGTGGCCCGGGCGAACGCCGAAACGGAGGCGGTCACCGCCGAGCGCGACGCCTTGCGCGATCAGCTCGAGGCGGCGCAGCACAACCTCGAGCTCCTGACCGACCGGATCAAGGAGCCGCCCCGTCAGAACGGGCGTGCCGCCGAGCGTCTCGGGCCCGACGAGCAGACGCTGCTGCATCAGTTGCGCCGCCGGCGAGAGCCCACCAGGGCCCGCTCCCCCGAGCGCGCCAGCTGACAACCCGACGGGGCTCTACCGGCTGACGGCAGCAACTCCGGCCAGCTGAGCACCGGTCGCCGTCCGCGTCACGCGGGCTCGTCGGTGGCGCTGCGGTGTCGTACCGGGTCGCGAAACGGCGCCATGGTGGCCATCTGCAAAGATGCGCTCACGCCGGAGGTCCTCTCGGCCGTCGGTCGCCTCGAGGAGCACGACCATGCCTGGGATGGGCTCGTACCTTCAGACGAACAACTCCGTCGTCGTGTCGGCCTTCCACGCCGCTCTGCTCCACCAGCTCCTGTTCATCGCCCTGGTGCTCGTCGTGCTGTCGCTCGTCTGGAACGTCCTGCGCACGACACAGTTCCACCGGGCCGTCGCCGCCGGCGCGGTGCCTGCGCCCCGGGTCCGCCCGGTCCTCGGGGCCGAGCCGCTATCGCGCCGGCTGCTGCGGGTCGGGTTCGGGCTGCTGTGGATCCTCGACGGTCTGCTGCAGCTCCAGCCGTCGATGCCGCTCGGTCTGCCGCCCAGCGTCCTGCAACCGTCGGCGACCAGCTCGCCGGCGTGGGTCCAGCACGTGGTGGCCGTGGGGGTGCGGATCTGGTCCGACCACCCCGTCCAGGCCGCAGCGGCGGCCGTGTGGATCCAGATCGGCATCGGCGCCCTGTTGCTGGCGGCGCCGCGGGGCCGGTGGTCGCGTCTCGCCGGGTTGGCGGCGTTGTCGTGGGGGCTCGTGGTGTGGGTGTTCGGCGAGGCCTTCGGGGGGATCTTCGGGGCCGGTCCGAGTTGGCTCTTCGGGATGCCGGGCGCGGCGCTGTTCTACTGCGTCGGCGGCGCCCTGGTGGCGCTGCCCGAATCGATCTGGTCGACGCCGAGGTTCGGCCGGGCCATGCTCCGGTTGTCGGGGGCGTTCTTCATCGGCGTGGCGGTGCTCCAGGCCTGGCCGGGCCGGGGGTTCTGGCAAGGGGCACACGGGCGCGGCGCGGTCGGATCCCTGACCGCCATGGCCCGGCAGATGGCGCAGACACCGCAGCCCGGGGTGTTGTCGTCGCTGGTGCGGGGGTTCGGGCGCTTCGACGCCGCCCACGGGTGGGGCGTCAACCTCGTCGTCGTCGTGGTGCTGGGCGCCGTGGGTGTCTCGTTGTGCAGCGCCGACCGCCGGCTGCTGCGCCCGGCGATGGTCCTAGCCCTCGTCCTCGGGCTGGCCGACTGGGTGCTCGTCCAGGATCTCGGGTTCTTCGGTGGCGTCGGCACCGACCCCAACAGCATGATCCCCACGGCCCTGGTGCTCGTGTCGGGGTACGTGGCCCTCGTCCGGGTCCCCGTCACCGAGAGCGGACCCGAGGTGGCGGTGGCGCCCGATGCGCCCGCATCGCCACGGCCGTGGTGGGACCGGGCGGCGCCCGGGTACCTGACCCGTGTGGTGGCCGCGGTGGCGGCCACGGCCGTCGTCCTGGTGGGCGCGGTGCCCATGGCGGCGGCGTCCGTCGACCCCAACGCCGACCCCATCCTGGCCACGGCGGCTGACGGGACGCCCAACGTCGTCGACGTCCCGGCGCCGCCGTTCGACCTCGTGGACCAGGCCGGCCGGCCGGTGACGCTGTCGAGCCTGCGGGGGCGCGACGTCGCCCTGACCTTCCTCGACCCGGTGTGCACCTCGGACTGCCCCGTCATCGCCCAGGAATTCCGCGATGCCAGCACGCTGCTGGGGGCGTCGTCGTCACGGGTCGTCTTCGTCGCCGTCGTGGCCAACCCGATCTACCGGTCCTTGTCGTTCACCGACGCCTTCGACCGCCAGGAAGGACTGGTGCACATGCGCAACTGGCTCTTCCTCACCGGGTCGGTGCCCGGGCTCGAGCAGGTGTGGCAACGCTACGGCGTGGAGGCCGACGTGTCGCCCGCCGGCGCCATGATCGACCACAGCGAGCTGGCCTTTCTGATCGACGCCGGCGGTCACACCCGTGACGTGATCAGCACGGTCCCGGGCAACGGCGACGCGGCCGCGTCGTCGTTCTCCGTCTACCTGGCCGACACCCTCGAGCGCGTCATGCACGAATGAGGGGGCTGGGCAACGGCGCCCGGCGCGCCGAGGGCGCGGCGGTGCGGGCGGTGGCGGCGCTCCTGGCCGTGACGGCGGCCGCCTGCTCGAGCTCGCCCGGCGCGGCCCCGGGCGCCCCGGGCGCCCCGGGCGCGCCGGGCGCGTCGCCGCCGGCGGTGGCGATCCCCCTGGACACCACGCTGCCGACGCCGTCGGGGACGGTGGCGGTGGTGGCGATGGGGCTGTTGCACGACCCGCTCAACACCTTCTGGCAGCTGTTCTCCCGCGCCGGCGGTGCGGACGGCTGGACTCTCGTCACCCCCCCGGGCGTGGCCGACAACGGGGGGCTCGTGGCCGGTTCGAGCGGCTCCGACCGCGCCCCGCCCGGCGGTTCGCTGCTGGTCGGGTTCGAACCCAGCCAGGACCTGGTCTTCTCGCCCCTGGCCCAGAGCGCCGACCAGGGAAGGACATGGTCTGCAGGACTGGTCCCGAGCGGCCTGATGGCCGTGCCCGACGCGCTGGCCCTGGCGCCCGACGGCGAGGCGCTCGCCCTGCTCCGTCCGCACGGCGGGGAAGTGGTGCGGAGCACGGGCGCCACCTCGGCGTGGACGACGCTGGTGCGCGCCGCCGGCCTGGCCAGCGCCCCCGGGGCCTCGGCGTGCGGCGTGGGCCGCCTCACCGCCATCGGCTTCGACACTGCCGGCGCGCCGCTCGTGGCCACGTCGTGCTCCGTCCCCGGGGTGAGTGGCATCTTCGAGTCCACGGGTGGAAGGTGGCGCCTGGTCGGGCCCCGGCTGGCGGTGGACGCGCCGGCGACCGTCGTCCGGTTGGTCGACGACGACGGCACCGCCGTCGGCCTGGTCGTCACGGACCAAGCCGGGCGCCTCGGAGTCGTCGGGGTGTCGGGCACCACCGGCGGGACGTGGGCCCGCTCGGCTCCGTTGCGCCTGGGCCCGGGCGCCCGCATCGCCGCCACCGGTCTCGAGCCCGGGGGCGGCTTCGTGGTGCTGGCGTCGTCCGCCGCCGGGTCGCTCACCTTGGCCACCGAGGCGGGGCCCGCCGGTGGGTGGCAGATCCTGGCCACCCCCCCGGCCGGGACCGCCGCCGTGGCGGTGGGCGCCGATGGCGAGGTGGACGCCCTGGTCGTGGCGGCCACCGTGATGACGGACTGGCGGCTCGACACCGCCACCGGGCGCTGGGGCAAGATCGCGGCGGTGCGGGTGCCGATCGAGTTCGGGTCGTCGTCGTGAGCAATGGGGCACCGCCGGCCCCGGCGGCAGGGACCCGGGGGTGAGCTACCTGGTCCACCACTGGTCGTTCGACCCGTTCTGCGTCGTGGTGGCGGCGACCGTGGTGGCCCACGAGGTCGGCCTGGCCCGCCTCCGGCGACGCTCGACACCGCAACGGACGCGCCGGCGGCGCCTGCGGTCCCTCCTCTTCTACGGCGGGCTCGCCTGCCTGCTCCTGGCTGTGCAGTCGCCCCTCGACTACTACGCCGGCGACTACTTCTTCGCCCACATGATCGAGCACATCCTGATCGCCTTTTACGCGCCCATCCTGATCGTGGCGGGCGCACCGTGGATCCCGCTCGCCTTCGCCCTGCCGGTGTCGACGAGGCGCCGGTGGGGACGGGCGCTGCTGCTCGGTCGCTGGGCCGGCGTGCGTCGGGCCCTCGGGCGGGCCGTGCTCAACCCGTGGACGGCCCTGGTCTCGTTCAACGCCGCCATGGTGGTGTGGCACCTCCCCGCCCCGTTCGATCTGGCCGAGACCAACCCGGCCGTGCACATCTGGCTCATGCACGGCAGCTTCTTCGTGACGGGCGTGCTGTTCTGGCTCCAGATCATCCCTTCGCACCCTCTGCGACCCAGGGCTTCGCTCGTGTGGCAGGGCGGCGCCATCATCTCCACCAACGTGGTCATGTTCATCCTGGCCATGGCCCTGAGCATCTTCTCGAGCGCATCGTGGTACTCGGTCTACGACCACGTGCGGGTGTCGATGTCCCCGTTCGCCGACCAGCAGATCGGCGCCGCCATCTTGTGGGTGTGCGGGGATTTCTGGGCCGTTCCGGCACTCATCGTGGTCGTCCGGCGCGCCATGGTGGAGGAAGGGGGTGTCTCGAACGTCCTGGAGCGCTTGGTCCACCGTTCCCCGGGGTCGTCGGCGTCACCGATGGGCGTGGGCGACCACGTTGGGCGGTTGACAGGGAGTCGTTGACGGCCTGCACCATCGGGCCTAGCGTCCCAGGCGACGCCTGTGAGGGGTCGGTGGGACACGGGCGGATCGTGTGGGAGGGATCGAGCTTTCAGTTCGGTTTCAAGGACTCGAGGAGGCGACTTGACTGCTCATCGCGCCGTGCCTCGTCGTAGGAGCTGACGGCCGCCCATGTCGCGGACGGGGCGGCTCGCCATCACGGCCGTGCTCTTTGCCGCCGCCGTCGGTCTGGTGGTGTTCACCGCCATGGCCTTCCTCCGCTCGTCGCCGTCGACCGTGGACTTCACGGTCGGGCACGAGCCCGGGACACCCGTCGACATGACGCTGCAGACGGTGGGGACCATCGGCTTCGGCATCCATCCGACGTGGGTGTCGTACCTGACCCGTGATCCCGACGGTCAGTGGGTCCACACCACGCTGTGGGACCTCCCCGCCCACACCAAGGTGAACGTCACCCTCTACCAGTACGACACCGGATCGCCGCTGCGCAACCAGCAGCTCGGCCAGATCATCGGGACGACCGGCGGCACGGCCGCCTACAACGGGACGTCGGAATCGGTGATCAACTCCAACGACGGGAACGGTGTGGCGCACACCTTCTCCATCCCCACCCTGGGTGTGAGCGTCCCGCTCCTCGGGATCTCGAGCAGCGCCAAGAACCCCTGCGGCGCCGCTCCCTGCACCACCAACTACGACCACAACGTGATCACCTTCTCGTTCGTGACCCCCGGTCCTGGCCAGTACCCGTGGCAGTGCTTCGTCCCGTGCGGGCTCGGGTACCTGTACGGCAACGGCGGACCGATGTCGACGGTGGGGTACATGGGTGGGTTCCTCGAGGTGGTGGCGTGAGCCCGACGCCCGCGCCGAACAGCCCCCAGGGGAGCGGGACCCGCCACTTCCGGCGGCTCATCCCCATCTGGCTGGTGCTGTCGGCCGTGTGCGACATCGTCTACTTCTTCGTCCTCGGTCCCCACGTCCCCCCGGGGGCCATGACGTCGTCTGCCAGCAGTCAGCAATCCGACTTCAACGTCCTGTTCCTGACGGCCCTGCCCGTCATCATGGCGGTGTGGGTGTACATGGGCTATGCCATCTACACGTGGCGCGGTTCGCGTCCGGGGGCGACGGATCCCGAGGGCGGCGTCGCGGCGCGCGGCCACCTCGGCATCCAGGTGGGCTGGATCGTCTCCACCACGGTCATCGTCCTCGCCATGTTCGTGTTCGGCTTCGTGGAGCTGGCCGTGCCGGCCGGCGCCGGCGGCGGCGAGGGGCCGAATCCCCTGTGGACACCGACCTCGAAGGGCGTCCTGCCGGTGCAGGTGATCGGACAGCAGTGGGAGTTCACCTACCGCTACCCCACGTTCGGCGGCTTCGAGACCCGTGACCTCGTGCTCCCCGTCGACACCACCATCGCCTTCCACGTGACGTCGCTCGACGTGATCCACGACTTCTGGGCCTACCAGCTGGGCGTCAAGGCGGACGCCAACCCGTCGGAGGACAACGTCGCCTTCACCACCACCCGGCAACTGGGGGCGTTCACCGTGCGTTGCGACGAGCTGTGCGGACTGTGGCACGGCGCCATGTACAACTTCGGGAAGGTGCTCTCCAAGTCGCAGTTCCTGGTGTGGGCCCAGTCGACCGAGCGGACGAACGCCGCCAACACGAAGAACCTGCCTGCGTTCTCGTACACCTACGTCCCCGATGCCAACGGCGCCGACGGTGGCTACTACCCCGACAGCGTCGACCCGTACAGCAACGTCGAGACGTACGGCGCCACGACGCCGGCCAAGTAGGAAGGACGCCAGCGGCATGGCCATCGACATGCGTGAGTCGGTCGGAGCCGAGCACTCCGGCGACGTCCCGCCCCCCGTCGTCCACCCGCGGCGCCGTCCCCGTTGGCTCGGGCCCAACGTCGGCCGGGCACTAGCGGGGGCGGTGGGCGGTTACGCGCTGGGCCACTGGCTCGGCAACCTGATCGCCAGCGGCTACACCCACGTCCAGACGAGCGGCCAGAACGACGTGGCCGTCGTCCTGGCCCTGTCCATCGGTGTGCTCGGGTGGCTGGCCGGGGCGGGGATGCTCGACTACCCCGTGGCCAAGGTGGTGGGCCGCGAGCCCCTGCCTCCCACGCCCTCGAGGAGCTGGACCCGCTACTTCGGCCCCGCCCTCGACCACAAGGTCATCGGTCTGCAGTACGCCGTGGTGGTCCTGCTGTTCTTCTTCACGGGTGGCCTGCTGGCCATGGCCATCCGCACCGAGTTGCTCAACCCCACCAACCACGTCTTCGGTCCGGGGACCTACATCGCGGTGGTGGGCGAGCACGGGACGATCATGATGATGATGGCGTCGTCGATCGTCGTCGGCCCGCTGGGCAACTGGCTGGTACCGCTCATGATCGGGTCCCGACGCATGGCCTTCCCCCGCCTGGAGGCCTTCTCCCTGTGGATCTTCGCCGCCGGCTACCTCGTCATCCTCACCGCCCTCCCCCTGGGCGGCTTCCCCACCGGCTGGACGGGCTACGCCCCGCTGCAGACGCAGGCCGGCGCGGGCATGGACTCGTACCTGGTGGGCTTCGCCGTCATCGGGATCGGCATGATCCTGGCCGGGTTCAACCTGGCCGCCACCATCATCAACTACCGGGCGCCGGGCATGACGTGGGGGCGCATCCCGGTCTTCGTGTGGTCGATCCTGGCCACGGCCGCACTGCTCACCCTGGCCACGCCCACGCTGGTGGCGGCGGGGCTGTTCGGGGTGCTCGACCGCACGGCGCAGACCGCCTACTTCGTCAACGAGCACGGCGGCAGCTCGTACCTGTGGCAGAACCTCTTCTGGTTCTTCGGTCACCCCGAGGTCTACATCATGGCGCTGCCGGGCTTCGGCATCGTGGCCGAGATCCTGCCGGTGTTCACCAGGAAGCCGCTCTTCGCCTACCGGGTCTCGGCTGCGGGGATGATCGGCGTGGCGCTGCTGTCGTTCTTCGTGTGGCAGCACCACCTCTTCCAGAGCGGCATCAACCCGGACATGCGGCCGCTGTTCATGCTCACCACCGAGCTGATCTCCATCCCCACCGGGTTCATCTTCCTGGTCGGCCTGGGGACGTTGTGGCGGGCGAAGATCTCGTTCGAGGTGCCGATGCTCTTCGCCCTCGCCATGTTCTTCAACTTCCTCATCGGGGGGGTCACGGGAGTGTTCCTGTCGGACGTCCCGGTCAACGTGACCGTGCACGGCAGCTTCTTCGTCCTGGCCCACTTCCACTACACGATCATGGGCGGGCTCGTCTTCGCCTTCTTCGGGGGCCTCTACTACTGGCTGCCCAAGATGACCGGCAAGCAGATGAACCAGCGCCTGGGCAAGTGGCACTTCTGGCCCATGTTCATCTTCTTCAACCTGACCTTCTTCCCCCTGTTCCTGGTGGGGCTCCTGGGCCAGCCCCGGCGTGTGTTCGAGTACGCCCAGAACCTCCAGGTCCTGAACGACTTCTCCTCGGTGAGCGCCTTCCTGCTCGGCGCCTCGTTCCTGATCTTCATCGCCAACTTCGTGTGGTCGATGTTCATCGACCCCAAGCCTTCGCCACCCAATCCCTGGAATTCGCGGGGTCTCGAGTGGCAGACGGAGATGCCCGTGCCCCCCTACAACTTCGCCCGCATCCCGGTGGTGCTGACCGACCCGTACCACTACGGCGAGGACGACGCCCCAGCCGTGGCCGACCTCGGACCGAAGACCCTGGCCCTCACCGGTGCCGTCCCCGCCGCGGGGGGGACGGCCGAGGGCTCCGTCCTGCGCGGTCCGGCTGACCCGAGGCCACCGATCGTATGACGACCGAACCCGTCGCCGGCGCCGAACTGGCTCCCTCCGGGGCGCCCGTGCTGCGCGAGACGCCCGAGGAGATCGAGTACGAGATGCGCTCGGCGGAGGGCGCCATGTGGACCGGTGGCCGGCTCGTCATCGGCATCGCCGCCTTCACCTTCGCCTCCTTGGCCTTCGCCTACTTCTACCTCCGCTCCACCAACAGCGAGGACCTGTGGCGCCCCCACGGCGTGACGGCCCCGACCGACATCGGCGGTGCCATCTTCGCCGTCGTCCTGGCGAGCGCGGTCCTCAACGGCTTCGGGACCGTCCGGCTCCGTCGGGGCCTCAGCCTCGACTGGCAGGTGGCGGGGTGGACGGCGGTCCTCGGTGGCCTCGTCGCCATCGGCCTCCAGGCGTGGGAGCTGACCCAGCTGCCGTTCTTCCCCGGCTCGAGCGGTTATGCGTCGTGCTTCGTGGGGTGGGTCGTCATGAACCTCGCCCTGCTCCTGGGCGGGGTCTACTGGCTCGAGACGCTCCTCGCCCGGTGGCTGCGCCTGCGCCGGGCCGTCTCCGAGGACGGCGGGGCGGCGCAGTCGAGCCTCCCGGTGGCGCGCCTGTTCCGGGCCAATCTCGAGGCCTGCTCGTACTTCTGGGGGTTCATGGGCCTCGTGAGCCTGCTCTTCTGGGTACTGTTCTATGTCATCTGATCTGTGTCACCGGACCGGCAGGGGCTGAGCGATGCTGGGTGCTGCGAGCTTGGTGGGGGCCCAGGCGATGACGTTCGCCATCCCGGTCGGGACGCTCGTCCTCGTGTGCCTGTGGGGGTTCTTCCAGCGTCGCCCCAACCAGTGACCGGTCGGGTCGCCGACGGGCGGCCCGGGGTGGGCCAGGACCCCCAGCCACCGGTGCGGCGTCCAGGCGCGACCCACAACGACGGGTCGGACGTCGCGGGTCGGGGGGGACGTGACGTCCTGGCCGTGCTGGCCGTGGTCCTCCTCGTGGCGGCGCTCGTCCCCCCGCTGTCGACGAAGGCCCGCACGGTCGAGGCGCTCGAGGCCCTGCAATTCGCCCTGCTGGCCCTGGCCGTCCCCGCACTGGCGGTGCTCGGCGCGCCGTGGCGGCGGCTCGGGCTGGCGGCGCCACCGTCCGCCCGGGTCGACGCCGAGGGGGTCACGGTGTCGGAGCGGCCCGGGGTCGCCGACCGGGTCGCCGCCGCCCGGCGGCGCCACCGCCACATGGGCCGGAGCCTGTCCTACGTCCTGGCTGACATGGCCGTGGTGGTGGCGTGGCGGGTCCCCGCCAGCGTGGACGCCCTGGCCCGGCACGGCTGGCTGTCGGTGGTCGAGGCGGTCACGCTGGTGCCCGCCGGGATCGGGCTGTGGTTGGAGCTGGTGGGCTCCTCGCCGTTCGCACCGCGCCTCGACCCGCCCAAGCGCATGGCCGTGGCCGTCGTGTCGATGTGGGTGATCTGGGCGACGGCCTACGTCGTGGGGCTCTCGCACGGGGCGGTGTACACGGCCTTTGCGCATTCGGCCGGGCAGGGGCTCAGTGTCCCCGCCGACCAGGCTGTCACCACCGGCGTGCTGTGGTTCGTGTCGCTGTGCGCTTTCGTTCCCGTGGTCTTCACCACCCTCATGGTGTGGCTGCGCAGTGACGACGATCACGACGACGCCCTGTACCGTCTGATGCGCGACGAGCACCGGGCGGCCGGCTGAGCCGTCCCGCTGCTGGCGGTGCTGGGATCGCCCGCGTCGTCAGGAGCCCGTGGTCCCGGGCCCCGCCGACGCCGCGTCCTGTGTCGACAGGTCGATGGCGGGCAGCGTGGTGTGCAGGGTCCGGCCGCCCGCGTCGACCTCGGCGGCGGTCTTCGTGGCGTCCTGCGCCAGCAGCCGCTCGGCCGCGGCCAGCCGTCGGCCGGCCTTGGCGTCGGTGGGGTCGGTGGTGAGGGCCTGGATCTGCTCGATGACCTCGAGGGCGTCGGAGGTGGCCCACAGCGTGGCGGTGTTGACCGCCTGGCCCATGTCGCGCCCCGCGGGCGATCCCGGCACCTCGATGTTCGACAGGTCGAAGATGCTGGCGTCGGTGAACGAGCACGCGTCCTGGTCGTCGCGCAGCAGCCCCGGGATCTGGGCGCGGTTGCCGGCGCTCAGTGCACCCCCCACCTCGTCGGCGCGCAGCGTCAGGGCCTCCCGCACGGAGAACACGCACGGTGCCACGTCGGCGTTGATCTCGCTGATGACCGTGGTCTCGCCCTGGACGTCCGTGGCTCGCGATGTCGAGGTGGGCAGATCGCTGATCACGGCTGCCCCCACGATCACCACCACGCCCGCCGTCACCAGGAACGCCCGCCGGCGGTACCAGGAGGCCGCGGTCGGCGCCGGCTCGGGTACGGCCGCCGGCAGGGGTGCCTGCGTCGTGGGTCCGGCCCCGTCGGTCACGACGCCCCTCCGAGCAGCCGGCCGGCGTAGGTGGCGATGCCCTGACCCCAGCGCGCCACGCTGGCCGGTGGCAGCGTGAAGACGCCCGTGGAGCTCTCGTCGGCGAACGGCGTGGCCCGGTACCGGAGCCTGCCCGCCGGATCGATGAAGTACATGACGTCGTTGTGGGCGACCAGGCCCGATGTGGGTGACACGTTGATGGTGACACCGTAGGCCTGCCACACCGAGTCGAGGGTGCCCAGCGTGGACGTCAGGAAGTGCCATGTGCCGACCCGGGCGAGCCCGGTCGACGACGCCGCCGCGGCGGCCGGGGCGCCCGACAGGACGAGCGGATCGGTGTCCACCGTCAGGAAGACCACGTGCGGGGCCGAGGAACCGAGGTCGGCATCGGCACGGACCAGCTCCTGCGAGACGACGGGGCAGATGTCCTGGCACGGGGCGTCGAAGAACGTGAGCACGACGGCATCGCCCCGCACGTCGGCCAGGGACAGGGCATGCCCACGCTGGTCGACCAGCGCCAGGGCCGGCGCCGGCCCCCCGGCCAGCGTCGTGATCCCCATGAACGCCGGCAACGGCGCCGTCACCTGCGCGGCCGGGGCGGCGGCCGGCGGGGAGACGATCGAGGAAGGCGTGGGCGGCGGGGTGGTCGTGGCCGACGGAGCGGTGTTGAGCCCGATGCCCGACAACACGCGCTCGCCGATGACGCCCCCGACGGCCAGCACCGCCGCCACGGCCACCACGATGACCACGAACTTGGGCGGCACCATGGGCTCGGTGCGCCGGAAGGCGGCGGCACGCTCGGTGTCGGTGAGTGCCGGCGGGGCGGGTTGGGGCTGGGTCACCCCGGTGGGCCCGGCGGCGCCGACCCGGTGCGGCGCACGGCGTCAGTGCACGTGGACGACGGCATCGGCGCCCATGGCGACGAACAGCACGGTCAGGTACGTGATCGAAAAGCCGAAGAGGCGCATGGCCCGGCGCGGGCTCGGGTCCCGGTGCAGCGCCCAGGCCCGGAAGAGGAACATCGCCCCCATCAGGGAGGCCACCGCGGCGTAGGCGAAGTTCAGGTGGGCAGTCGGGACGAGCACCAACGACAGCACCCACAGGGCCACGACGTACCCCACCATGCGGGTGGTCACCGTCCGGAACGAGGCCACCGACGGCAGCATCGGCACCCGGGCGTGGGCGTAGTCGTCGCGGTAGCGCACCGCCAGGGCCCAGAAGTGGGGCGGGGTCCACAGGAAGATGATCCCGAACATCACGAACGGGGTCAGGGCGAGGTGCCCGGTCACCGCGCTCCAGCCCACGAGCACGGGAACGGCGCCGGCCGCGCCGCCGATCACGATGTTCTGCGACGAGGAGCGTTTGAGCCACATGGTGTAGACGCCGACGTAGAACGCCGTGGCCGACAGGGCGAGGATGGCCGACAGGGCGTTGACCGTCCACCACAACAGGGCGAAGGCCGCCACCTCGAGCACCAGGGCGAAGACGGTGGCCGCCCCCGGGCCGACCGCCCCCGTCACGAGCGGGCGGTTCTTCGTCCGCTCCATCAGAGCGTCGATGTCTCGGTCGTAGACCATGTTGAGGGCGTTGGCACCGCCCGCCGCCAGGGCGCCACCCATCACGGTGACGGCCATGAGCCGCACCGAGGGCACGTGGCGGGCGGCCACGAACATGGTCGGCACCGTGGTGACGAGCAGGAGCTCGATGATGCGGGGCTTGGTGAGGGCGACGTATGCCTGCACGCGGGCGAGGAGCCTGGTGCGGCTCCACACGATGCCCACCTGCGCGGCCCCCAACCGCTCGGTCACAGGAGGGAGGCTACCGGTGGACGGCGAGGCCCGCTGTGAGCCGTGTCGCCACCGTGCCGGGCCCCGCCGGAACCCTCCGCCCCGCTCCCGGCGTCCGGCCGAGGGCCCGGACCGGGGGTGTCGCCGGGGGACGGAGGCACACGCCGGCCTCAGGACACTGACAGCAATTCCACAGGATGGAGCGCCACGCTGGTCATCGTGAACGACACCGAGCGTCCCGGAACCGAGGACCCCCCCCAGGCGGGGACCCCGCCCCCGGCCCACGACCCGTCCGAGGGCGCGGGGCCGGGGGAGGGTCCCTCGCCCGTATCGGCTCAGGGGTCGACCGCCGAGCCGACCCCTGGGTCCGGACCATCGCCCGGGACGGCCCCGTCCGCCCCGTCCGCTCCCCCCGGGTACG
>Ga0209415_10013070_pt1 | contig 13750 bp, 12 predicted proteins | sample PeaSoiSIISIP2007_FD_187696 | JGI IMG/M metagenome (GOLD analysis project Ga0209415, IMG submission 187696) | Peat soil microbial communities from Weissenstadt, Germany - SII-SIP-2007 (SPAdes) (version 2) | ecosystem: Environmental > Terrestrial > Soil > Wetlands > Peat | place: Germany... | reverse complement strand
GGCGTCCTCGACTCACGCCATGAAGCGTAACGCATTCCCTCTTTTAATGAAAGCTATTTAGAGGATGTCGTACTAGCCCTGCGCGACTTCGGCGTTGGCCGCCAGCTTGAGGTTCACCTTGGCCTCGCCGCGGGGCTCGAGCCGGGTCTCGGATTTTCCGTCGGCCGACAGATGAATCATCATGCCCTCGACCACCGCTCCGTGATGCATTTCCAGGGCGTGGTAGCGCACGTCGCCAGCAATGCGCGCCTTGGGTTGGAGTTCGATCAGGTTGGCAGCGCACACCGGGCCTTCGATGCGTCCGGCAACGACCAGGTGGCCGGCGCGAACCTCGCCTTCGATGCGGCCGCTCTCGCTCACGACGAGCATGCCGCCCTTCTCACCGTCGACGCAATGCACGGATCCCTTTACCGTGCCGTCGATGCGCAGTCCTCCAGAGAACTCGATGCTTCCGGTTACCGAGGTTGTCGCGCCGATCAGGCTCGCGATCTCGGTCTGCTTGACTGTCTTGCTGCTGAACATCGTCATCTCCCCCAGCCCCTAGAGGTTGAATGTCTGTTGCAACTGCGTCTCGCCGCCTGCCAGGATTCGCACCTGCACCGAGCGCGCGACCGCCCCTGCAGGTAAGGTAAAACCGCCCTCGACACGCTGGTAGTGCCGGAACGAAAGCTGCAGGCCCTGTGCCGTTTCCGGCGGCGCGCTCGGATCCGGTACCTGCAAGGTGAAGCCACGCGAGTTCTGGGTGAAGTTCACCCGCAGCTGAATCGAACCCACGAAATCCTTGTCGGGCTTGCCGCTTTGCTGCACCAGCAGCCGATAGCGCATTTGCGAAGTTTCCGCATCCGGCTGGACCCGAAAGCTGCGAATAACGACCCCTTTATCGCCCTTCCCTGTCGGCAACAAGCTCTCAAAGAAGGACAAGTCCCCCTGCAGGCGGGTCTGTTCGGCCTCCAGCCCACTGACATGCTGCAGCAGCTGGTCTTGCGCGGCTTTTTGCACCTTGAGCTCGCTCTCGAAAGCCATGGCCTGCGCGGCATTGCGGTCCCGCTCGGCGCCAACTTCGCGCAGTTCGACGTTCAACCGGTCAACCTCGGCCAGCAGCTCTCGACGGTCCGGCCCGCCGATGTCGCGCCCAAACTCGTAGATGGCAACGCCGGCGGCAGCGGCAACGGTGGCAAACAAGAACGCCAGTACCAGGCGCAGCGGCCAGGACAGTCGCGAACGGATGGTGACTTGCGGCGAGCTCACCGACAGGTTGCGGAAAAAGAGTTTCCACTTCATCGGCGGCGCTCAGGGGACCACAGCGACGTGCGCCAGGCCCTCGGTCTCGGGACGCCCGAACAGCAGGTTCATGCACTGCACCGCCTGGCCGGCCGCGCCCTTGACGAGGTTGTCCTCGACGACGAGCACCACCGCAAGATCGGCGGCAGGGCGATGCACCGCGATTCGCACCGTATTGGTGCCGCGCACCGAGCGTGTCTCGGGCGCACTGCCGGCCGGCAGCACGTCGACGAAGGGCTCGCCCGCATAGCGCTTCTCATAGAGCCCCTGCAGGTCGAGCGCCGCCGCTGACCGCAGGCGCACGTAGAGGGTGCTGAAGATGCCGCGGATCATGGGCACCAGATGCGGGATAAAGGTCAGGCCGACCTTGCGTCCAGCGAGCACGGTGAGCTGCTGTACGGTTTCCGGATGATGGCGGTGGCCACCCAGGCCATAGGCGCGGAAGTTCTCCGAAACTTCGGCGCTCAGTAAATCGAGGTCGGCCTTGCGGCCCGCACCGCTGACGCCGGACTTGCAATCGGCGATGATCGAATCGCAATCGATCGACGCCGGGCGGCTGCGTTCGAGCTCAAGCAGCGGCGCCAATCCCAGCTGAATGCTGGTCGGGTAACAGCCGGGCAGACCGATGATGCGCGCGCTTCGGACGGCTTCGCGCCCTAGCTCCGGCAGACCGTAAACGGCCTGCGCCAGCAGGTCGGGACAAGCGTGGGGCATCTTGTACCAGGACTCGAACTGCGCCGGGTCGCGCAGGCGAAAATCGGCCGCCAGGTCGATGACCCGCGCGCCCGCGGTGAGCAACTGACGCGCCTGGCCCATGGCTACGCCGTGCGGTGTGGCAAAAAAGACGACGTCGCAGGCGCCCAGCGCGGCGTCGTCGGCGTCGGAAAAACGCAAATTGACGTGCCGGCGCAGCGATCCGAAAATTTGGTCAACCGGGGTGCCGCTTTCCTTGCGCGAGGTGATCACCGCAAGGTCTACCTGCGGGTGCTGCGACAGCAAGCGCAGCAGTTCCACCCCGGTGTAGCCGGTTCCGCCGACGATGCCAACTCGAATCTTGTCGCTCATTCTTTCGTAATCCGCTGTTGCGCGAATGCAACCGGCGGTAGCGGCCCGCAATGGTCGCCCTTCGGGGCTGCCGGCAAAGTCCGAAGGCAGGAGTATAGGTTCCGGGCCGTGCCGCGTGCCCGTTAGCACCGCCCGAACAGGCGTCATCCGGACGCCCGCCACGGCACATTCTGGTCGCCGCCGGGGTACGTCGAGCGTCAAGATAGAGCAGAGAAACCGGTCGATATTGCTCGGCCGGGCTGCGAACTCCGGCGACCCCATAGCGGGGTCGCAGGATCAAATTTATCGCTTGGAGAATTGCTTGCGGCGTCGCGCCTTGCGCAAACCGACCTTCTTGCGCTCGACCTCACGGGCATCTCGTGTGACCAGCCCCGCCTTCGACAGCACCGGCTTGAGCGTGGCGTCGTAGTCGATCAGCGCGCGGGTGATGCCGTGGCGCACGGCTCCCGACTGGCCGGATTCGCCGCCGCCATCGACGTTGACCTGGATGTCGAACGAGGTCAAGTTATCGGTCAACACCAGGGGCTGGCGCACGATCATGCGCCCGGTCTCGCGGTGGAAATACTGTTCCAGCGAACGACCATTGATCAGGAACTGGCCGGTACCGCGGCGCAGGAACACCCGTGCCACCGAACTCTTCCTGCGGCCCGTACCGTAATTGTGGTTGCCGATCATGATGTGGCTTACGCTCCGATGTTCAGCGGCTTGGGCTGTTGCGCAGAATGGGGATGGTCCCCTTGCGGGTAGACCTTGAGTTTCTTGATCATGGCATAGCCTAGGGGACCCTTGGGCAGCATTCCCTTGACGGCCAGCTGCAGCGCGCGTCCCGGAAAGCGCGCCTGCATCTTGCCAAAACTGGTTTCATACACGCCGCCCGGGTAGGTCGAGTGGCGGTAGTAGATCTTGCCTTCGGATTTGTTGCCCGTAACCCGGATCTTGGCGGCATTGACGACAACGACGAAATCGCCCGTGTCGACGTGCGGCGTGTACTCGGGCTTGTGCTTGCCGCGCAGGCGCAGCGCGATTTCTGCCGCCAGACGTCCAAGTATCTTTTCCTTGGCGTCGACGACAAACCAATCGCGGCGAACCTCGTGGGGCTTGGCCGAAAATGTCTTCATGGCGAACCGATCATTGCGTAATCCAGGATCCAAGGACAGGCGCCCAGCGATAGCGCGCCCTGACCGCGAAAAGCCTCAGATTGTACGTTCCCGGGAGCGGTCCCGCAAGTCGCAATCCCGTTCCTCGTCAAGAGCACATGATCTGTCCGGTTCCGTAGCTCGCAGGAGCCCGGCTTCGGGGGGCGAGCTACGGCGCGCCGACGATGATCGTGGGCGCAAGCCGCCGGCTTTCGTTCGTACAACCGGACCCTTTTGACCACCCCTGGCATCGATGACGCGGCTTCGAAGGACATTGCCGTCTCCTCGGGCGATCACCTTCCCCGTCCATGAGCCCCACCCGACCAGCACGCTGGCGTCTTGCGACCTTGCGCATCCAGTGTGTCGATCTGCGACGCGCAGCGCGCGCTGGGCGCGCTCGCCCAGGGCGGCCCGCCCATGTGACCGACGACCCTGGGACGCCGGGGACGGGCACTGGGAGGTGAACCTGGCAAATATCGGCGCCCGGACCCGCGAGGGCCGGCTCATCGAGGTCCTCGATGCCAATATCTACTACGGCGGGGGCGATCAGGTCCAGTTGAAGTTCGACACCCCCTGGCATGCCGCGCAGCGCAATCCCGAATGGACCAGCGGACTGGGCACCACGCTGCTGGGAGTCAAGTGGCGGTTCCTGGAGAACGAGCCGGCCGGCTGGACGGCGTCGGTCTATCCGCAACTGGGCATCAACCTGGATCCGACCTCGGCACTGCACGGGCTTGTCGATCCGCGCCGGTCCCTGCTGATGCCGGTAGAGAGCGCCACCCATTTGGGGCCGGTCGACGTGAACGTCGAGGTGGGCCGCAACTTGGTGCCGCAAGGAGCCAACGAGTGGGTCGCCGGCCTCATCCTTGCCCACTCCTTCGCGCCGGACTGGGAGTGCATGTTCGAGACCCGCGCGCGGGTCTCGCAGGAGGGCACGGAGACGCTGATCAATTTGGGCAGCCGCAGGGAGATCTCCAAGGGCTTGACGCTGCTCGGCGCGGCCGCGCGGGAGATCGGGGCGCCGTCGGCGGGGCGCGTCGACATGATGTATTACCTGGGCATCCAGATGGTGCGCTGACCTGAGCCGGGGTCTTTTTAGGGAATGTTGCAGAATCTGGGTTTTGGGAGGATTCGCGTCATGGAGTGTCTGGTTCGCTGGGGTGGCCCGTCGGGCATGAGCTTTATTGCCGAGACCGGTAGTGGTCACATCGTCGCCATGGACGGCGCAGCCGATGGCGGCGGGCGCAACCTGGCGGCGCGGCCCATGGAACTGCTACTCGCCGGCGCGGGGGGCTGCACCGCCTACGACGTCGTGCACATCCTCAAGCGCGGCCGCCACGACGTGCGTGGCTGTGAAGTGCGCCTGCTGGCCGAGCGGGCGCCGACCGACCCCAAGGTCTTTACCCGCATCAGCCTACACTTCGTCGTCAGCGGCCGTTCGCTGCCGCAGGAAGCCGTGGAACGGGCGGTCCATCTTTCCCACGAGAAATACTGTTCGGCGACGGCGATACTCGAGAAGACCGCGAAGATCGAGATCGCCGTAGAGGTCGTCGACATCCTGTAGCTGCGGGGGCGCCGGCAATGCCGATTTCGGAATTCGATCCGCGCGTCTACTTTGCCGCCGAGCGAACCATGCTCGCGTGGCTGCGGACGGGCCTGACCGTCATGGCATTTGGCTTCGTGATCGCCCGGTTCGGGCTTTTCCTGCAGATCGTCGCCGTGCAGGCGCCGGCGATTTCCCATCGCGTGCAGTCGGGCGCTTCGGCCTTGCTTGGCATCGCGCTAGTTGCGGCCGGGACGCTCATGATCCTTGCGGCCGCGGCGCAGCATCGCAAGTTCATCGCGACACTGCCGGCGGTGGACCGCCCGCAGTACTACGCCGGCGGGGCCTTGATCCTGTTCTCGAGCCTATTCATTTCCGTGATCGGGTTTGCTCTGACCGCTTATCTGGCCATGTCGGCCGGGTGAATCGACGGCCGGCGGCTAGATGTAGTACGCGGTGGTGGTCATTACCCGCGCCGCCAGCTTCATCGCAAGGCGCGCGGGCCAGGGCAGGTCGAGGCCACCGCGCTCGAGAGCCGTGCGCGCGTGGCCGATTTCGTCGGTCTTCATCTGCTCGACAATCGCGCGCGAGATACCGTCGCCGGGCGGCAGGCGATCGAGGTGCGACAGCAGGTGTTGCTCGACTTGGCGCTCCGTTTCGGCCATGAAGCCCAGGCTTACGCGATCGCCCAGGGCGGAAGCCGCGAAACCGATGGCAAAGGCCCCCGTGTACCACAGCGGCACGAGCAAGCTGACCCGGTCTCCGAGCTCCTCAACACGTCCGCGGGTCCAGGCCAGGTGATCGGATTCCTCGCTGGCCGCCTGGAGAAACACCGCCCGCAGCTGCTCGTCCTTCGTTGCCACCGCCTGCGCCTCATACAGCGCCTGGGCGCAGATCTCGCCGACGTGATTTACACGCATGAGCGCGGCCGCACGCTTCTTTTCTTCTTGCGCCAGATCCTCGCCACCCGCACGCTCGGCGGCGGCCGGATCGGGCCGTGCGCACTCCGGTGCCCCCGACAACACGGTCACGGCCGACTGCAGTACCGAAAGCCATCGGTCGACCGGCGTCAATTTGCGGATTCCTTCCATCTGGCTTTCTCCGGTAGCGATTACGTATGTGTGCGCTCGCTAACTGTTGAAGCTGCGGCGTGGTCTTTTCAACACTGTCACAAGAGAAATCGATTGAAATCAGGCCCTTGTGTGTTTTTTGCAACGAACGACTCGTTGCATGTAACCAACAATGTAACCTTCCGGTAACTTTCGGCTCCTAGCCTTCCTCGGCTGCTCGCGAGCTCGAGCACGCATTTCTACCTAAATATAAAACCCCTTGGGGAAAAAATGTCGCGCAAATCCTTATTGTCTATCGCTCCGCTTGCCCTGGGCGCGTTTGTCGGCGCCGCGCAGGCGGACGATTCGAGCATAACCCTGTACGGCATATTGGACGAGGCAATTGCCAATATCGCGCACTCGTTCAATTTTGACCCCAACTTTGTCGTCGCAGGCAATCCGCTGGTAAACAAAGGGACGCAGACGGCTACCGGACTGCTGAACGGCGGCATGTCGGCCACGCGCTGGGGCATCAAGGGGCAGGAGGATTTGGGTGGCGGCACCAAGGCCATCTTCCTGCTCGAAGAGGGTTTTAATCTGCCCAGCGGCCAGATTAGCAACGCGGCCCTTTCGCTGGCAAACAACAAGTCAACCGGCCCCAATGTCTCTGTCGATAGCGCGATATCGGGCCAGTTGTTCAACCGCGGCGCCTACACCGGTCTTTCCTCCAACACCTACGGCACGCTGACCGCCGGCCGCCAGCAGAGCTTTTTTCTCGACAACATCGCGATCTTTGATCCCCTGCTGGGCTCGCAGGCCTTCTCGCCGATCGGCTTTTCCGGTAGCTACGGCGGTGGCGGCTTCACCGACGACAGCCGTGCCGACAACAGCCTGAAGTACAAGATTCCCGTCGGCGACTTTACGCTGGGCGCCTTGTACAAGTTCGGCGGCGTGGCGGGCAGCACCAGCGCCCAGGGTGCGTACGAGCTCAATGCCGTGTATTCGACGGGTCCCGTGGCAGTGCAGATCGGGTACGAGAGTTTTCGGGATGGATTCAGCCTGAGCAACAACACCGGTGCCGGCAGCATCAAGGCGACCGCCGCCGATACCAAGGCCTATATGGCCTCGGCCAAGTACACCTGGGAGCAGACGACATTCAAGGTCGGCTACGAGCGGGAGGAGTTCAACAATCCTTCGAACCCGACCGTCGACCAGGCGGTCACTTCGGTGTTCGGCGTTCCTCTTGGCGCAGTGGCCAATGTCACGGCATACGACACGCAAAAGTCCCTCAACGTCTACTGGTTCGGCGTCGGGCAAGACTTCACTCCCGCGTTCAGTCTGCTGGCCGGCCTATACCACGTAAATCAGAACTCGTTCCTGGGGACGAGCTCGGGCTGTTCCACGACCAAGGAGCAGGGGCAATGCCTTAGTGGGTCGCTTAACTACTACTCGCTGGTCGGCGACTACCACTTTTCCAAGCGCACGGACTCGTACCTGGGCATCATGATCGACAACGTCTCGGGCGGCCCCGCCAACGCCGTGCTCAACACGGCACCGGCCCAGTCGGTGAACACCAACCGGATCATCGCCCTGGGAATGCGTCACATCTTCTAAATTTTTGTCCGGTCGCCCCGAGAATCGGGGGCAGCGACCGGAAGAGGCAAGTCCCCGGGGGCGTGCGCAGCACGCCCCGTTTTCTTTTGCGCTCCAATTGCGTCGACCCTGCCGGCCGCAACCCCACCACCGGCAAGCGCTATTGGCCGGACCCGGGGTTGAGCAGACGGCGGAACATCGCAATGACCGCCGGCTGCGGCGTGCGGATCGGCGGGGGACCGCTGAACTGCTCCCAACCACCTCCGAGCGCCCGGTAGACCCCGACAAACTGTTCGGCGGCGGTCATCTGGGCAAAGGCGTACTGGCCCTCGAGCTCGTACTCCTGGCGCTGCGCGTCCACCACGTTGAGAAAATCCGTCAGCCCGCGATCGTAGCGCTCCGAGGCGAGCGCCGTCGCACGCTGGCTGGCGAGAACCGCGTCCCCGAGGTAGCGAAGCCGATCCTGCTGCGCGACGAAGGCGGCCGCCGCCGAGTCGACCTCCTGCACCGCACGCTGCACGGTTTGCTTGTAGCGGACGAGCTGCTCATGGGCCCCGAGGTCGGCGATATCGGCGAACGCGTCCAACACCCCAAAATCGAGCAGCGGGAACGCCGCGGAGTATCCGGCCGACCAGATCGACTGGCTGATCGTCGGCTTATATCCCAGCCCCTGCCCTTGCGTGCCGATCCCGGCTGTGAGCGAGAGCTGCGGAAACAGGTTCGCAGTCGCGATCCCGATGCGCGCTGTCGCGCCGGCGAGCTCCCATTCGGCTTCCCGGATGTCCGGGCGCCGGCGGATGAGCTCCAGCGGCAGCCCGGGCGCGATCTGATCGGGGATGGACGGAATCATTCCCGGATTGGACAATTCCTGGACCATTTCCTCGGGAAAACGTCCGAGCAGCACCGCGATCGTATACTGCGCCGCCTCGACCTGGGCGTGGAGCGGCTCGACCTCGGCTTGCACGGTGGCAAGCTGGCGGCGGGCCAGCGTCACGTCGAGCTCGTTGGTGATGCCGCGGTCAAAGCGCGCCTGCACCAGGTCCAGCAGGCTTTGCGCGACGCGCAAGTTCTGCTGCAGCACCGCCAGCTGCAGCTGCAGGCCACGCAGGTCGACGTAGGCGTGCACCACGTCGGCGATCACCGCCACCTGCACGGAATCGCGCGCCGCAGCCGCAGCTTGCGCGTCGTAACGGGCCGCCTCGATCTGGCGCCGCAGCCGCCCGAAAAGGTCAATGTCCCACGCCGCGTCGAAGCCGGAAATCCGCGTGATGCGCGACCCCGGCGTCATCGCGTGGTCGGCCGAACTCAGCGCCCCTGGCACCCGGCCCCGCGTCAGGTCGCTGCCAGTGCCCCGCGCCCCGCCGGCGCTGGCTTCGATCCGCGGCAAGGCGAATCCGGTCACGGCAACCTCAAAGGTGCGCGCCTGCTGCAAGCGCGTGAGCGCAATTTCCAGGCTGGGATTGGCCTGCAGCGCACGGTCGACCAAGGAATCGAGCTCGTCGTCCCCCAGCGCATGCCACCAGTTGGCCATCTCCACTACAGCCGCCGCGGACCGGGGCGCGGCAACCGGGAAAGTGGGATTCGGGGGGGAAACACGCAGCTCGCCGGCCGCCATCGGTGCGGCACCGCCCGCCGGTTCAGTGCTCTTGGCCGCCGAGCCGGGCTTCACGAACTTGTCCGGCAGGTCAACCGTCGGGGGTTTGTAATCCGGCCCGACCGCGCAGCCGGACACTGCCAACCCGACGACAAGCGCCGGCACGATGACAAGGCAGGTGATTCGCAACGGGGCCTCCTCAGTGCGACCTGCCGCTGTCGGCGCGGGAGCCAGCAGCAGGAGCCGAGGCCGCGCCCGCAGCCGGGCGATCGGCGCCAGACGCCTGCCCCGGAGAATTCGATCCGCCAGGAGACTCGGTCACGGCCACTAGGTCCCCGTCGGGGATCTGGCTGCTGATGTTGAGGGCGACTTTGTCCCCGGCCGCAACGCCGGAGCCCAGCTCGATGACGCTGCCCTCGTCGCGCGCGATTGTGACCTTGTGAAAACGCACGTGCCCGTCGGCCTCGACGACCGCGACCTGCGGGCCGCTCGAGCGAAACACCAGGGCGGCCGCGGGCACCTGGAACAACCCGGTGTCCTGCAACTGGAACGCGACATCGACGTACAAGCCAGGAACCAGCACACGGTCACGGTTGGGCAGATCGATCTCGACCTTCAGCGTGCGTGCCTGCGGATTGATTGCCTGGGCCGTTCGGGTCACGGTGCCCGTGAACACCTGGCCGGGAAGATTGCTTGCCCGGATCTGCACCGGGGCACCGGGCTTCATAAGTTCGCCCGAGGCACTTTGCGGCACATCGACGAAGATGCGGATCGGCCGGTCCTGGCTGATGCGGTACAGCGGCGAGGTCGATGCCGTGCTGCCGGCCGTCACTAGGTTGCCAATGTCGATGCGCCGCTCGACGACGGTGCCGTCGAACGGCGCTGTGACGCGCTTGAACTCCGTCAAGGCCACAAAGTGTTCAACATCGGCCTGGTTGAGCGCCACCTGCGCCCGCGCGGCATTGAGCCGGGCCTCTGCGCTGTCATAGTCGGCCTTCTTCTCCTCGCGTTCCTGGTCCGACACCACCCCCTTGGGCGAATCGCGCCAACGCTCGTACGTCGTCGTCGCCAGCGCGACCTCGGCCAGGCGGACACGAACCTGGGCCTCGGCGGCATTTAATTGCGCGCGCGCGGCAACAAGTTGCGCGTCCAGTTCGGGCGTGTCGATGGTCGCCAGCGTCTGACCTTGGCGCACGTGGTCGCCGATGTCCGAGTACCACTTGCCAACGTAGCCATTGACGCGCGCATAAATGGTGCTCTCGAACCAGGCGGCCGTCTCCCCGGGCAGGGTTAGTGCCCGCCCGCCCAAACCACCGCGCACGGTGACCACGGTGACCACGGGCCGGCGCGCGGCGTCGGCAATCGACGCGGCGGCAAGCTCACGGCGGTCGTACGCCTTCATCAGGTACACCACCGCGAATCCGAACAGCAGTGCCACCGCGATTATCAAGGCGAAGCGGCGCAGTTTTTTTCCGGTCTCGGGCGAATACTGCGTCGAGGTACGCCCCTGGCTCGCAGCATGGGCGTCCGGCTCGCCGGCAGGCGCCGAGCGCCCGGAAGCGCCGGCACCCGCCCCGCCGTTTGTGGCAAGCCCGTCGTGCGGAGTTTGCGAATCGCGTGCGCTCACGGCGTACCTTTCGCGGAATAAGGACCCGACAGGTTCGGCAGCAATCCGGAGGGCCGGCGCCGCAGCAGCCGGTACATGGTCGGCACAAACACCAGCGTGGCGAAGGTCGCAAACAGCAGGCCGCCGATCACGGCTCGCGCCAACGGTGCATTTTGCTCTCCTCCTTCTCCCACCCCGAATGCCATCGGGATCATGCCCAGGATCATCGCACCAGCCGTCATCAGCACCGGCCGCAATCGGGTGTACCCGGCGGTCACCGCCGCCAGTAGGGAATCATCACCGGCATCCATGCGCTGGTTGGCAAAAGTCACGACGAGAATGCTGTTCGCGGTGGTCAGTCCGATGCACATCAGCGTTCCCATCAACGCCGGGACACTGAGGTGGGTCTGGGTGAGAAACAGCATCCACATCACTCCGCCCAGCGCGAAAGGTACGGCCATCAAGACGACCAGCGGGTCAATCCAGCTCTGGAAATTGATCACGAGGAACAGGTACACCAGCACTACCGCCAGGGCGATTCCGGTGAACAGGCCGGAGTAGCTCTCGCGCATGGTCTCGACCTGCCCGGACAGCACCACGGATATCGCCTTCTCCGGCGGCGGCCGATCGGCGTCGAGCACCCGCGTAATCGCGCGTGCCGCCGACTCCAGGTCGCGCCCCTGCACGTCCGCGTGCACGTCAAACACCGGTCGGATGTTGAACTGCGATGCAACCAGAGGCACCCGGGTGCGGCCGAATTTCGAGATGTTCATCAGTAGCTGGCGCTGATCTCGGCCGTTGTCGGCGGTAACCGGCACGGTCCACAGGTCTTCCGTCGACTCGATCCGGTAGGTCGGCACCTGGACGACGAGCGGATAACTCACGCTGTTGCGCGGGTCGACCCAGAAGTTGGGCGCGAGCTGGGCGCTGGAGTTGGTCGCCACCAGCACGCTGTTGGCGGTGCCCTGCTGACTCGCGCCGACCTCGGTAGCGAGGGTCCGATCCACGTCGACCGTCAGCGCGGGAGCGTCGGGCACCTGAAAAACATGCGAGTCGACAATGCCCGGAATCTGCTTGAGGTCGCTCGCAATCCGGGACGCGAGCGCGTACGTCTCGCCGCCGTCGTAGCCGGAGATGCGCACGTCGATCGGCGCCGGCTGACCGAAGTTGAGCACCTGGTCGACGATGTCGGCGGGCTGGAAGAAGAACTGCAGATCCGGGAAACGCACCGGCAGCTCGCGCCGCAATTGCGCCACGAAGTCGGCTGTCGGTCGATGCTTCTTGTTGAGCGAAATGAGGACCTCCCCGTCCATCGGTCCGACCGTCGCTGTGTCGCTGAGCGCGATGTTGATGCCGCTGTAGGGCAACCCGATGTTGTCCAGGATCACCGCGATCTGATCGGCACCCAGCATTTCGCGGATGGCACCCTCGACCTGCGAGAAATACTCCTGCGTCTTCTCCAGGCGCGTTCCAGGAGGCGCGCGCACGTGCAGCCGCATCTGACCGGCATCGACCTGTGGGAAAAAATCGCGCCCCAGCGATGGGAACAGCATCAAGGAGCACACCACCAGGACAGCGAAAAAACCGATCGTCAGGCCGGGCTGGTACATGACCCAGGAGACCGCGTTGCGATACGCCTCACGAAAGCGCGAAAAAGCGGCCTCGAAGCTCAGGTGAATCGCGACCAATGCGCCGACCAAGCGGCGGGTCCTCGATCCCGTCGCGCGGCGTGCCTGGACTGCCAACCGCCCCTGCTCATTGAACGTCGAGCGCATAAGGTACTGGAACAGCAAGGGCACCAAGGTGAAGGACAGGGCCAGGCTGGCGAGCAGGGACACGCATACCGACACCGACAGCGGGGAAAACAGGTACTTGGCAGTGCCCTGCAGCAGGAAAACCGGAACGAACACGATGCATATGCACAGGGTGGAAAGCACCGTGGGCAGGCCCACCTCGGCGGTACCGCGCAGGATCGCCGTCTGCAGCGGCTCGCCCAGACCCACGTGGCGCTCGATATTCTCGATGACCACCGTTCCGTTATCCACGAGGATGCCCACTGCCAGGGCGAAGCCGCCAAGAGTCATCGTGTTAAGGGTGTCGCCGGCTGCGTACATGACCAGCACCGCCGTGATGATCGACAGTGGGATCGCGGCCAGGATGATGAGCGTAAGGCGCCAATTGCCCAGGAACAGCAAGATCATCATCGCCGTCAGGCCCGCTGCCATCAGCCCGCCCATCAGCACGCTGTCGAGCGCGGCCTTCACAAAAATCGACTGGTCAAAGACCGGCTTGATCGACACCCCCGGCGGCATCACCCGCTCGATGTCGGGCAGCGCGGCCCGGACTCCGTCGATAACGGCGAGTGTCGAAACCCCGCCGGTCTTGCGGATCGACATCAACGCCCCCAGGGAACCGTTCACCGAGACGGAGTTGGTCTGCACCTGGAAGCCGTCGTGCACGCGCGCCACGTCGCGCATGAATACCGTGCGGCCCGCCACTTCCCGTATCGGGAAGGAATTGATCTCGTCGATCACATTGGGGCTGTTGTTCATCGACAGCAGGTAGTCCTTGGCGCCGATCTTCACGTCGCCGGAGGGCAGGATTACGTTCTGGCGTTGCAGTGCCAGGCTGACATCGCTCGGCGAGAGGCCACGCGACTGCAGGGCCCGCTCGTCGAGGTCGGCCATGATCACCCGCGGCTTGCCGCCGTAGGGGTAGGGGACCTCGGCGCCATGGACCACCGCCAGGCTGGGACGGATGATGTTCTGGCCCAGGTCGTTGAGCTTGGTGTCGGGCAGCGAGTCGCTGGACAGGCTGAGCTGGATGATGGGAACGTCGGTCGCCCCGTAGCGCAGCACGAGCGGCGGGGTGATGTTCGGCGGC
>Ga0209415_10013069_pt1 | contig 13750 bp, 8 predicted proteins | sample PeaSoiSIISIP2007_FD_187696 | JGI IMG/M metagenome (GOLD analysis project Ga0209415, IMG submission 187696) | Peat soil microbial communities from Weissenstadt, Germany - SII-SIP-2007 (SPAdes) (version 2) | ecosystem: Environmental > Terrestrial > Soil > Wetlands > Peat | place: Germany... | reverse complement strand
TTGCGGACGGCGTCGCGGGCGGCGAGCCACTCGGCGTCCGAGACGACACTGTGCGTCTGTACGACGTGCGCGCAGAGCTCGAGGAGCGCGATGGCCGGGATCGCGAGGAGACCGAAGCGGCGGAGCGGGGAGGCGCCCGAAACCGCCTGGGCCGCGACGGGCGGCGGGACGGCAACGGCCGCGGGGGCGGCGTCAGCGGGAACCGCGGGTTCCGGCGGCGTGGGCTCCTCTGGCGTCGGCTTCGGCTCGGGCGGGGGGTCGCTCAAGGCGCGCGGAGCTTACATGAACGGCAACCACGGTGTGCGCCACGTTTGGAGCTACCCACTCGCGCGAAGTTCCCGTATGGGCCCGGCGTGACCTCTCCGCCGAACCTCGATCGTCGCGACGCGCGCGTGCGGGTCCTCCGCGCGAGCGCGCTGGCCGTCGTCGTCCTCGCGTCGAGAGTCGCGGCCGCACAGGCCGTCCCGCCCGCCGCCCACGAGGATACGTCGTTCGACTTCATGAACGTCCTGGCCCAGCACGGTCTCCACGACCTCAGCCACGAAGCCTGGAACGCGTACGGTCAGGTCACTCTCATCGACAGCTACAAGGCGCCGTTCGCCGCCTCCGGCACCAACGTCCGCGGCAGCGCCTACTCGCTCCTGCCCACCGCCGAGAACGGCTACACGGGCAGCGCCACGCTCTTCGTCGGCGCCAAGCTGTGGCACGGCGCCGAGGCTTACCTCGTCCCCGAGATCATCGCCGAGCGACCGCTCTCGGGGCTGCACGGCATCGGTGGCGCGATCCAGGACTTCGAGCTCCAGAAGACGGGCTCCGAGATCCCGCAGATCTACCGGTCGCGCACCTACGTCCGGCAGACGTTCGGCTTCGGCGGCGAGACCGTGGCGAAGACGTCCGACCCGATGCAGCTCGCGGCGAAGGTCGACCGCCGCCGCCTCGTGGTGACCCTCGGCAACTTCAGCATCCTCGATTTCTTCGACAAGAACGGCGTCCTGGGTGACTCGCGCCAGGGGTTCCTCAACATGGCGTTCATGACGCATGCGTCCTGGGACTTCCCTTCGGACGCGCGCGGCTACTCGTACGGCGGCGTCGCCGAGCTCTACTGGGACGACTGGGCGATGCGCATCGGTCGCATCACCCCGCCCATCAATCCGAACCAGCTCCCCATCGACTTCAGGCTCTGGGAGTTCTACGGCGACGAGGTCGAGCTCGAGCACGACCACACCATCGGCAAGCAGCCCGGCGCCATCCGCCTCCTCGGCTACCGCAACCGCGTGGACACGGGGCGCTTCGACGACGCCATCGCGAACTTTGAGGCGCACGCCTACGAAAACGCGACCGGCTGCCACGACTACGTCTCGCAGAACGCCAACGCTCCGGGGCTCTGCTGGGTCCGGCGCCCGAACGTGAAGCTCGGCATCGGCGTCGACCTCGAGCAGCACGTCACCGATGACTTCGGCCTCTTCTTCCGCGCCATGTACTCCGATGGCCAGACCGAGGTGGACGCCTTCAACCCCGCCGATCGATCCCTCTCCGTGGGCTTCCTCTCGAAGGGCGGGATGTGGAAGCGCCCCCTCGACGTCACCGGGCTCGGCTACAGCGCGTCGTGGATCTCGTCGGAGCACGCCGCATACCTCGCCATGGGCGGCATGGACGGCTTCATCGGCGACGGCTTCTTGCGGCACGAGGCACCCGAGAGCGTCATCGAGGTCTTCTACAGCGTGAACTTCGTCCGCGCGCTCTGGCTCACGGCCGACTTCCAGCACTTGGCGAACCCCGGGTACAACGCCGACCGCGGCCCGGTGAACATCGCCAGCACGAGGCTCCATGCGGAGTTCTGACCGCCTCCGCCTCGCGGCCTCTCTCCTGCTCGCGTGCTCGCTCGTCCTCCCGGAGCGCGCAGGCGCGGAGCCTCCGACGCCGGTCCAGGGGTTCGCGGTCGAGCGCCTCTACCTCTCGGCGCCTAGCGGCGGCTGGTTCGTGATGAACGCGCTCGACATGCGGGGCGGGCTCGGCGGCGCCATCTCGATCACGTCCGGCTATGCCCACGATCCTCTGCGTGTCCCCGAGGGCGCCGGACACCTCACCGTGGTGGGGGACGACGCCTTCGCCGACATCGGCCTCGCCGTCTCGTACGACGGCTTCCGCGTCTACCTGAACTTCCAGGGCCCCCTCGCGATCGCCGGCGACGGCTGCGGCGCTTCGGGCGCTTGCACCGTCGGCGGCTACCAACTCACGCCGCCGTCCGCGAGCATCGCCCAGAACCCCGACACGCTCGCCGACCCGCGGATTGGCTTCGACGCGCGCATCCTGGGGACGGCCACCGGCCGCTTCCGGCTCGGCGCGGGACTCCAGCTGATCCTCCCCTCGGGCAACCGCAGCGACTACGACTCCGACGGCACCTACCGCGCGATGGGGCGCTTCCTCTTCGCGGGGGACGTCGGTCGCTTCACTTACGCCGGCCAGCTCGGCGTGCACCTCCGCCCGCTCGACGACGCGCCGGCCCCTGGCAGCCCGCAAGGGAGCGAGCTGCTCTTCGGTGTCGCCGGCGGCGCGCGCGTGCTTCTCGGCAAGACCGGCCACACCGCCGCGATCGTCGGACCGGAGATCTTCGGCGAGACCGCGCTCCGGTCGTTCTTCGGCGCGAGCACGACCGGCGTCGAAGGGCTGCTCTCGGCACGGCTCGAGGGGACGGGCAACGACCGGCCACAGGTGCGCGTGAAGGTCGGCGCCGGCGCGGGGCTCGACGCAGGGTTCGGCGTCCCCGACTGGCGCCTCGTCTTTGCGATCGAGCTCTTCAGCCACGAGACCGACACCGACAAGGACACCATCACCGACAGCAAGGACGCCTGCCCGACCGTGCCCGGCGTGAGGACGGACGACCCGAAGACGAACGGGTGCCCGGCGGCTCCGCCTCCCCCCGAGACGCGCGGAGCCGACGCGCCCGCGAGCGCCGTCCGCGCCCCGTGACATCCCGCCCCACGATGTACTAGCGTCGTCGCCTCTCGAGGCCCCCCATGGCGCAAGCACGAACTCCGTCCCCCGCGAACCGGCAAGCCGCGGCGCGCACCACGCAGGCCGTGATCGGCGCGGGCACGCGCGTGCGCGGGCGCGTCACAGGCGACGGCGATCTCACCGTGCTCGGGCAGCTCGAAGGCGAGGTTTCCGTCCGCGGCGAGCTCTTCATCGAGAAGGGGGGGCGCGTCACGTCGGACATCGACGCCGGCGCGCTCCGCGTCGCCGGGACGCTCGACGGCGACGTTCACGTGACGGGCGACGTGACGCTGCTGGCGGGGTCGAACGTCTCGGGCGACCTCCACGGCGCACGCGTCTCCCTCGAGGAAGGGGCCGTCCTCGACGGTCGCCTCGACAGCGAGTTCGACCTCCCCTCCGAGCTCGGCGAGACGTCACGAGCGGCGGCTCACAAGGCGACGGCGCGGCGCTGAGCGCCCCCGAATCCCATCCAGGCGAAGGGCAACCCGCAGGCGAACGTCAAGGAGACCACGGCAATGGCGAGCACGGTCATCGGTGCAGGCATCACCATCGAAGGGGAAATCTCGGCCGACGACGAGATCGTCGTGCAGGGGACCATCCGCGGCAAGCTCGAGGCGCGTGAAGGGGTCACGGTCGAGACGGGCGGCGTCGTCGAGGCGGACATCGTGTCGGGGCCGCTGAGCGTCTCCGGCCACGTCACGGGGAACATTACCTCGAGCGACCGCGTCGACCTGCTCGCGGGCGCGAAGGTCGTCGGCAACGTGAAGGCGACGCGCATCACGATCGCGGACGGCGCGCAGTTCAAGGGCAACGTCGACATGGACGTATGACCGTTCGCTCGGCGAGCGGCAGGAGATCACGATGGCATTGCTCACGGTGATTGGCCGAGGGGTCCGGGTTCGCGGGCGAGTGACGGGCGAGGCCGACCTCACGATCGCAGGACACGTCGAGGGAGAGGTCGCGGTCGCGGGTGACGTCACGATCGAGGCCGGCGGGCTCGTCGGGGCGAACGTCAGCGCGCGCTCCGTCGTCGTCCGCGGCGCGGTGAAGGGCGATCTCACGGGCGAGGAGCTCGTGCGGCTCGAGGACGGCGCGCGCGTCGTCGGCGACCTCCGCGCCCCGCGCATCGCGATCGCGCAGGGGGCGCTCGTGCGAGGGCTCGTGCAGACGGGCGGCGCACCGTCGGCGCCCGCCCGCGCCAGGGCCGAAACCCCCGCGGCGCGCCCGGCAGCACGCCCCGCGGCACCGGAGCTCGCCCGCCCCGCACCATCCGCCACGGCCGCGCGCCCCGCCGCACCCTCTCCGCCGTCGACGCTCGCGGGCCGTCCGACAGCGATCGCGACGCCCCAGGCCGCCCGGGCCGCCGCGAACCATGCCCCGGCCGCGCGCAAGGGCCCCCCGCCCCCCGTCGTGCCTGCGCTCAAGAAGGGGGCAAAGGCCGCGCTCAAGAAGAAGGCGACGTGACCGCCTCGCGGGAACGGCTGAAGGAGCTCCTCCGCACCCTCTCCTTCGAACGCCGCCGCGTCGTCCTCGCGTCGGGCAGGGAGAGCGATTTCTTCATCGACTGCAAGCAGGCGGCGCTTACTGCCGAGGGGCACGCGCTCGTCGGCCCTTTGATGCTCGAGGCCATTCGCGCCTTGCCCACGCGCGCCGCCGCCGTCGCGGGGGTGGAGCTCGGGGGCTGCCCGCTCGCGAGCGCGGTCTCGTACGCGAGCCACGTGGCGGGGGCCCCGCTCGACGCGGTCTACGTGCGCAAGGAAGCGAAGAACCACGGGTCGCGCCGGCTCCTCGAGGGCAACGGGCGCCTCGCGGCAGGGGCGCCCGTGGCGATCGTGGAGGATGTGATCACGACGGGGGGCTCGACGCTGCGGGCCGTCGAGAAGCTCCGCGCGGCCGGCTACGCGATTGCCGGGGTCGTCGCGCTGGTCGACCGGCTCGAAGGCGGGCGCGAGGCACTCGAGGGGGCGGGGCTCGCGGTCACGGCGCTCTACACGCGGCAGGACTTCATGGAGGCGTGACGGCGGGAAGGCCGCACCTCCGCACGATCGCCCCTCCTCGCCGCGCCGATCCGGTTTAAGCTCGTCCTCTGCTCGCCAGCTCCGTGCCGGCGGCACCGTGATCGCCACGGGGGAGACCTTTCGATGTCAGACCTTCTCGAAGACGATCCGCCCCTCGTCCGGGTGAGCGAGTCCATCCCCGTCGCCGGCACCGCAGGCCTCACGCCGGCGCAGATCGCCAAGGAGCGGATCCCCGCGCCGCCCCACTTGCTCCTCGACCGCGAGCTCGCGCGCGGCGGCATGGGGCACGTCCACCCGGCGACCGATCGCAACCTCCTCCGCAAGGTCGCGCTGAAGCGAATCGACAAGGACTACGCGACGATCCCGTTTTACCGCGACGGCTTCATCGCCGAGGCGCAGATCACGGGGCAGCTCGAGCACCCGAACATCGTCCCCGTCCACGAGCTCGCCATCGACGCGGACGGCATCGCCTACTTCACCATGAAGCTCGTCCAGGGGATCTCGTTCGACCGGTGGCTGCGCAAACACCCCCTCGGCAGCGCCGAGCGGGTCGCGGGGGGCATCGAGGTCCTCCTCCGCGTTTGCGACGCGCTCGCCTACGCGCACGACCGCGGCGTCGTACACCGCGATCTCAAGCCTGCAAACATCATGGTCGGCGACTTCGGGCAGGTCTACCTGATGGACTGGGGTCTCGCGAAGCTCACGCGATCGGCCCCCGCGTCCGGCGCGAAGGCGCTCATGAACGCCAAGGGGGTGGTCGGGACGGCCGACTACATGGCGCCCGAGCAGGCGCGCGGCAACCCGCTCGAGGTCGACGAGCGCTCCGATGTGTTCGGCATCGGCGCGCTCTTGTTCGAGATCCTGAGCGGGCAGGGGCCGTATGGGACGATGAACCTGGCGACCGACGTCCTCGTCGCGCGGGCCGCGGCGGGGCAGGTCGCTTCGATCGACGCGGCGTGCGCGCGAATCCCCGTCGCCAAGCGCATCCGCGCCGTGGCGGAGCGGGCGACGCAGCCCCGCCCCGAGGATCGCTACCAGACGATCACCGAGCTCCAGGACGCGATGCGCGCGTTCTTGCACGGCGGCCTCCACCTCCCGCGCAGAACGTTCGCGCCCGGCGAGATCATCGTGCGCGAGGGTGACAAGGGGGACGAGGCGTACATGATCATGGCGGGCCGCTGCCGCGCGTACCGCACCGTCGACGGCGTCGAGGAGACGCTCGCCACGATGGAGCCGGGCGACGCCTTCGGCGAGATGGCGCTCATCCTGTACGAGCCGCGCGCCGCGAGCGTCGTCGCGGTCGACGAGGTCACGGTGACGGTGCTCGATCAGGCGACGCTGAACGAGGGGCTCGGGCTCTCCGGCTGGACGGGGGCGCTCGTGCGCGCGCTCGCCCAGAGGTTCGCGGACCTCGAGCACATGGTGCGGAGCTCGGGGCTCAGGCGAGGCCCGAGCGGGATGCCGCCTGGGCGTTGACGCGGGGAGGGGCGCTCGGGCCGGGCATGGTCCCGCGGTACCGTGGGCTCTCGCGGCGTGAGCGTGGGTCCGCCCGCTGGAAGCAGAAGGCGGCGTTTCGCTACGCCGCCCCGTCCGCGAGCACCGCCTCCGCGTGCGCGACCGACAGATACAGGCACCGCGCGTAGAGCTTTCTCCGCTCGTCCTCCGCGAGGTCCCCGGGCCGCTCGGCGGTCGCGGCCGCGAGAAGAATCGCCGCGGTCACGCTCACGTTGAGGCTCTCGACGAACCCGCGCATCGGAACGCGCACCGAGCGCGTGCACGCCGCGAGCAAAGATTCGCTGATCCCGTCGCGCTCGTTGCCGAGCACGAGCGCCAGCCTGGGGATCGCCGCGAGCTCGTCGGGAAGGAGCTCGCCGTCCGCCTTCGCGGCGACCATCTCGAACCCGTCCCGCCCGAGCGCCAGGATGGCCTCCTCCGCCCGCGCGTGGCACCGGAGATCGATCCATTTCTCGGCGCTCCGCGCGACCGACGTCGCGACCAGGAACGCCTCGCGCGACTCGACCACGTGCACGGCGTGCACGCCGAACGCCTCGCACGAGCGCACGACCGCCGCGCCGTTGTGCGGGTCGTGCGGCGCGTCGAAGACGACCGACACGCTCCCGAGCCGCCTTCCGACGACCTCGAGCAGACGGTCGCGCCGCGCGTCGAGCACGAGCGGCTCGAGCAGACGGATGACCCGATCGGGGTCGTGCCCCTCTGCCCTCGCAACGGCCGCCGAGATGTGGTCCCTCGCCGGGACGACCCCTAGACTGCGCCTTCGCATAGGCTGCGCTATATCAGCCATCCATCGACCATGCGTGCCCCTCGTCCAACGTAGAGGAGCTCTCGCTCCGCCCAACTCCCGATGCACCTCGAACAGGACAGCCACCTCCCCCCTCCGCGGCTGCATCGTCGTCGCAGGGACTGGGGGGCGACCGTCGCGAAGCTCTTCTGCGTCTTCTTCGCGTTCCTGGGCCTCCTGCCGCTCCTCTTGGGGGTGATCGTACGGTCAGTGGGGGTCCGGGAGTGGGCGGCGACCGAGACCGAGCGCATCCTCCGGAGCCAGCGCCTCACGGCAACCTACGAGGTCGGCGTCACGCTCTGGCCGGCGGCGATCCAGGTGAAGAACCTCCGCGTCGACTCGAACGACGGCAAGGACCCCGCGCTCGTCGCCGCTCGGGTCACCGTCCGGCCCCGCTTCTTCGCGCTGCTCTCCGGCAAGCTCGCCATCGCGGAGGTGAACGTCTCGTCCCCCATGGTCCGGCTCGTCACGCGCGGCCCCGCGCTCGCGAACCTCGACGTCGAGCTGCCCAAGTCGTCCGGCAAGGCCTTCCACGCCCCGTTCGACGTCATCTCGGTCGAGGGGGCGCGCGTCGACCTCGACCTCGACGGCGTGCTGGTCAAAGGCTCGGACCTGGACGTGGACGTGACCACAAGTGACGACGCCGACGTCGGCTCGTCCTTCGAGGTCGCGGTTCGCGCGGGGTCGACGTTCGTTCAGAGGCGGCGTGGCGCGGTCGTGGACGACGACGACGTGTGCTCCGTTGACGCGCGCGTCCGCGTCGACCCGGACGGCATCCTCGTGCGGCGGTTCGACGCGTCGGGCGCGGTCGACCTCGATCCCGCCGAAGGGACGGCTCCGGGCTGCGGCATCGGCCTCGCGGACGCGCGCCGCGCGGAGGTCTCGCTGAGCCACCTGCGCGTGCGGCTCTCGAAGACGGGCGAGGCGCCCGAGGTCTCGGGCTACGTGCACGCCCGCGCGCCGCTGAGCCTCGCCCAACGCTTGACCGAGCTCCCGAAGACGGATGGCTGGATCGGCTTCACCGGCGAGGTGCGATACGCGCCCGCCATGCCGCTCCCCGAGGCGGACGTTCACTTCGAGGCCCACGACATCCAGATCGCGCAATTTCGCTTCGCGCAGGAGATCCAGAGCGATCTGTCGATCATCGACCGGGTCGTGAAGAGCCCGAAGACCATGGTGCGCATCGCGGACGGCGTCGCCAACCTGACCCAGGTCGTCGTCCGCCCGCTCGACCCGGGCATGCCGCTACAGGCGCGGCTGGACGTCGCGGGGGTGAGCTTCACGACGCTGATGGCGAACCTCGGCGTCAGCCAGCAGGCGCACGTCGCGTGGGACATCAAGGAGCTCCACGCGCCGGAGGTCGTGGGGACGCTCGTGCCGCTGCACATCGACGGCGACTTCACGGCGCCGACCGCGAACTTTGCGGTCTTCGATCGCCCCGCGAAAGATCCCGCGCGCGAGCGGATCATCGGCGTCCGGGAGGCGGGGCTCCGGGCGCGGTTCGCGGTGCGTCCGTGGGCGCTCGAGTTCCAGAACGTCCACGTGCAGATGCCGCACAGTTCGGTGTCGGACGGCTTCGTCTCGATCGGCTACCACGGCGCGATCCGCGTCGACGCACCCGTGGGGAAGATCGACCTCGAGGACGCCACCCCGCTCGCGACGATCCCGCTCGCGGGCCAGGTGGATCTCGATCTGCACGTGACGAACACCTTGAGCGACCCGCTCCTCACCGCCGACGCGCGCATTTCGGGGCTCGTCTTCGCCGACATGCCGTTCGGCAACGTCACGCAGGCGCACGTCGATCTGCGCGACATGGTCGTCGGGATCCAGAACCTCAAAGCGACGCGCAACAAGAGCTCCTACGACATCCCGTCCGCGCGCCTCGACTTCCGCGGGCCGGCCGCCGTCACGATGGACGCGCTCATCGCGACGGGCGGGCTCGGCCTGCGTGACTTCCTGGGCATCTTCCGCATGGACGACGATCCGCGCTTCGCCGAGCTGGACGGCAAGCTCGCCGCCACCGCGGACATGCACCTCGCCCTCGGAGGTCCGGAGGACGTGTGCGGCGGCGGGTTCGTCCGCGTACACACCAAGCTCCACGCCGAGCGGCTGAACCTGTTCGGCGAGGTGTTCGACGACGGCGACGCCGACCTCACGTACCGATGGGACGACCGGCTCGCAGGCCTCGCGGGCGCCGACATCGACGTCCGCGGCGTCTCGCTCCACAAGGTGCGCGGGACGGGGGGGAGCGCGGTCCGCGGCTCGGTCATCGGCGGCGGCTCCGTGCGCAAGGGGGGCCTCGTGAGCGGGCAGGTGGTGGTCGACGCGCTACCCGTGGCGCGGCTGAACTTGCTCGGCAAGTACACCGCGAACGCCGAGGGGACGGTGAACGGCGTGATCACGGCGTCGGGGACGCTGGATGCCTGGGCCGCCCACGGCGCGCTCGACGTGTCCCCCGTCCGCGTCCGCGACGCGAGCCTCGGCGCGTCCCACTTCACGATGGACGTCACGCAAGATGCGCCACCGCCCCGCGCGCCAGCGGGCATGACGAAGTGCCACGCGCCGATCCCGCCGACGTTCAGCAAGGAGGCGTTCCTCGCCGACACGTCGTCCGCGGGGGAGGTCGCGCTCGACGGGGAGCTGTTCGGCGGGCAGATCGCGGTCCGGCACGTCACCATCAGCCGGCAGAAGGACGCGCAGATCGCCGGCGACGTCTCGCTCCGCCGCGTCGACGTCGGCGCCGTCGCGCGCGCGGTGAGGCGGCCCTCCGCGCTCGACGAGTCCGAAGCGCCGCTCGCGGGAGAGGTCTCGGGCGAGCTCCACGTGCAGCACCTCGACGTCGCCGATCTGCCCGGCGCGCGGCTCACGTGGAAGCCCGGCGCGATGTTCCTCACGCACGGCAGCTCGCGGCTGGTGCTCGAGACGAAGGGGGCGACCGTCACGCTGGCGGCGGACGTGCTGACGCTGCCGAAGGTGGTCATCGCGCTCGAGACGCCAGGCGGGCTCGGGGGGTCGGCCACCGTCTCGGGGACGGTGAAGGGGCTCTTCCACGACCCCGAGTTCGACATCGTGGGCGATCTCGCGCCGCTCGATCTCGCGATGCTCGCGGGCGTCGTGCCGAAGGTCGATCGCGCGTCCGGCGTTCTCTTGGGATCGATCGCCGTGCGCGGCAAGGCCTCGGCTCCCGCCGTCGCGGGCGCCCTCCACTTGAAGGGTGGAGACCTCGCTCTCCGCGGCCTCCCGAGCTCGATCACCGACATCGACCTCGACGTGACCGCCAGCGCCTCCGAGATCCGCATCGCGCACGGCACGGCGAGGTTCGCGGGGGGGCAGGTGCGCGCGTCGGGGAGCATCCCGCTCGGCAAGACGGGCTTCGGTCGCGCGAAGATCGACCTGGACGCCACGGACGTCCACCTTGCGCCGGCCGAAGGGGTGAACGCGACGTTCGACACGGCGCTCGAGGTTACGGCCAACCTCGACGCGACCGGCGACGACGCAATCCCTCACGTCACCGGCGACGTCACCATCACGTCGTTCGAGTACACGCGTCCGGTCAACCTCGACCTCAACACCCTGGGCGGCCGGTCGAAGAAGAGCTCGGCGCCGACGTACGATCCCACGCGCGACGCGGTGAAGCTCGAGATCGCCCTGAAGAGCCGCGTGCCGCTCCGAATCCACAACAACCTCGTCGAGGCCTCACTCAAGGTCGACAGCGGCGCGCTCATGGTGACCGGGACGAACCAGCTCTTCGGGCTGCGCGGGGCGCTCAAGGTGCAGCCGGGCGGTCGGTTCCACATCCTCGCGAACGACTTCGACGTGAAGCAGGGCGACATCCGCTTCGACGACTCGACTCGCATCGCGCCGAACGTCGACGTCCTCGCCGTCACCGAGTACCGGCGCTACACGGACACGACGACCGCCGCCGCCGCCGGCGCGGGGGCGGGGCCGGAGGGGATCGCGAGCCAGGGCGCGGGGAACATCTGGCGCATCTCGCTCCACGCCTACGGCGACATCGACGATCTTCACCTGGACATGACGAGCGACCCGCCGCTCTCGCATGAGGACATCGTCCTCCTCCTCACGATCGGGATGACGGGCGCCGAGGTCGCGCAAGTGCAGGCCGGCTCGCTTGGCACGAGCGCCGCCCTCGAGGCGCTCGCAACCGCGAGCGGCGCGGATCGCGCCGTCAAGAACGCGATCCCGCTCATCGACGACTTCCGCTTCGGGAGCGCCTACTCGTCGAAGACGGGGCGGACCGAACCGCAGGTGATCGTGGGCAAGCACCTCGCCGACGCGGTGCGCGCGACGGTGGCGACGAGCGTGGGAGAGGATCAGGAGCTGCGGGCCACGGTCGAGCTCCGGCTGAGCCAGCGGCTCGGCGTGCTGGGGTCGTACGACAACATCAACGACGTGTCGTCTTCGACGGTCGGAAACGTCGGAGTCGACCTACGCTGGCACATCGAGTTCGAGTGACGAGACCCTCCCGCCCTCCCCGAGGCGTCGTTCCAGCGCTCGCGTGCCTCGTCGCGCTGCTTTGCGCGCCGCCCGCGCGCGCCGACCCGGCACCCGTCGCGCCCGTGAGCTCGGCGCTCTCCGCGTCGAGCCTGGGTCCGTCCCCCGATCTGTCGCATTTCTACGGGCGCGCCGTCAGCCGCGTGGAGGCGGTGCTCGACGACGCGACGTGGAACGACATCCCCCTCCCAACGATCGCGACGGTGCGTGCCGGGGAGCCGTTCACCCCGGCGGTCGCGCGCCGCGCGCTGGCCGAGAGCCTCCGAAGCGGGCTCTTCGGTCGCGGACGGGTCTCCGCGCTCGCGGACGGGCCGCTCGTCAAGCTCGTCGTGCACCTCGTCCCGCGCAAGGTCGTCAAGACGCTGCACCTCGATTTCCACGGCGGGCACCTCGATCGCGAGGAGGTCGAGACCGCAGCGGGGCTCAGCATCGGCGGCGAGCTCATCGGGCGCGACCTCCCCGACGCGAGAGCCCGCGTGGAGACGGTCTTCCGACGCCACGGCTATCCGCTCGCGGCTGTGACGTTCACGCTGCGCGAGATGGACGACCCGGCCGGGGTCGTCGTCCTCTTGGACGTCGTACCGGGAGCGCCGGCGCGCATCTCCCGGCGGACGTTCGCGGTGACAGGCGCGGATCCCGCGGATATCGCGACGTCGGCGTACGCGGTCGGGTCCCACGATCGGCTCGACGACGCCCGGATCCTCGCGGCGAACACGCAGCTCACCACACGGCTCCGCGCGCTCGGGTACCACCGCGCGAGCGTCCACCACGAGGTCGTGACGGACGCCGCCGGCGCGACCCTCCGCGTGACGGTCGAGACGGGTCCACGTTTCCGCACGCGCTTTGAAGGGAACGACTCGTTCGACGCGGACGCGCTCGACGGCGCCCTCGGACTGGACGACGAGGGCGATCGGTCGCCCGGCCACCTGCTCTCGAAGCTCAAAGCCTTCTACATGGCGCGCGGATTCCTCGACGTGGACGCGACGCTCGAGACCCGCGGCGATCTCCCGAAGGCGAAGATCGTCTACCTCGTCTTCCACGTCTCCGAGCACGCCCGCGTAGGCGTCGTCTCGCGCGCGTACCCGTGCCTCAAGGAGGACACGATCCGCCACCTCTCCGGGAACACTCCGAACAGCCCGACCGCGATCGGCGACGTCATCGACGCGTTCCTCGAGGACGACCTCCCGGGCGGCGGCTTTGCCGTGGATCCGGATCCGAACGGGGTCGACCAGATCCTGACTGGCACGAACGAGTCCCTCCGCGACGCGCGCGCGGTGCCGCTGGACCTGAACCCCGACGCCGTGTTCGTCGCCGAGACCTACGACCGCGCCATCCTTCACGTGCAGGAGCTCTTCCGGAACGCAGGGTTCCTCCACGCGCTCGTCGGCCCCGTCCAGGTGCTCCGCCGCCACTGCGACCCTCGCTCTCGTCCGGGCCAGTGCAGGGTGGTCCCGCCACCGCACCCGCCATCGGACGTCTGCGCGTACGACGCGAGCAACCTCCCGGTCGAGGACACGCGCCTCGACGCGCAGCTCACGTGCGTCCCCGACCGCGCGCGGGGCGTCGAGTGCGAGCGGCACATCTCGCTACGGATCCCTGTCAAGCTCGGTCCGCGGACGACGCTCTACGACGTGGGCTTCCGCGGCGCGCGCTCGATCGACGAGCGGAAGCTCGCCCTCGCGGCGAACGTGGCGCTCGGGTCGGAGGTGAGCTCGCTGGCGCTCGAGGACGCGCGGCGCCGTGTTCTCGACGCTTACCGCGAGGAGGGGTTCGCCTATGCGGACGTGCGTGTCTCGCTCGAGGAGTCGCTCGATCACACGCGGGCACGGGCGACGTTCGAGGTGGTCGAGGGGGAACAGGTCATCGTCGACCGAATCGTGATTCGCGGGAACGACGTGACCGTCGAGACGGTGATCGTCCCCGAGGG